>Ga0302173_10000054_pt1 | contig 51252 bp, 43 predicted proteins | sample I_Fen_N3_1_FD_198785 | JGI IMG/M metagenome (GOLD analysis project Ga0302173, IMG submission 198785) | Peat permafrost microbial communities from Stordalen Mire near Abisko, Sweden - I_Fen_N3_1 | ecosystem: Environmental > Terrestrial > Soil > Wetlands > Permafrost | place: Sweden: Abisko... | reverse complement strand
TTTCAGCATCTATTTCTTCTTCTGACTCATAAGTATAATTTATTTCTTGGCTTATTATCTGTCTCATTTCTTCTTTAATTTCATCTATATTTCTATCCTTTAATAAAACCTTATAAGTCTCTTCTACATTTTCAAGTGCATTTTTTATTTCTTTCATCTTATTTATTTTGTCTTTGTATTCCTTTAATTTAATATGCAAGTCTACTATTTCTATACTTTCCAATCCAATTATAGAAACTTTCTTTCTTATCTCAGCTTCCTTATCAACTAATTGCTCATTAATATTATCTATTTCTTTTTTAATTACGCTAAATTCATACTCATACCTATTTATATTTCCTTTTAATTCTTCATAAAGCTCTACTTGTTCTAATACCTCATCTAATGATTCACATGATAATACACTATATAAAGAAGCTATTACGCCTTTGTTTCTATTATAATTTGATTTTAACCCAATAATATCGTATTTATTAAGTTCTTCTTCTTTATTTTTGATAACTAAAATCATACTATCTTTATAGCTTTTATACTTATCATATTTAGTAAGCTTGCTAATAAACTCTTCATAAGTTGCAGAACTAGTTCCTTTTATATAAGAATTCAATTTTTCTTCATACTCATTAATTCTGTCTTTTAGAGTATTAATTGATTCATTGTTTTTTTCTATAAATTCATTATTTTTTATTTCTATAGAATATTTTAAATACAATCTTATTAATAAAATAAATACAGGTATAAATACTATTATAATAGGGATTACTTGCTTTATTATTCCATAAGCAAAAATCAAAACACTAATTATTCCAGTTAAATAAACAACATTTATTTTTTTATGATAATTCTTTTGATTTACTTCTGATTTATTATAACCTTGATTTTCTATTTTATATTTTAATTCCTTTAATCCCTCTTTATAAGAGTTAATAAATGCTTCTATTTCATCTCTGTATTTTTCTATAACATCTAAATTTTTAATATCTGAACCTTGCTTACTTATATCTATTTTAAACCTAGATATTGAATTTTGAATATTAATAACATCATTAATTTTTTCCTCTAGATTTTTTTGATCTAATTTTAATGTATATATCTTTTCTTTAATATTATTTCCCATTGAAGAAAATGCACTATAACTTTTCATATTTTCATTTTTTTCTTTTGTTTCTTCTTGTATTTCATAAAGTTTATTTAGCTTTTCTTGTTTTATATCTAGTAAACTTAAATACCTAGCACATTTCTCATTAATTTCATCTATAAATTCAACAGTTATATATTCCTCACCCTTTTTAAGCTCTTCACTTATAGCTTCTTGCTTTCTTTTAAGTTCTTCTCCTTTTATAAAATAATTGCTTATTTCCTTATAATCCTTTTGAAGCTTTACCTTCTTAATATATTTTTTATATAAGTCTAATTTTTGAATTTGTTCTTTTATATTAACTTTATATTCTTTCTTTTTTAATAAGTTTTCCTCATTATGAACATTTTCTTCTGCTAACTTATAGGCTTCCCACAATTCTTCTTTTAAATAATTATTCTTTTCTTTTAGTAAATCAAGCTCTCCATTTTTTCTAACTCCAACTAATTGTTTTTTTCTTTTTTCTAAATTTTCAATTGATTTCTTTACAGAAGTATTTTCATCTCCAGAATTATATATGTTTGTTATTTTCTCCATAATCTCTTCTTCTTTATCCTTAGAAACCATAACCCCTAGTTGACTTATAAATAAAGTTTTAACAAAAGTAGCTAAATTTATATTAAAAAAATCTTTTCCCGGCTCATTATTGTGTCCAAGCTCTATTCGCTCACCAGTTATTTCATCTAAAATCTCGCAAGTATCTTCCTTTTTAGTTATCCCAAAACTTCGCTTTATTATATATACTTTTCCTTCATACTCTACTATTAATTCACCTGAAATTTTCTCTCCAGTTAAAGGTGAATATTTTTTTCTATCATTAAATTTTCCCCTAGAACTATCAATTCCATATAACCATATTTTAATAAAATTCTCTATAGAACTTTTCCCTTGCTCATTTTTTCCATAAATCAAATTAAATCCCTTTGTGAAATCTAAACTTTTCCCCTTGAGTCCAGCAAAGAATCCGATATTAACTTTTTTAATTATCAATAATCTTCACCTCTTCTCCAGAAATACTTTGGAGCCCTATCTTTAGTGCTAAATTTATAATTTCTCTTTCTTCTTCTGTTTCCGCATTTTGCAATCTTTCATATATTTTTTTAGCAAATATGCTTTTTAATGAATATCCCTTTATCAATTCATTCATATCTAATCTAATTTCACTTTTATCTATAACTTTTATAAAATGAAATTGATCTTTAAGTGATTCTTGTAAAAAATCTTCATTTAATGTAAATTCCTCACTTACCTGTCCCCTTAAAATTATTTTATAAAAATTATTTTTTCTCTCCTCATTTGGGATTTCATTAATAATTTTATTTTTTACTTCACCATATCCAAAGCATCCATTAATATTTATTTCCTTTTCATAATAATTTCTAATTGATGTCCTAATAAATTGGCTTTCTACAAACTTATCCTTGAGTTCTATTAAAACTATTCCCTTATCTTCAAGCTCATCAAACCCTCTTCCTTGAGGACAACCACTATAGCTATAATAAGTACTCTCAATTTTTTTAACCTCTGAAAACTTATGTCTATGACCTATGGCTATATAATCCATATTACTTTTAGCTATATCCTCTTCAGTAATTGGATTGTAATCATTGCCTTCTTTTGTAGATGTAAGCTCACCATGAATAACCATTATATTGTTGTATCCATCTACTCTTTTGGCATCTGTTAATAATGATTTATTAACATGAGATGTATTAAAGCCAGTTCCCCAAACCACAGTATTCAAATCCTCTAATATAACACTTTCCATATTACCTTTAAAAATATGGACATTAGTAGGCCAATTTACAATACTATAAAAAGATTTTTCGTTGAATGGATCATGATTTCCTGGGCTTATAAAAACCTTGACTTTGCCTATGTTTTCAAAACAACTTTTAATAAAATAAAGAGTAGTTTTATTCACAGATAAATTATCAAATATATCACCTGCAATTAACAAAATATCTATATCTTTATCTAATGTCATTTTTATTATTTTTTCAAAAACTTGCTTTAATTCTTCTTTACTTTTTAAGGCTTCTTTTGGTGTCATTCCGCTAAATGGAGTATCAAAATGTATATCTGCTGTATGTAAAATTTTAATTTTTTTCATATAATCACCTTTACTCAATTTTTATTACGAACTTTTGTTCTAATTCTATCACGAAATTGAAAAGAGTCCAAGATGATTGTCAATATTCAATTATAAATGTTCAACTAATTATGATTTTTCTCAATATTAATTTATATTTGTACATTAGGCACATGAAAAAAATAACAAGTTTATGTGCCTTACAAAATTAAATATACAATTTATGACTTTTAAAAAATAAAAAAAGAAGAGATACATTACATCTTTGTAACGTATCTCCCGGTTTTAGAATATGATTATGTTATCTCTAACATACACATACTTTTAACATAATTAATAATCATATGATTCTTCATTATATTCTATGTTCATATTCCTCTACCATTCTTTTTACCATTTCCCCGCCTACTGAACCACATTGTCTTGAACTCAAATCTCCATTATATTCTTTAAATGGAACTCCTAGTTCTTGAGCTACTTCGTTCTTAAACTTAGACAAACCTTGCTTTGCTTGTGGAACTAATGCACTACTTGACATAACAATCCCCTCCTCGGTTAATTTGGTATTTATCAGTAGAAAAAATTATTTTTAATTTCTCCTGCCGATAATAGTATTTTAACCCTAAGAGTTTTTTTTATTCTAAGTAATATAAGGATAAATTACAAAATCTATCCTTATATTAATTCGTGAGAATCATCTATATTTAATTTTTCAAATCAATTTTCAATTAGTATTAGGCACAATTAAAAAAATAACAAGTCCATTGCAACTTTGGACTTGTTATTTATTTTCATGTGCCTTAAATATTAAATTCTTTATCTTTCTAATTAAATTTTAAACCTAATACCTACATAAGCTACCTATTTGACGCTTTCTGCACACGTGTCCACTACACTATTATATCTTTTAGAGTAGCTTCTATATGACTCTGTATATTCACAAACTTATTATTTTTCTCTTTTATAAAATAATTTAATAAATCAATTGCAATTAAATTCAATTCACTAATATCTTCATCTGTTATTAAATTCTTATCTTGAATTTTCTTTAAATCTCTATTCATATCTTTAAAAAATCTAACAATTTCATCTCTAATTAGTTCTTTTGTTACTATTTCTTGACTTATACTTAATAATCTTTTTTTAAGGTCTAATACCTTCATCGGAAATAATAAATACATATTATTTTCAGCTAACTGTTTAAATCCATATTTCCAGCCCTTAATTATATTAACCTTAGTATCCAAATTTTCTTCTGTACTATTTGATTCAATATCATATACGTCAGGTACTTCCATATTACTATCTAACATTATTAAGCATTTAGTATAGTTATCTTTTGAACCTTTATTTAAATCATCTTTTTCATATTCTCTTTTCTTCTTACAAAGGCTTACTATATTATCACAATTACTTGCTAAATCCATCTTGCTTATTGTTATAGCTATATTTTGATCATCTCTAGTTTGAAGTTGTATTTGATATTCAAACTTTCTATAATCATCCTCTACTATAAAACTAACATCATAACTAGAACTTTTTAAACTTATCACTTCTTTACTACTCATAATATCTTCGTTTTTAATATATTCTAAACTAGAATCTACACTTAATTCATCATCATATATTGAATTAATAAATTCTATTACTGGTAACTTATCATCTAATGAAAAAATTCTTTTCATTATTTTATTTAATTTTTTTTCACATTTATTGTAGCCAATATTTCTATTTTTACTATTTTTCAGATCAACAAAATTTTCTTTGTTTTCATAAAATCTAAAAGTCTCTTTAAAAGCAACATATGACTCACTAATGTTTTCCTGTACACTTTCAACTTTATTCAATTTTAGTGAATTATTTTTTGTTTTTTCTCTTCTTACTTCACTTAGTAAAACTAATTTATTCATATCGTATTCCACCTCATAATGGATTATTACCATAATATGCTTATATTATACGAATATTGAATCATATTCAATATAATATTTTTACATAAATACATATTAATGCTATATAATTTATATCGTTATAATAATTTCAACACTCTTTTTTTTCATATTAATAAAAGATTACCTTTTCATACAACAAACAGACAATTTTTTCAATTATTTATTTTTTATTTTTACGTTTTTGATATTTTTCTACATTTTTTTATGTTTTTGTGTATATTATAATAATATCACTCAAAAAAACTTTTTCCATAGTAATTTTTTTTGATTTTAGTAAAATATTGCTATGTAAACCTTATCATAACATTCTTTTTTTCGACAAAAAATTGTAAACTAATTGTTATTTAATAAAATTATTATGCCTATACATAATAATTAAAAAGGGGTGGAAGTAGTTTTTATACTTCTAACCCTCATTATTGCTTTTAGGTACATTCAAAAAGATTTATTTAAATAAAAAAGGAGGACATATGAATTTTGATTATTCAGTGCAAACAAAAGATGATCTTCAGATTTACTGTAGGTCATTTTTATTTTAAGCCGATTATATCATTTTAATTATTGTCCGTACCTTTATCTTCTCTAAAAGGTTGATTTTAATTTAAACAAAAAATACTCTGTTTTAAAAACATTATCATAAAAAGTACCTACTATGACTTTTAACCATGTATAATATAGAGCAAAGAAAAACACTATATTTATATTTTCGACTTTTTTTAAAAAAAGGTACCAAAATATTCATATATTACTTGTATTATATAGCGAAAGAGTTAAATATTACTTATATTTCAACATTAAATATTATAACTCTTAATCTTTATACAAAACGGAGGAAGAATTATGTTAAAAGGAATGAATAAAGCAACATCATTATTAGTGGCTGCAGCTGCTATTATTTCTATAGTACCTGCAAATGCCGCTGACTACAAAAAAATTGATTCACAAGAGGGTACTGTATATAATGCAGTAGCATACAAAGATGGAAAGTTCTATATTGACGGAGAAGTTAATAATCAAGGCGATGCAGCTTATTATTTAGCAAATGGTAAATATAATAATTTATCAGATGTTGATAGTGGATCATCTGTTGAAGCTTATGGTTCTAAATTCTTAGACTTACAAGATGGAGATTATTTCGTTGATCTAGATAATGGTTCAGTAACAGATGATTCTATAAAAGACAATTCACAAGATGATACTGCTTCAGCTTTAAGAAAGAATGTTAAAAAAGATACTGATGGAAGATATACTGTAGCTGATTCACAAACAATCAAAACTTTAACTGGAAATGAACTTGCAGGAAACAAATTTGGAGAGTTATGGTATGGAGTTAAATATACTAGCCTTAACAACACAAATAATTTAACTGCTGGTCAATTAAATGTATATACAGATGCAAAAGGAAATTATATTGATGCAGATTATAACTTAGGGTCAATCAAAGTAACAACAACTGCAACTGGAGTTAGTGACAAGACAATAACTATATCAAATACAGATGATAAATATGATGGTGCAAGTGCTAGTGATGCTGTATCAGCAAGTGTTGGAACAAATTCAACTGTAATTGGACAAGATGCTAATTACATCTATAGAACAGCAAAAGTTACTATAAAAACTACTATTGGAGTTACAGTAAGTAAAATAGATGGATTAAGTATTACAACAGGTACAACTGGATTTGATACTACAGTAACTGGTGAAGTAAGCTTCAATGTTATTCAAAAAATATCAAAAGCACAAGCTTCTAACGATATTGATGGAGCAAAATATGCTAAAACAGTAACTACTTATATAATTTCTGATGATGCAGGCGTAGATAAAAACGGAAGTTTATTAACTAAATACACTATTGCTAACGGAAAAATAATAACTTATAAAGAAGATACAAATGATAATTCCATAGAAACTGCAACAATAGTTTTAAGCGCAAAGAATGGATATTACTATACTGATATAAAAACTAAGGCAGATGAAGATGTAAAAGTTGGCGATAACAATGAATTAGCTGTTGATACAGATGTAGACGGAAACCTATGGAGATTATCAGGTGGATATATATACAAATGGAACAACGATGAAGATTGGGAAAAAGTGTACAAGGTAGATGGAGCTTTCAATAAAATATCAGTCTATAATAAAGATAATATAGTTGCTTGGAATGAAGATGATGAAGTTTATTCAGTAATTAGTTCAAAAGCTACTGAAACTCCAGTGCAAACTCCAGTAGAAACTCCAGCACAAAATAAAGGTTGGGTTAATACTACTACAGGTTGGACATTCTATGATGCAACTGGAAACCAAACAAAAGGACAATGGGTTAATGATGGTGGTGTTTGGTACATGATAAAAGCTGACGGAATCATGGCTACTAGCTGGTACAAAGATAACGGGACTTGGTACTTCTTAAATGGATCAGGTGCTATGAAAACTGGTTGGTTAAATGACAATGGTACTTGGTACTTCTTACAATCATCAGGTGCTATGAAAACTGGTTGGTTAAATGACAACGGTACTTGGTACTTCTTAAATGCATCAGGTGCTATGCTTGCTAACACAATAGTTGATGGTTACAAATTAGGAGCATCAGGAGCTTGGGTTAAGTAAGGCTATTCGAACTTACTCTGTTAACAATTAGATAAGGGGCTGTTGCAAAATGACTTAAAAAATCATTGCAACAGCCCCTTACTGCTATAAATATTCATCTCATCTATATACTTTCTCTGTAACTTAATTACTTAGCCTCAAGTATTAATTTGTGCTATTTCTTTTACACCAGTTTTTATAAAACTGTGCTTTTTTATTTAAGGCACATGAAAGAAAATAATAATTTAATGATTAAGTATACTTTTAATGAATAGTTTTTAGGCACAATAGAAAAGAGAAACCTAATCTAATAGATTTCTCTCTTCATTCCAGTAAGTTATTAAGCAACAGCTTATACAACTGTTTTTAAAAACACTGCATATCCTCTATCTGAAATCATAATATGTTTACTAATCCATTCAGATAGAAAATCTATAATTTCTAATATTATTTTTCTTTGATTATCATCTATATCTTCCCTTAAAGCTACTTGATTTATTTTATCTACATAGATTTCATGTTCTTCTGCTTGGTCATGAATATGATTATAATTATATGCTTTTAGCATATTTTCTTCATACTCAAAATGATATTTTGTATATTCTAAAAGTTCATCAATTATTGTCATTATTTCATCATATCTATCATATCCATCATCTATTATTGCAATATCATATGCCTTTTTTCCTATTTCCATTAACTTTTTATGTTGTATATCAATTTCTTTAATATTTAAATTATATTCTTCTTTCCATTTAAATGCCACTTCATTCACTCCTTATTTACTAATAATAATTATTAATAAATAAATTTTATCACAAGTTTTTTAAAAATACAAATTATTTTTACATTTATTTCATTTTATACATTATTAAAGCCTTTTAACTAAAATTTAATTAGGCTATGACTTACTTATCTATTAGCTTAAATTTTTCATATAAACAATAAAAGATAGTCTAAACTCTTAAATTAGACTATCTTCTAAATTTATCTTATTTAAAATTATATTCAGTAACAATACTTTCTCTATTCTTAGTTTTATCATTAAAATATTCATAAAGTGATAATCCCAAAAAGCTTCCTGTTATATTATAAACATTATTAAAGCCTAGATTTTGAAGTGCTAAAACAGCATTATAACTTCTTTGTCCAGTTCTACAATGAAGATATACTGGTTTATCTTTTGGAATTTCATTTATTCTTTCTCTAAGTTCACTTAATGGTATGTTTGTTGAACCCTTAATGTAGCCATTTGCATATTCTCCTCGTTCTCTTACATCTACAATATATGCATTGTGTTCTACAAGTCCTCTAACCATATCTACATTTACTTGCTTAAAGTCATCATTTAAAAGATTAGAACCAACGTATCCTGCATAGTTAACAACATCTTTTGCTGTAGAAAACGGTGGCGCATAGCATAATTCTAAGTCCTTTAAGTCTTCTACAGTTCCTCCAAATTTAATAGCTGTAGCAATTACATCTATTCTTTTTGTAACATCACCTTTGCCTATAGCTTGAGCTCCTAAAATTTTACCAGTTGGAACTTCATATAATAATTTTAAATGTACTGGTGATGAATTAGGCATAATACCTACTTTATCTGTAAGTATTACACGTACAATATCATATTTAATTTTCATATTAAGAACATTTATAAGTGCTTCATTTAAACCTGTTGATGCTCCATTATAATCAAAGACTTTTATAGCTGATGAGCCTATATATCCTTTATTTAATCCTTGCTTTCCATTGATATGATCTGCTACTGATCTAGCTTGCTTTTGAGCTGGACCTGCAAGTGATAATTTTGCAGCTGAATGAGTTAGCGCATTGTAGATTTCTATTGCATCTCCAACAGCATAAATATTTTCATCATTAGTTCTATAATTTTGATCAACCTTTATAGCTCCTGTTTCACCAATATCCAAAGCTGCTTCTTTTGCGAGTGTAGTTTCTGGTGCTACTCCTATTGCCATAACTACAACTTTTGCCGTAATCCTTTTACCAGAAGCCAATACAACAGTATCCTTTTCAAATTTTTCAACTTTATCTTCTACTATTAAATCTATACCATGATCATAAATTTCCTTATGAAATATTTGAACCATATCATAATCAAAAGGTCTTAATATCTGATCCGTTCCTTCTATAAGAGCTACATTATAACCTACATCCCTTAAATTTTCTGCCGCTTCAACTCCTATAAATCCACCACCAATAACTGCTATATCTTTTGTATCAATTGATTTTATATATTTATTAAGTTTGTCTATGTCCACAACATTCCTTATTGTAAAAATGTTGACCTCTTCAATTCCAGGAATATTAGGAACAATTGGTTTTGCCCCTGGAGACAATACTAACTTATCATAACTTTCCTTATATGTTTCACCAGTTAACAAGTTTTTAACTGTTACATTTTTTTCTTCTTTATTTATAGATAACACTTCGTTATTTACTCTAGCTTGAATATTATATTGAACTAGAAATTTTTCTGGACTCATTAAAACCAATCTATCAGCTTCATCTATTATTCCACTCAAATGATATGGAAGTGCACAATTTGAAAAAGATACATGAGGCCCTTTTTCAAACATTATTATTTCATCTTCTTCACTAAGTCTTCTAAGTCTTGCTGCTGCAGATGCCCCACCTGCAACTCCCCCAATTACTAATATTTTTTTCTTCATAACTCTTTCTCCCTCCATATTTTGGTTTTAAATTTAATTATTCTAGTAAAATAAGTGACAGTCACCTATTTACATAATTATTTTCTTTTTGTTCCTACATATGAACCCATTCCACCAGAAACATTAATAACATCAAACCCTTGTTTTGTAAGACTACTACACGCTCTTGCACTTCTTCCACCAGATTGGCACATTATGTAGTATTCTTTGCTTTTATTTAAATATTTATCTGGTTCATTTAAAAGCTGCCCCATTGGAATGTTTTTTGCACTCCTTATACTTCCACCTTTATATTCATAATCTTCTCTAATATCAATTAATTCAACTTTACCAATTAAATTATCAATATCATTTACATTAATAACTTTTCCATCATTTCCTTTAAAAAATCCAAACACTTTAAATTCCTCCTCAAATTTTATCTTATTTTTATTTTTAGTATTTCTTTTAAAAACATCTTCTAATCTATTATTCAATGTTTCACAATAATCATACATTTATACCATTCCTTGACTTTATTATACATTATTCTTTCTCAAATATATGTGACTTAGTTACACAAATAATACACATTCAAAAAGTAACAAAAAAGAGAGGCTAAATCTTACATACTCCTCTCATTCTGCTAATCATAACTATTTTAAAGTAAAACACATGAAAGAAAATAACAAGTCCTTTATAACAGAACTACTATTAGTACAATAGCTGATACTATCTGAATTATAGCAATCCCTAATGCATAAATTGAAGCTTTAGCACCTTGTTTTATAAGTTCTCTAAAATTTACTCTCATTCCTATACCTGCAAGAGCAATGATTTCAAAGTTGTTGCTTATCAATTTAAATACTTTAGAAACCCGTGGTGAAAAAACACCAACTGTAAATAAGAAACACATTATAAAAAAGCCTATTACATACCACGGTACTTTTATCTTTGAATTTGATTTTTTACAATTAGATTTAGATGATTTATTTTTCATTGTTCCAAAACCTAATACAACAAAAACCAAAAATATTATACGTACTATTTTAAATATAGTTGATAGGTCTTTTACTTGTTCGTTTACTAAACTACCGCTTGCAACAACTTGTCCTATAGATTGAAGTATGCCTCCAATAAAAGCAGAAGTTTTTATTGTTTCTGTATGAAATACTATCTGAGCAATGACTGGAAGTAAAAGCATTAAAACTGTTCCTGTAACATTTACTATTGTTATAGCTATTCCTTTATCACTCTCATCTGCTTCTATAACAGGTGCTACAGCTGCTATAGCTGAAGAACCACATACTGCATTACCACTTGCCATTAAAAAACGAAAGTTTTCTGAAAAACCAAGTTTTTTTCCTATTAATATTACAGAAATAATTGTTATAAGCATTTGTAATACTATAAACCCTACCCCTGAAACTCCTAATTTAAGTATAGTTTCCGCACTTAATGTACCTCCAAGTAAAACTATTGAGTAAGACAATAAGTTACTTTCAGCAAATTTTGATCCTGTATTATATATTTCTTTGTTCCCAAATGTATTTCCAACTGCCATACCAACAAATATTCCTATAGAGCCTCCACCTATGCTAGGTATATAATTTCCTATGAACTTTCCTATCAAAGCGATAATTATACATATAATAATACCAGGTAAAATTTCAACAGCTTTGTTTAGTTTTTTTGAAATATGCTTATCATTTGAAAACAGTGTAAATAACATTTATATCATCCTTTCTAGGTTAAATCTTTATGCAAAGGAATTTTCTTACATGTTTAAGTATAATAAGTGTATAATCATAAGTAAAATAGATATATATTATGATAACCATTAGAATACTTAATGATTTAGAAAGGATGAAATCTTATGATAGATGAACTTAAAACCTTTATAGCAGTTGTTGAATATAAAAATTTCACTAAAGCAGCTGAATCAATTAATTTATCTCAACCTAGTGTTAGTTTACATATTAAGCATCTTGAAACGTATTTTAATGTAACATTAATACAACGTTCAATTAAACAAAAAAAAATATATATAACCGAATCAGGAAATTTACTTTATGAACGTTCAAAACAAATACTTAAATTATTAGAGGATACAAAAGATGATTTGCTGGATTATAATAATGTTGTGAAAGGTAGATTACATATAGGCGCTAGTTTTACCATAGGCGAGTATTTTTTGCCAACTTTTTTAGGCGAGTTTACAAAAGCATATCCAAATTTAGAGTTAGAAGTTACAATTGAAAATACTCATAATATCTGTGAAAAAGTTAAAAACTTTGAAGTTGATTTAGCATTAGTTGAAGGTACAGTCCCCTCTTCCAATTTTGAAATCAATAATTTCTACAAAGATACAATGGTACTTGCTACTGCTTATAATCATTATCTAGTTAATAGAAAATTTTCAATTGAAGACTTAGAAAATCAAACGTGGATTACTAGAGAGATTGGCTCTGGAACAAGAGAATATTTAAACCTTTTCCTATCTACTAATAATATTAATCCTAAGAATATTATTGTGTTTGGTAGTAACTATTCTGTAAAAGAAGCAGTTAAGAATAACTTAGGTATTACGTTTATATCATCTCTTGTTACAGAAAACTCATTAAAAAATAAAGAAATCTCTATTTTAAAAACTACTCAACAGTATACTCGCCCATTTTCATATATATTCCCAAAAGGAATTGTTCCATCTAAGGGTACATTAGTATTTATAGATATGTTAAAAAATTATAAAAAAATTAAGGTAGTCTAACTTTAATTTAGACTACCTGCTCAACATGTAATTTTCTCCTCAAATTCCTTTAAAATTTTTATTTGTAAATATTTCACTTAAATATTAGTTTGTCTGAAATAACTATTTTAAAGTGATTTTATTATATCCTATTGCTTTTTTAGGGCATGCACTAACACATTCACCACATTGTATACAATCAGGATGACTTAATATATCACCTTTATAATCAAAAGGAACTAAGCCTTTTGGACATTTCTTTTCACATATTTTACATGAAACACATGAAGATGATACATGTAATACTTTTTTACTTTTTCTAAATTTTGCTGTAATTGATGCTAAAGTTCCCATTGGACAAAAATTGCACCAAGTTCTATGATTATAGAATAAAGATAATACTATACCAATTATAGTTGTTACAACAATCATTCTATAAAATACCATTCCAATACCATAAAGGTTACCCCAGCTTTTACTTACTCCTGAAATAAACATTACCATCATAATTGTTAATATTATAGCTCTAAAATAGTAAGACTTGAAAAACTTAGGTGGTTTTCTTTTATTACTAAATTTAGAAACTACATTATCATAAAAATTTCCTCTTGGACATAAATTTCCACACCAAAATCTACCCTTAAAAAACGAAACAATTATAGGTGCTATCATACAAATAGCAGCTACTACAGCAAATCTTAGATCAAACATACCTAATGCTATAAACGCAATTAAAAGTGTAAATGAATACTTCTTCCATAACTTCAAAAATTTTTCCACCAAAATACCCCCAAATTATATTGTCTTAAATAAACATGTTCATATTGATTTTTTTAATGCTTATTTAGTTCTTTTTTATTATATTCATTATACTTATTATTCTCTGTAACTTTATCACGCACGTAAACAGTATTAATATATACCCAAATCAAAAATTGCACTGATACTTTGTATTATGTCTAATATTTACCACACTTGGGTTCATATATAAAATTTCCCACATATAATTAAGTATTTATTAAGAAAACATCAAAAATCAATAAAGACTAACTAATTATTAATATACACTATTGTTTAAATAGGTTTATATATGTCGAAATTCGCTAAAGAAATATACTAATTACACGATTATTATAGTAGCGGGCAAGGTATGTTTAGTGTGGTTTGAATATTTCATAGCAAAACGATATTTTCCCAGCTATAACTTGTTATAATAAATTTCTAAAATTATTTTTCATTTTATCCAATTGATTACTACATAAGTAAATATTTGTACTTTATTTCCAACATTAATGTATAAGGGGATGGTTTCATGAAAAGAAAATCTAGTTTATTTCTTAAATTTTTAGCTGTATCAATACTATGTATAATTACACCGTTGCTTATTAGCGGTTTTTATTCAACTACTACTCTATCAAATTCATTAGAAGGTGAAGCAAAAAGTTCATTAACTAATTCAGTTAATCAAAATAAAAGTTATATTGATTTAGCTTTTAAGGATCAACTAGACTTAGCTACATCTATCTCAAGTGAAAGTGAAATCGTAGATTACTTTAAAGAATTTGCAAAAACTAATCAACCTAATCAAGCAATATTAAATCATATTTCAGCTAATTTGGAGACTAAATTCAAAAATTCTAATGGGTTATATGAAAATATGATTTTTCAGTTACTTTCTTCTGATGGAAATAAAATAACAGTAGCTGATGGTATTGGTGGAAAATCTATAGGGCAAAAAATGCCATTTTCTGAAGCTACATTGAAACTTATGAAAGGAGATAAACCTTTTGTTGGAAACACCATGGCTTCTCCAGCAAGTGGAAGACCTGTTATTACAGTATCCTCACAAGTTAAAGATAATGATACTAACCAGTTAACTGCAATGTATTTATCTTCTTTGGATTTAAACACATTAACACAAAATATTGTAAAGGTAAATTCCAGTTCTAATATTAAATCTCTTTTAATAAATTCAGCAGGTATGGTGGTTTCCTCAGAAGATTCTTCACAAATTCTAAAACTTGATTTAAGCAAGGAGCAAGGGGATTTACCTGATTTCTATAATTCATTAAAGACTAATAATTCTGGTATAAGTTATTTTACCCTTAATGGTATCAGAAATATTGCTTCATACACTAAAAGCGATATAACAGGTTTATATATTGTATCCTTTATGCCTGTGGAGCAATACGTGTCAAAGATTAATAGTGTTAGAAACGGAATAATTATTGTTCTTATTGTCAGTCTTGTTATCTCTAGTTTGTTAATAGCATTATTTTCACATAATATTACTAAACCATTAAAACTAGCTGTAGAATATATAAAGGTTTTTGCTTCAGGAGACTTTTCAAAAGAAATACCAGAGAAAGTAATGAAAATACATGATGAAACTGGTGATCTTATGAAATCCTTAAGTTCAATGCAAAAGTCTATTAGAAATATTTTAGAAACTGTAATCAAACAGTCTTCTCAAATAGAAAATTCAGCTAATAAAACAAATAATAGCATGGAAAATTTAAGTCATCAGATTGATGAAATATCTTCAACTACTGAAGAATTATCTGCAGGAATGGAAGAAACTGCTGCTTCTTCTCAAGAAATGACTGCTAATTCTCATGAATTGCAAAAAGTAGTAACTATTATATCAAAAAAAGCTCAAGAAGGCGCTAAAACTTCAGCTGAGATAAGCGAAAGAGCCCAGATGTTAAAAGGAAATGCAGTTGCTTCTAAAAAAGCTGCTCAAGATATTAGGAACAATATATCTGTTAGTTTAAAACAATCAATAGAACAATCAAAAGCTGTTACTAAAATCAATGAATTAACTGCATCTATTTTGGAAATTTCATCTCAAACAGATTTACTAGCTTTAAATGCTGCCATAGAAGCTGCACGTGCTGGTGATGCTGGAAAAGGTTTTGCTGTAGTAGCTGAAGAAGTTAAAAAATTAGCTGAGAATTCTAAGAATATTACTACTGAAATTCAAGAAGTTACAAAGACTGTGGTATCTTCTGTAGAAAATTTAAAACAAAATTCAGAAAATATGTTAGGCTTCATAGATTCAACAGTAATAGAAGATTATACTGCCATGGTTAACATTGGAGAGCAGTATTATAAAGATGCAGACTATGTTGAAAATCTTGTAAATGACTTTAGCAGCAAAGCTCAAGAGTTAAATGCATCTATTAATATTATGATTAATGTTATAAATGAAATATCAACTGCAAATAATGAAATGGCTAATGGATCTGAAAATATTGCAAATAAATCATCTATTATTTTACAAACTGCAATTGATGTATCAAAGGTTGCAGGAGAAACTAATAAGATATCTGAACAATTAAAAACTATTGTTTCAGATTTTAAGATTTAATTAGGCACATGAAAATAACGATGGAAAGTTTCCGAATAAATTGGACTTTCCATCGTTATTATTTAGAAAAAATCATTTTTAAAGATATTAAAATCATTAATACACCAAAAGACTTTTTTAAAATTGATAAAGGAATATTATTAGCTATTTTTGCTCCAAATAGTGAACCAACAACTAAAAATATGCATATTAAGATTCCTGCTTGCACGTTTACCTGCCCTCTTTTATAGTAACTAATAAAAGCTACAATCCCAGCTGGTGGAAGCAATATTGCAAGGGAGGTTCCTTGTGCTTTTAGCTGACTAAATCCACATAAATACATTAAGGCAGGTACAATTATTATTCCTCCACCAATACCAAACAGTCCACTCAATACTCCTGCCGCTAGTCCTATTAATATAAATAATATTACATCTACCATTATTCTACGCTTCCTTTTCTTAAACTTTTATAATAACTTAAACCTATAAATATTATCCAAATTAAAACTCCACTCAAACTCACTAATTGAGCAATTCTAATAGGTCCGAGCATTAAACTATCTGTTCTCATTCCTTCGATTATAAATCTACCTATAGAATACAAGCCAATGTATGTAAAAAATACAATTCCATTTTTTTTGCTTTTCCTTAGTATGCCCATTAATATTATAAATACTAGTAAGTTCCAAGTAGATTCATATAAAAAAGTAGGATTATAGTATATTCCCTCTATATTCATCCCCTTTTGAATAAACATAGGAAAATGTTTAATAAATTCATAACTAACAGAATCTCCATGTGCTTCCTGATTGAAAAAATTTCCCCATCGTCCTAATGCTTGTGCAATAATAATAGAAGGGGCTGCTACATCTGCAAATTTAATAAAAGGAAGCTTTTTTACCTTCGTATATATTAATGCTGTTCCTATTGCAAAAATAAGCCCACCATGTATAGCAAGTCCACCATTCCTTATGTTAAACGCTTCAATTATATTGTTTTTATAGTTTTCAAATTCAAATACTACATAATATAGTCTTGCACCTACAATACCAATTGGAATAGATAGCAGTACAATATTTAGTAAATTATCATAATCAACTTCTCTCCATTTACAATTATAATTTGCTATTGATATTCCGAGAACAATTCCAGTTGCAATTATTATTCCATACCATCGTATGTCAAATCCTAAAATCGAAAATGCTGTTGGGTTCATAATTTCACTTCCCTATCTTTTAATTTTGTAATTTTTGTATAATCATAGCACATGCGCCTACTGCTATAGAGTTATCTTTATAATATCCACCATTACTAAACTGAATATTATTATTTTTAATATGGCACTTTTGAAAAGCTATTTCTATAGCTGTATCATAAAATAATTTTGAATGTTGTATTAATGGACCACTTAATACTATTAACTCTGGATTAAATAACTTCATGTAATTTGCAAGTCCTATTCCGAAATATAAAGCTGAATTTTTAATAATATTAACAGCAACTTCATTTTTGCTTTCTGCTAAACTACATACATCTCTATAATTAATATTATATAATTTTTTATTTAAATCTGGCCCACTAATTTCTTTCATTTCATTAATAATTTTTTTTGTTATATTGGATATTGATACATAGCTTTCTATACATCCGTAATTTCCACATGAACATAATTCACCATTTACATTAACAATCATATGGCCAAAAGCATCTTCTGAATTGTTAATTGTGCGAATTAAAATACCTGATGATATAATTCCTGTTCTTATTCCTACACCACAGTTGATATACGCAATATTCTGTTTCCCTTTTCCAATTCCAAAATTGACTTCCCCAATAACTGCTGCATTAGCGCCATTATCTACACATATTATTGCATCTAATTCTTTATCTAAAACATCATATAAGGGATTAACTTTAAATCCGTCAACAATTCCTATCCCAATTCCAACAATTGATGATTTTTCTATCTGTAATTCCATACATAAATTTTTTATGAACGTAGGTATAATTTCATTTATATTTTCAATCTTATATTCATGGCTTAATAATCTTTCTTCAATTATTTTTAATTTCAAATTTGTTATAACTATTTTAGTATAAGTTCTAGAAATATCAATTCCAATAATATAAAATTCACTTGGATTCACATCATATAAACTAGGTTTTCTTCCTCCTGTAGATTCTCCTATATCTGTTTCTACAATTATTTTTTTATCAATTAAAATTTCAATATCTCTATTTAGTGTAGTCAATTTTATTTTAGTTATATCTATCAATTCACTTTTAGTTATTGGACCATTTTTTTGCACAATGTTAAATATGTATTTGCCTCTGTCATTTAAAGCTTCAAAATTTTTATAGGCTTCCAAAAAAACTTCACTTCCTTTCATAATATTAATAGTATCATCTTTTAACCATTTTGGAAATAAGATATTGTAATCCAAGTGTTACAGCAGCAGGAGAATGATGACCAACATATACTCTTAAAAATCCTACTATAATTGATAACATTGTTAATACTCTTCTAAAAACTTTATTATATTATTGAGTAGAAAAAAATGCACATTTTCTGAATAATACGGTATTTAATTATTTATTTCTTATTGTACATACTATACATGTATTCGAACTATATTAGGTAATCTAATATTTATTTACTACGTTAAGTCTACAAAAACACATGTAAAAAAGCAGGATTGAATTCCTGCTTTTATTACATATAAAAAATTTTTGCACGTATAATATTAGATTCCACCTTAAATACATTATTTTTTAATATATTTAACTACCTTTACAAGCTCATACCAAATAACTGACGCTACTGATATCATAACTGCTATAATTAATTGATTTAAAGATAAAGGTGCAAGCTTCAGAAAATCACATAGAGGAGTATATAGTATTACTATCAATCCAATAATTGTTCCTAAACTAACTGCCCACATTACCTTATCCTTTATAAGTCTAATAAATGATCTAATTGCGAATTCTGAATTTGAGCTATTTACTTGAACTAATAACACATTAGCTAGCAATATAATAGTGAGTCCCATTGCCCTTGCAAGAGGTGCATTATCTGGAGACTGATTTAAAAATATAAAATACGTTCCAAAGGATGCTCCAAATATCACCAAGCCTTGCATCACACTTTTGAAAAGAATTTTTGCTGTCAGCAGTTTTTCATTTGGATTACGGGGCGATCGTTCCATAATATCTTCTTCAGCCAGCTGACGTTCTAATACAATGGAGCAGGTAGGATCAATTACCAGTTCAAGTAAAACAACGTGCAATGGAAGTAATAGAAGACTTGCAGGATTTATTCCAAGTAGCGGCGCAAATAATGCAGCAAATGCGATGGGAATATGAATAGTAAATACATATCCAACTGCTTTTCTGATGTTATCATAAATTCTTCTGCCATCCTTTATAGTGTCAACAATAGTAGAAAAATTATCATCAAGTAAAATTATATCTGCTGCTTCTCTTGAAACTTCTGAACCACGTTTTCCCATAGCAATACCAATATCTGCATATTTAAGAGCAGGAGCATCATTAACACCATCACCAGTCATAGCAACTATCTCTCCATTTGCCTTAAAAGCCTTAACTATTCTCATTTTATGCTCAGGGACAACTCTAGAAAAGATACTTACCTCTTTAACTCTTTCACGGAGTTCTTCATCACTCATTTTATTAAGCTCATCGCCAGTAATAATTTTGTCGCTGTTTGGCATATTAATTTGTTTAGCAATAGAACTAGCAGTTATTCCGTTATCTCCGGTTATCATCACCACCCGAACCCCAGCTTTAGTACAAGTTTTAATATCTTGTTTTACTGATTCTCTTGGAGGGTCCGCAAGACCAACCATTCCACAAAGTTGCAAGCTACAATCTATAAGTGTATCTGGCATGTCATTTGTGCTATTTAGTACCATTTGTCCAATAGCAATAACACGAAGCCCTTGACTAGACATTTCTATTATTTTATTTTCTGCTATTTTTCTCTCATCAGCTGTTAATTCACATATTGTTAAAATACGTTCTGGAGAACCTTTGGCTGCAACTAAAATGTCATCGCCATTTTTCCAAACGTGACCCATCATTTTTGTTTCATCAGTAAAAGCATATTCCTTAATTAATTCTCCACCAAAAAGAGTATTCCGTGTGATTCCTTGTTCTTCACAATATGATATCATAGCCTTTTCCATCGGGTCATATGCATCCGATTTGCAACCCATACCCATTATTTGTGTCACTCTTTTTGTATCACTTGTTAAACTCCAAGTGTCTCTAACTGTCATTTTATTCATTGTTATTGTACCTGTTTTATCAACACAGAGAACAGAAACAGCACCTAAAGTTTCTACTGATGGTAATTTTCTAACAAGGGATTGCTTTTTAGCAAGTCTCCAAGCACCCATTGATAAAAACACTGTTAGAATAACAGGAAACTCTTCTGGTATCATCGCCATAGCAAGAGTTACTCCTGATAATATACTCTCTATAACTCTATCTCGAAGAGCATGATCTGGTATATTAAAATACGTAATAACACCAACAAAGATGAATAAAACAGCTGCAATTCCTGCACATAATTTTACTAACTTCCCTGTTTGTTTTTGAAGTGGAGTTGGATTATCAGGAGCAGACACAACATTTTGTCCAATTTTCCCATATTCAGTTGCTGCTCCTATTTTGTCTACTAATATAGTGCCTGTCCCTTGTGTAACAAGAGTTCCTGCATAACAATAATCACGACGCCAATAATCAGTATTAGCATCCTCATTGTTATCTTTAACGATCTTCCATACGCCTTCAGCCTCTCCTGTAAGTGATGATTCATCAACACAAAGAGTACTTGATTTTAAAACTATACCATCTGCTGGTACCTTAACACCTTCAGCGATATACATAATATCACCAGGTACTAAATCGGCACTATTAATTACTTTTTCAATTCCGTCTCGAAATACTTTAATATGTGGAGCTGATAAATCTTTTAATGCATTTAAAGTTTTATCAGTTTTCCACTCTTGAATTACCTCAATGCTAATAATTCCAACAACGAAAACAAGCATAATAGCACCATCTTTAGGTTCTCCTAGAATAAAATATATTACCGCTGCAATAATTAGTAATAAAAACATTGGCTCACTAATAACATGCAAAATCTTGTGTAAAAAGCTTTCCTTTTTTTTACCCACAAGTTCATTCTTTCCAAATTCTTCTTGGAGCTGTTTTGATTCCAGAGTAGTAATTCCTTTGATTTGTTGTTCTGTCATAAATAGTTACCTCCATTTTTACATATTTAAGATAGTTCTATGGCATTGAAATCTTCAGAAATGTTCTAGAAATGAGTATAAAAAAACCCATAGAACATATTACTGTCCCACAGGTGTATAATAATCCTGCTGCCAATGAAGGCCCGGCACCACGAACTTATATAAGTTCATCGCCTGCTCAGTTTGTACTATAGATTTATATGCAGTGCAAATAGTTTGTTAAATATCATCACATATACATTAATAGTACTTTTTTTATTTTTCTAAGGTTATCTCTTATCAAAACAACCTCTACTTTCAATTAATAAAATTTATCATACACAATCTTATAACTATACTATTTCTAATTTCAAGAAATCCTTCTCTAGATGATATATACTATTATATATATGATCTAAACCTAACAACTTTTTTAGAAAATTAATTTCACCTATGGATAGTTCAAGTTCATTATACCAAGGTTCTGATTTTTTATTAGTTCTTTGGAAAGAAGAATAATATAAATGAAGAAGTAAGTGACCCAAATATGCAAAGTCTACAGAAGGCGTATACCTTTCATTATTTACTAACCTTGCAAGCCCAAAATCAATAAGGTAAATATCTTCTTCATCAATAATCACATTTGGTATCCTTATATCTCTATGCACAATATTTCTTTCATGCAGATACTTTATTATGCCTATAATCTTAGTTCCTACTTTATAAATTTCAGCAGTGGTAAATATATGATTATCTCCGAAAAGCATATCTTCTATTGTCTTTCCACTTTTGTATTCCAAAATATAAGCATAGGTATTATTATTTTTTATTGTATCAACTATTTTAGGAATTGATGGATGGTCAATAGATGAAAGTATTTCTTGTTCAAATATGATTTTGTTACCACTTTTCTTAATAGCTTTATGCTTAATCTCTTTTAGGACATATTGCTTGCCATCTAAATCAACCAAATAGCATACACCAAACCGCCCTTCGCCTATTAATTTTATAACCTTGTATTCACCAATTAAACAACCTGGTGAATATATCTTTCTTCTGAAAATTGGTATCATGACCATGAACTTTTATATTTTCTTCTTCCATGATGGCTTTGATCTGAATAATGTCTTTGGTCAGAATAATGATTTTGATGCGAATTATGTGCATTGTTGGAATGATGTGAGTTATGAGAATTATGAGAGTTATGGTTATTATATCTCCTCCCTGAATTTGAAAATGAACCAAACATTTTTAATATGCGGCTTAAAAATCCTTCTCTTTTATAATAGTTGCTACCTTGATGCTTATCTCCATTATGTCTTTTTCCTGATGATCTTGAGAAAAAACCCATTAAATACACCTCTTTTCAAAATATTGTTTATTAAATATGCCCAATTGATTATCAATTGGAAATACGGTTTATATTTTTATAATATGCTACGACTCAATATATGTCAACACTTTAAAGGATATATTTTTAATGAAAATTAATTATCAATTGATAATATAATGTGATTGATAAAATTTCCCAATTATACACACATTAAACGCATTTTATTCTTTTAACCATAACAAAAAGTACCCACAAATACATTGCAGATACTCTTTATATAAATTAACTTCAATCATTTCATCTAAAATTATTCATGTTAATACAAATATAATCTGTTGCTTTTCTAATTTTCTTCTTTCTTATAAGGATCGATATGAATATTTATCCGAGTGTTTTTTAATTTTTCATTCATATCTTTTTTTAGGTTTCCAATAATATCATGTGTTTCTTCGACTGTAAGATTAGGAGCAACGGTAATATGAAAATCAATATGCTTAACATTTCCTGATTTTCTTGTTTTTAGCTTGTGGTAATCTATAAATTGATGACTATGTTCTCTTATGACTTTTTCTATCTCTGATTCTTCTTCATCCGATAACTTTGCATCAAGAAGGTAATCAAAGGCATTTTTAGAAAGTCCCCATGCCTCCTTAATTATCAGTAGTGCTACAAGTATTGCAACAATTGAATCGAGTATAAGCAGTCCTGTAACTTTGATAAGAAAAATCCCAATGCCTACTCCTAGGGATGTGTATATATCAGTTTTCAAGTGAAGAGCATCTGCCTCAAGAGCCATTGAATCCTCCTCCTGAGAAACCTTGTATAACTTTCTTGACACAACAAAATTTATCAGTGCTGAAACAATCATAACTACAATTGCTATAGTTGCTTGTTCTATTTTAGCAGGCTCAAATATTTTCTTAAAAGCTTCAATAATAATCATTCCCGCAGCTATAAAAATTAAAAGGCCTTCCACCATACCGGATATATTCTCTATTTTTCCATGTCCGTAGGGATGTTTCTTGTCAGCAGGCTTTGAAGACTGTCTAACAGAGAAAAATGCAACCACTGATGCTACCAAATCCATCCCTGAATGTATTGCTTCAGAAATAATACTTACTGAACCACTTAAATTACCTGCTATAATCTTAAAAATTATGAGTGTTGTGTTTGATGCAATTGACAAAAGAGCAGCTTTAACTTTTCTATCAGAAGTAACCATAAATAAATCCCTCCTCTAAATTCAAAAAAAACTGGAGAATTATAATAAAAGAATAATTACAATAGGTGATATTTCCTGCTGCCACTCAAAAACCAAACATATGCACTATACTTATTATTATGCGTTATTTTATCCGTCTATATGCATAATTACTAGCAAACATACCTAATGCATTCAAATACCCCAACGATGCAGTGATAGCCAGCAGCAAGCACTAGCTTCTATATTTTTTGAGTTGGTGTAAAATTTGGATGAAGTATAATTGATTGCATCAAAAAAGACACACCAACAGGTATGCCTTGCTATTGTTACGATTCTAAATAACTATAAATTAATGTTTTTTTCTTTTTGTACTAGCATTATTCTGAAGTTCAGATGACCTATCTAAATAATTAGTGTGAAGCAAAGTATTTGCTTTTTCTCCATCAGGTTCTCCCATATAATTCTTATACATATTTTGAAGATTCTCATTTTCATCTGAAATTCTTATTGTTGAGCCTTTATCAATATTTTTTAAAACATCCGTTCTTAATTTTATATAACTTTCTTCTAAAGGTTTATCTGTAGCTTTATCATAATATTGCATTTTTATTGCCATAGCTCTGCAAATATTGCTACATAATTGACATCCAACACATTTTTCCTTTTGAACCTCTGCTCTCCCCCTCATATTATATTCTATAGCTCCAACAGGACAATTTTCTATACAAGTGCCACATGCTATGCATAAATTCTCATTAATTTCAGATTTCTTTTCTATTCTTGGAGCTCCACCTCCATTTATGCATCCTCCTGGACATGCCATAACTTCAATAAATAAATAATCTTTCCATTTTCTACTGCTTAAGAATTTCTCAATTTCTTTTAGTCCATTTACAATTGCAACTTTATAATTTTGTCCTCCCAAAGTGGCATTGGCTTCCTTTATATATTCATATCCATCTATTTCATTAAATTTAATATTGACAACTTCTGATACATTACCTTTTAAGTAATTTGTTACCGTTCTAAGAGTTGCCTGCATAACGCCACCACTTGCTCCAAAAATAACTGCTGCTCCAGTATATTCTCCCATAAATGGATCTGGACTTTCATCTGGTATTGCAGTTATATCTATTCCTTTTTCTTTTAAAAGCTGTGCATATTCCCTTATAGTCAAAACTATATCAATATCTTTATACCCATCTCTCCCCATTTCCTCTCTTTGTGCTTCATATTTTTTAGCAGTACATGGTTTTACAGATACTGCAACTATATTAGTAGGCAAAACATTATAAGTATCTGCAAAGTATGTTTTTATGCTTGCCCCCATCATTTGCTGCGGAGACTTTGAAGTTGAAATATTTTTTAATATTTCTGGGTGAAAAAGTTCGGCATAACGTACCCAAGCAGGACAGCAAGACGTAAACATAGGTAAATTTTCTTTATTTGCAATTCTCTTAATAAGTTCAGTCCCCTCTTCTACAACTGTCATATCAGCTCCAAAATCAGTATCAAATACATTTTGAAAGCCTATTTTTTTAGCCGATGGTGCTATCTTTCCCGCTACATTTGTTCCTATTGGAAGATTAAATTCTTCTCCGAGCGTTGCTTTTACTGCTGGAGCTGCTGTTAATATTAAATATTTACCGCTATTTATTGCATCCTTTACTAAAGTTACATCATTTCTAACGTTAATTGCTGTTGTTGGACAAACAAGTGTGCATTGTCCACAATATATGCACCCACTAGCTCCAAATGTGACTTGTTTTGGATCTACTGTCCTCCTTCCATTATCAACTGCTTTTAATACAGATATTTTAGTTTCCTTTGCACATGTAAATGCACAAGCTGTACATCCAATACATTTTTTCTTATTTATTTGTATGATATTATCTTCTTGAATTCTATTTTTTTTCGCTTTACTCATAGACATCTCCATATTTTAAATAGATTATATATTTAAGTCTATGATTTTAAATGGATAGTTTATTCTAAATAAATATTAATAATACATTAGCTTTTTAATCACACTTGCTTAACGTGGTGTAATTCATGTATGTCTTGCTCCTTTTTGATTATAGAAAAATTAATCATGAGATTTAAGATACCACATTAGGATAATTACGATGAAAGAGGATGTGTTTACTAAGTCACATTCTTTAACATTTACTCATATTCAGTTTAGTATTAAAAACGTCTATTCATCTTACTCTTTGCGAGTAGCTGAGATGTGCCATTCTTTTCCCATTCCTCTACCTGATCAATAGCTTCTTGAGGATTTTTCCCCAATCCTACAAGTACGCCTGACAAAATAAATTCCTGATATAGATGTTCTTGATTAATTCCCGCCTTAGCTTCGGTGATAGCACGATTAACTAATTGATTAATAAACTCAACCCAATCATCTGGAAATAATCTTTCTTCAATTATTTTTCACTTCAACTTTTCCCTAGCTCCTTCTACGTCAAAACCTGGAATAGTATTGGAAATATCTTTTAATTTAGTCTCCTTTGCAATAGATGTAGGTATATCCAGCTTTTTATAAACTTCATTTATATCTATTTTTAAGCCTACCGATACTTCCTCTATTGTCATATAACCTTTTATTTCTTCTGATGTCATTTTTGTTTCATTAGTTATAGGTGGTGGTGTAACCTCATATATTCCCATGAGTTTTGTAATTCCTATTCCTCCAAAGAATATTACAAATACAAATACTGCGACAAATACTGGTTTAATTGATTTATTTTTAACCTTAAATTCTAATGCATTATTTTTAGGACAAGAGAGTATACACTTTTGACAATCAATACATTCAGCAGATTTAATTTCTTTAAGTTCTGAAACTTTAATATTAACAGGACAGTTTTTATCACATAAGCCACAACTAATACAAGTATTTTCATTTCTTGTAATTTTTGATGGACTTAACTTTGAAATTATTCCATAGAATGCACCCATAGGACAAAGATATTTACAAAAAAATCTATCATATAATAATGATCCAACTATAGTAACCATTAGTATAATAAGTGCAATTGAATATTCTTCAATAAGTGATTCCATTCCTGCAGACATATGCCCATATGCAGCCCAAGGATCATATGGATTTACCCATAAACCAGCAGTCTTCCAAGCAAGAACTAGTGTAAGTACAAAAACTATATATTTAAGATACCTTAAAGGCTTGTCTATTTTTTCTGGCATAATAAATTTTTTCTTAAATATCTTTTTACCTATAATCCCAAAGAACTCTTGAAGAGCTCCAAAAGGACAAATAAGTCCACAAAAACTTCTTCTAAAAATTAATGCCATTATTATTGTTATAACAAGAATAATCATATTACCTGAAAATATTTTATCTATAAATGTTCCTCCAAAAATCAAAACATAAAGCGATTCTAAACCTCCATAAGGACATAGAGCATGTATGGATGGCTCCTTTCCACCTCCTAGAAGCTGATGAAGATAAGCTTCCACAGTACTATGTACCAAAAATATTGCTAATAATATATAACGTAGATTCTTTAAAATTTTGTTATTTTTCATATATCCTTCCTCCCCTATATTTATAGTTGAAAGTCAAATCCTTGTTCTATCAATTTTCTCACCTCTCAACTTATTTAAAGTATATCATTCATGGTAATTAAAAAAGTGTCCTAATTGTGTCCTAATATTTCACAATTAAGACACTTTTATATATCTGTGGAACGCATCTTATAGAAGCTGATGAAGAAGGGTCTTTATTTTCTATTATTATTGTTGTTAGTTTAATTGCCATACTTTATTATTTAATCTAATTAATTTTTGCATCATCATAGAATTTTTATCAAATTTCACTTACCCTTCCAGATTTAAATTCATCATAGGATAATTCGCCCTTTGCGAGCCTATCACTTAGAGCACTATCAATATTATTACTTTCAATTTCATTTTTAATATCAAAAAATTCTCTGGTGTCTATGCTACATTGAGCATATCTTTCAAGAAGTATAGGTGTATATGGATTGGAATATTCTATATCTTCAATAATTGATTTTCTTTCTATATATTCATCTGCTGTAATAATACCTAACCCATACTTTACTTTAAGTATGTCAATTAGTTTTATTACAAATAGATTGGGTAATGGCTTACTTTTTAATGCTAAAAATACTACAGCAGAAAAAATCACTAAAATAAATATTAAAATATAATAACCATAAAACCCAATTCCCATGTGATAACCTTGTCTCATAAAAATCACCCCCACTTACTCATCATTCATCAATTTTGCTACGCAAAATTCCTATAACTATTGTTGTACCTTTTTCCTCTTCACTTTCTATATAGAAATCTCCATTTAAAACTTTTACCAATCTTTTTGCTATTGAAAGCCCAAGTCCAGTTCCTTCTACATTTGAATTTCTTGCTTTATCTGCCTTATAGAACTTTTCACCTAAATACTGAATTTCATCTTTAGGTATACCAATGCCATTATCTTTTATTGCTATATAAACGTTTTTATTATCTGCATATGTTGATACCTTTAAAATGCCGTTATTTTCAGAAAACTTAATTGCATTATCTAAAAATATTATTATTAATTGTTTTAATTTATAATAATCACTTAATAAGGTTGGTAAATTATTCTCCAAAGATAATTGCAAATCTATATCCCTATTCTTTATTAATGGCTTAAAGCTTCTTATTGTATCATTAATAAGCATATTAACATCTAGTTTATTAATATCAACCTCTAATTTTCCTGATTCTAACTTACTCAAATTAAGTAAATCTTTAACCATTCTTTCAAGTCTATTGGTTTCTTTTATAAGTGTAGTACAAGTATCAGGTATATACTCGGGCTTTGTCATCCCATCCAAAATCGACTCTAAATTACCTTTTATAACTGTTAAAGGAGTCCTAAATTCATGGGAAACATTTGAAATAAAATCTTTTCTCATTTGCTCAAGTTTTTCTTTTTCACTAATATCTTGAATAAGAATAACCCCACCTATAATCTCATTTAAATTACTCTTTATAGGAGACACTGAGAATTCCAATACTTTACCTTCATGCTCCTTTATAATTGATTTTTTCTCATTGCTAAATATAACTGCTTTAAATTCTTGAATTATATCTAATTCTGATAATATTTTAATTATTTCTATATTATCTTCCACCCTTGTATATGAAAGAAAATTTATAGCTGCTTCATTTATATTTATAATTTGAGAATTTCTATCCAAAGCTAAAATTCCTTCACTCATACTTGTTACAATGTTACTTAATTTGTTTTTTTCTTCAAAAAGTTCGCCAATAGTATACTTAAGCTTTAATGATAATAAATCAAATGAATTTGATAATTCTCCTATTTCATCTTTTTGATATATGTTTGTTTTTATTCCATATTGACCTCTTGTTAATTCCAAAGCAGCTGAGTTTATTTTCTTTATTGGCCTCGTAATATTCTTAGAAAAATAATATCCTAAGAACCCTACAAGGATTGTTTCACCTAAAACAGCTAAAATTAAGCTTAGAAAGAATTTGTTCATGGAATTTGATAAATCAGTTATTGATGAATTAAGAATTACAGCTCCTATTATGTTATTATTGTCTTTTATAGGTACTGCTATTACCATCATTTCCTCATTATAATAAGGATTATATCCCTCATCATAAGCTTCTGTTCCATTTAATACTTTGCTATTAATATCATTATATAAATCCTTTATCTCTACATTATTAATGTAACTAATATCATCATTAGTATCTGATGCAGTTATAATGCTTTTGTCTGCATTAAGTATCCAAAGTTTTGCATTATCAATATCATTTAATAAGTGTATAATTTTCACAAACTCTATATTATTTGAACTATTACCTATATAAGGTTTAATGGTTTCTGAAATCGCTACAGCATGTTTTGTCATGTTATTTTTTTTAACTTCATAAATATTATTTTTAAATATATTTAAGGCAATAATTCCTATAAAAAGAGTTGAAACTATAACAATTGATAAAAAGCCAATGGTTAATTTAAAAGTTATATTTTTCTTAAACATCTTCCACCTCAAATTTATACCCCATACCCCAAATAGTTTTAATATCCCAGTTATACTGACCATCAAGCTCAAGCTTTGCTCTTATTCTTTTTATATGAGTATCTACTGTTCGCGGATCTCCAAAATAATCTATCCCCCATATGTTATCTAACAGTGCATATCTATTAATCATTGTATTTGGAGAGCTTGCAAGCATCCATAAAACTTCAATTTCTTTCTTCGTAAGGTTCATATGTACTCCATCTAATTTAACTGAGTAATTATTAATATCTAATTCCAGTTTCGAATATTTAATTATTGATAACTTATTATTTTCTACTGGAGCAATACGCCTAAGTACTGCTTTTACCCTTGCTACTACTTCCCCTGGGCTAAAAGGTTTTATAATATAATCATCAGCACCAGAGTTTAATCCAAGTATCTTATCTGTATCCTCACTTTTAGCAGTTATCATTATAATTGGAGTATTTGATTCCTTTCTGATTCTATTGCATACTTCAATTCCATCTATAAATGGCATCATTATATCAAGTAGAATTAACTCCGGACTATAATGCTTAAATTTTAGTAGCGCTTCTTCTCCATCAAGAGCAAAAATCACATTAAAACCTTCTTTTTCTATATAAGGCTTCAAGATTTTAATTATTTCCATATTATCATCAGCAATTAAAATATTTTTATCCATTTTTATCACCTCGCATTTATATATGTACATGTTGGGGCCCCTCTGCATAACTGTGAATTGTGATTTTTAAATTAATTATCCATGGCTAAATTATATCATTAGTTGTACTTAAATTTGTGTCCTAATTATGTACTTTTATTTCACAATTAAGACACTTTCTTATATTTAAAATGATTTATAGTAAGTACATAGACAACATATAAAAACAGTGCAACAAATTTTTGCACTAGTTTAAAATTTAAGGAGGAATAAAAAATGAAAGCAAAAAAATTAATAATAGCACTAACTATGACTCTTACAATGGGATTAGGTATAACTGCCTATGCAAGTACAACAGAAGCAACTATTGGTACTCATCAAAGAGCAGGACTTGGAATGATTACAGGTGTTAGAGGTTATGATTATGTAGAATCAGTATTAAAGGATAACCTTGGTATGACAGATGAAGAAATAACAAGAGGGCTTAATTCTGGAAAGACAATGTATACTTTAGCAGAAGAAAAAGGAATGACAGTTGATCAATTTAAAGCAGCTCTACTTGATGAGAGAAATAAAGCTGTTGATAAGGCAGTTACAGATGGAACTATAACAAATGAAGAAGGTGTTAATCTTAAGGAAACTCTAAAAAATAATCTTGATACTTGCACAGGAGTTCCAGGTCAAAGATTAGGCAAAAATGGAAATGGAGCTGGACGTGGAAACGGACAAGGAACTGGACATATGTCAGGTGGTGGCATGAGAGGTTCTAGCAATTGTTCTATGGATAATACTTCAAAATAAATTATATACAATAACACAAAAAAAGAATGAGACTTCGCGTTTCATTCTTTTTTGTGTTTTAAACATAATTATGCATATTATAGAAAATAAATTGCTAAATTCTATAAGAATACTTCGGGAATATTTTTAATTTTATTTTTAGATCTTAGCATTTTAGAAACAATAAGTTTGGGTCTATAGATGATTTTTCTTGCTTTTTTATGGCATCTCTTTACACATGAAAAGCAACGAATACATTCATTTTCACTTATCTCCAAAGTGTCTTTATTAATTGCATTCATTGGACATAATTTTATACATACACCACATTGATTACATATGTTCATATCTGCAAAAGGTATTTTAGTAAATATCCTAGCACTATTTTTAGGCAAAATCTTTGCCATTAGTGGCAGCTTACCTTGAGGAATTTTTATATACATATCATTTAGATTTTCAATTTTCTTCATCTTCTCTATTATACTTTTTCCAAAGTCTTCAGCCTTGCTTAAATCCTCATGATTTGGACGCCCTTCTTGTACTGGTACCTCTTTTGTAGAAAATGAATGTTCTCCTATGAATGAACCTGCTGCTACTACTTTAAATCCTGAATTCTTTGATATAAAATTTAGTTCATTTAAAACTATACCATCTCCAAAGTTTCCATAAACAGCAACAAGTACAACTGGTTTTTCATTGCCCTTTAGGCTATTTAAAAAAGCGTATAACATTCCGGGAATTCTCTCTTCATAAACAGGTACACCAATTATTACTATATCACCTTCAATGAGAGGAGAAAAAGTATTTCGTGCATTATAACTGGTTAAGTCAATTGAAGTATTATTGGTTGTACCCATCCCTTTTACAATTGCATTAATGATCTTTTGGGTTGTTCCTGTCGGTGAAAAATAAATACTTGTAGCTGAACTAATAATCATAATTATTTACCCCTCATAAATTAATATCAAATAACTCTACACATTTTTCTACAATTCTCTTTCCAAATATATTAAAGAGTTCTTTACTTTCTTCAAAATTTTCTTTTAAAGCTACTGGCCCTAATTTAATATCTTACCATCCTATTAGCAGCTATTTTTTATTATATTTATTACTATTCTAATTCTTTCATAGATTCATTTACATTTTCTTCACATGATTTCATTGCAAAAATTGTTTTTTCTAAAAGTTCATCTAAATTCCATTCAAGCAATTCTGCTCCGCTTTTAATTACCTCTCTTGAACATCCTGCTGCAAATTTCTTATCTTTAAACTTTTTCTTTAAACTAGATAATTCCATATCCATAACACTCTTTGATGGGCGCATTCTTGTAGCTGCTCCTATTAAGCCAGTTAATTCATCTGTAGCAAATAATACTTTTTCCATAGCATGATTAGGTTTTATATCCACACAAATTCCATATCCATGACTGCATATAGAATAAATCATATCCTCATGTACGCTAGCTTCCCTTAGTAATTCTGCTGCCTTTACGCAATGTTCTTCTGGCCACATTTCAAAATCAATATCATGTAAAAGCCCTATAATTCCCCAATAATCTGCTTCATTACCAAATCCTAATTCTTCTGCATACCATCGCATAACCCCTTCTACTGTAAGAGCATGAAGTATATGAAATGTCTCCTTGTTATATTTCTTAAGTAAATCAATTGCTTCTTTTCTTGTAATTGTATTGTTCATTATAATTCCTCCCTAGTATTTAAATTATTATCAATGCAAAATTATATATACCACTTGTTAATTTTTAATTCAAAATAAACACTGACTATGAAAACTATTTAATTTACAATTCAAATTAATTTAAAGCAAATTCAACAGCTGAAATAGAATGTATTTTTGTTGTATCAAAAATTGGTATATCTACATCCTCCTGTTTTATCAATAATGGAATTTCTGTGCATCCAAGCACAATCCCCTCTGCTCCATTTAAAACCAGATTGTTTATTATTTTTATATATTCATTTTTTGATTTTTTACTTATTATGCCCTTGCATAGTTCATCGTAAATAATTTCATGAATTATTCTTCTTTCTTTTTCATTTGGAATAATTACATCAATATCAAAGCTATCTTTAATTACTTTTTTATAAAAATCTTGTTCCATTGTAAAATTAGTGCCAAGTAATCCTATTTTCTTAAAATCTTTTTTAATTATCTCTTTACCGGCTGCTTCTGCAATATGTAAGACTTTTATTTTAGCCTTCTCTTCTATATCATCTGCCATTTTGTGCATTGTATTACTACATATTACAATAAAATCAGCTCCAGCATTTTTAAGGTTTTCTGCTATTTCAACCATAATATCGGTTAACTCATCCCATTTATTTTCATGTTGTAATACTTCTATCTCTTCAAAATCTACTGAATACATTAAGCATTTTGCTGAATGAAGACCTCCAAGTTTTAATTTAACAGTTTCATTAATAATTTTATAATATTCTAATGTAGACTCAAAGCTCATTCCACCTATTAAACCAATTGTTTTCATATTTGTTAATCCCCAATTCATTATATTTAAATTTTATCTAAATTGATAAAGAATAATATCAACTATTTAAATCAATAGAATAAAGTACATGCTTCCTGAGAGAACTACCCTCAATAATATTCGGATGTTCAAATTCCATAACTTTTACCATACCAATCTTCTTCATTACATTTTCTGATTGAATATTTATTTTCGAAGTGAAGCCATATATTTTATTGAATTCTAATGTTTCTAAACCATATCTTAAACATGCCTTTGCCCCTTCTGTTGCAAATCCTTTTCCCCAGGCTTCATATTTAAGTCTCCAACCTATTTCGATACAAGGAGTAAATTGAGAATTGAAGTTTGCTAAGTGGAATCCAACAAATCCAATAAAACCATTATCCTGTCTCGTTTCAACTGCATAAAGACCATAGCCGTAATTTCTGAATTCATCTTGAATTATGTTGTAAAATCTATCTGTTTCCTCTTCAGTAAGTGTTTTAGTAAAATATTTCATTATCCTGGTATCCTTATTCATTATCCGAAATTCATATAGATCTTGTTTATTCCAATCCCGAAATATTAACCGTTGTGTTTCAAAATAAACCATACCTTACCTCCTTTGAGATACCTATATCTAGCTGTCTATCATATGAAGTTATAATGATTTTTCCAAAATAAATAGCTTTATAAGCTTTTACTTCGCAACAATTTACTATTGTTCGCTAAATTATAGTTTTATTCAGCACTTATTATAACATAATTTACAAAATATTACACACATATAAATATCGATTTTTAACATTGATTCAAAACATATCCTTGTATTAGATTTAAATAAATAAGTTTGCATAAAAAAGGGGTAAATGCCGCAAAAATAACTATGTTATAAATAATTACAATACTTAAGAGCATATCCAAACAGAGAAATCAGAAACATTGTTGGTAACCCTTTTTTACTATATATCACATTTATCAGAAAAACCTGCTGGAGGTACACCTAAAGCTTGTATAAGTCTAGCCCAATAGTTAACCTGTGCTGCAGTACTTGCAATAATAACTATTTCACGTTCAGTAAAGTTAAGTTTTATTTTCTCCATAAACTCTTTTGGTATTTTAATTGGTGTTTGAGATATTAGCTTTGTATATTCCATTGCTAATTTTTCTTTAATAGTAAATGTAGGTACATCATCCATGTTAAGCTTTCCTGTTATGCAATGTAGCTCTTGCTTAGTTACACCTTCTCCTTCATATTCAGAAGAATTCATATCAATGCAAAATGGACAAGATACACTTAATGAAGCTTGAATTCTTACAAGCTTTAAAATACGTTTATTTAAATCACCTTTTCCATGTGCAACCATAGACTCAAGAATAGCAGAACTTACTGCAACTTTAGGATACCAAGCAAGAAGTTTAGGCACAAGTAAATCCTTTTTAGTAACTTTATTTGAAATATATATTCCGATTTTTAAAAACAAAGGATTTTTTTTAGGTGGCTCAATAAAAGCCGTTACTTTTTTATCTTGCATGATTTTTTACCTAAAATTAAACATAAAGGACAAACGTCAAATATAGCTGATATTATAGGAACTAAACCTATTAATCCTAAGTACTTTAAATTTCCATCTCCCCAAAATAAAAGACTTAATAATGCGAACCCTGCAACAAATTTAAATACTTTATCAATTCCTCCAGCATTTTTCAATAAAAACACTCCTCTGCTTAAAATTATTTTTTTAAATATCCATTACTTATAACTTTACCTTATCAAAGTATATTTAAATGTTCTGTGACAAAATCACTTATTTATTATCGCTTCATGAATTATGATACAATTAAGGCACATTAAAAACAAAATATCAGGAGGTGTACTTTAAAAAAATGAAACATAAATTTGATGCAAAAAACAAACATAAACTTGATAATGAAAAAAGAAGAAAGCTATTACCACCAGATGAAACTCTTATTAAACTTGGATTGCATGAAGGCGATATAATGGCTGATATAGGCTGCGGAATTGGATATTTTACTATTCCAGCATCTAAAATTGTAGGAGATAATGGTAATATATCTGCAATGGATATTTCACCGAAAATGCTTCAAGACGTTGGAATAAAAATAAAAAGCAATAATATTTCAAATATCGAAATTATTTTAACAGAAGAGAATGATTTGAAATTAGAAGATAATAAAATAACTTTTGCTTTTATAAGTACTGTATTGCATGAAGCGGATGAAAAAGAAAACTTTTTGAAGGAGATAAAAAGAATTATCTCTCCTAAAGGGCGAATTGCTATTGTTGAATGGCAAAAAATCAATAGTGAATTTGGTCCTCCTATTGATCATAGATTAGATAAAATGGATTTGATAAAAGTATTAGATATAGTTGGATTTTCAAACATATCAACTATAGATATTGGTGAGAATTTTTATGGACTAATAGCTGAAAAATAATTTAATCCAAAAACAATGTATAATCAAAAATAACACTATGTAAATTTATTTAATTTTTATAAATTTACATAGTGTTTTCTTATATTTAATATAAGATTGAACCTGATATGGATGCAAGAAAGAATTGTATAAGTGCTACTCCATAAATATTTCCTATTAAAGCCCCAATGGCAAGTAGTGGATAAATGTCCCTGCAATAATAACTATGACACTATATCCTGCAATGCCTAGAGATTTGAAGCCTAATTCTTTATTAAAAATAGTAATAATTCCTTATTCTAATCTTTCCATTAATTTAAATGAATATCCTATCCGTTCTATCTCATCTCTACATAATATACTTCCTTCTGGCGGTCTCTCATTTAGTTTAAATACCACTGCCTTTTGTCCCACCTGTTGTTTAAAACTTATGCGACTCATTGGTATATTCATATTAAATGAATCTGAAATAGCTTCAGCCGTTGATCTATGTCCTATTGCAGATATAAATCCATTTTTGCAGATAAGTTTTTTAGCACTGTCTACATCTATATCACTTATTTTATATACACCATTTGTTGTAGCCACAGTTCCATTGAATATTCCAACTTTTATAAGTTCGTCCATTCTTATCACTCCTCTAAATTATCTTTTATGTATTCAATTTACATACTTTTATGTATATTTAAATATAAGTATATTTTACTACTTTTCTATAATTTTGCATAACACACCCATATGGAAACTTCATGTTTTTTAGCATATTTTATATATTTTTCTACATATCCGCTAATCTATTTTGTATAATGCAAAAAGACTGTAGTAAATTTGCTTTTACACAAGTCTTCCGCAGTGCTTTAATCTATATTTAAATACTATCTTAGGCACAATCAAAAAAATAACAAGTCCATCTGCCAGCCTATTTTCCATCATACTGCGTCAGTAAAATGCCATAATAGACCTGCTATGATGGCACTTTACTTCCTTGTCTGATGAAAAATATTCATGGCAGCTTTGGACTTGTTATTTATTTTCATGTGCCTTATGAAAAATTATTGATATTTTTCACCCAAATTATAACCTATTTTTTCAATTGATTATACGAACGAATAGGTCGTTATATATATATCTTATATTTCAGTGATTACTGGTAAAATCATAGGTTTTCTTTTCATTTTTGTATATACAAAAGTATCTACTTCTCTTTTTATAGTATTCCTTATTTCTGACCATTGAGTTATATTATTATCAAGACATCTCTCTACACTCTTAGTAACTATTCTCCTAATGTCTCTAATTAATTGTTCAGAATCTCTAACATATACAAATCCTCTGGTAACTATGTCTGGTCCAGATATTATAATTTTATTTACTCTATCTATGGCTATTACTACTGTTATAATACCATCTTCCGCTAAATTTTTTCTATCTCGTAGTACAACATTACCTACATCGCCTACACCAATTCCATCTATAAGAACTCGCCCTGATGGCACATTCCCAACTATTTGTGCACTTTTTCTAGATACTTCCAATACATTCCCTATTTCTAATATAAATATATTTGATTTATCCATCCCCATATTTTCTGCAATTTTAGCATGACCTAATAAGTGCCTATATTCACCATGAACAGGTATGAAATATTTAGGTTTTAACAATGCATGAATCAATCTAATTTCTTGTTCACAAGCATGCCCTGAAACGTGTATATCTTCTATTTGTCCATAGATTACCTTAGCACCCCTTTGTGTTAAATCATTTATAACATTAGAGACTGCCTTTTTATTACCTGGTATTGGAGTTGATGATATAATAACAGTATCTCCCTTTTCTAATTGAATACTCCTATGGTTTCCTGCTGCTATTCTTGTAAGTGCCGCCATTGGTTCACCTTGGCTTCCAGTAGTAATTATTGTAATATTCTCATTTGGATATTTCTTAATATCACTTAACTCTATTATCATTTCTTTTGGTATACATAAATATTCTAATGACATAGCAACTTCACTTATTCTTTCCATACTTCTTCCACTAAATGCAATTTTTCTCCCATTCTTTACAGAAGCATTAGCAATCTGCTGCACTCTATGAATACTTGATGCAAATGTAGCTACTATAATTCTTCCATTTCCCTCTGCTTTTCTAAATAAATTATCTAAAGATTCACCCACAGTCTTTTCTGACATTGTATAACCTGGTCGAGTAGCATTAGTGCTATCTGCCATTAGAAGTAACACACCTTTTTTACCTAGCTGCGCATACCTAGGTAAATCTATAACTTCTCCATCAATTGGTGTAAAGTCAATTTTAAAATCTCCAGTATGTACAATTATCCCCACTGGTGTATGCAAAGCAATAGATGAGGCATCTGCAATACTATGATTTGTTCTAATAAATTCCATTTGGAAATTACCTATTTCTATAATATCACCTGTTTTAACCACATTTAATGTACAATCATTAAGTATCCTATGCTCTTCCAATTTACTTCCAATTAAGGCCAAAGTTAATTTTGTCCCATATATAGGTGCGTTAATTTGTTTTAAAACATATGGTAATCCTCCTATATGATCTTCATGTCCATGCGTAATAAAGAATCCCTTTATCTTATCCTTATTATTTAGTAAATATGTTATATCGGGGATTACAAGATCAATTCCAAGAAGTTCTTCATCAGGAAATGATAATCCACAATCGATAATTACTATTTCATCTTCATATTCAAAGACAGTTAAATTCTTACCTATTTCCCCCAGTCCCCCTAGAGGTATAATCTTTAATTTACTTTTAACTTTGCTTTTATTTGTATTTGTATTTGTATTCATAATTTTATCTCCTAACTTGTAACTAAGTGGACAAAAAATAGAACTTAGCTACTACTAAATTTTTGATTATTTCATAATTTCCTTTAATGTGCCTAAGTTATTGCAATTCCGAAGAACAGTATTACACCATTGAAATGTTTCATTTTTTAAAGCTATTTTGTCTAAGAAATCTATCAACAATTAATGTTAATTTTTCAAAGATTTAAAATAATTTTAGTGTATCTGTACCTTAATCTTTCTTTCTATAAAATTTATTTATATTATAAAAAAACTTGAATAAATATAAATTTGTGATAATAAATCCACTTATATTCATTCATCTTTTTTTAATATTTATTAATATATACGTTCTAATTAATAAAGTTCATAGCTTTACACTCTGCATTTCTTGCAATCGATAAAAGTATAAAGCAAATCCAAATGAATAAACTCTCTTAGAACATATACTGTAATTTACTTGTATATATTTTAATTAATCTGCATTAAAGTCGCTTAATATTTTTTGAGCTAATTTTTTAATAGCACTTGCTTCTGATATCAATGACAGAACTAATACGAAAATTCTTATTCTCTCCTCATCCTTAACTTTTAAATCAAATTTCTTAATTATTTCCTCAAATTCCTCTTCATGAGTTAATGAGTTAATTAAATAATCATCCAAACTTTCTTTTTGTATTTGTCTAAAGGTCTTATATGTTTCTTCCCATGATAGTATATCATCATTGCTATCATTAATTTCATTAAATGCAAGTTTAAAAACTTTTTTAATCTCCTCAGTTGTTAAAAGCGGTCGCATATAGCTAAGCAATACTAATTGAATTAAATGTGTTTTAGTATAGCCTCTTTTTTTCCTTCTTCTGGTTTAGTTATAGCTTCACTTTTTATATAATTTTGAACTATATTATTTGTGAATTCTTCATCAGCAAATGTATCATTTAAATATTCTACAACTTGAGATAGAAACAAATCATAATTGGGAAAATCATCATATGGAATTGAATTACATTTAGATATTTCATGAGCTAATTCTTTTATGTAATTTGAATCAAAATTCTTTCCCATAATATGCACCTATGCTTTCTTTTTTGTAATAATTATATCTATATTATAAAGTATATATTAACTTATTACAAATTGTTTTATTTCATTTATAGTTTATTCAAAAATGAAGAAGCCTGTTTTTAATTATGAACAAACTTCTTTATTTTATACTGATATATTTCAAAACCACTCTTTTCTAATTTCTTTCATAAAGCTACTGCGACTGGAAATGCTCATTACATATCACATCTCCTTTATTCACTTTCAACTATTCCAGTGTCATTATGACGGTTATATTCAAACTGAATTGTAATATGCTTAATTCCAAAATGCTCTTTTAATTCATGTTCAATATCTTCATAAATCCTTGCTGTTTCGCTTACTAATATATCTTGTTTCAAATTAACATGACCTTCAAAGAATATATTACTATCATTTAATCCCCATATATGTACATGATGAACATTTTTTATCCCTTCTATTTCTTCAAGTTCGTGAGCAATTTCATTCATATTTATGTTTTCTGGAACTCCCTGCATCAAAATATTAATTGCTTGCTTTAATATTTCATAACTTTCTTTAAGCACATATACTCCTATAATTACAGTAAGCAGTGGATCAACCCAGTAGATATTAAAATTATAAATAATTACTCCACCTATAACTACTCCTACTGAAGATAATGCATCGCTTATAAGGTGAAGATATGTAGATTTCATATTTATATCTTCCTTTGAACCTTTACTAAGTAAATATGCTCCTAAAGCATTTGCAATAAGACCTATTAACGCTACCCATATAACTATCACACCATTTATTCTTTCTGGATTTATAAATTTAAAATATGCCTCTTTAAAAAGAAATAATGATATAACAATTAAAACTGTAGAATTAACTACTGCTGCAATTATTGTAGAACGTTTATAACCAAAAGTTCTTTTTTCATCATTGCTTTTTTGTGATATTTTAATTGCAAAATAACTTACAACTATAGATAACATATCACTTAAATTATGAAGTGCATCTGATAACAAAGATAAACTTCCTGAATATATTCCGCCTATAACTTCTGTTACTGTTATAGCAAGATTTAAGAGCATTGTTATAAGAAGGTTAATTCCTTTTACATTGCTTACGTCATGCGAATGACTATGTTCATGATTATGATTATGATTTGACATAATTTTTTCACCTCTAATTTACTTCTTTATTTTTCATTTTACACATTTTTCTTTTCTCTCATCCTTTACAAATCCCAGGTCTCTGAGTTTTGCTAAATGTTTTGAACTTTTAGATTGTGACTCTTCTTCTAAGTTAATATACATTATAATCCAACACTCATATATCCATATGATTATTTGAGTATATTATTCTTTTATATCTTTATACCCATTTCTGCCCATCTCATCTCTTTGTGCTTCATATTTTTTAGCAGTACATGGTTTTACAGATACTGCAACTATATTTAGTAGGCAAAACATTATAATTAGACTAGCTTTTTAATCTATGCCTACTTAACATGGCGCAGTTCATAAGTAAGTCATTCTTTTTTTATATAAAATAGCAACTTGTATATAAGGTATTTAAATAGCACATATAATTCTTATAAATGAGGTGACCATAATTGCATAAAAACTTTAAGGTAAGTATATCTATTTTATCGCTATTATTTAAGTATCGTTTATTCTTTAACAAATACCGCTTACTTTATCTACACGCAATTTTAGTTTGCGCAACAAAATACCGTAAATTCATTGAATAATACGGTATTTGAATTAATATTTAATCTTATTTTTAAAACCACTTATCTTTCTTAAGAAGTAATATCATACCAATACATATTGTTGGTATAAATATCATTGCAAATACTATCCAAAATGCAAATTCAAAATCATGCATTGGAATTCCTTGTACATTCATAGAAAAAAGTCCACTAACAAGAGTCATAGGCAATATGGCAACTTGAATAATAGTAAAAGTACGCATAAGTCCATTCATTGTATGGTTAGTTAATGATGCAAAGGTACTATCAGCAGATTCTATAACCTCTTTATAATTTTCAAGCATATCCCATATCTTTTCTATCTTATCAGTAATATCATCAAAATATATATCCATTTCTCTAGGAAGATATTTTGTGATTACTTTTTCTAAATTTATTATAACAGGTCTTAATGGTTTAATTACACTTCTATAATTTATTATTTGCATCTTAGTTCTTGATATTGTTTCAAGCATTGATTTAGAACGAGTAGCAAATACTTGTCTATTAATTTCATTAACACTATTTCCAATCTTATCAAGCATAGGAAAGCAATAATCAAATAACGCCTTAGTTATCTCATAAAGCAATAGAGCTGAACCTTCCTCCATATATTCCTTTCGTGCTTCTTCATTAGCTTGGCATTTTTGTGCCAAATCTACTAAAGGTTTAAGTTCTCCCTCATGAAGTGTAACTAAATAGTCATGACCTATAAATATATCTAGTTCTTCAGAATCAAGTCTGAAAAGTTCTTTTCTGTATCTTGGAAGATGAAGCACAATAAAGCTATAATCTTCATAAGAATCTATTTTTGACCTTTGATGTTCAGTCATGCAGTCTTCTAAAAGAAGTTCATGAAAGTCGTACATATCCTCAAGCATTTTAATTTCCTTATTAGTAGGTCTGATAATATCAATCCATTTAAGACCATTAAATTCAATAATCTTTACCTCTGTATTTAATTTTCTTAAAACAATAGGTTGTTTTTTATCATTTTTGAATGGTAGTGTAAACATAATAATCCTCCTCCATTTTATAGGGAGAATATAAAATTATTTACAATGAGTAGTACAACCTAATCCTCCCTTTTTTAATATTAAATTTTTATAATAGTCCTGGGCCGGATAGCCATCCACTCAAATTCACCACCTTTTTTAATATACATATAAACATATTGTTAAGTTTTTATACCCACTTATAAAGTATAGTTATATTTATGACACTGTACAAGTTAATCAATGTTAAATTTTTTGTTATTAATATTCTAGAAACACACTAAAAATCGAATATAAGTATTCTATTTTTTTAGTGTGCTTTATATTTTACTACACTTTAATTATTCTATAAAAATTCTTTATATTTGTGCTTATATACTTTCTTAAGTGTTGTTGTAATAACCATGTAACATATTAATATCATAGCTAACCATATAAAATAATTTCCTGGCATGGGTGCCATTTCAAGTGCTAATCCTAAATTGGTATATGGTATTATTATTCCTACCATGATTGCTATTATACTACTTAATAATACTGGAACTGATGCTCTACTTTGGATAATCGGTACCTTTGGTGTTCTTATCATATGAATAATTAAAGTTTGAGAGCATAAACTTTCCACAAACCAGCCTGCATTAAAAAGTGATATAAATAGAATTTTGTTTACATTAGGATCATTAAAATTTCCTCCGCAAATCATTGGACATATAATAAAGAACATTACTGTATAAGTTATAATATCAAAAATTGAACTCACAGGTCCAAACCATCTCATAAAATTACCAATTGAAGCTGCATCCCATTTTCTTGGAGCTTTAAGATATTCTTCATCTACATTATCCCATGGAAGTGAAATACATGATATATCATAAATCAGGTTTAAAATTAAAATTTGTATTGGTAACATTGGTAAAAAAGGTATTAATGCACTTGCTATAAGAATTGAAAACATATTACCAAAATTAGAACTTGTTGTTATCTTTATATATTTTATTATATTCCCAAAAGTTTTTCTTCCTTCAAGCACTCCATGTTTAAGTACCATAAGATCTTTTTCAAGTAATATTATATCAGCACTTTCTTTTGCTATATCAACAGCAGTATCAACTGAAATTCCAACATCAGATTCTTTCATTGCTAATGCATCATTAATTCCATCCCCCATAAACCCTACAGTATGGCCATTTTCACGGAGAACTTTAACTATTCTACTTTTTTGTTTAGGACTAAGTTTTGCAAAAACACTAGTTTCTTCAACTTCCAATGAAAGTAATTCATCGTCCATTTCATCAATATCATCTCCAAGTAAAATTTTATCTACTTTCATTCCAACTTGTTTGCAAATACAGCTTGTTACCGCCTCATTATCTCCTGTTAAAATTTTTACTGAAACACCATATTCATCAAGGGCTTTAATTGCATCCATTGTGCTTTCCTTTGGTGGATCTAGAAATGCAAGGTATCCCATTAATACCATATCCGACTCATCTTTTGCTGAAAAAATACTTTCTACTGATGGACTAGTTTTTTGAGCAACTCCAATTACTCTCATTCCTTTTCCATTTAATCTATCAACAGTTTCAAGGATTTCATTTTTTATATCTTCAGTTAACTTTTTAATTTCTCCTTTATATTCAGTATACGAAGATATTTCAAGCATTTCTTCAATAGCGCCCTTTGTTATAAGTTGAGTTTTTCCTGAATTATCTTTAATTACAACACTCATTCTTCTTCTATTAAAGTCAAAAGGTATTTCATCTACTTTAACATATTGATCCTCTAAGACTTTAAACGATTCATCATTTGCATACTCTAATATTGCAATATCCATTAAATTTTTTAGTCCTGTTTGATAAAAGCTGTTTAAAAATGCATGGCGCAAAACTCTTTTATCTTCATTGCCATGAATATCTAAATTATATTCTAAAACAACTTTATCTTGAGTTAAAGTTCCTGTTTTATCAGTACAAAGTACATCCATAGCTCCAAAGTTTTGTATTGAGTTAAGACTCTTTACAACTGTTTTTTTCTTAGACATTCGAACTGCCCCTCTTGCAAGGTTTGTTGTGACTATCATTGGTAACATTTCTGGAGTTAGCCCTACTGCAACAGACAATGCAAATAGAAAAGCTTGAAGCCAATCTCCTTTTGTACATCCATTTATAAAAAACACTATCGGAACCATTACCATCATAAATTTGATTAATAGCCACGACACAGAGTTAACACCCTTATCAAAACTTGTAGCTACTTTTTTTCCTGTAATACCTTTTGCCATAGACCCAAAGTAAGTACAATCTCCAGTATTAATAACTACACAAACTGCAGAACCACTTATTACATTTGTCCCCATGAATCCAAGATTAGAAATTTCTAGAGGCGTTTGTAAGATTTTATGAACTTCACCAGCATATTTTTCTACTGGTTCACTCTCCCCAGTTAAAGCTGATTGACCCACAAATAAATCCTTAGCTGTGATTATTCTTACATCTGCTGGTATCATATCCCCTGCTACTAAATATATTATATCTCCAGGTACAATATCTGAAAGTGGCACTTCTTTTCTTGAATTATCCTCACCAATAATAACTTTATCTTCAAATTCATCTGAGACCTTATTACTCCTTATACGTCTAACGGTTGCCGTTGTTTTAACCATTTCTTTTAATTTTTCAGCTGCATTATTTGAACGAGTTTCTTGTACAAAACGTAAAATACCACTAATACTGACCATAACAATAATAATTATAATTGATCTCAGATCTCTTTCTTCTCTACTTACTAAAATTATATCTGCAAACACTGATATTACTGCTAATAAAAAAAGAATAATAGTAAAAGGATTTACAAATGCTTCAAATATCCTCTTAAGAACAGAATCTGGTTTTTCATGTGAAATTTCATTTTTTCCATATAATACTCTTAATTCTTCTGCTTTTTCATCAGTATTCCCTTTAAGTGATGTTTCCATTTTCTCTAATAACGTATTAATTTCTAATCTACTTGCTTTGAATAATGTTTCTTCTATTGAAAATTTTAATTTAACACTATCGTGAATTCTACTGTTTTTCATTGTTCTTTCCTCCTAAAAATATAATAATTCAGTATCATATAGAGGTAAAAACATAGAACTAGTTTTTCTTAATAGATTTAATAAATTTAAGTATTGTTAAGTCATAAATTTCAAAAATCTACATTCAATTAAGTTAAACTTACTTGTGCTAAGAATAGACTTATCTTATATAAATAATTTTTAGTAAGTTTAAGCTTAATCTGCAGTTCTGGTTCTATGCTGTTTGTACTTTCCGGGTCCATTCTTATTCACTCCTTTCAAGTTTAACCTTTAATTTTAACTATAATCTTAAAATACACTTATACTAAAATAAAAAATATCCTCAACCGTAAGTGTGGTGAGGATATCTTAAAACAAAATATATGCTAAAGTATTTAAATGCTTTACTATATCACGTTCAAGCTTTAGTATCATAAGGCAATGTAATTGAATTAGATTATGCCTTAAAAACGACATAAACTGCTAACCTGCGCCTAGTGTCTCCACTATTTTGCGGTATCAACCCGTATCCCTATGGTAACCTCACCTACCATGTCTATTTTTTCTCTAAATTTATTTCTTATATATAGTAGGCTTTATTTTAAAATTTGTAAACTTAGCGACTTTTTTTAATGTCCTAAATTTTAATAAAATCTTTTAAATCTATAGTTTTTAAATACTATAGAAATTCACCGTACTTTCTTATATATAATTTTTTTAATATTGTTACCAAAATCATATACGCAAATATCATAGCTCCTAACCACAAAAAGTATACTCCTGGCATAGGCGACATTCCAAGTATTTTACCCAAATTAGTATAAGGAATTATTGTACCTATAGAAATAGCAATTGTTGTAAGAGTTAATACTGGCAGCGATGCTCTACTTTGAATGAATGGAACTTTTGGAGTTCTTATCATATGAATTACAAGAGTTTGTGACCACAATGATTCAACAAACCACCCAGCATTAAATAGTGCAATAAACAATACATTATCTACACCTGGTGCACCATATGCTCCATTACAAACTGCTGGACATATTACAAAAAACATAAGAATATAAGTTGTAATATCAAATACTGAACTTGTTGGCCCTATAAAACGCATAAAACTTCCAATTGAAGAAGCATCCCATTTACGTGGTTTTTTAAGATAATCAGAATCTACATTATCCCACGGAATTGAGATACATGAAATATCATAAATAAGATTTAATACTAAAATTTGAACTGGTAGCATTGGTAAAAATGGTAAAAAGGCACAAGCAACTAATACACTAAACATGTTTCCAAAATTAGAACTTGCAGTCATTTTAATATATTTGATAATATTAGCAAAAGTTCTACGACCTTCAATTACACCACTTTCAAGTACCATTAAATCTTTTTCAAGAAGAATAATGTCTGCTGATTCTTTTGCTATATCAACAGCAGTATCCACAGAAATACCAACATCAGCTTTTCTCATTGCAGGCGCATCATTTATTCCATCTCCCATAAAACCTACTACATGACCATTATCTCTTAATGTTGACACTATCCTAGACTTCTGATTCGGAGACAATTTAGCAAATATATTAATCTTCTCAACAGCATCTTTTAACTGTAAGTCAGTCATTCCTTCAATATCTGAACCTAAAAGTATCTTACTTGTAGAAATACCAACCTTGTTACAAACATATTTTGTTACTTTTTCATTATCACCTGTTAGAACTTTAACCTCTACTCCACTTTCATGTAAAGCCTTTATTGCATCAGTAGATGATTGCTTTGGAGGATCCAGGAACCCAATATAACCCATTAGTACCATTTCTGATTCATCTTTTATAGAAAATACTCCTTCTGGTGATGGGTTTGTTTTTTGAGCCACTGCAACAACTCTCATTCCACTGGCATTAAGTTCATCTACAGTTTCAAAAATCTCATTTTTTACATCCTCTGTAAGTTCAACTACATTACCTTTATATTCTGCAAAAGTACATATAGATAACATTTCTTCTACTGCACCTTTAGTAATCAATTGAGTTTTTCCATTTTTATCTTCTAACACTACTGACATTCTACGGCGTGCAAAATCAAATGGAATTTCATCTACCTTATCGTACATTGTTTTTAAATTTGAAAAACCTTCTTCATCACCATGTTCAAGTATAGCTATATCAAGTAAATTTTTAAGACCAGTTTGAAAATAGCTGTTTAAATATCCATGTCTTAATACTCTAATATCTTCATTTCCATGAATATCAAGGTGACGTTCTAAAATAATTTTATCTTCTGTAAGAGTTCCAGTTTTATCTGTACATAAAACATCCATTGCACCAAAGTTTTGAATTGAATTTAAGTTTTTTACTATTGTTTTGCGCTTTGACATCATTACTGCACCCTTTGCAAGGTTTGTAGTAACAATCATTGGGAGCATTTCTGGTGTAAGTCCAACGGCTACTGATAATGCAAATAAAAATGCTTGAAGCCAATCTCCTTTTGTTATCCCATTTATTACAAATACAACTGGTACCATACATGCCATAAATCTAATTAATACCCAGCTCACTGAATTTACACCTTTATCAAAACTTGTAGCTTCTCTTTTTTCTGTAATTGAATCTGCCATAGTACCAAGGCATGTATCATTTCCTGTTAAAAGAACAATTGCTGTGGCTGTTCCACTAATAACATTCGTGCCCATATATGCTAAGTTTTTTAAATCTAAATGACTTGTTATATTCGTATCTTTTTTAACTGCATGTAATTCACCATGTTTTTCAACTGGTTCTGACTCTCCTGTCATTGAAGATTGACTAATAAACAAATCCTTCGCAAAAATTATTCTCACATCTGCTGGAATCATATCACCTGCTGCAAGCTGTATCACGTCGCCTGGAACTAGTTCAGCTATAGAAATTTCATTTGCAATTCCATTACGTAGTACCATAGCTGTAGTTTTAATCATAGCCTTTAATCTTTCTCCAGCCTTATTAGATCTGCCTTCTTGGATAAAGCGGAGACTTCCACTTATTGTGACCATTGTTCCTATGATTATTACTGTTTTTAAACTTCTATCTTCTGGTGACGCAATTATATAGTCTGTAATAAAAGACACTGCTGAAAGTATAATTAATACCACAGAAAATGGATTGATAAATGCACTAATTAATTTCTTAATCCAAGTTTCTTCATTAGCATGATTTATCTCATTATAGCCATATTCCTCTAATCTTTTTTCAGCGTCTTCATTTGTAATTCCTTGATTTGTGGTGTTAAGTTTTTTTAACATATCACTTTTTTCAAGTAACCCAAATTGAAGTAGTTCATTAGCTATTTTGTCTTTATTGATATTCTTTTCTATAATTGATTTATTAATTTTATCTTTATTTACAATAAATTTCATTTCTATTCCCCCTGTATAATTAAATTAAAAATTCTTATACGGCATTGGAATAGACATAAGTAAAAATTCATTAATTTTAATCTCTACTAAAGATTATCTCTTTTACGAAATATCCTTCTAGACAGTAGGCGCATTCAAAAAATAGCAGATTAGTATACTTGTCTATTATTTTCTTTCATGTGCTCATAAAATAAGTACCACCTAAGCTGTAAATGTTGAGATAATACTTTAATACTTCCACAGCTTCGCGTCTTATTCATATTGTCAAAAAAATATTTCTCCTTGGGATAATCATCGTCTATCCCAATGCACCTACTACCAGGTTCCACTTATAATCACCTCACTTTTAAAAATAAAACAAAAAAATCCTCGCCCAGCTAAAAACTGAACGAGGACGTAAAAATACACGTTGTTAATTAAATCAATAATTAATAAATTACTGATTTATTCCGTTCAAGCTTTAGCTTCACAGGGCTTGAAATTGCATTAAAATACGCCTTAAATTCGACGTATCCTGCTAACCTTCTCATAGTGTCTCCACTACTCCGCGGCAGCAACCCGTATCCCTATGGTAACCTCACCTACCGATGAATATTTGATTGTTATAGTCTTTTAATACAATATCAGTATATGCACGCAATTATAAATTGTCAATAAATTTATAATAATTTAACAATAAATTTATTACTTTAAAATATAAAATATCTTCATTTCTATCATATATACTATATATAGAACCTATTTCTATATAATTATTCATCAAACAAAACAATTCACAACTTAAAGATATTTAATCCTAAACTATACACAATTAGCTGTTAATTGTTAACTGTTAGCTGTCAATTGAAAAAAAGGGGGTTCATATGAATTTTGATTATATCGAAGAATTGGTTACTAACTGCAAAAATGGTGATATACTTTCAAAAGAAAAATTAGTTGAAGAATTTAGTCCTTTAATCTTTAATATTTCCAAAAAAACCTTTATTGATCGATATGAAATGGCTGATATTCAAAACGAATGTTTTCAAACTCTTTTTAAATGTGTTTCCTTATATAATTTAGAAAAACATAGATTTGTTGCCTATGCTACCAATGCAATTAAAAATAATATAAATGATTTAATTAAACGAATTAAAACTAGAAGAGTCACAGATGGCAATGATGCTATAAGCTTGCACGAAGATGTTGAAAGAGATTTTGTCTCTGTTGATATCAGTTTAGAAGATTTATTTTGTAATGAATGTGATTATAACGAATTAAGGTCTGCTCTTAATAATTTAAATCAAGAGGAAAAGGAATTGATTGATTTTATATTCTTTAAAAATAATACAGTTCAAACTTATGCTTATTTTAGAAATTTGTGCTATTCTACAGCTAATCTCAAAAAGAAAGTTACTTTGAAGAAAATTTTAAATGATATAAATTT
>Ga0302173_10000053_pt1 | contig 52479 bp, 46 predicted proteins | sample I_Fen_N3_1_FD_198785 | JGI IMG/M metagenome (GOLD analysis project Ga0302173, IMG submission 198785) | Peat permafrost microbial communities from Stordalen Mire near Abisko, Sweden - I_Fen_N3_1 | ecosystem: Environmental > Terrestrial > Soil > Wetlands > Permafrost | place: Sweden: Abisko... | reverse complement strand
AAATCCATACTCTTTACTCTTTACTCTTTACTCTTTACTCTTTACTCTTTACTCTTTACTCTTTACTCTTTACTCTTTACTCTTTACTCTTTACTCTTTACTCTTTACTCTTTACTCTTTACTCTTTACTCCTGCTGATTTCTATTTGCCAAAGCCACTTTTACCGTTTGATAGTTTTTATTGACTTTGGTAATTACTTTTTCCCTAAACGACTGTTCTAACTCGCCATCAACTTGATTAAGCAAATCATCGGCATTGATTTTTACTCTTTTTTGCTTGGTCGAATTTTCGGCTACAACGCTTTTCTCTGCCGCTTCCAGTAATTGATCAACATTTTCTTTTTTAGAATTTTCAGCTACCAAAGTTGATTTATTGATTGATTGTTTTTCTTGATTGTTTTTGATGATTGAAGACTCCGCTATTTGGTTTTGATTATTTTTAATTGGCTTATTTTGTTTTTGAATATTGCCTGATTGCTTTTCATGTTCTGATTTCTCAACAATTTCTTTTTCTGAAATTGCTACCGCTGTTTTTACCGAATCTATTACATTTAAAGTTGGTTTTTCAATTGAATCCTTCTTTGTATCTTCTTTGATGACAACATCAATTTTAGAAGGTTCATTTATACTTTTCTTTTGATTAAAAAAGAAAGTTCCAACTAATAAAAACCCAACAACACTGGCTGCGATATATAACCATCTGCTTTTCTTCTTTTTCTCCGGTTTTTTATTTTCGGCCAAACTCAACATCGCGTCTAATCTGTCCCAGGCTTTATCGCTAGGTTCAATTTTTCGTTCGTCTAGTTTTTCACGGAAATCCTTTTCAAAATTATTCGGTTCCATTCTCTTGTTTTTTTAAAATAGTAATTTGTGTTTGCAACATCTTTCTTGCGTGCGACAATTGCGATTTTGATGTTCCTTCATTTATTCCTAACATCTTCGCTATTTCATTGTGTTTATAACCCTCGATGGCGTATAAATTGAAAATCATTTTGTAACCATCTGGCAAAGCATCTATTAAAAACTGAATCTGATCTGTCGAAAATTTACTGTCTATTGCATTAAAACTTTCTTCTACATAAATTTCATCATCGGTAAACTTTACTTTTTTCTGAACTCTTAAATACGATATACATTCGTTAACCATTATTCGGCGAATCCAACCTTCAAAACTTCCTTTATGTTCAAAGTTTTTTAGATTCGTAAACACTTTCATAAAAGCGGTTATCATTACATCTTCTGCCAATTGAATATCTTTTATATACTGTCGGCAAACGCTTAGCATTTTTGATGAAAACCGACTGTAAATCTGTTGTTGTGCTTGTCGATTATTTTCGACAGCCAACTTTATGATTTCGGTTTCTTCTTGATGTAATTGAATAATTTTCATTAATAAGCGTTCGGTTTTGGTTTTAGTAACAGTCTTCTATTGGCATAGACGATTATCGATTTGAAATGGTTGCACCCGCGTTTAAAAAAAATCAAAAAAAAATCCCGAAACTTCGGGACCAAATTCCAACCAGACACAACAAATCCATTGATTTACAACAAAGTAAATACAATTATCTAATTAAAAAATTTTCTAATTATCTAATTAAAAGAATTATTTTTTTCTTTCGATTACGTAGTTTACCATTAAAATAAGGGCCGCTTTAAAGTCAGAATCAGCGTAATTTCCTAAAAGCGAAAGTGCTTCTTGCTGGAATTCGATCATTTTGTTTTCGGCGTAAGCCAATCCGTTATGATCTTTTACGAAAGCAATAACTTCTTTTACGCGTTTTTTGTCTTTATTGTGGTTTTTGATGGAGTTTATCAGCCACTTTTTTTCTTGTGGAGTACAAGTATTTAAAACATGAATTAAAGGCAACGTCATTTTTTGCTCTTTAATATCAATTCCGGTTGGTTTACCAATAGCTTCTTCGCTATAATCGAATAAGTCGTCTTTAATTTGAAATGCCATCCCGATAAGCTCGCCAAATTTGCGCATATTCTCTACCTGAATATCATCTTCAATTACTGATTTTGCGCCAAGCGCACAACAAGCCGCAATAAGTGTTGCGGTTTTCTTTCGAATGATTTCGTAATAAACATCTTCGGTAATATCAAGTCTTCGGGCTTTTTCGATTTGAAGCAATTCACCTTCACTCATTTCACGAACTGCAACGGAAATGATTCGAAGTAAATCAAAATCGCCATTGTCTATAGAAAGGAGTAATCCTTTTGAGAGTAAATAATCTCCAACCAAAACGGCAATTTTATTTTTCCAAAGTGCATTGATAGAGAAAAATCCACGGCGGCGATTACTATCATCCACAACGTCGTCATGAACCAGAGTTGCCGTGTGAATCAATTCGATTACTGATGCACCACGATACGTTCTTTCGTTTACAATTCCCCCCGAAACCATTTTTGCAGTTAGAAAAACAAACATCGGACGCATTTGTTTTCCTTTTCTATTTACAATGTAATACGTGATTCGGTTCAGTAAAGCCACCTTTGAAGTCATCGATTCATGGAACTTTTTTTCAAAAAGTTCCATCTCGTTAAAGATGGGCTGCTTTATTTGGGAAGTAATATTCATTTCGATCCCAAATATACTATTTTAAATAAAAAAACGTTGTGTATTTTATATTAGTATAACAATATTTTAGTACTAATTGAAAAATTCTACCAAGATCATTTTTTTTCTAAAGCCTAATTTGAATTCCTTTTTTTAAAGTAAAAACCATGAAAACAAATTATTATGAGAACAAAAGAATTATTTATTGGAACTTTAATCGCTTTCTCTTTTTTTATTAGTTGTAATTCTGATGAAAAAACAAATGACGGAACTACTTCGGCAATTTCAAACTCCGAAATTATTACTGCTTCTAAAATTGACGCCTCAATCGAAGATGTTACTAATATTGCCGAAGATCAATTTAACGCACAACTCAATATTACGGCTAAACCTGGTGGTCCTATAAAAAAATTTTTACCAAGTTGCGCTACTATTACAACGGTTTTAACCAATAATACCTGGACAAAAACAGTCGATTTTGGTCAGGAAGGATGTACGCTTGATAACGGAAATATTGTGAAAGGAAAAATGGTTATCTCTTTTGCTAATGACTTCTCTTCTTCTACCCAAACAATTAGTTACACTTTTGATGGATTTTATCACAATGGCAAAAAATTGCAAGGAAGCAAAAGTATTGTTCGAACTATAAAAACTACTGACTTATTTGCAACTGCTCACCCAGTTTCGACTGCAACTATTGATATGACGATTACTTTTGACGACGGTGGCGTTTATACCCGAAAAGGTTCTCTGGTTAAAGAAATGGTGGCTGGTTATGACACATGGTTTAATTGGGATGATAATGCTTTTTTGGTTACCGGAAGTGGAAGTACTACTTTTCCTAATGGCGATACGTTTTCGGCTGAAATTACAACTCCTCTGGAATTTGAGGCAAGTTGTAAAAAACCTTTTGCTGTAAAAGGTGTTGTTTCTATCACCAAAAATAGCGCCGTTGCACTTATTGACTACGGAGACGGAAATTGCGACACGCTTGTTAAAATAACAAAAGATGGGGTAACTCAAGAAATTGATTTGAAAAAATAGAATCCTTTTTGCCAAAAAAAGCATTAAAAACAAGAATATCTCTCTTTTTTAATGCTTTTTTAACTTTATTATCAATTATTCCTAACGGAATATTTTCTACATTTCTGCCTCTTTATTGGCCAATTGTCCACAAGCGGCGTCAATATCTTTTCCGCGGCTTCGGCGTACTTTTACCACTACTCCAATATTCTCTAAGGCTTTTATATAGGCCAAAATAGATTCTTCTGAAGCTTGTTGAAACTCTCCGTCATCGATAGGATTGTATTCAATCAAATTTACTTTGCAAGGAACATATTTACAGAACTTTACTAATGCGTCAATAGAAGCTTTGTCGTCGTTGATTCCTTTCCAAACCACATATTCGTACGAGATTTTATTTTTCGTTTTTCTGTACCAATATTCTAATGACTCACGTAAATCTGCCAAAGGGAAATTTTTACTAAAAGGCATGATTCTCGCACGAATTTCGTCAATTGCGGAGTGTAATGAAACTGCCAATTTGAATTTTACATCGTCATCGGCCATTTTTTTAATCATTTTTGGAATTCCTGAAGTCGAAACCATAATACGTTTTGGCGACATTCCTAAACCTTCTGGAGATGTTACCATATCGATCGCTTTAATGACATTGTTATAATTCATTAAAGGCTCACCCATTCCCATAAAAACAATATTTGAAAGCGGATGATTGTGATACAAACGACTTTCTTTATCTATTGCTAAAATCTGATCGTAGATTTCGCCCGGTTCCAAATTTCGCATTCTTTTTAAACGCGAAGTGGCGCAAAAATTACAATCTAAACTACAACCTACCTGACTAGAAACGCAAGCTGTTGTTCTTGTATCGGTAGGAATTAAAACAGATTCTACTACTAATCCATCATGTAAACGAACGGCATTTTTAACGGTTCCGTCGCTACTGCGTTGCATAGTATCAACCTTTATATGATTGATCACAAAATTATTCTCCAGCATAGAACGAGTTGTTTTGGCAACATTCGTCATATCGTCAAAACTGTGTGCTCCTTTGCTCCATAACCATTCATAGACTTGATTTCCGCGAAAAGCTTTGTCATTATTTGCGACAAAAAAATTGCGCAATTCCTCTTTTGATAAGGCTCTTATGTCTTTTTTCTCAATTTGCATGGTGCAAAGTTAATCACTTTTGTCATTTTTTATTGGTTTTTAGAAAATTTCACTTGTTTATTATAAGTCTTTAATAAAATTTCAACCATGATTTTTATCAGTTCTTTTACTATTCATTCGTAATAAATTTGACTCAAGAAAAAGATTTGGATTTATAACCAAAACCATAAACAGATCTGAGATTTAACTAAATACCACATACAGATGAAAACGATCAAATCAATTTTATTAGCAGTAGTAATCATTTTATCATTACAAGTAAACGCTCAAAAAAGATATAGCCTGTCAAAATCAACTTTTGAAGTTGCAGGAACTTCTAACATACACGATTGGACGATGAGATCTACCGAAGGAAATGGTGGAGCGAACTTAGTTGTTACGGATTCAAGACTTATTGATATAAAAAACTTAACCATTACATTATTAGCGGAGAGTATAAAAAGTAGTAAAACCAGCATGGACAATGTTGCTTATGAAGCTTTGGATACCAAAAATTATAAAAATATCAGATATGTTTTAAAATCCGCCGATAAGGTAAATGAATCAACTTGGGTTCTAATTGGTACTTATACGATTGCTGGTGTTAGCAAAGATTATAAAACTCAAGTAAGAGTAACTTCTAATGATAACGCCACTTTTGTTTTGCAAGGTTCTAACCGAATGACTTTTGCCGATTTTGAAATGACAACTCCATCAGCAGCACTTGGCGTTGTTAAGGCTGGCAAAGAGTTAACGGTACTTTTCAATATCACTTTAACCGATTTTTCTAAAAATGAAAATACTTTAGTTATCAAATAATAATTTAACCAAAGTTTAAAAATAAAAAACTACTCAATCTCGTAAAGAAACCTCTGCATTTAAAGTGCAGAGGTTTCTTTTTTTACAAGAAAATCTCGCAACCCAAAACAGGCTTTTAAGAATCGAACATTAAAATCCAAATTTTCGGTAAAACATGGCTAAAAAACAACCATAAAATTCCTTTTTGCTAATGGTGAAATAGCATGTTTTATTTAATCAAAAAAAAAATCACGATGATATTCTAGAATAATGACACTCCACTTTTCAACTTTTTAGTATCTCAAACCTCACCGTCGTTTGCAAAAAAAGTATTGTTTCTAAAACAAAATTGTCTTTTTCGACTACTAAATTATATCCACAAAAAAGAAAACGTTGTAGTTACTTAAATACAATTTTAATAAAAATTTAACAATGATTTTTATCATGATAACGTCATTTTTATAAGAATATCTTTACCTCAAGTTAACATCGAAACATTTAGTACTGAATTAGAATTAACAGATTACTCACTTATTTTTCAAATAAAAACATGACAAAATGAAAACTAAAAAATTACAATTATTCGCATTTATAATGACACTCTTGGGAATTACATCATTTGTATCTGCACAAAAAACGTACAGCTTAGATGCTAAATCGACTTTCTCTGTTTCAGGAACTTCAACGCTACATGACTGGGAAATGAAATCCAGTTCAGGAACAGGAACAGCGAGTTTTACAATTGTCAACTCTAAACTAACTGACATCGAAGCGATATCAATAACGCTATTGGCAGAAAGTATTAAAAGCGAGAAAAAAAGCATGGATAAAGTAGCCTACAAAACTTTAAAAACTGATACTCAAAAAAATATTAAATATGTCTTGAAGTCAGCAGAAAAAGTAAATGAGAATACTTGGACTCTCACAGGTATTTACAGTATTGCAGGAGTTGCAAAAGAATTAAAAACTACTGTAAAAGCAAACTATGTAAATGGATTAATAAATCTTCAGGGAACTAACAAAATTACATTTACGCAATTCGGAATGAAATCTCCAACGGCTATGCTTGGCGCGATCTCAACAGGAGAAGATCTAACCTTAAATTTTAACATTAATTTCAAATAAAACGAATCATGAAAAAAATCTATATCCTATTCATAATCTTAACGAGTACGTTTGTAGCAAATGCACAAGTTAGCTTTGGGCACATTCAGAATCAAATTCCTCGTGATAAAAGAGCAATCAATGTATTTGATGTTAAAAAAGACACGACAGCTTACAAAGGAATCAGCGTTGATTTAGGTGGTGCTTTTGCATTACAATTTCAGGCAATAAACTCCTTTAATGATCAAAAAAACTTAACAGGAGCTAATGCTGCTTACAGATTAAACAATCTGGAAAACAACTTTAATTTACCAAATGCTAATATGACAATTGGAGCGCAATTAGCAGATGGTGTACGTGTAAACTTAGATCTTTATCTTGCTTCAAGACATCACAACGAAACATGGGTTCAGGGCGGATATTTACAAATTGATAAATTGGATTTCATTAAAAAAGGCCTACTTGAAGATTTTATGAAATATGCGACCATCAAAATTGGCCAAATGGAAAATAACTACGGTGATGCACACTTTAGAAGGAGCAATAATGCCTACACCATTACAAACCCATTTATTGGAAACAATATTATGGATGCCTTTATTACCGAAATGGGAGCTGAACTTTATTACAACAGAAACGGATTTGTAAGCATGATTGGAGCTACAAACTCAAAATTAAATCAAAATGTACAAGAAGTTATTGCCGGAACACCAACTGCAACTGCTCCAGATCAAAATTCGACTATTAGCCCTACAATTTTGGCTAAATTAGGTTGGGACAAACAAATTGATAGCGATTTAAGAATTAGAGTTACAGGATCATTATATCATACATCAAACTCTAGTGGAAACTTGTATGCATCAGATAGAGCAGGAAGTCGTTTTTACGGAGTTATGACTCATGCAGGCACAATTGGTTACCCATCTGCAAATGTATTTGATCCTACCGCAAATAAAGACACAGGCAGATTTAATCCTGGATTTGGAAACTGGGCAACATCTTACATGATTAACCCTTTTGTAAAATATAAAGGACTTGAATTCTTTGGAACTTTAGAATTTGCTTCTGGAGGTGATTACAAAGGAACTGATGATACTCGTAATGTGAATCAATATGTTGGAGATTTAGTTTATCGCTTTGGAAGTAATGAAAATCTATATGTTGGTGCTAAATACAATTTAGTTGACGGAAAACTAAAAAATAACGATGCTGAAGCGGTTCAGGTAAACAGATTTGAAGCAGCAGCAGGTTGGTTTATGACTAAAAATATCTTGGCAAAAGTTTCTTACATCCAACAGAACTACAAAAATTACCAACAATTTGGAAATGTAGCCGCCGTATCAATGCCAAATGATTTTTACGGAGGAAAGTTTGAAGGACTAATGTTTGAAGCTGTAATCTCATTCTAATAAAATGAAAAATAGATTTCAGATTTTAATTTTGGGTTTAGCTATTTTCCTTTCGTTTGGAAGTGCTAAACCCACTTTTTTAGCAGATGATCCTGTTTTAATAATTAATAAAATTAAGATTGAAATTACGGGAACATCTACTGTTGGTAAATATAATTGTTCTAATACTTTTTCAAAAAAAGACACCGTATATATAAACTCTGTTAAAAAAAACAGTTTTAATACCGAAATCAAAATGGCAAATTTTGATTGTGGAAATAAAATAATGACCAAAGATTTACAGGGTACAGTAAAAATGAAGACTTTTCCAAATAGTACTGTATGCATTACAGACATAAAACCTAATGGCAAAAATTACAAATGCAATCTGGTTTTTTATATTACTAATAAGTCTATTAAATACAAAGATTTTATACTATATACCAACGACGAAAAAATTCACGGATCACTTAATCTAAAGTTTTCTGATATAGAATTAGAGCCACCGGTAAAAATGGCTGGCTTAATTAAAGTAAAAGATGAGATTGTTATTGATTTTAGTCTATATAAAAACTAAGTAAATCAAAAACCATATTTTCTTTATAAAAACGTTTCATTTTTTTTTGTTTATTTTTTTTGAAAAGGTATCTTTCTACAAGATACCTTTTCGATTTTAAAAAAACTCACTTAAACTTTTTCAGAATTTAAAATTTGGCACGAGTATTGTTTTGCTCTCAAAAGAAAAATAATCTTACAAGAGCTCAATTATTTTAAAATGTGTATCTTTATTTTTCAGCTTTATAACCTTTAAATTTTTATCAACCTAAAAAAAATTAATTCATTATGAAAAAACAAATTTTAAGCTTAGCTGTTGTTGCTTTATTAGCATTCACTGTACAATCTTGCGAGAAAAAAGAACCAAAACCTGCAGACGAGGAATTGACTATTGGAAACAAGGTAGATTCATTAGCTACAGACGTTAAAGAAGTAAAAGACAGCGCTGTTATTAAAACAGAAGATGCTGCAAAAGATGTAAAAGATGCTACCAAAAAAGCTGCTGAAGACGTAAAAGATGCAACTGAAAAAGGAGCTAAAAAAGTAGAAAATGCAGCAAAAGCTGTTAAAGACGGAACAGTAAAAACTGCTAAAGAAGTTGATGCTGCTTTGAAAAAATAACTTTTGTTTAAATTCAAAATTAAAACCATTCGCCGCGGCGGATGGTTTTTTTTTGCAAAAAACTAAGCCAATATTTTTTGTATTTTTGCTCTTAAATTTAGAAGAAACTACACGATGCATTTTATTTCACAAGATCTCGAAGATTATATTGAACAACACTCGGAAAACGAACCGGAATTATTGGCTAAACTAAACAAAGAAACGTATCAAAAAATACTTTTGCCGCGTATGTTGAGCGGGCATTTTCAAGGTCGCGTTTTAAGTATGTTGTCTAAACTAATTCGTCCAGTAAATATTTTGGAAATTGGTACTTATACCGGTTATGCGGCTTTATGCCTGTGTGAGGGAATGCAGGAAAATGGGCAATTACACACGATTGATATAAAAGAAGAATTAGTTGATTTTCAGCGAAAATATTTTGATGCATCGCCTTGGGGAGCACAAATTTTTCAGCATTTAGGCGAAGCGGTTGATATTATTCCAACTTTGGATGTAAAATTTGATTTGGTTTTTATTGATGCTGATAAAGAAAACTACCTTAATTATTGGGAAATGATTGTTCCGAAAATGAATAAGGGCGGAATTATTCTTTCTGATAATGTTTTGTGGAGTGGAAAAATTCTGGAACCAGTTCACCCAAATGATGTGAGCACAAAGGTTCTTTTAGAATATAATTTACTTTTAAAAAATGACCCAAGAGTCGAAACGGTTTTATTGCCAATTCGCGATGGTTTGACGGTGAGCAGGGTTCTTTAAAAGCAACTCTTGAATAGAATCCTGCTTCACCTGGAGACATAAAATTGAGCGATACAAAGCTTTAGCCGAATTAGATCACTGTCATTTTTGGCTAAAGCCAATTCTTTTCTACTTTTTTTACCTCCAGCTGAAGCAGCAGGCTATTCATAAATTATATTAAAAATGAAACAACGTGAAGAAATAAACTCTGAAGGTTTTACAATTATTAATAGTGTTTACAAAGAAAATGAAATTGAAAAACTGATTTCGTTAATTGAGAATGCAACTGACGATAAAACTGAAAACTCGACTTTTAGAAAATCTCAGGATTTATTTGCGATCCGACAATTTCATAAAGAAATTCCTGAAACTTTAGATTTTATCTTTAATCAAAATTTAAAAAACGTTATTGAATCTAATTTTGGAAAAGGATATTTTATAACCAAATCAATCTATTTTGATAAACCTGAAAAATCAAATTGGTTTGTGGCTTATCATCAAGATTTGACGATTTCTGTTGACAGAAAAATAGAAACGGAAAATTTTGAGAACTGGACGTTAAAACAGAATCAATTTGCAGTTCAGCCACCAACAGAAATTTTAGATGACAATTTTACGATCAGAATTCATATTGACAAAACTACAAAAGAGAATGGCGCTCTAAAAGTCATCAATAATTCTCATTCAAAAGGAATTCTGAGAATTGAAAACCTTGATTTTGAAAATAAAAAAGAAACTATTTGTGAAGTAGAAAAAGGCGGAATTATGATTATGAAACCTTTATTATTTCATGCTTCAAACAAAACCACAAATAATGAAAGACGAAGAGTTATTCATATTGAATTCAGCAAACAACAACTTCCTTCGGGATTAGAATGGAGCGAAAAAACAATTCTTCAATAGAAGTAATTCAATAAAAAAGGTTCTAAGTTTTTTTAAAGAAAAACTTAGAACCTTTTTTATATTAATAACTTAAAACCTTCCCAAAATCTATCCCGGAAAATATTGTGGTTTTAGCTTTTTATAAACTAAATAAAGTAGCGAACCAAAAAGTGCTCCAAAGAAATAGCCTGTCAAAATATCTCCTGGATAATGCAATCCTAAATAAATACGGCTATAAGCAAAAATTAAAGGCCACAAGAACAGGAATCCCAAATATTTAAAATAGCGTCTTAAAACGAAGAATAAAAACGTTGCAACCGCCATTGTATTAGCAGCATGGCCAGAGAAAAAACTATATGATGTTCTTGTCTGTACTACACGAATAATAGTATTGATTTCTGGATTGTTACATGGACGTGGTCGCTGAAATGTGTACTTAAACAAATTAGTAACCTGATCTGTAAAAGTTATTAGAACGGCTATAAAAAGCAGTAAATACAGGGTTTGTTTACCGCCTAACTTTTTATAAATTAAATAAAATAGTAATAGAAAAAATGGTGTCCAATAGAATTGATTGGTAATAACTAACCATAATTTATCATATGTTTCAGATCCTAAACCATTAAGATATATTAATAACTCAGTATCTAATTCTTTTATTCTTTCAAGCATATTACATTTGGCGTTTTACAGGTCCTGAGATCGAATCGATGTCTTCTTTTACTTTGTCAATTTCTGTCGCAGTATCGCCCAACATATTTGTTGTATCTCCTAACAAATTAGACTTTGCATCATTAATTTGGGCATTAATATTACCAGTAATATCAGTAAGAGATCTTGCGTCAAGACCATTAGCCTCCGCTCCTTTCTGAATTTCACTTTTAATATCATTAGTTGCGTTTTTTAGCTGCGCCATAGCTTTACCCATTGTACGTGCAATTTCCGGCACTTTGTCTGAACCAAAAAGCATTAATACTATAAACAGTATAAAAACTAATTCTCCTCCTCCTATACCAAACATATCTTTTATTTTTGTGTGCTACAAAGATATTAAATTTTGTAGCTGCCCGTTTTAAAATTTACTTAAAAAAAAAGACTCTTCTCAGAGTCCTTTTAGTTTTATTATTAATCAAATTTTGATTTCACTTCTACTTTTGGCCAAGAATTATTGGTTACATCAATATCAGCAGTCATTAATTTTGGATCAATTTGTATGCTTTTAATTGCTTTTGTAGTCGCATAAACTTTCTTTGCGGTATCATTATTTTTTCTCCAGATTTGAGCCGGATATTGATAATTATCTTTTGTACCATCTTCATATGTAATCTCGACCAAAATTGGCATGATCATACCGCCCGGCTTATTAAACTCAACTTCATAAAAGTATTTAGGTGATTTTAATCCTGCTTTTTCATCAGCCGTAAAAGTTTTATCTACGTAGTCTGACAATAATTTTACATCTTCAACTTTTAGTGCTTTTTTGCTAGAAGCATTAACCTCAGCATTATCTCCGGCAACTAAATAAACGAATGGTCCTTTATCAAATCCAAAACGTCCTTTTCTAACTTTTACGTCTTTAATATCTGCCGTTGGAGTTTCTGAAACATAATATTGTTTTACATCTTTAATTCCGATATCTACAAAATCAGTGGAGTAAAACCATCCTCTAAAAAACCAGTCTAAATCTACTGCAGATGCATCTTCCATAGTTCTAAAGAAATCCTCTGGAGTTGGGTGTTTAAATTTCCATCTGTTTGCGTATGTTCTAAAAGCATAATCAAACAATTCTCTTCCCATTACTACTTCTCTCAAAATATTTAGACCTGTAGCCGGTTTTCCGTAAGCGTTATTTCCAAATTGGTGAATTGTTTCAGAGTTTGACATAATTGGCTCTAAAAACTTTTGATCTCCACTCATGTAAGGAACAATATTTTTTGCCGGTCCACGTCGAGATGGAAAATTTGGATCTAATTCCTGTTCTGCTAAATATTCTAAAAATGAATTCAAACCTTCATCCATCCAAGTCCATTGACGCTCATCTGAGTTTACAATCATTGGGAAGAAAGTATGTCCTACTTCATGAATAATAACACCAATCATTCCATTTTTAACCTCTCTGCTGGTCACTCCATTTTCGTCTGGACGACCATAATTCCAACAAATCATTGGATATTCCATTCCTTGATCTTCTGCCGAAACCGAAACTGCTTTTGGATAAGGATAATCGAATGTATGCGATGAATAACTTTTTAATGTGTGAGCAACTGTCATTGTCGAGGTTTCTCCCCAAAGTGGGTTTGCTTCTGGCGGATAAACAGATTCTGCCATAACAGTTCTGTTTCCAATTTTTACAGCCATTGCATCGTAAATGAATTTTCTTGAAGAAGCAATTCCAAAATCACGCACATTTTTTGCGCTAAACCTCCATGTTTTCTTCTTTTCAGAAAAACCTTTTTGCGCTGCTTCTGCTTCTGCCTGAGTTACAATTACAACTGGCTTGTCAAACGATTTTTGAGCTTGCTCGTAACGTTTTACTTGTTCTGCCGTAAAAACTTCGCTTCTATTGGTTAATTCTCCTGTTGCATCAATTACGTGATCTGCAGGAACTGTAATATTTACATCAAAATTCCCGAATGGAAGAGCAAACTCTCCGCTTCCCCAAAACTGCATATTTTGCCAGCCTTCAACATCATTATAAACTGCCATTCTAGGATAGAATTGTGCAATTACATATAATTTATTTCCGTCTTTTTCGAATAATTCATAACCAGAACGCCCGCCTTCTTTTCTATAATTATTGATGTTGTACCACCATTTTATAGCCAAAGAAATTTTTTCGCCAGGTTTTAATGGAGTCGCCAGGTTAATACGCATCATCGTTTCGTTAATCGTATACGACATTGGATTTCCTTTGGCATCTTTTACCTGCTCAATATTAAAACCACGTTCTAAATCCTTCTTTAAATATTTGCTCGAAAAACCATCAAGCGGTAAAACCTGATTTATTTTGTCGCTTTCTGCCAAGCTTGATTGTGTATTTGCTTTTGCTTGATTTTGATCTAACTGAATCCATAAATACTCTAAACTATCCGGAGAATTGTTTGAATAGGTAATAACTTCAGAACCATTTAATTTTGAGTTTTTATCATCTAACTCAATATCGATTTTATAATCTGCTTGTTGTTGATAATATGCTGGTCCTGGCGCTCCAGAGGCTGTACGAAACATATTTGGCGTTGCCAATAAATCATACATCTGGCTAAACTTATTGGTATCGTATTTACCTTGCTGTTTAGGTGCGCTGGCTTTTTCCTGCGCAATTAACATTGCAGGAAAAATTAATAATAATGAAAGCTTTTTCATAAAAATCTAATGGTAATTTTGTCAGGCTGTGAAAATAACAATTAAAATATTAATTTGACTTATTAATTAATACTTTAACAATTCTTTCCTTGAAGATTCTGTAAAGAGAACACTCTTTTTAACACCAAATGCAGTAATATGTGTAATGTTTTGCTGTTCAGCGTTCCAATCGACTAAAATCGTATTTGAGATTTCGATTGTTTTAAATTTGTCGATATCTTTTATTCTGGAATAGCAAACTAAAACATCGTCAGCTTCGACTTCTTTAGACAAAAAGGTAATAGGTTTTGACTGACCATTTATTTTAATGGTAAAATTCTCAGAAAGATATTTTTTTAAAAGTTCAACATCTTCCTGAGTTTCTTTACTAGTTCCAACGAATGTTTTTTTATGATATTTCTTCTCCATTCCGTTGTTCAAATCGTCGATAAAAATACGCGAAGTGATTTGAATCATTTTTTTTTCAGCGGCATAATTGACCTGAAAAACTCCCATATAAAATTTATGGAATGCAAAAGCTGTAAGCGATAAAAACAATATCCCGAGTAAAGGATAAATTATTTTATTTTTCATTTCTCAGTAACATTCGCTTTTTTGAATTCCTTACTTTTAGTAACAAGAAAATCCATCAATTCAAACTTTTCTTCTTGCTTAACATGTAATTTAGATTCCGGATCAACAGAACAATACAACAAGAACATATCTACCTCATCAGCTTTTAACTTTAAAGTATCTGTGTAAAAATCTGGTATAAAATTGGCTTTTGCATAAATAGTAAAGGCAACATCACTAATTTCTTTCTCCGGCACAACATCTTCTCCTTTTTTCTTCTTCAATGCTTTTTTTGCGTCCTTAAAGATTCTAACAAAATCAACTCCGTTTTCAATAGTTCCATTATAAACGAATCTATTTTTTGGAGACGATTTTTCGTCATCAAAATATTGAGTATCTACGATAGCCTGACTACTAGTTTTATCAAACGCTTTTACCTTTAAATTCTTTTGAACAACTACTTCTTTCAATTGATTATTCACTAAATCCATTTGCACTAAAAAAAGTCTGTCAGCACAATTCTTTTCAGTCAAAACAATTTTTTTTGATTGAAAAGCTGCACTTGTAATCAAGAGTGTATCTTTAGGTTTTGCCATAATATCAAACAATCCGCTTGGACTAATAAATGTTCTGATATTAGCATTCAAGTTCATTACATAACCACTTTCTAAGGTAATAGAATCGTTTACAACTTGTCCATGTAATGGTTTTCTTGAATAATTTTGCCCAATTACCATTTGACAAATTAAGCACGCAAAAAGTATTCCTAGTTTATTTTTCATTTTCGAGAATTATTAGATATTTTCTTGCTAGATCAGTTATTAAAAACATACTCATAGTTTTGTTTTTCGTATTCAAAGATACAGCAAATTCAGCATCATCGACACAATATAATTGAAATCCTTTAATATCTGTTTCAGGAATCCTTAATCTATCTGTGTAGTAATTTTCCTCAAAAAGATATTCCATTTTTCTAAAAAGAGCCTCTTTTTTCTCTACATTAACTTCTTTTTTAAGCATTGCAGTTCGCCCTGAAATCTTGTTAAGTAACTTATCTACAGACGTTGAAGTTGCGGTATACACTTTTCGTTCTGCAGGAGTATATTTTTTTTGTCCGTATGGAATTATCCCTAAATTTTCGGCCGTAATATTGGCATTTTCATTTACAATTACTTCTTTTAACTCGACCTCTTTTGCTGTCATTTTTATTTGAAGTAAACTCGAATTCATGTCCTCGGCAGTAATTCGACGCTTTAATCCTTCCAGGTTAACTGCCGAAAAAACCAAAACATCGCCTTCTTTTACAACAATAGAAAACATACCATTTGCATCTGAAACAGCAGTTACCTGAGTTGTATTATTGATAATATTTACAGCCTCAACAGAAGTTGATTGTGCTAAAATTTGACCTAAAATTTCTTTTGAAACTGTTTTTTGTCCAAAACCAATTTGAACAAACAACATCAGTAGTATTATATATGTGGTATTATTTATTTTCACTTGCAATTATTTCTTTGTACTTAACAGCCAATTCTCCCAATAAAAATTCTGTCGAAGTTTTATTCTTAGAATTTAAAATCGCTGTAAATTTATCATTATCCACGACATAATACTCAAATCCTTTTACATATTCGAGCGGAATTTGCAATCTATTTACAAAATGATCTATACTAAACATTCTTTCTAAAAGTTTCATGAACGCTTCTTTTTTCTCGACCACAAGCTCTTTCTTTAGCATTGCAGTTCGTCCTGAAAACATATTCAAAATAGGATCAAGCGCCATAGAACCTCCCAGACCTACGTGCCCGTCTAAATCTGATGCGGTGTGTAATTTTCTCTCGGCTTCTGTATATGATTTTTGCCCCTTTGGAATAATTCCTAAAGAAACTGCATTTATACCACTATTATAGCCCTTTACAACAACCTCTTGCAATTGATGCATTACCAAATTTAGCTTTACAGAAAAATTGATGTCCGAAAAATTCTCAGGAGTTAACAAAACTCTATTTTCTTTAAATTGTATAGACGAAAAAACAAGTTCATCTCCTGCTTTAGCCGCAATAGAAAAAGCTCCTAAATTGTTTGTTGTTGTCATTGCTTCTGTTTGCGCATTAATAACATAAACACCTTCTAGATCAAAAGTATTAGAGGTTATTCGTCCGCTTAAAACAGACCTATCCTGAGCTTGAGACCAACTTGTTTGCCCCAAAACAACAATCAAAACATATATAACCTTGTTTATCAAAATGACAAAATTTTAGAGATTTTCTTAAAGCAGTAAAAATATCTTAATGTATTCCAAATTTAGTATTAAGAACTTGGTAAAAATATGTTAATTAAACTTTGCTTATCACCAACAAAATGAGACTTTTTAATATCTTTAACCTAAACAATTTGAGTTTATTTTTTATGAAAAGCATTATTATCGCCAGCACTTCTACGCTTCACGAAGGCAGCTATTTAGAGTATTTACTACCTACTTTACAGTCTCATTTTAAAAATTGCAAAAGCATTTTATTCATACCATACGCGCGGCCAAGTGGTATTTCGCATGACGAATACACCTCTAAAGTCGCACAAGCGTTTGCCTCAATAAGCATTTCTGTAAAAGGAATTCACGAATTTGATAATCCAGAAAATGCAATAAAAAATGCCGAAGGAATCTTTACTGGCGGTGGAAACACTTTTTTATTGGTCACTCAACTATACAAAAACAACATCATGCAGCTTCTTGCCGAAACTGTAAAAAATGGAACTCCATATTTAGGAACAAGTGCCGGAAGTAATATTTGTGGTCTATCAATGCAAACTACAAACGACATGCCTATTATCTATCCGCCAAGTTTTAAAACCTTAGGGTTTATTCCTTTTAACTTAAATCCGCATTATCTAGACCCAGACATGCAATCAAAACATATGGGAGAAACACGCGAAACAAGAATCAAAGAATTTCATGCTTTTAACGCTATTCCGGTTTTAGGTTTAAGAGAAGGAAGCTGGCTAGAAGTAAAAGGCGATAAAATTACGCTAAAAGGAAGCCTGACCGCTCGCTTATTTTTACATAACGAAGTTCCGACAGAATTAGAAACCGAAAGTGATTTGAGCAACTTAAAATAATTTTTTCAACCATATAAGTGATAGAAGTACATAAAAAAATTATCCTAAAAAAAACTTACCTCACTTATATGGTTTGAAATATGACAAAAACAAAAAATCCCCAAACAATTTGTTTGAGGATTTTGAAGAGCGAAAGACGAGGCTCGAACTCGCGACAACCAGCTTGGAAGGCTGGAGCTCTACCAACTGAGCTACTTTCGCATTAACAGGGTGCAAATGTAAATAATTAATTCGTTTAAAAAAAAATAAATTTCAATAATTATTTAATTTTGGTAAAGAAACCGAAACGATTAAATTTCGGTTTCTTAGAGCGAAAGACGAGGCTCGAACTCGCGACAACCAGCTTGGAAGGCTGGAGCTCTACCAACTGAGCTACTTTCGCATTACTGTGGTGCAAATATAGAAAATAAGTTAAGTTCAAAACAAGCTTTTCTTGAAAAAAAATAAATAAAAAACGATAATAATTTATAACTTATTTAAAATTAAAAAGTTATAAAATCATTTTTTTTTCAAAAATCACCAGCAATATCAAGGAAATGCAACCAAAAGCAACTTTGTTACCCAACAAGCTCTTCAATGAAAAGAAAAAAGCTGAAGAAAGTCGTATCTTTGATAAAGACGTTCTAAAACCAATATAATATTTGGATTAATTTCATTACAAAAATTTAACAGGAATAATTTCATTATTCGATAAAATCAATCCTATATTTGCCGAGCAAAATCAAGCGCAGATTCATGATGGCATTTTTTAAGTATACATTTAAGAAAAGAATTTGAAAAAGCTTTAGTTAAAAATTGCAACACCTACTGCAATCTAAATAATGTTAATTTGATTTCGTTTAGCAGAAAAACCATTACAATGGTTTTTTACAAAAAATGAACTACCACCCCAAAGGGAAATTATTTAAAGCTAAAGAACATTGATGAACATTATTTAATGTTTAAAAATTATAGAATGAATAAACTTTACTTTTTTTTAGTAATCTGTATTTTTGTTGGATGCAAAAAAGACGCTCCCAAAATTGTTCCTGTGGTAAAAAAAACCACACCAGCCATTATACTTACTGATGAACGAAAAGTAGAAATTGACACTTCCTTTATCAGTAATTTTAAAAGCGAAACTCTTAAGCAATTTTACAATTCATCCGAAAACAAAACCGTTTGGGGAGATATTAAAAAAAGAACCTATGTTTTATCGCAACTTGAAAACTCAGAAAAACTAGGACTAAATCCCGAAGACTATAAAGCTTCCAGGCTAAAAAAATTCGAAAGCAAAGTAAACAAGCTAAGCGATACTGAATTGGCAACATATGACATTTTGCTAACCTATAATTTTGAAAAATACTTAAATCATTTATATAAAGGAAAACTCAACCCAAAGAAATTATATACTGACTGGGATTTGGAAGAAAAAACATTTGATGTTAATAATATTCTGATAAAAGCCTTCAACAAAAACAAACTAGATAGTATAGTAGACAACATTCAGTCAAAATCGCATACTTACAAGCAACTATTAAAAGCATTAGAAATTATCAATAGCTTTCCTGATGACGATGTTAAAAACATCGAAGCTTTAGGCAAAATTACTTTGCGTGATACAAACTCTGCTTTAATAAATATTAAAAAAAGACTCTTGTTCTGGAAAGATATGAACGGAAGAGACAGCTTGACTAAGATTTACGATCAAAAGACTTTTGAATCTGTTAAGGAATTCCAAGCAAGACACGGACTAGCTTCTGACGGCGTTATTGGTCCCGGAACTATTAGTGCTTTAAATTATTCTAAAGAAAAAAGAAAACAGCAAATTATTGCCAATATAGAACGTTGGAGATGGTTTACTACAGATTTAGCCGAAAATTATTTCATTATAAATATTCCAGATTACAGCTTAAATGTTGTCGAAAATCAAGATACTGTCTTGGCCAGAAATATTGTAGTGGGAACAAGCAAAAGAAAAACTCCGATAATTACATCTACATTAAAAACTGTTGTTTTTAACCCAACCTGGACAGTTCCGCCAACTATTTTAAAAGAAGATGTTGTTCCGGCAATGAAACGAAATCGTAATTATTTGGCCAATAAGAATATTACAATTTACGACTCTGCAGGAAAAGTCGTTGATCCAAGTGCCTGGAACGAAAATAAACCTGGTAATTACCGCTATATTCAAAGTCCCGGATTTAATAATTCACTGGGATTAATGAAAATTTTATTCCCAAACAATCATAGTGTTTATTTACACGATACCAATCACCGTAATTATTTTGGAAGAAATAATCGCTCTTTAAGTTCCGGCTGTGTTCGTGTTGAAAATCCGCTGGAATTAGCAGAACATATTTTGGATAATTCTGAACGATATTCTAAAGAAAAAATAGATACTATTATAGCTTCTAAGAAAACAACAAGTGTTAAAATCACCAAAAAATATGCTTTATATCAATGGTATTGGACAGCTTGGAGCGAAAAAAATCAGCTCGTTTTTAGAGCTGATATTTATAACTTAGATTCGGATTTGTATGCTAAATTAAGAAATTAGCTTTTCTTCCATCGCAAAACTTCTTGATGGATGATAGATATACAAGCACGATTTATCTTTTATAGTTTCGATTATTTCATCAGTTAACTCAAGCGGAATTGCAGGACATCCTAAACTTCTTCCTAATCTTTTATTACTTCTAATAAAAGATTCTGAAACATAATCTGCACCATGCATTACAACTGCTCTTTCGCGAGCATTATCATTAACACCTCTTTCTAATCCATCTAAACGCAATGAAGCTCCATGTTTACCGCGGTAAATTTCGCCAGTAGAATAAAATCCTAAGCTACTTTTAAATGATGAATTTGAATTTGAAAAGGTAGATGCAAACTCATCTCCCGTATTTCTTCCGTGAGCAACTAAAGAATTATACAAAATTGTGTTCGTTGTTAAATCAATAACCCACAAACGTTTTGTATTTGATGACAAACTAAAATCAATTAGAGTAAGAATATCTTTTTGAATAACCCCTCTTTCTTTCAATAAATAGAAACCTTTTAAAGCTTCGGTAAAAGTTTTAAGTTCCGGTAACGAAAAATTATTTGAATGTAGGGTATTATAAATACTTTCAATTTTCAAGTCAACAGTTAATTTCTCAGCTTTAGCAAAAGTTTTTACTGTTGCTTTTTTAACTTCGGGTGTACTTTTCGAATCTTTAGAAAAAGACAATATAAAAAATACAAGCAGTGGATAAATTTTGTAAATCATTGAATTCGTTTAGGTTGGAAATTTATAACTTGGGTGAGGCAAAAATATAAAAAAATCATACCTATCAAACTACAACTCTGTAAATCAGTCACTTTTTGTTTAAAATTTAACAGAATCACAGTAAAAAATTAGCAAATTCAAGCAAAAACAAATATTTTTGTAGGATATTTATATATACTAAAAATTCAAATATTTTAGATGATTTTCTTAAGAAAAACTTAATTAAAGTGTAACAATTCGAAAAAATTAATGTCTATTAGCCTAATATTGTCATCTGAAATCGCATGAAAAAAATAGTTCTTCTTAGTTTTCTTTTTATCACTTTCTGGAGTTATGGTCAAAAAAAAGTTTTGTCAGCACAATTAACCTCACAAAGTATTTCTATTGATGGAAAACTAGACGAAGAAGCTTGGGAAAATGCACCAATCGCCTCAAACTTTATCATGTTTGAGCCTGATAACGGAAAACAAATTCCGGAAAACAAAAGAACAGAAATTAAAGTCCTATACAATAATGACGCTATTTATGTTGGCGCAATGATGTATGATGATGAACCTACTAAAATTTTAAAGGAAATTTCGCAACGCGACAATTTTGGAACGACTGATCTTTTTGGAGTTTTTATAAATGGTTTTAATGATGGCCAGCAAAATTTTGAGTTTTTCGTCACCGCATCGGATGTTCAGGGCGATTGTATCATGACCGATGCTAATGGAGAAGATTATTCATGGGATGCTGTCTGGAGCAGTAAAGCTGTTCTAACAGACAAGGGCTGGACTGTAGAAATTAAAATTCCATATGCTGCATTACGATTTCCTGCAGCGAACAAACAAACTTGGGGAATTAATTTTTTTAGAGAAATAAAACGAGAACGCCGAAAATACACCTGGAACTTAATCGATACCAAAATTGGAACATTTACACAGCAAAATGGAGAATTGACTGGAATCGAAAACATCAAGCCTCCTACCCGATTATTTTTCATGCCTTATGCTTCTTATTATTTAAACGCGGCAGATGGTCAAAAAACCTTTGCCACTTTAAAAGGCGGTATGGATATTAAATACGGAATTAATGATGCTTTTACGCTCGATGCTATTTTAATTCCAGATTTTGGACAGACTAAATACGACGATCAAATCTTGAATTTAGGTCCATTTGAGCAACAATTCAATGAAAACAGAGCTTTTTTTACCGAAGGAACTGACTTGTTCAACAAAGGCAATATGTTTTATTCGAGACGAATTGGCGGAAGACCATCTGTAGAACCAGACTTAAATGATAATGAGGAAATAATTGAAGAAGTTCAAAACGTCAATCTTATTAATGCCTTAAAAGTTTCCGGAAGAACTAAAAACGGCTTAGGAATTGGAATTTTAAATGCTGTTACCGAAAAAACTTTTGCAACGATTAAAGACACAATTTCTAATCAAACACGACGTGCAGTTGTCGAACCTTTAACCAACTATAATGTGCTGGTTCTCGATCAACGTTTTCGAAAAAACTCTTCGGTAACTTTAATAAATACTAGCGTAATTCGAAATGGTCATTTTAGAGATGCCAATGTAACGGGTTTAGCTTGGGATTTAAACACAAAAGCAAATACTTATAACTTATCTGGAAACGTAAAATACAGTATGATTAATGCCGAAGAAGATAAAAATGGCGTTTATACAACTCTAAGTTTTGCAGAAACGAGCGGAAATTATCGTTACAGTTTTGGTTCTGATTTTGTTTCTAAAGATTTTGACCCAAATGATTTGGGAATTAACTTTTTTACTAATTATTACAACTTTTACGGTAATGCCAATTATAGAATTCTAAACCCAACAAAACTTTTTAATCGTTTTAGAATTAACTATGAAACATATGCAGAATTCAACAAAGAATCTGGTAAATTACAAGCATTAGATATAGAGGTAAACGTAAAACTAACTACTGTAAAAAATAATTATTTTGAAACAGGACTCATTTTTCATCCTGCCATAACTCATGATTACTATGAGCCAAGAGCCGAAAATCGATACGTCAATATACCACGAAAATTAGAATCATGGGCAAGTTTATCTACCAATTACAACAAAAAGTTTGCAATAGATTTAAATCCATCTATAACATTTACTGATGAAGAAGGAAGACTGGCATATGCATTTGACATTGGACCGAGATACCGTTTTAACGACAAACTCTTACTAAACTATTCTTTTAATTTTTCCAGAAAAAACAACAATAAAGGTTATATTGATAAATTCGATGATGATAATGACGCCAATACTCCAAAACTAATTATGTTTGCCAATAGAAATGTTATTACCTACTCAAACACCTTGGCCGGAAAATATGCTATAAATAGCGCCATGACAATTAATTTGGCAGTTCGTCAATATTGGTCTTACGCCGAAAACAAACAAATACTAGAATTACAGCAAAATGGTATTCTAACGCCATATGACTTGTATACTAAAAACAAAAACTCAAGCTTTTATTCCTGGAATACTGATTTGTCATATTCCTGGTGGTTTGCGCCCGGCAGTCAGCTATCTGTTTTATATCGAAATAATGCGTCTAATTTTGAACGCATTATTGATAAAGATTTCAAAAACAATATTACAGGCTTACTAAACAATGATGCCTTAAAACACATTTTTTCAATAAGCGTAAAATATTTTACTGACTACAACGCCATCAAAAATAAGATCAGAAACAGAGTATAGCGTGAATTAATTTTAAAAATTTTAGTATTCTTCAACTAAATTATTATTTTTTAATACGCTTCTTTTTATTAACCATAAATTATAACATTGCTTTCGTTCACATTTTAGAAATGGTTTATCTTTGTAAAAAACTAAAAATGATGAATAAAAAAGTAATACTAATGATCTTGGACGGTTGGGGAAAATCTCCTGATCCAAAAGTATCAGCGATAGACAATGCAAATGTTCCTTTTATAAACAGTCTTTACAAAAATTACCCAAGCGCGCAACTTCGCACTGACGGATTAAATGTTGGTTTGCCTGAAGGTCAAATGGGAAATAGCGAGGTTGGTCATATGAACCTTGGTGCAGGAAGAATTGTATATCAAGATTTAGCCAAAATAAACTTAGCTGTCGCACACAAAACACTTGCCAAAGAACAAGTACTAGTTGATGCTTTTACTTATGCTAAAGAAAACAGTAAAAAAGTACACTTTTTAGGATTAGTTTCAGATGGAGGTGTTCACTCTCATACTTCGCATTTACGCGGATTAATTGATGCATCACAAGAATATGGTTTAGACCAAGTTTACGTTCACGCTTTTACAGATGGTCGCGATGTTGACCCAAAATCTGGAGCAAAATACATTCATGATTTAGAAGAGCATATTAAAGATACTCCTGTAAAAATTGCTTCAATCATTGGTCGTTATTACGCAATGGATCGTGACAAACGTTGGGAACGTGTAAAACTAGCTTACGATTTGATTGTAAATGGTACCGGAACTCCATCAAAAAATGCAGTTGCAAGTATTCTTGACAGTTACTCAAAAGATGTTACTGATGAGTTTATTGCTCCAATTGTTATGGTCGACGAGCAAGAAAAACCATTAGCAACAATTGTTGAAGGCGATGTTGTAATCTTCTTTAATTTTAGAACTGATAGAGGTCGCGAACTTACTGAAGCACTTTCTCAACAAGACTTTCACGAACAAAACATGCACAAGTTAAACTTGTATTATGTAACACTTACAAACTACGACGAAACGTATAAAAACGTAAAAGTGGTTTACAATAAAGATAATATTACCGAAACTCTTGGTGAGGTTTTAGAAAAAGCAGGCAAAAAGCAAATTCGTATTGCCGAAACTGAAAAATATCCTCACGTAACATTTTTCTTTTCTGGTGGTAGAGAAACTCCTTTTGAAGGTGAATCTCGTATTTTAAGAAATTCTCCAAAAGTTGCTACTTACGATCTACAACCAGAAATGAGTGCTTTTGAACTTACAAATGCCCTTGTTCCTGAATTAAACAAAGGAGAAGTAGATTTTGTTTGCTTGAATTTTGCCAATGGAGATATGGTTGGACATACCGGAATCATGAGCGCAGCAATTAAAGCTTGTGAAGCTGTTGATGCTTGTGTAAAACAAGTTATCGAAGCTGCTCTTGCAAACGATTATACTACAATCGTAATTGCCGATCACGGAAACTGCGAAACAATGATTAATCCTGACGGAAGCCCGAATACAGCACACACAACAAATCCAGTGCCGATTATTTTAGTTGACAAAGAACTAAAAAACATTCAAAATGGTGTTTTAGGAGATATTGCTCCTACTATTTTAGAACTAATGGGTATACCACAACCAAATGCAATGACTTGTCATTCGCTATTGTAGAAGTTTTCAATCTCAGTTTACAGTCTCAGTAGACAATCTCAGTAGACAGTCTCAGTAGACAGTCTCAGTAGACAGTGAAAACTATAAAATAAACCCGACAGGTTTCAAAAACCTGTCGGGTTTTCTGTTTTATAATTCCAAATAAAAAACTATAACTGAGACCCAAAACCAAAACCGAGACTGAAACTGAGACCGAGACTGAAAACTGTGACTGAAAACAAAAGCAGATTTTTTTTTACATAATTAAAAGTTAAACGTTCGTTGTTAATAGTAATACTATTATATTTGCACTCAAAATAATTTTTATGGAAATTATACTATCAAATATAAAAATGCAGGTAAACGAAAAGATCTACGTAAAAGATCCCGAAACATCTGCCTTGGGCAAAAAAATAATCGAGCAAAGTATTCTTCTTATTGATGCTATTGGTTTTGACAACTTTACCTTTAAAAAACTAGGAGAAAAAATTGGATCAAACGAAAGTTCTATTTACCGTTATTTCGAAAATAAACATAAATTATTAGTATATTTATCTTCATGGTATTGGAGTTGGATCGAATACAAACTGGTGTTTAATACCACTAACATCATTGATAAAAAAGAGAAGTTAAGAAAAGCAATAACAATCGTTACTGAAAAAGTTACTAATGATGTTTCAACAGATCATATTAATGAAGCTATTTTAAATAAAATTATAATTGCTGAGTTCACCAAAACATTTCATACTAAAGAAGTAGATCAGGAAAACAAAGAAGGCTTTTTTTTAATATACAAAAGACTCATTAATAGAATTGTTGCTATTGTAAACGAAGTAAATCCAGATTATCCATTTGCCAAATCATTAGTTTCAACTATTGTAGAAGGTAGTTTACATCAGCACTTTTTAACAGATCATTTAAAAACAATTACAGATTGTAACGAAACTGTTTCCAGTACTCAGTTTTACATAAATCTTGCAGAAAACGTTTTACGCTAATTACAAAAACCATTATGACACCATTAAAACGATTTTACAATTTACTTGAGTTAGATAAGAAAGACATTTATCAACTCTTTTTCTACGCCATTTTTGCCGGTTTAATTAGTTTATCGCTTCCGCTGGGAATTCAGGCAATTATAGCCTTTATACAATCAGGAAGAGTAAGTGCATCTTGGATCGTACTTATTATTCTAGTTGTTGCCGGAGTTGGACTTGTTGGAATTTTAGCTTTTATGCAATTGCGAATTACCGAAAACCTCCAGCAAAAAATATTTGTTCGTGCTTCGTTTGAATTTGCAGCGCGGTTACCAAAAATAAAATCAGAGGAATTGTACGGAACTTATCCGCCGGAATTAACAAATCGCTTTTTTGATACTTTAACCATTCAAAAAGGAACTTCAAAATTATTAACCGATTTCTCAGCCGCTTTACTCCAAATTGTTTTTGGACTTATATTACTGTCATTATATCATCCTTATTTTATTGTATTCGGACTTTTGCTGTTCATGCTGCTTTACTTCATCTTTAAATTTTCTTATACATCTGGTTTAGAAACTAGTTTAAAAGAATCAAAATTCAAATACAAAGTTGCTGGTTGGTTGCAAGAAATGGCTCGTAACAACTTCAGTTTCAAAAACGAATTAAACTATGATTTTGCACTCCAAAAAAACAACTCAATTGTAACGAATTATATTAATTACCGCGAGAAACACTTTAGCGTGATCAAAAAGCAATTTACTCAGCTAATTTTTTTCAAAATCATTATTACTGCCAGTTTATTGTCTATTGGAGGATATTTAGTATTAAGTCAGGAGATGAATATTGGGCAATTTGTTGCTGCAGAAATCATTATTTTATTAGTAATCAATTCTGTCGAAAAGATTATTCTTGGACTTGAAAGTTTCTACGATGTTTTAACCGCCGTCGAAAAAATAGGACAAGTAACTGATTTAGAATTAGAAGAAAATACAGATCCTGAAAGCGATAATTGCTACACCAATATCACTTTAGAAACTGAGAATTTAAAATTCAAATTTCCAGATGCTCCAATCCATGCGCTTGATTCTATTACGCTAAAAATTGAACAAGGAGAAAAAATTGTTGTCGACGGAACAAACGGATCCGGAAAAACAACATTAATTCGAGTATTATCTGGTATTCTAAAACAAAGTTCTGGCGCATTTTACATCAACGATGATACTTTTAGAAAAATAAACATCAAACAATATCGCTCTCAAATTGGTAATATCATTCATAACGAAACACCATTTGAAGGAACTATTTTAGAAAACATCACTTTTAATGATCCTAATATAAGTTCTGAGGATTTAAAATGGGCTTTAGACGGAGTTCAACTTAGCTCTTTTATAAAACAATTACCAAAAGGATTAGACACGCATATTTATCCGGAAGGTAGACAATTATCGTCGTCTAATGCGCAAAAAATACTATTGGCAAGAAGTATAATTCACAAACCAAAAATACTTTTTTACGAAGACCCAACAGATACTATGGACGAAAATGTTGCCAATGAAATTATCGATTTTATTGCTTCTGAGAAAAACAAATGGACCATTATTGTTTCATCCAAAAATCCGCATTGGAAAACAAAATCTACCCGCAGAATAACCATGCAAAACGGCCTTATTTTACTTGATCAAAAAAACGATACGCCATGTTAAACATATCTGATAATAAAACCAAATTACAGCCACTTGATCGATATACATCTATAAAAAATTTAAACGATAGAGCTCAATATAAGGTTTTAAACAAAATTATAATTGTCACTTCTATTTTAGGATTAATTGCTCTTTTCCTGCCATGGACACAAAACGTTTCCGGATCTGGTGCTGTTACAACTTTAAAACCCAATCAAAGACCACAATCTATCCAGAGTGTTATTTCTGGTCGAATTGAAAAATGGTACGTACAAGAAGGTGATTTTGTAAAAAAAGGCGATACTATTTTGTTTATTTCGGAGATTAAAGAAGATTACATGGATCCGAATTTAGTGCAAAACACAAAAAATCAGGTCGATGCAAAGAAAAACTCTTTAGAATCTTACGATGAAAAAGTACAAACTCTTTCGACTCAAATTCAAGCAATAGAAAACGAAAAAAGACTAAAATTAGAACAAGCCAAAAACAAAGTCAGACAATCTCTTTTAAAAATAAAAAGTGACAGTATCGACCTTGTTGCCGCCAAAACACAATTACGAATTGCAAATACGCAATACAATCGTTCGGTTCAATTAAACAAAGAAGGTTTAAAACCACTTACAGATGTCGAGGAAAAGCGTTTAAAACAACAAGATGTCGATGCTAAGATTGTAACTCAGGAAAACAAATACTTAACGAGTAAAAATGAATATATCAATGCAAAAGTTGAGATTAACCGAATTTCTGCTGAATATTCTGAAAAAATAGCTAAAGCAAAAAGTGACCAATTTACAACCTTAAGCAACAAATTTGACACTGAAGCTCAGGTAAGTAAATTAGAAAACCAATATACAAACTACAGCTTAAGAAACGGCATGTACTATATCAAAGCGGTTCAAAGCGGTTACATCAACAGAGCTTTGCAAGCAGGTTTAGGCGAAACCATTAAAGAAGGAACTCCAATTGTAACCATAATGCCAGCGCAATATGATCTTGCCGTTGAAACGTATGTAAACCCAATCGATTTACCTCTAATTAAAAAAGGAGAAAAAGTACGCGTTTGGTTTGATGGTTGGCCAACAATTGTATTTGCAGGCTGGCCAGATATGTCATACGGAACTTTTGGTGGTAAAGTAGTTGCTATAGAAAACTTTATAAGCACCAACGGAAAATACAGAGTTTTAATTGCTCCAGATGCTGAAGAAGCGCATTGGCCAAAACAATTAAGTATTGGTTCAGGCGCGCAAACAATTGCTTTATTGGACACCGTGCCAATTTGGTTTGAAATCTGGAGAACCTTAAACGGCTTCCCTCCTAATTATTACAAAAGCGGAGAAAAAGAAACTAAAGAGAAAAAATAATGAAACGGATACTTATAGCTTTTCTTTTTTTGAGTTGCGCCGCATTTGGTCAACAAACAATTTCTAAAGAACTTACTTATAATGAGTTTCTTGGATATGTAAAAAAATACCATCCTTTGGTTAAAAGCGCTAATTTAGAATTAAGCGAAGCGCAAGCCAATTTGATGATGGCTCGAGGTGGTTTTGACCCAAAAATTGAAGTCGATTTTAGTAAAAAACAATTCAAGGACAAGGAATATTATTCTATTTTAAATAGCAGTTTTAAAATTCCAACTTGGTACGGAATTGAGCTTAAAGCAGGATTTGACAACAATGAAGGGGTTTATCTTAACCCGGAAAACACAACGCCAAATGCAGGATTAACTTCGTTTGGAATCAGTGTTCCGCTTGGGCAAGGATTATTTATCAATCAACGAATGGCCGATGTTCGTAAAGCTAAAATCCAGGTAAAACTAAGTCAATCTGAAAGAAAACTTCAAGCAGTTAGCGTTTTGTATGATGCTTCACTGGCTTATTTTAACTGGAAGAAGAACTTTGAAGAAATGAAACTTTATGAAACTTATAACAAGAACGCTGAAGTACGTTTGGAAGGAATAAAATCTTTAATCACTCAAGGTGATAAACCAGCCATAGATAGTATTGAAGCAGGAATTATTGTAAAAAACAGAGCTTTAAGTCTTGAAGATTCTAAATTAAAACTAGCCAAAGCAAAACTCGAATTATCTAATTTTATGTGGATTGACAACAACATTCCGCTAGAAATTTCGGATGATCTTGTGCCGGAAACTGCTCTGGAATCTACATTGCAGGAAACTTTAAAAACAAACGATTTGTTGCAAAAGGATTTTAGTTTAGAGGCACATCCAAAAATAAATGCTTTGCAAAACAAAATAGATATGCTAACTGTAGACAAACAGTTGAAGCAAAATATGCTATTGCCGAAAATAAATGTGGGTTACTCTTATTTATCTGAGCCTAGTTATATTGACAATTATCGTTTTGAAGATTACAAAATTGGTTTAGATTTTGCCTTTCCTTTATTTCTGCGCAAAGAACGCGGAAGCTTAAAACTAGCCAAGTATAAACTCTTGGAAAGCGAATTTACCTTGGCATTAGAGAAAACACAATTAAGCAATAAGATTAATGCTCAAAAAATTGAAATCAATTCGCTTGTAAAACAAAAAAAACTTGCTAAAGATTTAGTGCAAAACAATTTAACAATGCTCAATTCTGAAGAACGTTTATTCACTTTTGGCGAAAGTTCATTGTTCCTGATTAATACTCGCGAGAATAATTTAGTAAGCGCAAAATTAGCCTCAATTGCACTCGAAAACAGATTTTACATCTCTAATTCAGAGCTTTTCAAAATCATGGCAAATCCTGATTAATTAATATTTTCACCATATAAGTGATATAAGCTATTATAAGTTTCTGCTTTTTAGCACTCTTATTTAAATGAACTTATATCACTTATATGGTGACAAAAAATTAAACCACAAAATAATGATAGGTCCATTCAACGGCGTAAATTATAAGTCCGATGAGTCCGCCAACTAAAGTTCCGTTGATTCTAATATACTGCAGATCTTTACCAATTTCTAATTCTAACTTCTCCGAAACTTCTTTTCCGTCCCAACTTTTTACAGTTGAAGAAATTAAATCTCCAATTACTTTTTTATTGTTTAAAAGAATCGAAAGTAAATCGTTCTTGATAAAATTGTTGATTTTTTCAATCATTACAGGATCTTCTTTGATTCCGTTTCCAAAACTCTGAATCAACCCCGAAATATTTTTCTTTATCGATGATTCATCGCCTTTCTCTAAATCATTAGTAATAGACAATTTTATTTCGTCCCAAATTCCGTTTATATAATCCTGAACCTCTTTTTTTCCAGCAAAACCAAGAATCATATTATTGATTTTGATTCTCATTTCTTCTGAGTTTTTTACTTTATCCAGAAAATTATAAACATATTCATCGATTTTAATCCTAATGTCACTTCCGGGATTTTTAGCCTCATTTAAAAAATCTGCCAAACCATTAAAAACTCCTTCTGTAATACTTTTATCGGCTAAGCCAAAACTCAAAAAAGGTGTCGATTCTTTTACTTTTTTTCGAATCAAATCTTTGTTATTACTCAATTCTGTACTCATAACATTTAGAACATTGGTCAGCAATTCGTCCTTTACATTGCCTTTTTGCAAAGGTTCTAAAGCCAACGCCACCCATTCTCCAAAATTAATTCCCTCTAATTTTGCTGCAAATTGAACCTGAATAAAATGCTTTATATCTTCATCTTTTATTGTTCTTAAAACTCCCGGAATAACATTTACAACAACCAAATTGGCAATTTTATTTGCATTTTCGTCATGCGAAAGCCATTCTGAAGCTTTTGTAGCAAAATTGAACTCGTCTATTTTAATTTCCAGTTTTTCGCGGTTTAAAAACTCTTCCGAAACAAAATTCCCCAGATTTTCGCCAATCTCATTTTTCTTTGTGGGAATAATTGCTGTATGCCAAATTGGGATTCCTAACGGATGACGAAATAAAGCCACGACAGCAAACCAATCGGCAATTCCTCCAACCATTGCTGCTTCGCTAAAAGCCTGCAACATTGGTATCTTAAAATAAATGGCAATTATAAATAGTAACACCGCAAAGCCTAAAAGCGCAAGAGCATTACTTTTCATTTTATTTAAAGCTTTCTTTTTTAATATATTTTCCTGATCTATTGACGTTTCCATAATTTCATTACTTTTAAATCTTACTAATTTACGTTTTTTCTGTCAAATAGTTATACTCAAAGACTTTGAGTTTTCTGAGAATATTTGCTAAAAATTAAAAAAGTTCGCCACGAATTCACGAATTTTTCTTTAGAAACTTTGTGTTAAGACATTGCATTCGTGAAATTCAATATTTGACCATAATCTGATTCGTGCTAATTCGTGAAATTTGTGGCAAAAATTTTTAAACAAAAAATAATATTAAAATTGTACTTTTGCGAACTGAAAATCTGAAAAATATGATTATCCAAAAAAGTAGAGAAGAAATTGAATTAATGCGCGAAAGTGCTTTGATCGTATCTAAAACATTAGGAATGATTGCTTCTGAAATAAAAGAAGGAGTTACCACATTATATCTTGACAAATTAGCCGAAGAATTTATTCGCGATCATGGTGCAGTTCCAAGTTTTCTTGGATTGTATGATTTCCCGAATTCACTTTGCATGAGTCCAAATTCACAAGTTGTACACGGAATTCCAAATAACAAACCTCTTGAAAGCGGTGATGTTATTTCGGTAGATTGCGGTGCTTTTAAAAACGGATATCATGGTGATCATGCTTATAGTTTTGAAATTGGAGAAGTTGCTCCAGAAGTAAAGAAACTTTTGCAAGTAACTAAAGAATCTCTTTATGTTGGAATTAGAGAATTTAGAGCTGGAAATCGCGTTGAAGATGTTGGAAATGCGATTCAAAAATATACAGAATCTCACGGTTACGGAGTTGTTCGTGAATTGGTTGGTCATGGTTTAGGGCAAAAAATGCACGAAGAACCAGAAATGCCAAACTACGGAAAACGCGGTCGTGGTAAACTTTTTGTTGAAGGAATGGTTGTTGCAATTGAGCCAATGATTAATCTTGGAACTAAAAACATCAAACAACATAAAGACGGCTGGACGATTACAACTGCCGACGGAAAAGCTAGTGCGCATTTTGAACATGATGTTGCTTTAATCGATGGAAAACCAGAATTATTATCGACTTTTCAATATATCTACAAAGCTCTAGGAATCGAAAGCAATGAAGAAGATGAATTCAGAAAAGTGCCGTTAGTTCTATAATTAAAATCAACCCCGAATAAAACCCCTGTGAAAAAATTATTCAAATTAGTCCTTAATACAATTCCTCGTCCATTATTAATTCGTTTGAGCTACGTGGCTCGTCCGGTTTTGGCATTTTCATTAAAAGGAACCAAATATACTGATCCGATTGATGGAAGAAGCTTTAAGTCATTTTTGCCTTATGGATACGGAAAACAACGTAATAATGTGCTTTCGCCAAGTACACTTTCGTTAGAAAGACACCGTTTACTTTGGTTGTACTTAAACGATCAGACTGATTTTTTTACAGCACCAAAAAAGGTATTGCATTTTGCTCCGGAACAAGCTTTTTATAAAAGATTCCGTAAGCAAAAGAATCTTGATTATACCACAACCGATTTATTTTCGCCTTTAGCAGATGTAAAAGCTGATATTTGTAATTTGCCTTTCAAGGATAACGAATATGATGTTATTTTGTGCAATCACGTTTTAGAACATATTCCAGACGACACAAAAGCTATGCAGGAATTATTTCGTGTTTTAAAACCTGGAGGAATGGCGATTTTACAAATTCCACAAGATTTATCAAGAGATGTTACTTTTGCTGATGATACTATTACAGATCAAAAAGAACGCGCTAAAATTTTTGGACAATACGATCACGTTCGTATTTATGGCCGTGACTATTTTGATAAATTAAGAAGCATTGGCTTTATCGTAATCGAAGAGGATTACACTAATAAAATTACACCAGAATTAGTTGAAAAATATTGTTTAGCAAAAGGAGAAATTATTCCGCTTTGCTTTAAGCCGGAAAACTAATTTTTTTTCATCATATAAGTGATATAAAATCATTTAAAAAGGGTTTTCAAATTATTGATATTTTGAAAACTCTTTTTTTCTTTTAGCCCAATTCCTAAATTATAAGCCAACCAAATCTCTAAACCTTGGAAACTACAAAATCATTTCAATTTTGTTTTGACATCAGTTTTGAAAAAAATCTGAATACCTGCATCCCAACTTCTTATATTATTGAGAATAATGATGAAATTAAATATTTAAACAAAAAAGCAACTTCAGACGTACTTGAAAGTTTTGGAATTGTTTTCGAAAACTTAGATTCCAATACAAAAAAAATATTGACTGTTTGCGAATCTTTAAAGCCCGATTTTATTTTTAAGAAGTTCAGTACCAAAATCAAATCGGCAAAAACAATTACAGATCTGCAAAAAGATTCTAAAATCGAATTTGCAATTCGTCAGCATTTGCAACTAAACCTAACTTCATTTTATTCTTTAATTTCAAAAGAGCAATTTCCGCTATCTTATAATATGAGTGCCGAAAAGGATTTTTTTCGATCCAGAGTAGATATTACGCCTCTTTATTTAGAGCCTAAAATTGAGTTTGACAGACACGCGGAAGGAATTACATATACATTGTCTTTACAGGAAAACGAAACTACCTTTTTACCCATGAATAGTAGTATTGAGATTCTTCTGGATAACCCAAGTTGGTTAATTATCGATAAAAAACTGGGACAATTAAAAGATCTGAATTCTAAAAAACTCCTTCCTTTTTTAAAGAAAAAATCAATCGAAATACCTTCAAGATTAGTCGATGATTATTTTAAGAATTTTATTCCCGAAATAGCAAAAAAAATTGATATTGAAGCAACTGGCTTTGAAATCGAACTTCGTGATAAAATTGTTTCAAGTAGCATTCAGCCTGTTTTTGATTTCTTCAAAAACTGTTATTACCTCAACCTTTATTTTGATTATAACGGATATGTATTTGATAGTAGTAAAACTAAAAAAACACATTCGTTTGTTGATTTTAGTATTCCTAATGAACCTAAAATCATTCAGTTTAAGCGAAGCACAGATGAAACTTTATATTCTGACAAATTACTCCAAATTGGTTTAATAAAAACCAAAAACGAATTGTTTGGTTTAAATTCTGAAGCAGAAATTACTGATCCTTACATCAATATTCAATTTGCTATTGATCAAAAAGAAGAGCTGGAAAGTTTAGGATTTACTGTCCAAAATTTAAAACTCGAAAGCAAAGAAATTATTACCGAAAACCATACTATTACGGCTTCAAAAGAAGAAACAAAAGAAGATTGGTTTGATATCAGAATAATCATTTCGATTGGAGATTTTAATATTAATTTCAGCGAAATTATCCCCAATATAAAAAGCAAAGAAAGACTCTTTTTACTGCCCGATGGAAATTACTTTTTGATTCCTTTAGAATGGCTTAGTAAATATGGTTCGCTGGCAAAATTAGCTAAAACAGATAATGGAAATCTTCTTTTGCGTAAAAGTAATTTTACGGCTTTGGATGCTATTCCGGAAATTAAAAACGACATTATTCAGAAAGCTGAATATACGGCTTCAGAATTATTAAAAGCTACATTAAGACCTTATCAAATTGAGGGCGCAAAATGGCTTTTAGGTCATTTTAACTCCAATTTAGGTGCTTGCCTTGCCGATGATATGGGACTTGGAAAAACACTACAAACTTTGGCCGTTCTGGTTGCCGTGCAAGAACAATTAGGTTTTACTACCAGAACCACGAATTTTGATTTGTTTGCCAACGAAACAACTATTGAGCGAGAACCTTTAAAAGCGCTGATTGTTCTGCCTTCCTCATTGGTTTTTAACTGGTACAATGAAGCCGGAAAATTTACACCTCACTTTTCAAAAATGCAATATGTGGGTAATGATCGAAAAATATTAGCACCCCACTTAAAATCGACTGATTTGATTTTTACCAGCTATAGTATTATTCATCGTGATATTTCTATTTTGGAAAAATATGATTTCCGCTATTTAATTTTGGATGAAAGCCAATACATCAAAAATAAAAATTCTAAGATTTTTAAAGCCATCAATAAAATTAATACGGCTCATAAAATAGCGTTGAGTGGTACACCAATCGAAAATTCGCTGGACGATTTATGGTCGCAAATGCAATTTATAAATCCAGATATTTTGGGCAGTTATGATTTTTTTGCTCAGAATTTTAAAATTCCAATTGAGAAAAAACAGGATGAGAATAGTTTAGCTGAACTAAAAAATCTTATTCAGCCTTATATTTTAAGACGAACCAAAGAACAAGTTTTAAAGGATTTACCCGAGTTAACGGAACAGATTTACTATTGCGATATGGATCCTGAACAGGAAAAACTATACGAAAAAGAAAAATCTAAAGCCCGTAATTTTTTACTAAAAACAGATGGGTCAAGTCCTGATAAAATCAGTATTATAAATACGCTGATGAAATTAAGACAATTGAGTAATCATCCAAAAATGGTAGATCAGGAATCAGAAATTGATTCTGGGAAATATATAGCAGTTACACATTATCTGGAAAATTTAGTCAAAGCAAAACAGAAAGTGATCATTTTTAGTTCGTTTGTTACTAATTTGAGTTTTTACACTTCTTGGTGTAAAGAAAACAAAATAGAATTTTGTGAAATTACAGGTGAAACTCCTGCTACAAAAAGAGAACAGCAAGTAAAATTATTTCAGGAAAAAGAAAATCCTTTGTTATTTTTTATTTCGCTTAAAGCGGGTGGCGTTGGTTTAAATATTACAAAAGCCTCTTATGTTTTGTTTTTAGATCCGTGGTGGAATCCTTTTGCTGAAAAGCAAGGAGTTGGAAGAGCACACAGGATCGGACAATTGAATAAAGTAAATGTTATTCGATTTATTTCTAAAAATACTGTTGAAGAAAAAATAATCAAATTACAGGAGAACAAAAAGTTATTATCTGACTCACTTTTGGAAGAGAGCTATATCAGCAATGAAATCGAAGTTAATTTGGAATACATTCTGGGATCTTCATAAATTGTTCTTAAAACCAATAAATTGGCTGATTTTTCGTTGTAAAAAATTGTTATATTTACAATCTTACAATGTAATACTATGCCAAAATTTTTATTTACAAGCTTTGTTCTGTTATTTATTTTTACTTCGGCGAAAGCTCAAGAAATACAAACTGAGATTGACCCGCCATACAATATTAAAACCGTTTCGTTTGTTCAAAATGGTAGTCCTGTAGTTCCAATATTCGAATTAGGTGATACTTTTTCATTTCAATTTGACGATTTATTTGGTAATGAAGCTAATTATTATTTTGAAATCACGCATTGCGATTACAATTGGAAACCAACGGACATTCCGAAAACAGATTATATAATGGGTTTTGATAACCAAAGAATAACGGATTATTCGAACTCATTTAATACACTTCAAATTTATTCTCATTATCGACTTTCGTTCCCTAATCAGTTTACAACTCAATTGCGAATTTCCGGAAACTATATGCTTAAGATTCTTAATGAGGATAGAGAAGTTGTTTTTTCAAGAAAATTCATTTTATATGAAAATCACTCTACAGTTGCTGCTCAGGTAAAACGAAGCCGAAATGTGTTGAATATTGATTTCAAACAAAATTTAGATTTTTCAATTCTATCAAACGACATTGTTTTTCAAACTCCCTTGCAAAACGTAAAAGTACTGTTGTTACAAAATGGTAATTTCAATACAGCTATTAAAAATGTACCGCCACAATACACGATTGGAAATCAGTTGATTTACAAATACGATAAAGAAACTCAATTTTGGGGCGGAAATGAGTTTTTATATTTCGAAAACAAAGACATTCGCACTGCCGCAACAAATGTGGCAAAAGTTGGTGCTAACGGAGATATTTACAATTCTTATTTATTTACGAATCAAGCAAGAGCAAATCAAATTTACACCACAAATCAGGATGTAAACGGCTATTTTGTGGTCAAGAATATAAATGCTTCGAACAATGAAATCGAGGCAGATTATGCCTGGGTTTATTTCAGTCTTTCTGCTCCTACTTTCAGATCATCAACGAAAGACATTTATATTGGCGGAATGTTTAACAATTACAGCTTATCGCCAGAATACAAAATGGATTATAATAGTGAAAAGGGGCTTTTTGAAAAAGCAGTAATGATTAAGCAAGGTTTTACAAGTTTTCAATACATTATTGCTGACAAAAAAGGTAATATTGATTATGAAAATGCGATTGATGGGAACTTCTATCAAACTGAAAATGAATACACCATCTTGGTTTATTATAAAGAAAGTACAGATCGATACCAAAGAGTTATCGGAAAAGGAAATGCAAACTCCATAAACATCATAAATTAAAACATTGTTAAGGTTTAAAATCGGAAGATTTTTTTTTGTAGCTTTGCACATATAACCCACACATATATACTACTTTAGTATGGTTTCTCAGATTACAAGAGGCATAAAAATATCAGTTTTGACTAGTTTTGAAGGTACTTACTTCAAGAACTACAAGATTCACTTTGCCTTTAGTTATGTAGTTACAATCGAAAATCACAGCAAAGATTCCGTTCAGTTAACATCACGTCACTGGGAAATATTCGACTCTTTGAACGATTTAGAAATTGTTGACGGAGAAGGCGTTATTGGAAAAAAACCAGTTTTAAAACCTGGTGAAAATCACACTTATAGTTCAGGTTGTTTACTATCGTCGCCATATGGTGCGATGAAAGGTCATTTTAATATGATCAATTTTACTACTACAAAAACATTCAAAGTAATTGTTCCCACTTTTAGAATGTGTGCTCCGTTTGCTTTAAACTAAATTATAGTTTAAAAACTGCATTTTTTATCGTTATCTAAATCATAAAATTGTCAAATTATTAATTTATCCTTTGTACTTTTGTGCAACGTTAGATTATTCGTAATAAATCAAATCATCTAACCTTTAAATTGTCTAATTATCTAATTTAAATAACATGCTAAAAGGATTCTTTCATGTACCAAAAGCGGTAAACGAGCCAGTAAAAAGCTACGCACCTAACTCACCAGAAAAAGCAGCTGTTCAAGCGGCTTACACTACAATGTGGAACTCTCAAATTGATGTTCCTTTATATATTGGAAGTGAAGAAATTAAAACTGGAAATACTAGAAATATTACAGCACCACATGATCACAAACACGTTGTTGGAAAGTATCATTTGGCTGAAAAACAACATATCGAAAAAGCAATTGCAAATGCTCTTGAATCAAGAAAAGCATGGGCAAATATGGCATGGGAACAACGTGCTGCTATTTTCTTAAAAGCTGCTGAACTTATTGCAGGTCCATACAGAGCTCGTATTAACGCTGCAACTATGATTGGACAATCTAAAAATATCCACCAGGCAGAAATTGATGCTTCTTGTGAATTGATCGACTTTTTACGTTACAACGTAGAATTTATGACTCAAATTTACGGAGATCAGCCTAAATCAGATTCTACAACTTGGAACCGTTTAGAATACAGACCTCTTGAAGGATTTGTATACGCTATTACTCCTTTTAACTTTACTGCTATTGCTGCAAATCTTCCTGCAAGTGCTGCTATGATGGGTAACGTTGTGGTTTGGAAACCAAGTGACAGCCAAGTATTCTCTACAAAAATCATCCTTGAAGTTTTTAAAGAAGCTGGTGTTCCTAATGGAGTTATCAATGTAGTTTTTGGAGATGCTTTAATGATTACTGATACTGTATTGGCAAGCCGTGATTTTGCTGGAGTTCACTTTACAGGATCAACTCACGTATTTAAAGATATCTGGGCAAAAATTGGAGCAAACATTCATAATTATAAAACGTATCCAAGAATCGTTGGAGAAACTGGTGGTAAAGATTTTATCATTGCACATCCAAGTGCTAATGTAAAACAAGTAGTTACAGGTATTACTCGTGGTGCTTTTGAATTTCAAGGACAAAAATGTTCTGCAGCATCAAGAGCTTATATTCCACAAAGTTTATGGCCAGCTGTAAAAGAACAATTAATTGCTGATGTAAAATCTATGAAAATGGGTTCTCCGGAAGATTTCGGAAACTTTATTACGGCAGTTATTCACGAAGGTTCTTTTGACAAATTAGCTAGTTTTATCGACCAAGCTAAAAAAGATGCCGACGCTGAAATTATTGTTGGAGGAAACTACGATAAATCAGTTGGATACTTTATTGAGCCAACAGTTATTGTAACTACAAATCCAAAATATACTACAATGGAAACCGAATTATTCGGACCAGTAATTACAATATATGTATACGAAGATGCGAAATGGGAAGAAACTTTAGAATTAGTTGATACTACTTCTGAGTATGCTTTAACTGGTGCTGTATTTAGCCAAGATCGTTACGCTATTGAAGTAGCAACTACAAAATTGCAAAATGCTGCGGGTAACTTCTATATCAATGACAAACCAACTGGAGCTGTTGTAGGAATGCAACCTTTTGGTGGAGCCAGAGCTTCAGGAACTAACGATAAAGCAGGTTCTGCATTAAACTTATTACGTTGGGCTTCTCCTAGAACTATCAAAGAAACTTTTGTAACTCCAGAAGATTACCGATACCCGTTTTTAGGTTAATCCTTAGTTTCAAGTTTAAAAAAGTTTCAGGTTTCAGGCTTGAAACTTGTGTATAAAAAAGCCGAATCTTAAATTTAAGATTCGGCTTTTTACTTTTATAACTTCAAAAACATTAATTAGAACCTATACAACTTTAAACTTACTTATAAACTCTATCTGGTAATTTCGTTTTCTACTTGCAAACATATCATTTTTAAGCCTTTAATCATCTTTTTTTATATTTTGTAATTATTTTCCTACCATATTGAATATCAAGATTCTAGGTCGATAAAAAATCTTATTCTATTATTTATAAAACTTATTGTGACTCAAAAGAAATACGTCACAATATAAATTTGTCTCATAAAAAATAATAGAAAAAGTACCTCACGACAAAAACTAGATTTTAAAGAAAAACACGAAATAACATTAAAAAAAAGGACTTATGAAAAGTTTAAAAAATGTACCGCAAATTATTCTAAACTCTAAAAACATTGGACATCCAATTGATTTTAAATGGAATAAAAGAAAGATGAATCAGTTCTTAGATCCTCTAGAAGGAAATGAGGAACTTGAAGCTATTCTGGTCCATATAAATCATAAAGCAGCAGTTGGTCTTAGTGCCGCTTTATTAGAATGGATATACTGGCGTTTTACAGGATACACAACAAGTATGAACGATATCGAAAAACGCATTGAAGCACTTTGGTGCTCTGTAGAAAATCCAGAACACACTGACCCTCTAATTTTTGATCCTAATCTTGACATTCCTGCCTCTGGTTACATAAACGGACCATTATGGCTTGCTCTTATGAATGTTAGAATGATAGATGTAAAATACAGAAAAGGATCTTACTTCTTACAAAGTGAAGTAATTGGGTTGGTTTTATTGGCACGCCATATTACGCCTAAGAAAAAAACTTTTGACAAATGGTTCAGTACTGTCATAACAGAACTAAATCGTATTTACCCTTGCCAATATGATTATACAAATTTAGATGAAACTGATGAAGCTGCCTACGATTCATCAAACGAACCTTTAATTTGTCGTGACTTTTTCTTTGATCCGGAATTTCAATATACAATTGAAGCATCAAAAAATGCAGTAAATAATTTTATTGAAAATTTAGACGTTAAATCAAATCCCTTTTTGCACCTATCAAAAAAAGCATCTTAAATTTAATTTAAAAAATAGCCTGTTGAAAATTAGATTTTAGCAGGTTATTTTCATTTTACATCTTCCTTTCATTTTCCTAAATCGAAGCTAGAAATGGTATGAAAAACATCTATCTCTTTATTTTTTTCTCCTTCAAAAGTGTCATAATTCACTACTAATAATTTTCCCTTATAAATAATAGTTTCGCATGGATTATCTAATTGTCCGTCGGAACCGTTTGCCTCTGCGTTTTCCCAAATTAATGAAAGTTTATTGGTGTTCAAATTCAATTGATGAACACTATTATTATTATAATTTGCTATAAAAATTGAGTTTCTCTTTTTGTCATAAAAAAAACCATCACAACATTTTAGGTTATCCGAATCAAAAACAACTTTTTCAGATTTAACTTTTCCATTATCAAAAAATTCAAATTTAGAAATTACACCATCCCCAAAATTACCTGCATACAAATTTCCTTTGGCATCAAACGCAATTCCATCAATTCCTATTGAATTTGCAACTTCAGATTTAAGAGTGAAGGTACTTATCAAATAATTTTTCTTGTTTGAATTATCTAAAACTATATTCTTCTTATTTAGTTCGTCTAAAGAAAAACTGTAAATCCCGCTTTCTCTTCTGTTTTCAAATAATGCATCTGTAATATAAACTCGGTTTTTAGACCATCTAACAGCTTCTCCAAAATTAAAACCTTCAACTAAAACCTCACTTTTTAGTGGCTTTCCATTTTTAACTATAATTCTAATTAATCGCGAGAAATCTTTTTTTCCAGCAAAAAACTGATTATCCATTAAGTACAAATTTCCATCAGGACCAAACTCCATTCCCATCGGATGCACTCTTTTCGTAACAGGATGCAAAGGCAATTGATCAAACCATGTTACCGGTCTATCATTTTTATCAAAAGTTATGATTTTGCTTCCGTATTTTTCAAATGAAATTGGGTTTGTAATTGAAAGAAATAAATTTCCATTCTTATCTAAAGCCATTCCATCTGGTGTTTGACAAGTTTCTCCCAAATCTGCGAACAAAGTTGGTTTAATTCGTTTTGATGTTTCGAGATATGTGATTTCCTGTGTAACCTCTTTTTCAGATAAATTGGATTTTATCAAGCTCTGGGACAAAATTGGATTTACAAATTTTGAATCTTCTCTGTAAACAATATCTTGTTTTGCTTTCTGTGCACATAATTTTACTGTATTGATAATAATAAATAAAACTATAACTGTGGCTTTCATAATATGTTTCATTGGTTTAATGTCTTTAGATTTTAAAATTCATTTTTTATTCAAGAATCTTTCCAGAAGCAAGACTAGTAGAAGAATAACTTTTATCATTGCGTTTTTTTTAAGCGAATGTAATCTCATAACAATTCTAAAATTTTATGCGCAAATAAAAAGACAGATTTAGCACACAAATAATAAATTTGGCCAAACTTTTCATTCATATGCTAAAATGCTATTTTCGGAAGCCGAATGTTACTATTCATCATAAAAAATAAGCCATTTTCTATATTTTATTACCTTGCCAACATATATAATACCTATGAATTTTATCCAAAAAATTGATTTAAAAAGAACTGCTTTTCATTGTTTGTACTGGATCTTCTTTTTATTCTTTTATGTTTCGAATAAGTCTGAAAATGAAAACTACTATGACTTTATTTTTATTTACTCATGGAAAATTTTAGCGCAAGCATTTGTTGGATATGGCTTGATCTATTGGATTATTCCTCAAACATTAAACAAAAAGAGATATTTGCTTTTCATGATTTCTTCTTTAGGATGGCTCTATTTAATTTTTGCCCTCTTAATGATTTTAAAATATTATTATCTCGAACCAAAATTCCCCAATTTCTTTACTGACTGGCTTGGACATAAAATGACTATACCCGAGAGACTAACCTCTGCTAAATTGATTTTAAGAGAACTTTCTTTTATTACCTATCCAGTTATTATTTTAGGTTTTATTAGTTTTAATCGTAAGCAACAACGACTTTTAAAACTTGAAGAAGAAAAGAAATCAATGGAATTAAAGGTTTTAAAAAACCAACTCAATCCTCATTTTCTGTTTAATACTTTAAATAACTTATACACTTTAACTTTAAAAAAAGATGATAAAGCACCTGAAGTTATTGCTAAATTATCAGAAATTTTAGATTTCGTTTTATACCGTTGCAATGAAAATTATGTTTCTATTGAAAAAGAAATTGTGCTTATTGAGAACTATATTGCTTTAGAGAAACTGCGCTACAATGAAAATAGGTTAGATATTTTGTTTACCAAAAATATTCAGGAAAGCAATAAAATTTCGCCCTTGATTGTATTGACTTTTATAGAAAATGCTTTTAAGCATGGCGTAATTAACGAAACTGAAAAAGCAGTAATTCGGCTACATTTAGAAAGCAAAAAAGGAGAAATTGTTTTTAGCATTAAAAACACAAAGCCTCAAAATGAATTTACACGAATTTCAGACAAATCTAAAATTGGTTTAGAAAATGTTCAAAAACAATTGGATCTATTATATCCTAAAAAACATCAATTACAAATTGAAGAAACACAAACAAATTTTAAAGTCAAACTTTGTCTTTATCTTTAAATTTTCAAAACATAAATCCTTTTCTAAATGAAATATAAATGCATTATTGTTGATGACGAACCTTTGGCAAGAGAATTAATCACTTCTCATTTAGTAAATTTTGAAAATTTTGAGTTAGTCGAATCTTTTGAAAATGCATTAAAAGCCTATACTTTTTTGGAAACGAATACTGTCGATTTAATTTTTTTAGATATCGAAATGCCTTTATTAAAGGGAAATGACTTTTTGAAGAAATTAAAAAATCCTCCCAAAGTAATTTTTACAACTGCACATAGAGAATTCGCAATAGAATGTTATGAACTCAACGTGATTGATTACCTTTTAAAACCAATTACTTTTGATCGTTTTTTTGTTTCGATAGAAAAATTCAAACAATTACAAACTCCTCAAAAGGAAATAAAACCAATTAATGACAATCATGTTTTTGTAACCAGCGGAAGCAAAAATATCAAAATTGTATTTGATGAAATTTTATATATCGAAAGTCTTAAAGATTATATTACGATTCATCTCGAAAGCGGAAAATCACATCATATCAAACAAAATATTTCTAGTTTTGAAAAAGTATTAGATTACAATTTTGTCCGAATTCATCGTTCTTTTATCATTCAAACCAAAAAACTAACTGCATATTCTAAAAATGAAGTTGAAATAAATTTTATCGAAATTCCAATTGGAAATAGCTATAAAGAAAACTGGCTAAGTCATTTAGAACATAACATTCTACAATAACAAAATCCGAATCTTATCGATTCGGATTTTTTTTATCAAAGATCTTCAACCAGAAATCTGAAACTTTTCAAGTTTAAAATTTCCTAAGCTTTAAATTTTAAGGTAAATACACTACTTTTTTGGTCTCAAAAAGCATCTTAATTTAACAAGCAAATACTAGTTCCAAATAGTCCAGAAAGAAAATCTTTCTGGACTATTTTTTTTATCCCAAACAAAATTTTAAAAATAACCCTATTCTATTACTCTAAAAGCTTATAGTATACGAAAACGATATCGTAAAGTTGTTTTTTTGGTAAAAATTAAACTATATGAAAAAATATCTATTTTTTATCCTTATTATTTTTATGTCTTGCAGTGAGGAAAACAGTTCTTCATCGTCACAAACAATTGTAAAAAATGAAGCCAATTTTATTTTGTCAAAAAATAGCCAAATAGTTGACTGGAGCAATATTCAGGTTGGAGAGACATTAAAATTTGATGTCAAAATTCAAAATTTTGATCTTTCAAGTGATGTTGTTTATGTACTAAAACCAATAACATCAAATGCAGCAAGTCATCAGCGCAACAAAATTGACTACAATTTTCAGGAAGGAGTCAAGATAGATTATTCCGGAATATCAGGTTTTACAAAAGACAGTATTCTAACTCAAGAAAACAGAGATAGTATTATCATCAAAAAAGCAAATACTTCATTTTTTGTCTCGATTTTAAAACCTGGAAATTTTACGCAACAATACGAACTACGCAAAATGCGATCAAAGAAATATGTCGCTGGATCTACGGAGGAAATATTATTCTCTGCCGTAAAAATTGAAGTTTACACTTGGAACGAGCAAACTGAAAATGCAACAATGTTCAGAAATTCACAACACAGTCGCTATTATGAATTTGTTATAGATGATGGAGACCAAACAAATGATACTTACCTGACAGACACTGAAACTAAAAAGAACACCTATACAACATTATATAATGATATTAAATATGACGAAGGTCCACTAAAAATAAATGAAGCACTCAACTTTAGTAAAAAAGTTAATACTGAAAAAGGCGCTCAGATAGTACCAAACTGGATTTTATCTGAACTAAAAATAATACAAAAAAGAGATAATGAACCCAGCAATATTATTATCTACAATAATTTAACTATCAAACAAAAATGATAAAAACAATTATGAGAAAACAATTATGAGAAAACAATTTAGAAAGACAACATTATTGGCAATGTCCATGAGTACTATTTTATTTACAGCGTGTAGTAAAGACGACAGTAAAGACAGCACAGCAGTTAGCAACCTAGAGAAACTACAAGCCGTTTCATTTACAGCAAAACCAGATAATATATTGAGTTCAAAAAAAACCGGCACTCAAGAGCTAAACCCAATTACGGGTAATAATGAATACGTTTATCTTACTACTGTTGAAAAACAAACGACGCTTTCACCGCTTTCTATTATAAACGAAGCAAATCTCGATGTTATTTATCCCGGTAGTATTTTACGTGGTTCTAGTTTTATGAATGCTACTTACGATCCATTAGTATTAAAAAACGCTTTTAAACCTGTTACATTATCAATGTCTTTAAGAGGAGATTTATCTGTGAGTGCAAATGCTTTACCTAATTTTAGTGAAATAAATACAGTTATTAATGGTTTAGTAAGCAAAAATAAAAATTTGATTGACTATTCTGCTATTCCAACTTACTATGAATATCAAAGTGACGAAATTACAACCGAAGACAGCTTTAAAAAAGCACTTGACGCTCACTTAAATGTAAATGTATTGGGTGGTTTAGTGAAGGCAAATTTTGGATATACACAAAATAGCGGCTCAACTAATACCAAATCGTACGTAATGGTAAAAGTGAGACAACGTCTATACAGTATGACCATAGACCCTAAATATTATACAGATTGGATTGATGGAGACATAAACGGAAATAATTTTGGAACTCACGAACCCGTATATGTAAGTAATGTAGATTATGGGCGAGTTGCTTATATACTAATTGAAACTACCAAAGATGAAGCTTACAATAATAAGATGGTAAAAGTATCTGTAGGTGTCGCTCTAAAAGTTGTAGATATTGGGGTAGATGCAAGCTACTCTGAAGAATTTAAACAATTATTCGCACAAAACAAAGTAAAAATTATGATTGTCGGAGGTCCTTTGGCTTTAGGAGGAAAAGTAACTGATTATAATAGTTTTGTAGAGTTTTTAAAATCTCCCACTCCATCTGAATTGGTCTCTTCATCAACGGCAATATCGTATAAAATACGAAGGCTAAAAGACAATACTGAAGTTGAAGTAAAAGATATGTACACTACACAAATAAAAGAACTTAAAGCCAACTAAACTTAGTCTTTAACTTTTTTCATCAATAAGCCAATCTTTGAAAAGATTGGTTTTGTTCATAACAATATAACTTATTAAATACAATATCATGAAAAAAATATTAATACTACTATTGATCCTATTTTTAAGTGCTTGCGACAAAAATGATGGTTACCATTCCAGCCAAGACTTATTTATAGGAGAATGGATTCAGACAGGATATACAATACAAGAAATAGGAAAGAATGAGGGGAAAGAAATAAATGAAATGACAAAATGCAAAAAATTAAACACACTTTCTGTAAGTTCATCCTCCTCTAACGGCGGGAACGTAATTCTAAAAGAATACATAAAAGATGGGACAGATTGCAAACTATACATACCTATAACAACTTATAATTGGATAAGAAGTACATCTGAAAACAATATTTATCATATTAAAGGAACATTACAACACTCATCCTTGGAATTTGATTGGACAATAAGTTTTTCGAATAAAAATAGAACTATGACAATTATTTTTGATGGTGTGGATACAATTTATAAATCAGTTTATATCAGAAAGTAAATCAGAAAGTAAATCAATTGCGATTTTACTTAAAAAAGGAAATTGTTTTTTTTAAAGGAGCATCTCAGTTCTGAGATAGCTCCTTTTGCTTTTTCAAAGATTCGAAACACTTAAAACCTAAAACATTTAAATTTTCTAAGCTTTAAATTTCAAAGGTAAATGCACCACTTTCTTAGTTTCAAAAAATTCATCATCAAATATTTCTGCTAAATCATACAAAGTTGCTTTCGGAAAATCTTTTAATTCTTCCGTCAAATCGCCACCTTTTAGATATAGAATTCCATTTTTTAAAGTATGCTTGTGTTGCTTTTTGATTTTGTCTTTTATCCAAGAAACAAAATCCGGCATATTGGTTACAGCACGACTTACAATAAAATCGAAATCTCCTTTTACTAATTCGGCACGCTTTTGTTCTGCTTTTACATTTTTTAATTCTAACGCATCAACAACACCCTGAACTACTTTTATTTTTTTTGCAATTACATCAATTAAGTAAAAACGTGTTTCAGGAAAAAGAATCGCTAATGGAATTCCAGGAAATCCACCACCCGTTCCCACATCTAAAACTGTTGCTCCTGGCTCAAATTTCATGATTTTTGCAATTCCAAGCGAATGCAAAATATGTTTAGTATATAATGCATCAATATCTTTTCTTGAAATAACATTGATTTTTTCATTCCAATCGTGGTATAAAAAGTCTAATTTTTGAAATTGTTCGATTTGAAGATCGGTCAAATCAGGAAAATATTTCAATATCTCATCCATTGCTCTAAATTTTTAACAAAAGTACTACTTTACGATTGAAATATTTAACTCAATTTTGCAAATTGAAAATTTATAATAATTACCTTTGAAAACTATTTAAAATAATTATGAATAAGACTGCGCCTACATTTGCTAAGCAAGACAATCTGAAGTTCTTCAGAACACTTAACTCTCGAGTAAACAATTACTTTAAGGAGAACAACATTCAGAAAACAGGAAACTGGAAGCTGCACTTAAAAGCCGTTATTCTTTTTGCTGTTTTTCTAACACCTTACTTTTTGATATTAACTCTCAATATGCCATTTTGGGCACAATTGTTACTTAATATTCTGATGGGAGTTGGAATGGCCGGAATTGGAATGAATGTGATGCATGACGGAAATCATGGATCATACTCTTCTAAATCATGGATTAATAAAATTATGGGCGGAAGTATTTATATTCTAGCCGGAAATGTACACAACTGGCAAGTTCAACACAACGTTTTACACCACACTTACACAAATATTCACGGTCACGATGAAGATCTTGATGCCGGAAGAATTATCCGTTTTACACAAAATGCAGAGTGGCATCGTTTTCATAAATTTCAACATTATTATTCTTTTTTCTTATACGGACTTTTGACTTTTAATTGGGCTTTAACAACCGATTTTAAGCAAATGAAGAATTACCTTAAAAGAAAATTATCATATGGAGCACCACAAAGTCCTACTAAATTATGGACTGTTTTAGTGATTACAAAAATCATCTACGTTTTAATTTGGATAGCTTTACCAATGATCTTAGGTGTAACATGGTGGAAAGTTGTAATAGGATTTTTTGTAATGCATTACACAGCCGGATTAATTTTGAGTATCGTTTTTCAATTGGCACACGTTGTTGAAGAAACTTCAAATCCTGTTCCAAATGAAGATGGCGAAATCGAAAACACTTGGGCAATACACCAATTGTACACCACAGCTAATTTTGCTCCTAAAAACAAAGTTATCAATTGGTTTACAGGAGGATTAAATCATCAAATTGAACACCACATTTTTCCAAACATAAGTCATATTCACTACGGAAAGATTGCCGAAATTGTAAAACAAACCGCAATCGAATGCAACTTACCATATCATGAATTTAGAACTATGAGAGGAGCTGTTATTGCACATTACAAGCACCTAAAAGATCTTGGAATAAAACCTGAATTAGCGTAAAAAAAATCTATTAATAATTAACCTTCCTTAATTAAAGTTGAAATTAAGGACATTCAAAAATTTCATAATGAATCATATTCTTTCAGACAGAATCAACAATTTAGCGACATCACAAACTTTAGCAATGGCTGCTTTAGCTCGCGAATTAAAAGCACAAGGAAAAGACATTATCAGTTTAAGTTTAGGCGAGCCCGATTTTAATACTCCTGATTTCATCAAGGAAGCTGTTAAGAAAGCAGTAGATGAAAATTACAGCACTTACTCTCCAGTTGAAGGTTATTTAGAATTGAGAGAAGCTATTTGCAGAAAATTTAAAAGAGACAATAATTTAGAATATAAACCATCACAAATTGTAGTTTCTACCGGAGCAAAGCAATCTTTATACAACATTGCGCAAGTAATGCTAAATGATGGTGACGAAGTAATTTTACCTGCGCCTTACTGGGTTTCATATTTCGAAATTGTAAAACTTTCTGGAGGAGTTCCTGTAGAAGTTCCAACATCTGTAGATACAGATTTTAAAATTACACCAGAACAATTAGAAGCTGCAATTACACCAAAAACAAAAATGATGTGGTTCTCTTCTCCTTGTAATCCATCTGGATCTGTTTACAGCAGAGAAGAGTTAACAGCTCTTGCAAAAGTTTTAGAAAAACACCCAAATATATACGTAGTTGCCGACGAAATTTACGAGCACATTAACTTCTCTGGAACTTTTTGCAGTATTGCATCAATTCCTGGGATGTTAGAAAAAACGATTACTGTAAACGGAGTTGCAAAAGCATTTGCAATGACAGGATACAGAATTGGTTACATTGGAGCTCCGGAATTCATTGCAAAAGCATGTACAAAAATCCAAGGACAAGTAACTTCAGGAGCAAATTCTGTAGCGCAACGTGCTACAATTACTGCTGTAGATGCTGATCCAAGTGTATTGAACCACATGGTTCAGGCTTTCCATAGCCGTAGAGATTTAGTAGTTGGATTATTAAAAGAAATTCCAGGTGTAAAAATCAACGTTCCCGAAGGAGCTTTTTATGTTTTCCCAGACGTTTCTTCTTTCTTCGGAAAAACATTAAAAGGAACTGAAATCAAAGACGCAAACGACTTATCAATGTATCTTTTAGGTGAGGCAAACGTTGCAACAGTAACAGGAGATGCTTTTGGAAATCCAAATTGTATTCGTTTCTCTTACGCAACAAGTGACGATATCTTAAAAGAAGCTTTACGCAGAATCAAAGAAGCTTTGACTGCATAACAATATCAATCTTTTTATTAAAACGGCTTAAGGTTCAAAGTTTCATCACTTTATACTTTAAGCTGTTTTTTTTATGGTTTTACTTAGGGCGTGTTCGCCGCGGCGAATCGGGCTATCCGCTGCAAGTCCTCGCACTTCCTGCGTCAGGCTGTGGGCTATCCACTTCTATCCCTCACGCAAAACGACAAGCAAGAACTTTATTCTTTAATCAAATCAACACAAGGTAATTAGTGAAAATTTGTGCAATTCGTGGAAAACAAATCTTATTCTTTCAAAATTACCATTCCACAATTTTATAAACACCCACTATAATTCTATAAGACATATCGCTTTATAAAATGCCAACTTTGTAATATAAAATTTAAAAAAACATTGATTATGATACATACAGATGAAACCACAGAAAAAGCAATTAGTACATTAGAGGGATTAATTTCAATTCTCGAAGATGGAAAATTAGGATATACAAATGCCGCTGAACACGTAAGCAGCCCGGCAATCAAAACCGACTTTTTAGATTATGCCCGCGAACGTGCATTATTTATTGTAGAAATACAGGACGAAATCAATAAACTAGGAAAATCAACAGATACTGCAGGTGGCGGACCATTAGGAGCAATACACCGCGCCTGGATCGATATTAAATCATCCTTTACAAGTGGCTATACCGAAGCAATCATCAATGCCTGTATTACAGGAGAAGAAGCTGCTATCGAAAAATACAAAATGGCGCTTGAACACAACCATCTTAATGGTTCTCAAATTGCAATTGTTTCAAAACAATTAAACACCATCGAAAATACCTTGACAAAAATTAAAGCAAAAAAATTGTCCTAATATTTAGCATTATTTTTTGAGGAGAAAACTACTTGGTTTAATAACCAGGTAGTTTTTTTATTTTGTAGGAATTTCAAAATAAATCTCTACTTTCGCTTAGACCAAAAAAATATAAATTCACAACCAAAAAATATTTCATGAATCTAGCATTACGCAATTCGTTCTTAATATTAATCTTTACTTTATTTTTTAGCAATCAGGCAAAATCCCAAGCAGAAGGCAATTCCATAAAAGGTTCCATAGGTTTTGCCGCAAGCAGTTCTTACTACATTGAAAATTACGGCAGTCAGGAAGAAGTAG
>Ga0302173_10000051_pt1 | contig 54339 bp, 46 predicted proteins | sample I_Fen_N3_1_FD_198785 | JGI IMG/M metagenome (GOLD analysis project Ga0302173, IMG submission 198785) | Peat permafrost microbial communities from Stordalen Mire near Abisko, Sweden - I_Fen_N3_1 | ecosystem: Environmental > Terrestrial > Soil > Wetlands > Permafrost | place: Sweden: Abisko... | reverse complement strand
AATTCTTAAAGCAAAAAAGGAGCAGGATTCTGTAGGAGGAACTATTGAGTGTACTGTTCTTGGTATTAATGCAGGAATTGGTAACCCATTTTTTGATTCAGTTGAATCTACATTAGCACATTTAATGTTTTCTGTTCCAGCAGTTAAAGGGATAGAATTTGGAAAAGGTTTTTCAATGAGTGAACTTAGGGGTTCGCAGTGTAATGATGAATATTATTATGATGGTGATAAAGTTAAGACATATACAAATAATAATGGTGGAATTACAGGTGGAATAACGAATGGAATGCCAATATTATTTAAGGTTGCAATGAAGCCAACCCCATCAATAATTAAAATGCAAAGAACAATAGATATTGCAGAAAATAAAGAATCAGACCTTGTAATTGAAGGAAGACATGATCCATGTATAGTACAAAGAGCAGTACCTGTAATTGAAGCGGTGACTGCTATGGGGATATTAGATCTTATTTTGTAAAAGGAAGATAAATATTCTATTTAAAGTTGAAGTTATCTTATTTTAAGAAGAGGGGAAATGAAACATGGAAGGCTTAGATGATTATAGAAAGAGTATTGACGAGCTAGATAAAAAAATTACAGAATTGTTTGAAAAAAGAATGGATTTAGTTCTTAAAGTTGGAGACTATAAAAAGAAAAATGATTTACCAATTTTTAATGAAAATAGAGAAAAGGAAGTCATTGAAAAAAACTTAGGTTATCTTAAAAATAAAGATTATTCAGAAGGAATAAGAAAGTTTTATACAAAAGTAATGGAGATATCTAGAGAATTTGAACATAAAGAAAGTAAAGATAATAGTATTGAACATAAGATAACTAAATATGAAGGCTCTGTAGCGAAAGATAAAATTGGTTTCTATGGAGTAAGAGGATCTTTTTCAGAAGAAGCAATGATGAAATACTTTGGTGAAAATAAAGATGCAAAAGCTTATGAAGAATTTGAAAATGTTTTTGTAGCAGTTAAAAATAGTGAGATTGATTATGGAGTACTTCCAATAGAAAATTCTTCTACAGGTGCTATTTCAGATGTATATGATCTTTTATATAAATATGGGTTTTATATACTTGGAGAAGTTTGTATAAGAGTAAATCAAAACTTAGTTGGAATTGCAGGTACAACATTAGAAACTATAACTGAAGTATATTCTCATCCACAAGGATTTGGACAAAGCACAGAATTTTTAAAAACAAATAATGATTGGAATTTGATACCATTTCGTAGTACAGCTAGTAGTGCTAAGTTGGTTAATGATTTAAAAGATAATTCAAAAGCTGCTATTGCAAGCACTAGAGTAGCGAGCATATATAATTTAGAAATAATAAAGGAAAATATCAACAATCAATCGGAAAACTTCACAAGATTCATAATTATTGGTAAAGAACTTGAAAGAAATCCAATGGCAGATAAAATAAGTGTGGTATTTTCACTTGATGATGAAGCAGGAACGTTATATAAGTTATTAAGTCATTTTGCAGAAAATAGTATAAATATGATTAAAATAGAATCAAGACCTATGAAACATGGACCATGGAAGTATTTCTTATATATTGATTTTGAAGGAGATCAATATTCAGAGCAGGTAAAAAAAGCTCTATCATTAATTGAACAAAGTAGTCTTTATTTTAAATTATTAGGAGCTTATCAAAAAAATATTAATTAATAAGTAGGAGGTTTTTATGGAATTTTACGGAATTTTAGGAGGAACATTAAAACATACTATTTCACCAATGATTCATCACAAAATTTTTTCACTTTTAAATATTGAAGGTGCGTATAAAGATTTTGTGGTAAAACCAGAAGATTTATGTAAATTAGCAGATTCTTTAAAGGTTCTTAAAATAAAAGGATTAAATGTAACTATACCTTATAAAGAAGATATAATGAAATATTTAGATTTTATATCGCCAGAAGCTGAAAAAATAAAAGCTATTAATACTATTTTGTTGAAAGATGAAAAGTTATATGGATATAACACAGATTATTTTGGATTCGGAAAAATAATAAGTAAAAATAAAATTAAAATTCAGGATGAAGTTGCAATGGTGTTAGGATCTGGTGGAGCAGCTAAATCAGTTATTACTTATTTAATAGATGAAGGAATTAAAAAAATCTATTTGGTTTCAAGAACTCATAAGGGTAATCATAAATATGATGAAGACAAAGTAGAATATGTAACTTATGAAGAAATTGAAAATATAGAAGGCCATGTTATTGTAAATACTACACCAGTAGGAATGTATCCGAATTTAGATGAAAGTCCAGTTAATGAAAAAGTAATTAATAACTTTAATACATTAATTGATATAGTATACAACCCAAGAGAAACTAAGTTTTTAAAAATAGGAAAAGAATTAAATAAAAATGTATATGGTGGACTTTTAATGCTGATTTATCAAGCAATTAAGGCAGAGGAAATATGGCAGGATATTTCCATAAGTGAAGTATTATGTGAAGAACTATGTTCTTATATTAATAAACAATTTAAATAAGTGGGGGGAATGTTAAATATGAAAAACAAAATAGTTATAATTGGAATGCCAGGTAGTGGAAAGACTACTCTTGGAAAAATCTTAGCAGAGGAATTGAATATAAAGTTTATTGATATGGATGAATACATTATAAATAAAACAGGAAAAACAACTGTACAGCTTTTTGAAAAGGGTGAAGAATATTTTAGGGATATCGAATCAGAAACATGTAAAGAATTAGCAGAATATGATAATGTATTAATCTCTACAGGTGGTGGGGTTATAAAAAGAAAAAAGAATGTTGATGTTTTAAGTAAAGAAGGATTAATTATTTTTCTTGATAGACCTGTTGATAATATTCTTGGAGATGTGGATGTTTCATTTAGACCACTACTTAAAGATGGTAAAGAAAAATTATTAAAGTTATATGATGAAAGATATGCACTTTACAATGAATATGCTGAAGAAACAGTTAAAAATGATAGTGATGTCAGAGCAGTAATAGATAGAATTAAAGAAATAATAAAGTCTAATAAAAATGTTAGTATAAATAATTAAGTTTCTAATGAGCTATAATATATACAGTAAAAGTTTTTACGATAAATAATAAACATTGAAATTATATGTAAAAGTGAGTTAATATTATGTAATAGTATAGTAGTATAGTAGGATAGTATATTTAAAGAAAAAAGTTTTTAGTAGTATAGGAGGAAAAAATAATGATAATTATAATGAAACCAAAAGCAACTGATGAGGAAATAAGAAAGGTTAAGGATATTATTGAGGGGAAAGGATTAGAAGTTAATCTTTCCAAAGGTGATACTTACTACATTATAGGTGTTGTAGGAGATACTTCTGTAATAGATCCTAAGAAAATGCAAGTCCTTAAAGGTGTAGATAGAGTTATGAAGGTTCAAGAACCTTTTAAAAAGGCAAATAGAATATTTAAACCGGAAGATACTGTGGTTGACGTTCAAGGTTCTATAGTTGGTGGTAGTCGCTTAGGTGTAATGGCAGGGCCATGTTCAGTTGAAAGTGAAGAACAAATAATTGAAATTGCAAAGAGAGTAAAGGCAGCAGGTGCTAACTTCTTAAGAGGAGGAGCATTTAAGCCAAGAACATCTCCATATAGTTTCCAAGGATTGGAACTTGAAGGGTTGAAGCTTTTAAAGACTGCAAAACAAGAAACTGGATTACCAATAGTTACAGAACTTATGTCAACTGATTATATAGATACATTTGTTGAAGAAGTTGATGTTATCCAAATAGGTGCTAGAAATATGCAAAACTTTGATTTATTAAAACAAATTGGAAGAACTAAGAAGCCAATTTTATTGAAGAGAGGGTTATCAGCAACTATAGAAGAATGGTTAATGTCAGCAGAATATATTATGGCAGGTGGTAATGAAAATGTAATTCTTTGTGAAAGAGGAGTTAGAACATTTGAAACAATTACTAGAAATACTTTAGATTTACAAGCAGTTCCAGTAATTAAAAAGTTATCGCATTTACCTATAATTGTTGATCCAAGTCATGCAGGAGGATATGCTTACCTAGTTGAACCAATGGCTAAAGCAGCTATAATGGCAGGTGCGGATGGACTTATGATAGAAGTACACAATGATCCAGAAAATGCATTGAGTGACGGACAACAATCACTTACACCAGATCAATTTGATAAATTAATGGAAAAAATTAAAGCAGTAGCAAATATAGAAGGAAAAGAAATTTAATTTCTGGGGGGCTATGATATGAAAATTGTAGTAGTAGGTCTTGGTGTAATTGGTGGATCATTTACTATGGCTTTAAAAGAAGCAGGATATGATGATGTTTATGGAATAGATACTAATGAAGAAACATTAGTAAAAGCTGAAGATTTAGGCTTGATTAAGCAAGGATTTACTAGTGGAGAAGAAATTGTTAAAAGTGCTGATATAATAATTATGTCTTTATATCCAAGGTTAGTAAAAAAGTTTATTACTGATAACAAAGACAATTTTAAGAATGGAGCAGTAATAACAGATGCTACTGGAATAAAGAAGATGTTCGTTGAACACATAGTAAATATTTTACCAAATAATATTGATTTTGTTTTTGGACATCCAATGGCAGGAAGAGAAAAGAAGGGAATAGACTTTGCATCCAGCCAAGTATTTAAGGGAGCAAATTATATTCTGACTCCAATAGATAGAAATAAAGAAGAAAATCTTAACCTTATAGAGAATTTAGCATATGAAATAGGGTTTAAGAGAGTCAGAAGGATAACACCAGAACATCATGATGAAATGATAGGTTTTACAAGTCAATTGCCACATGCATTGGCAGTTGCCTTGGTAAATAGTGATGTAGAGGGTAGAGATACTGGAAGCTTCATTGGAGATAGCTATAGAGATTTAACTAGAATAGCAAATATTAATGAAGATTTATGGAGTGAACTTTTTCTTGGGAACAAAGAGAATTTGCTTATGAGTATACAAAGCTTTGAAGATGAGTTAGATAAAATAAAATATGCACTTAAAGATAATGATATGGAATCACTAAAAAAAATATTTATAAAATCGACAAAGAGACGTGAAAAATTATAAAAAACTTACCATGAATATAATATGAGGTAATTAAAAAAGTTTTTTAATATGAGTAAAATTATGGAGTATCGTAAAATGATTAAATTTTAATTATTAGCGATACTCTCTTTTTACTTTATTTAGCTTTTGAAGAGCATTTGCTATGGCAAGTAGTTGTTATTAAGTGTTATACTAATTTTAATCAAGTGAAACTTGATTAAGGTGGGGGTTGCTCCCCATCTGAATCTTAGTTGAACTTATCTAGGGTCGTGCCACTGTTATCTCCTACTTAAAGGAGTGGGAGTGTTACAGTGGCTAGACATCAGATAAATATATAGAAAGAGGGATTAAAATGATAAAAATAGTAGCAAAAAGTGTAATTAAAGATGAGAAAAGGGAAGGTTATCTCCAATTAACAAAGGAATTAATTGAAAAGAGTAGACAGGAAGAAGGATGCATTTCGTATGTATTATTCCAAGACATAAATGATAATTCTGTATTTACCTTTATAGAAGAGTGGCAAGATCAGAAGGCAATTGATTTACACAATAAAAGTGAACATTTTACAAGAATAGTTCCGTTGTTAGCTGATTTTCGTATAGGTAAAGGAGAAGTGAATTTATATAAAGAAGTATAATGTATATTTACTAAGCAAGCACAAAAAAATGTGCTTGCTATTCATTTTCATGTGCCTTATTGGAGGAATATTATTTTGGGATGCTATAGAATATAGCTGTGGATTACTAACAATAGAAGTTGCACCATTCAAACTTGCTAAACTTAATCATATCTGCACTTATAAATTTTCACTTAAATTTTTAAGTATATAACTACGAAATAGACCAGCAGATGGAGAAATATATTTGTTTTTCATAGAAGCAAGATAAATATATCTTTTAAAAATAGGATTAGTTATGCGTAAAACTTTTACATCAAAGTTTTTTATTAAGGATATATCAGGAATTATAGCGATACCATAGTTAACAGTAACTAAGCCTAAAATAGCACTATCTTCTTCTACTTCACATATAATTCTTGGAGTTACATTTACTTTTTTGAATAAACTATCAATAAGAGGGCGTATACCACTTTCTTTATTAAAATATACAAAAGGATAATCAGCTACATCCTTCAAATCAATGCTATCTAATGAAGCTAATTCATGATCTGTTGAAACGATTAAAACCAACTGTTCTTCTAAGATTGGTATAAAATCAATGTCTGGTTCATCTGTTACCATTGAACAGAAGCCTAAATCAAATTTCTCATTTTTTAATCCTGTAATAATATTACGAGTAGTACCTTGAAAAAGTGAAAATGTAATATTTTTATATTGCTCATTATCTAAAAAATCCTTAATGAGATTTGGCATAATATGAGCACCTAAGGTGTAAATAAATCCTAAATCAATTACACCACAGGAAGAGTTTGCTAAAGATTTTAATTTTTTTTCTCCAACCTCAAGTTCATTAAGAGCACTATCAACATATTGTAGGAAAAATCGCCCATATTTGGTCAAACGTACATTTCTACCTTCTTTTTCAAAAAGATAAATACCTAAATCCTTTTCTAAATTTGAAATAGCATGGCTTAAACTTGGCTGAGTAATTGATAATTCCTTAGAAGCTTGAGTATAATGTTCAAGCTTAGCTAAAACCCTAAAGTAATGTAAGTGATTTAAATTCATACCTTATAATTCCTTTCTACGTATTATTATGAGTTTATTATATCATTAATTATAGATGATATCTATTAATAAAGCTGAAAAAATGAATTAGATTAATAGAAAAATACATATTAAAATGAATATAGAAGAAAAAATGTGCTCAACTTAAGTTAATAAGTTAAATTTTAATCAATCAAGTTAAATTTTAATCAATCAAGTTAAAATATAATCAAATACAATAGGTGATATTTTGAAACTGATTTCAGAATGGTAAAAGAGCCTAATTCTAAATTAGAAGGTCTAAATTTGAAGTTATCCAAGTAAGAAATAGAGTATATAAGGTTGGAATCTGATTTTAGTGATTTAAATAATAAATATCAAGTGGAAACAAAGGAACTAATACATTTATTTACAATAAATAGCGAAAATATTGGTAAATATATAGGAGGAAAATTATGAAAAACAAATATACAAATCTTTTGTCACCAATCACAATAAATGGAATGACATTAAGGAACAGAACAGTTATGCCGCCTATTGGAAGCAATTTTGCAACAGTTAGTGCGGAAGTATCAGAAGAGATGATTAAGTACTATGAATTAAGAGCAAAAGGTGGTACAGGGCTTATTATCGTAGAGAACGCTTGCGTAGACTACCCTATGGGGACTAATGGAACAAAACAGTGCAGAATTGATGATAATCAGTTCGTACCTGGATTTTATACATTAGTTGAAAGACTTCACGCTTACGGAGCAATGGTTTCTGTTCAACTGAACCATGCAGGAGCATCAGCGTATGCAGCAAGATTGAACGGTGCACAACCAGTTTCATCATCAAACATTCCGTCAAAGACAGGTGGAGCTATTCCAAGACCATTAACTATAGATGAAATGGAAGTTATTGCTAAAAAATATGGGGAGGCTGCAGCAAGAGCTCAGTTGGCAGGATTCGATACAGTTGAAATTCATGCTGGACACTCATACTTACTAAATCAGTTCCTTTCACCTCTATTTAATGACAGAAAAGATGAATTTGGTGGAAATGCTGAAAACAGAGCACGATTCCCTAAAATGGTTATAGATGCAGTAAGAGAAGCTGTTGGTCCTAGATTCCCAATATCAATGAGAATAAGTGCTGATGATATGATTAAAGGCGGAAACACACTTGAAGATTCACTTGAATTATTAGAATATCTACAAGAAAAAATTGATTTCATAAACATTTCTATAGCACAAAACGACAACTTATATTTACAACATGATAAGATGAGCCTTCCAGAAGGATGGAGAAGTTATATGGCTAAGGCTGTAAAAGAAAAATTCAATAAGCCTGTAATAACTTCTGGAAATTTCCGTTCACCACAGGTTTGCGAAGAGACAATAGCAGGAGGAGATGCAGATCTTATTGCGATGGGACGTGGTTTAATCGCAGAACCATACTGGGCTAATAAGGTTGAAAATGGAGAGGAACACCTTCTTAGAAGATGTATTTCTTGTAACATAGGATGTGCGGATCACCGTTTGGCAAAATCACAACCAATCCGTTGTACAATTAACCCAGATCTTATATTTGAAGATGCTTACAAAGATAAACAAGTAAAGAAACCTATTAATGTAGTAGTTATAGGTGGAGGAACTGCTGGATTAGAAGCTGCGTGTTCTGCGGCAGAAGTTGGTTGTAATGTAACATTATTTGAAGAAAAAGACAGGCTAGGTGGATTAGCTTGGATGATAGGAACAGTACCTGCAAAGGGAAGAATTCACTACTTTGTAGAATATTTAGAGAACAGAGTAAAAGAACTTCCTAACTTAACTGTGAAACTTAATACAAGAGCTACAAAGGAAGAATTAGAATCATTAAACCCAGATATTATAGTAAATGCAACAGGTTCAAAACCACTTCTTCCTCCGATTGCAGGATTATTGGATAATGTAGATAAAGAAAGCGGAAAAGTCAAATCAACATTTGGCTTCATTGAAAATATCGATGCTTTTACTAAAGAAGATTGTACTGGCAAGAAAGTTGTAGTAGTAGGTGGGGGAGCAGTAGGCCTTGACGTTGTAGAATTTTTTGCTGAAAAAGGTGCGGATGTTTCAGACATCGAAATGATGCCTGTAATAGGAAAGGATCTTGATACTAACACAAAACTTGATGTATATCACATGATGAAAGAAAAGAATGTTAAGCAGCTTACAGGAACTGCACTTCAAGTTGTTAATGAAAGTTCATTTACAGTAAAGAATCCTGACGGTACTATTGAAGATATAGACTTTGATTACGGATTTGTATGTCTTGGAATGAGATCAGAAATATCTGAATTATCTAAAGTTAAAGAATATGCTGAAGAAAAAAACATAAAACTTCTTAACATAGGAGACAGTGTAAGAGCAAGAAGAATAATAACTGGTACTGAAGAAGGCAGAAATGTATTAAAAACTTTAGAAGTAATGGGTGCTTTTAGATAAAGTTAAACTAATAATAATCAAGCAGTAAGGATACTTTAATGAACTTTTAATAAATAATAGATAAAATTGCCACCATTTATATTAGATGGTGACAATTTTTTATTTTTGTTATTTTTTACAATTCATAAATTAAATCTATGAATAAAATAAAAAAATAATATAAATAATATTGACAAAAGTATAAAAAAAAGATATTATAATAAAAACAAAGCAATATAAAAGCTATGACTAAGAAGTAGTAAGAAAACAGAAATTCCTGACAGAAAGCAACCGGTTGATGAGAGGTGCGTGGAATAGTTTTTCTGAATTCATCTTATGAGCTGCCCTTTGAACTGATTTTTGTAAGTAGAAGGCGCCGGGAGCATCCGTTAAAAATGTGGAGTATTTATTTAGATACTTATTGAGTTCTACAGCGTGAGTTGTTGATAAAATTAGGTGGTAACACGGTTATAATAAAACCGTCCTTTGAGATTTCAAGGGACGGTTTATTTTTTATAAAGTGAAACTTTCCAGGTGGAGTTTTATGCTCCAGCTGAATTTAGTTGAACTTATAACCTCAAGGGTCACAATGTCCAAGGAGCGTGCAGCCGTTATCTCCTACTTGAATAAGAGGGAGTGTTACGGATGCTAGCTATCGGATAAATTATATGAATAAAATTAAGAAATTAAAATAAATAATACTAGAAGGAGTTGTATTGAAAATGAAAAATAACATAGTGAAAATAGGATTAATTAACAATGAAGACTTAAAAAATGAGGTTAATAAATATGCTAAATGTTTAGGACAATGTACAATAGAGGATTGTATGAAGTGTCATGAAGTAGAACAAGGCTGTCATGAATATTGGTCTATATTGTGCAGAGATTCAACAATATAATTAAGAAGTTAAAATAAATAATACTAGAAGGAGTTGTATTAAAAAATGAGAAATAACATAGTAAAAATGGGATTAATTAATAATGAAAATTTAAAGAACGAGGTTAATAAACATGCTAAATGCTTAGGAAAAAGTACAATAGAGGATTGTATGAAGTGTCATGAAACGGAACAAGGCTGCCATGAATATTGGGCTATATTGTGCAGAGATACACAATATAATTAATAAAGGAGAGAATAATGGAATACTATTACTTTTTTATAGGAAATATTGAAATTAATAAATCCTGCATAAAAACTATCTACAATTCTTAATTGTAATAAAAATAAGAATTATAGATAGTTTTTTTATTTTTAATGGAGTTCACGTTAATGTAATTATATTTGTTTATGTTCTATAACGAAGTTTTTAAAGTTTTGAACAACGGGTGTTAGGTACTTATCTTTCATTACTGCTAAATAAAAATCTCTTTCAATTATAGGGTTTGTAATTTGAATAATTTTCAAATTCATGGAATTAAGCATAGTCATATTAGGACAAATAGCAATACCGAAATTGTTGGAAACTAATCCTGCGATTACTTGATCTTCTTCAACTTCATAGGCAACTTTGGGGTATTTGCCGATTTTTTTAAAAAGATCATCAATTACAGGTCTAAGACCACTTTTTTTTGTAAAAAGAATTTGAGGATATGGAATTGTCTCAGTTAAATCTATTGTATCTCTATCGGCTAGTGGATGATCTATAGGAACAATTAAGACCAAATCTTGTTTGGCAATAGGTATAAACTCAATACTCTGCTCTTCTTTAATTTTGGAGCAAAAAGCAATATCATATTTCTTTTGTTTAAGCCCTTCAATAATATCTCCAGTTACTCCAGTATAAAAGTGAAAGTTAATTGATTTTTCCTCATTGGCTTGCAAAAAGCTTTTTGTAAGCTCTGGGACAAAATCTGTTCCTAATGTGCGAAGAAAGGCCAAGTCGATTCTACCTTCACCAGTACTTATCATTTTTAAGGCTTTTACATTTGAATCAAGAAGTTCTAGAGACTTATCCACATCAGCTAAAAATATCTTTCCGCATTTTGTTAAAACAACATTTCTTCCCTCTTTTTCAAATAAGGGAACTCCTAATTCTTTTTCTAATAAGGAGATAGCATGACTTAAACTTGGTTGAGTAATCATTAATTTTTCAGCAGCTTTTGTATAATGTTCTAAATGTGCTAAAGTTACAAAATAACGTAAATGATATAAATTCAATTTGGAACCTCACTTTCATAATACACATATTATGTTGCTGATTCAAATTATAGCAGGATGTATATATAAAATCTATAGATTGTTAGGAAATTATCAATTTGTTTTTATAGAATTCACATAATATAATAAAGATATAAATTCCAATAAAATCGATTAGCAAATTGGATTCAAATTACTTAATTATTAGGAAATCTGCAGGTAGAAGTATTAACAAAATAAATGAGAATAGTCAATGTTAATTTAATATTAGAAAAGAAGATTGATTTCTAATGTTAAAAAATTAGCAAGGAATTGATAAAACTGAATTTTCTAGTTTAGAAAAGTCGTGAAGTAGGTAAGTAGTTATGAAAACGAATTCTGAAATGGATATTAATTTATCATGTGAAAGGGAGTATATATTATGAATAATGAAACTTTAAAAAACACTTGCGAAGGACAAAAAGATAAATGTCCACCACTTACAGTTAGCTCATGGACATTAGGTGATCAATGTAAATTTGAGGAAAGAGTTAAAGCAGCAAAAGAGGCAGGCTATGAAGGAATAGGTCTTCGTGCTGAAACTTATGTAGATGCATTAAATGAAGGTTTATTTGATTCTGACATTCTTGATATTCTTAAAAAATATGATATGAAAGTTACTGAAGTTGAATATATCACACTTTGGGCTGAAGATAACCGTTCTTATGAACAAAAATACAAAGAACAATTATGCTTCCATATGTGTGGATTGTTTGATGTTCAACATATAAATATTGGTTTGATGGAAAATTATAGCGTAGAACATACTGCACAAAAGTTAAAGGAATTATGCCAAAGAGCAGGTAAATACATCATCGGTGTTGAACCAATGCCATATAGTGGTATTCCGGATATTAAAAAGGGTTGGGCAGTAGTTGAAGGCTCTGGATGTGATAATGCTAAGCTTATATTGGATACATGGCATTGGGTACGCGCAAATCAAGAAAATGATGTTAAATTATTAGAAGGTATTCCAGCTGATAAGTTTGTATCTATCCAAATCAATGATGTTTACGAAAGACCTTATGCAAAATCTATCTTAAGAGATGAATCAATGCATGACAGACTTGCACCAGGAACTGGAATCAATGTGACAGAAGGTTTTGTTCGTATGATAAAAGAAAAAGGCATCAAACCTGCATGTATCGGGGTTGAAGTAATAAGTGATGCTATTTTAGAAAAAGGTGTTGCCGAAGCAGCTAAATATACATTTGATAATACTAAAAAAGTATTGGACAAAGCTTGGCCAGAAGTATCTCCTCAAAATAGCAATATTATATATTAATTGTATATTTTGAAAATAAACAAAAGATAAAATAGTTGTGAATTAAACTAAAACTGAAAGGATGAATTATTTTATGCAATTTAAATCTATGTTTACGCCAATAAAAATTGGTCCTATGATAGTTTCAAATCGTTTTGTAGTTCCACCAATGGGCAACAATTTTGCAAATACAGACGGTACTATGAGTGATAGATCACTAGCTTACTATAGAGAACGTGCTCGTGGAGGATTTGGATTAATCACTTTTGAAGCAACTGTTGCTTATAAGAAGGCAAAAGGAGGAGCTCGTAAACCATGTTTATTTGATGACAGTACTATAGATAGTTTTAAGAGAGTTATAGATGCTTGTCATGAAGAAGGGGCAAAAATATCTATTCAACTTCAGCATGCAGGACCTGATGGTAATGCAAAGACTGCTGGACATCCAATAAATGCTGCTTCGGCAATTCCTTCAAAATGCGGTAAAGATACTCCAATAGCTATGCCTACTGAAGAACTTTATGAAGTTATTGAAGCATTTGGAGATGCAGCAGTACGGGCTAAAAAAGCTGGAGCTGATGCAGTAGAGGTTCATTGTGCACATGGATATTTTGTTAGTAGTTTTCTTTCACCAAGAAGTAATAAACGTGTAGATGAATTTGGAGGTAGTTTTGAGAATAGAATGCGTCTTCCTCGTCTTATTGTTGAAAACATCCGTAAAAAATTAGGAGATTCAATAGCGATTATTTGCCGTATAAATAGCTCTGATGAAGTTGAAGGCGGAATCGATGTTCATGATAGTGCAACTATAGCAGCTTATTTAGAAGACTGCGGAGTTGATTGTCTTCATGTTTCACGTGCAGTACATATTCGTGATGAATATATGTGGGCGCCTACAGCAATACACGGAGGATTTAGTGCTGAGTTAGTTACAGAAATTAAGCGTGCCGTTAATATACCTGTTATTGCAATTGGACGTTTTACAGAACCGCATTATGCAGAATTATTAGTTCGTCAAGGACGTTGTGATTTAGTAGCATTTGGACGTCAAAGTATAGCGGATCCACATATGCCTAAAAAAGCAGCAGAAGATCGTTTGAGTGAAATTTCTCCATGTATTGCCTGTTTACAAGGTTGTGTTCCTTACATGTATAAAGGTGAACCAATCAATTGTCTTGTTAACCCACTAGTTGGACGTGAAGAAGAATTAAAACTGGCTCATGAAACTAAGAAAGTAATCGTAGTTGGTGGTGGAGTTGGCGGAATGCTTGCAGCTTGGGTATCTGCTTATAGAGGCCATGATGTAACATTGTTTGAAGCAACTGATATACTTGGTGGACAAATGCGTTTAGCGGCTTATCCTCCAGGAAAAGGAGATATAACAAATCTTGTACGTAGCTATATTACTAAATGTGAAAAGTACGGAGTTAAAATTAAATTAAATACAAAGGTAACTCCAGAAATTATAGCTAATGAAGCACCAGATGTAGCAATTCTTGCGACTGGAGCAACACCACTTGTACTTCCTATTCCGGGAATAGAGGATTCAGGATTAATTCATGCAGTTGACCTTCTTGATGGAAAAGAATCATGCGGTAAAAAAGTTCTTGTTGTTGGTGGAGGAATGGTTGGTAGCGAAACGGCAGATTTCTTGGGTGAAATTGGACATAATGTTACTGTTATTGAACTTCGTGATGAAGTAGGTGCTGATGTAATTTCAGAACACCGTAAGTTATTGATGAAAAACTTTGAAGAACATAAAATTAAATCTATTACTGAAGCAAAAGTTTCTGGATTCTTTGCAGATGGTGTATCTTATACATCACCAGATGGTGTAGAACATCGTATTGATGGTTTTGATTCTGTTGTTCTTGCAATGGGAGCTCGTAACTATGATCCATTAAGCGAAGATGTTAAAAAAGTTATAAAAGAAACTTATGTTATTGGAGATGCAACAAGAGCAAGAAGAGCATTAGATGCAACAAAAGAAGCATTAGATGTAGCACTAACAATATAACAATTAATTGGTTGGATTTTTACATCCAACCAATTATTAGAATATAATACTCGATTGCCTTGTTATTGAATATAAAGTTAAAAAATTAACGAAAAGACAATATATGTTTATTGGAATTGGCTAGACAAATAAAGTTTAGCTTTAAATAAAAAAAGATATTTTCAAATGAAAAATTGAGGGGAGAAAAGAAATGAATAATAAAAAATATTATCCAACGGCTTTAGCATTATATTTTACATACTTTATACATGGTATTGGGGTATCAATACTTGGGCAATACAAACAAAACTTTGCAGGTGCATGGGGTGCAGAAAAGTTATCTAATGGTACTTTTGATGTAAGTATGGTGCTTGCAGTTACGGCAGCATTAGGATTAGGACGTTTAATTACACTTCCTTTTTCAGGACCTATTTCAGATAAATTCGGAAGAAGAATCTCTGGATTAATAGGTATAGCTTTTTATGTAGCTTATTTCGTAGGTATTGCATTAGCACCAAATATGTATATTGCTTATGCATGTGCACTACTTGGTGGAGCAGCTAACTCTTTTATAGATGTATGTATAGTTCCATCATGTTTAGAAATCTTTGTAGAATCTGGTGATGCTGCCACTATGTTTACAAAATTTTCAATATCAGTAGGTCAATTTTTACTTCCATTTATGATAGGTTTTGTTGCAGCAAATCAGATGTCATATACAACTATTTTCTTTGTAACTGCTATAGTACTTGTTATAACTGCTATTTTAATTGCAACTTTGCAATTCCCACAAATGAACAGCGGAGCTAAGGCTGGAAATGATGGAGCTGAAGTTAAAAAAGAGAAAATGAAATTTACAGCAACAAGTATTGCTATTATACTTATTGGATTTACATGTACATCTACATTCCAATTATGGTTAAACTGTAATCAAGAATTAGGTAAATTATATGGTGTAGCTAATCCAAGTCAAATTCAATCATATTATGCAATAGGATCAATGGTTGCGGTATTAGTAACAGCACCACTTATTAAAAACTTCATTAAACCAGTTAGAATTCTTGTTATTTATCCAGCAATTTCTACACTTATGTTGTTAGTTTTATACTTTATACAATCACCAACAATTGTTTTAGTAGGTGGATTTGTACTTGGATTCGCAGCGGCAGGTGGTGTACTTCAGTTAGCAACAGCAACAGCGAATGCTATGTTTCCAACAAACAAAGGTAAGATTACATCTATAGTTATGATTTCATCTAGTGCAGCAAACTATATTATCCTTAATATTGCTAGTGCGCTTACAAAATCGGGTGGTGTACAGGGTCCCAAATATGTACTTTTATTAAATGTAGGAATTACTATTATTGGTATTTTACTTGCATTGTTTGTAAACAGACAATATGGAAAAGAAGCAATAAATTAAATAATAAAATAATCCTTCAAATCTTAAATTATAAGTTAGTATAGATTTAATTAAAATTGGGGGGATAATAATGAAATAAACCAACAAAGAGAAGATGGTTTGTACTATTTTTAGTTTGTATAATAACTTTTATAAATTATTTAGATAGGGCTAATATTTCGGTAGCGGCTCCATTTATATCAAAGGAATTTGGATTTGATGCTGCGAAAATGGGATTAATATTTTCTGCTATGGGCATTCTAGGAGCATTTTCTTACATATTTATTATCGGAAAACCTAAACGTATTGAAATTTCTGATTAGTTAAGATATGCTTTATAGATTTTGGCTATTTATTCATAGAATATTTCTATTGATAATAATATAATAATGAATTGGAATATTATTAGAAATAGACATATCATATAATTGTGTTAACATTATAAATATATAAGATTTAAAATTTTAAGGAGAGATGAAAAATGGAAAGACGTATTACAGGATATACTACATTAATAGGGTTGTTAGCAACACCAATAAAGCATACGATGTCACCAAAAATGCACAATGAGGCTTTTTCATATTTAGGACTTGATTATGCATACCTTGCTTTTGAAGTAGGTAACGATGAACTAGAAGATGCAGTAAAAGGGTTAAAGGCTATGAAAGCTCGTGGATCTAATGTATCAATGCCTAATAAGACAGTTATTCACAAATATTTAGATAAGATTTCTCCAGCGGCAGAACTTGCAGGTGCAGTTAACACTGTAGTAAACGATGATGGTGTGTTGACTGGACATATTACAGATGGAGTTGGATTTATGACTTCATTAAAAGATAGTGATATTGATGTTATTGGTAAGAAGATGACTATAGCAGGAGCTGGTGGTGCTGCAACAGCAATTCAAGTTCAAGCTGCTTTAGATGGTGTGGCTGAAATGTCTATATTCAATGTTAAAGATAAATTCTGGGAAAGAGCAGAAGAAACAGTTAAAAAATTAAATGAAAAAACAAATTGTAAAGTTAAATTATTTGATTTAGCTGACACTGATGCTTTAAGAAGTGAAATTGAATCAAGTTATCTTTTGGTTAATGCTACAGGTGTTGGAATGAAACCATTAGAAGGTCAAATGGTTATTCCAGATGAAACTTACTTGCGTCCTGACTTAATTGTAGCAGATACAGTTTATATTCCACACACAACTAAATTATTAGAAACAGCTGAAAAGGTTGGTTGTAAATTTATTAATGGTGATGGTATGATGTTATATCAAGGAGCGGAAGCATTTAAACTTTTCACTGGAAAAGAAATGCCTATAGAACATATGAAAGAATTTTTAAATATTAAATAGTATTTAAGATATGTCAGAAAAATAATACAGCTTCTAATATAGTGAGTTTGTGAATTTGCTACATTAGAAGCTATTTCTAAAATTAATACTTATTATATCAGTTTCAATAAATAAACTACATTTAATTAGTTACTTTGAACTTATTTAATGTAACAAATTGATTAGAGCCCATAATATGATAAAATATTTAAGAATAGTTTAATAAATAAAGAATATAATAACATTTACATATTATATATTTAGAAATGGTAGGAGGATAATTATGAAAAAAACAGTAAAAATTAGAGATATTATACTTGGGGAAGGTATCCCTAAAATTTGTGTTCCAATCGTTGGAACAACAAAAGAAGAGCTTGTTGAAGAAGTTGAAGCTTTAAAAGGTATTAGCTTAGACGTTGTTGAATGGCGTGTTGATTTTTATGAAAATGTAGAAGATATAGAAAAAGTTAAAGAAGTACTTGCAGATTTAAGAAAACTTCTTTCAAATACACCTATATTATTTACATTCCGTAGTAAAAAAGAAGGTGGACAAAAAGAAGTATCTACAGATTATTATGCACAATTAAATAAAGAAATTTCAGCTACAAAATTAGTTGATTTAATTGACGTAGAACTTTTCACAGGGGATGAAGTTGTTAAAGACATAGTTGCGTCAGCACATGATTCTGAAGTTAAAGTTGTAATGTCAAATCATGACTTCTTTAAAACGCCAGCACAAGAAGAAATTGTATCACGTTTAAGAAAAATGCAAGAATTAGGAGCAGATTTACCTAAAATTGCAGTAATGCCTCAAAATCAAAGTGATGTATTAGTTTTACTTTCAGCTACAAATGAAATGGTTCAAAATTATGCTGAAAGCCCAATAATTACTATGTCTATGGCAGGTACTGGTGTTATAAGCCGTTTAGCAGGAGAAGTATTTGGTTCTGCATTAACTTTCGGAGCAGCTAAAAAAGCTTCAGCACCTGGTCAAATAGGAGTTGCTGATTTACGTACAGTACTTAATATTTTGCATAATAGCATTCAATAATTAATATTTTTCTTTAATTTAATAATAATGCTTAAGTTGTGAAAAATTAACTTGAAACTAGTGCGTTAAATATTTAAAAATATTGTAAAAATGTAATAATAGAACATAAATATAATGTTAATAGCACACTTATTTAAAGATAAGGTCGCAAAGCTATGAGTCTAAGGGAAATTTTATTTTCTATGATTGTCAGGTTGCCAGAACGTATTTATAATAAATTTTGTGTTTTGGTGTCCATAATTATATGGACACTTTTTTTATTCTATAGGAAATTATATCTAACAATATATTTTTATAATGGGTTTCACTACATATTTATATTGAATTGTCTGAATTTTTATACAAAAAGTTAGAAAATGTGTATAAATTTTGAGAGAAACTGAAGAATATTAAAAATGGAAATTAAGTAAAACAGGGATGATAGAAGTTATGATAGAGTTTAAATAGTTATAGGGGGAAAAATTATGAAAAGTATAAAAGCAAAATTAATAGTATTTTTAGGGTTACTAATAGGAGTTATATGTGTAGGGTTAGGTATAATTTCTTTTCTTAATTCATCAAATGCATTAAGATCAAATTTAGGAAAGACCTTACCTAAAATTGCAGAGCAAACTGCAGGTAATGTTTCGGGAAGACTTGAAGGACAGCTAAAAGCATTGGAAGGTATTGCAACTAAATCGGAAATAAGTGATCCTAATACTGCAACAGAAATCAAGATGCCAATTCTTTCAAATGAAGCAAAAAGAATGGGAAGTATCAGATTAGAATTTGTAGAAACAAATGGAGATATTAAAAAACCAGATGGAACAATTACTAATGTTAAAGATAGAACGTATTTGAAGCAAGCATTAGCAGGTAAAGATAATGTATCAGATCCAATAGTAACTAAAGATGCTAATAAACAAGTTGTAGTTGTATATGCAGTTCCTGTTAAACATAATGATAAAATTGTAGGTGTATTAATAGAAACAAGAGATGGTAATTATTTAAGTGAATTAACTAATCAACTTAAAATTGGACAAACTGGTTATGCGTTTATGATTAGAAAAGATGGTGCAAATATTGCTAGTACCGATAAGGAAAAGGTTACTAGTATGTATAATCCAATTGAAGAAGCTAAAAAAGATCCTAGATTACAGCAGATATCAGATATTGAAATCAAAATGGGAGCTGGTGAAACAGGAATAGGCAGATATGCTTTTAATGGAGTAGATAAATACGTAGGTTATGCACCTGTTAGTGGAACTGAATGGTCTGTAGGGGTTATAGTAACAGAAGGTGAAGTGCTGTCAGAATTATCTAGCTTAAAAATTTCAGTTATAATATCTTCTATAATATTTATATTAGTTGGACTGGGTATTATTTATATAATTACTAATAGTATATCAAATGGAATAAAATCAACTTCAAAACATTTAGAATTATTAGCAGAAGGAAAGTTATGTGAAGAAGTTTCTCCTAAATATTTAAAATTAAAAGATGAAGTTGGTCATATGACTAATTCAATGAAAGTAATGCAGGAATCTTTAGGACAAATGATTAGACGAATAAAAGATAATTCTTCAAATATTAATATGCAATCAGAAAGTTTATCTTCTGTTTCTGAAGAGATAGCAAATGTATCACAAAATGTTACAGAAGCAATATCAGAAGTTGCAAAAGGGACAAGTAATCAATCAGAAGATTTGATACATATAACAGAGATTCTTGATGAATTTAGCCATAAGTTATCTGGTATGGTTATGGAGATACAGACTGTAGATTCAAATTCTAGAGAAATAAGTATAATGGCAAATGATAGTAGCAATGAAATGAATGGGTTAAATCAATCTGTAACAAATGTGAGTAATTCATTTAAAATATTTTATAATAAAATAACTGAACTTGGAAGAAACGTGAATAAAATAAATCAAATCACTAATTTAATAAATGATGTTGCAGATCAAACAAATTTATTAGCATTAAATGCTTCAATAGAAGCAGCAAGAGCTGGAGAAGCAGGAAAAGGATTTTCAGTAGTTGCAGATGAAATTGGAAAACTTGCTGAACAATCAAAAGAATCATCAGAAAATATCAGCAAATTAATAACTGGAATATCTAAAGACACTGACATTATAGTTGGAGATTCTGTTAATATGGATAATGAATTAATGAATCAAGTCAACGTTATAGAAAAGTCAATAACATCTTTCAGAAAGATTATAGAAGCAGTAGATGAAGTAATTCCTAAGATTGAAAGTGTTAAAAATTCAGCTCAAAATATAGAAAAGGACAAGAATTCTATTTTGACTAGAGTAGATGGGTTGTCTTCAATTTCAGTTGAGATTTCAGCATCATCAGAAGAAATTACGGCATCGTCAGAGGAAATGAATGCTTCTACAGAAGAAGTAGCTTCGGCAGCACAAATACTCAATAGTATGACTAATGAAATGATAGAAGAAGTGAATAAATTTCAGGTTTAATATTCTACATTAAATAAAAGTATTATAATAGAAATAATATTTAAAGAGATAGTTTCAGTGAATTTATAATTGTGTTTATAAAAAACGAAGCAGTTGTTTTTAAATTAATAATGCTTCGTTTTTTACATATAATGTTCTTTCTATAAATGTAAGAGAAGAAAAATATATCAATAACTATAAAATGTGTGTAATCGATTTTAAAGCATAAATCATATCTATATATTTATCGAAATAAACTATTAGTTTATTTCGACATTTTTTGATATAATTAATTAGAAGAATGTTAAAAAATAAACAAAGTTTAATGGAAATAAATTTGCAATTTTAAGAAAAAACATTAAATAAGAAAAATATATTTAAGGAGAAGTGGGGTTATGTTTAAAAATAAATACTTTACAACGGGACTAGGAATATATATGAATTATTGGATGCTAGGAATGGTTCTTATTTTACTTTCATCAAACATGGGATTTGTAACAACACAATTTAAAACAGATGCAGCAGGAATTACTTTTTTAATTTCGATAGAAGGTTTAACACGTTCAGCAACAGTATATATTAGTGGATGGTTATCAGACAGATTTGGAAGAAAACCAATTCTATGTTTATCACCATTCTTTGAAATTATATTTTTAATTGGTATACCTTTTGCACCAAGTTATGGAATAGCTGCTCTATTATCAGTATTTGCAGGTCTATCTCATGCTTTCGTGGATTCAGCTAGTTACCCTTCATTAGTAGAAAGTTTTCCCAAAACACCAGGAACAGCAACTGTTATAATAAAGGCATTCGTAGCAACTGGCGGTATAACATTACCATTAATAATAGGTTTTTTTGTGAATAGAGGAATGTTTTATGGATATACATTTTTCTTGATTGCTGGGGTATATTTGATAAATGGCTTATTTTTAATTACTAGAAAATTTCCTAAAGCAAATCAAATAGAAGTATCTAGTGATGGAAAGCAAATAACTAGAACAGAATTTAATGTGGAACCAGTATTGAGAAAAGAAGGTTTAGCACTTATAGTGATAGGGTTTACATCTAATGCTATATTTAGTGGATTTCAAATATGGATGCCTACTTTTGGTCAAAAGATTTTAGGAATGACTCAAATAGGTTCTTTAAAATTAATAACTTATTATAGTATAGGGGCTCTTGTTTCAGTATTCATATTAGCAAAGCTTTTACAAAAAACAGTAAAGCCGGTAATAGTTTTAGTTATATATCCAATAATAGGAATAACTTCTCTTATATTAATATTATTAATAAGAACAGAAGTAGTTGCAACAATAGGTTTCATTTTAATAGGATTATCATCAGCTGGGGTATTACAAATGGCTCAAACTACAATGGGTGAGCTTTTCTACAAAAATAAAGGTGCAACAATGGCTATGGTTTCCACAGCAGGGGGAATAGCTTCAGCAGTTGTTCCAGCTTTAACAGGTATGATTTTAAGATATTCAAACATTATATATGTATTTTATTTTATGGCAATTATTTTTGTAATTGGTATATCAGCAGCTATTTTTGCAAAATCAAGATATGATAAAGTTACTAATTAAAATTAAAAACGAAGTACTTATTCTTAAATGAAGATCTATGGAGTGAACTTTTCCTAGGAAATAAGGCGAATTTGCTCACAAGTATAGAAAATTTTGAAATAGAACTAGATAATATAAAATATGCAATAGAAAATGATGATACAGAAGCATTGAAAGAAATGTTTATAAAATCTACTAAGAGACGCGAAAAGTTATAAAATAAAGCAGGGTTTATTGGATAGTGGTTTTCTAAATCATTAAATAGAATAACTAACAAAATAATATAATGCTAGACATTTTTAATTAAAAATGTCTAGCATTAATTTTTTTATTTAATTTAAAAACTTAATACAAACTGGATTTGGTATATATTCAGATATGTTTAAATATTTTAATTCACCAGTAGTTTTGTTAATTGAATATAATTCAACATTACTTGTATCTTGATTTGCTACAATTAAAAATTTACCAGAAGGTGATATTGAAAAATCACGTGGACTCTTTCCAGTTAGCTTAATATTTGATGAAAATTTAAGCTCTCCAGAATTAGAGTCTACACTAAATACAGTTATACTATCATAACCGCGGTTTGAAGTGTATAAAAAATTACCATCAGAAGAAATATGAATAGCGCCACCAGAACTTTCAACTGAACAATCTTTGGGAAGCATAGACACATATTCGATAATCTCAAATGAACCGTCAGTCTTATCATATTTTAAAGTAACAACTTCGGAACTGAGTTCAGTAATTATGTATGCAAAATTGCCATTTGGATGGAAATCCATGTGCCTTGGACCAGAGCCTGGTTTTAAGCTTATACTTTTATCAGAGAGTTCATTAAAGTTGCCATCTTTTATACTGTATACAGATAGCTTATCTAATCCTAAATCAATTGTATAAAGATAATTCCCATCAGGCGTAAAATTGGCGAAATGAATATGAGCATTTTCTTGTCGTAACTTATTAGGGCCAGATCCTGTATGTTGTATTGTATCTACGGAAGTTTCTATGCTACCATCAGAAGCAATTTTATAGGATATAAGTTCTGCTTTATGATAATTTGAAGTGAAAGCATAGTTATTAACCTTATCTAAAATTACATGACAAGGTGATTTCCCATCTGTAAAACTATAATTTAAAGGTTTTAATTTGTAGTCCTTAGGATCTATTTCAAAAGAGGCTAACCCACCTTTTTCACCATCTTTTATTACGGAATAAAGATTTGTGTTATTGTTATCTATTACTAAATAGGTTGGATAACCAATTTCAGAAGCAAGTTCAATATTTTCGATACTGGACTTAGTTTCATTAAGTGTAAGTTTATAAATTCCTTTACTTTCTCCATAAGTATAAGTTCCTATATATGCAATGTAGTTTTCACCATTCATAATACTACCTCCAATTCAATATATAATTATTCTAATCTCAAAAAGCTTTTATTACTAGCAAATTTAAAAATATTTTAGTGAGAAGTTTATTGTAGTTAGTATGAATATAATCTATAGGAGTCTTAAAAGTAAGACTTTTAAAATAATTTGTTTTTTTGAAAATAGTATGATTAATTTGCAATGGGATCTATTATAAAAGGAATGAAAAAATAAAATTTTGTGATAATTTAAATTTTAGGTGTAGACAAGTTTGTATTAAGGATATATATTATAATTATATAAGATATGTCTTTTAATCAAATGAGAGGTGAGTAAAAGTTATGTATCCAATAAGATTTGAAAATTTATATTATAAGAAAATATGGGGAGGGCGAGACTTAGAAAAATTTAGAGATAATCTTCCAGAAGGAGATGTCGGAGAAAGTTGGGATATAGCATGTCATCCAAATGGAATTGGAGTGGTTGAAAATGGAAAATATAAAGGAATTAGATTTGATGATTTAATAAAAAAATATGGACATTCGCTTGTTGGTAGTAAGATATCTACAGAAAAGTTACCCCTACTTGTGAAACTTATTAATTCAAGAGAAAAACTTTCGGTTCAAGTTCATCCAGGGGATTACTATGCAGCTAAATATGAAGATGATTATGGTAAGACAGAAGCATGGTATGTTATAGATGCAAAACCTAATGCAACATTAATTGTTGGAACTAAAGAGTGTAACAAGGAACAATTTGAAGCAGCAATAAAATATGGAGAAGTTGAAAAATATCTAAATAAAATAGATGTTAAAAAAGGTGATTGTTTCTTAATAAATAGTGGACTTATTCATGCAATATGTGAAGGTATAATTATAGAAGAAATTCAACAAAATAGTGATGTGACATACAGAGTTTATGATTATGGAAGACCAAGAGAAATTATAAATTTAATAATAACGGTGTATATATGAAGAATCTTAAACTTAAATAATAGATAATTGCAAATGAATTAAAAGTATATTTAGAAGCAGAAAAACATGGATAAAAAAAATTAATAATTTAAATAAAAAGTTTTGGAGGTAAATAAATGAGCATAAAATTAAAATTTCCAGAAAATTTTTGGTGGGGATCAGCAACATCAGGTCCACAAAGTGAAGGTAGGTTTAACAAAAAACATGATAGCGTATTTGATCATTGGTTTGATATAGAGCCAGAAGTATTTTTTGATGGAGTAGGTCCAAATGTGGCATCAAATTTTTATAATAGCCATAAGGAAGATTTAGAATTAGTAAAAGAGATTGGATTAAATAGTTTTAGAACATCAATTCAATGGACAAGATTAATTAAAGATTTTGAAACAGGAGAAGTAGACGAAGATGGAGTAAGATTTTACAATGCTGTAATTGATGAATGCATTGAAAATAAAATGATTCCGGTTATGAATTTACATCACTTTGATTTACCAGTTGAATTATATGATCAGTATAGTGGATGGGAATCAAAGCATGTAGTAGATTTATTTGTAGTATTTGCTAAGAAGTGTTTTGAATTATTTGGTGATAGAGTTAAACATTGGACTACATTTAATGAACCTATGGTTGTAGTTGAAGGAGAATATTTATATCAATTTCACTATCCTAAATTAGTTGATGGTAAAAAAGCTGTACAAGTAATGTATAATTTAAATTTAGCATCTGCAAAAGTTATAAAAGCTTTTAGAGCAATGGGATGCCATAAAGATGGTGGACAAATAGGAATAGTACTTAATTTAACACCTGCATATCCAAGATCGAATAGTGAAGAAGATATTAAAGCCTCTAAAATAGCAGATAGTTATTTTAATACTTCATTCTTAGATCCAGCAGTTAAAGGATATTTTCCAGAAATACTTGTTGAAATATTGGAAAAAGATAATGTCATATGGGAGTCTACAGAGGAAGAATTAGAAATTATAAAGAATAATACAATAGATTTCTTAGGTGTAAATTATTATCAACCAAGAAGAGTAAAAGCAAAAGAATCAGAATTTGATGATTCAAATGGATGGATGCCAGATAAATATTTCGATAATTATGAAATGCCGGGAAGAAGAATGAATCCTTATAGAGGGTGGGAAATTTATCCACAATGCATGTATGATATAGGAATTAACATAAGAGATAATTACAACAACATCCCTTGGTATATTTCTGAAAATGGGATGGGTGTTGAAGGTGAAGAAAAATATATAAATGCTGAAGGAACAATAGAAGATGATTATAGAATAGATTTTTATAAAGAACATTTAGCATATCTTCATAAAGGAATAAGCGAAGGAGCTAATTGCTTTGGATATCATACATGGACACCTATTGATTGTTGGTCATGGTCTAATGCATACAAAAATAGATATGGATTCATTGCTGTAGATTTAGCTACTCAAAAGAAGACAATTAAGAAATCAGGAAGATGGATTAAAGAAGTTGCTGAGAATAATGGATTTTAGTAAGGCATTTGATTGTGCCTAATTAGACATAGATTTATCCGATAGCTAGCATCCGTAACACTCCCACTTCTTCAAGTGGGAGTGTTACGGATGCACGCTCCTGGATAAGTTCAACTAAGATTCAGATGGGGATCAAACCCCACCTGAATCAAGTTTCACTTGATAAATATTATGCTATCTCAAAAAGTAAAAGATTTTGAGATAGCTATTTGAATTATATAAGGGGGATTATAAATGAATAATTTCATGGTTTTTGATATTGGTGGAAGTGCTGTGAAATGGTCTGTAATCAAAGGAAATGGAGAAGTTGTTGAAAGTAATAGATTTGATGTTCCAAGTAATGCAGAAGAATTTTTTGAGCAACTAGCAAAAACTACGAATGAAATGAATGGAAAATATAATGTTAAAGGAATTGCCATAAGTGCACCAGGTGCAGTAGATAGTGAAACTGGAGTAATTGGAGGTATGAGTGCTATTCCATATATACATGGACCAAACTTTAAAGAAATTTTAAAGAAGGCTACTAATTTAGAAGTAGAGATTGAAAACGATGCTAACTGTGCAGCACTTGGAGAATGCTGGCTTGGGGCTGGTAAGGATAATAACGATTTAGCATTTGTAGTATGTGGTTCAGGAATTGGTGGAGCTATAGTTAAGGATAAAAAGATTCATGGTGGAAGTCACAAACATGGTGGAGAATTCGGTTACTGTTCAATAAATTGTGAATTAGATGGAGAGCCTAAATTTACTAGTTGGAGTCAAGCTGGATCTACTACAGCATTAGCAAAAAAAGTAGCAAAGTTAAAAGGCTTAGAGGAAGATAGTCTTAATGGTGTTGAAGTCTTTGAATTATGTAGTAAAGGTGATGAAATTGCTATTAAGGAAGTAAATAAATATTACTTTATTATGGCTGTAGGTATATATAATATTCAATATACTTTTGATCCAGAAGTTATTATTTTAGGTGGAGCAATAAGTGAAAGAAAAGATTATGTTGATGAAATAAATAAGAGATTAGATATACTTATGAATAGTGGACTAGAAGGAAAAATAAAACCAGTTTTAAAAACTTGTCAATTTGGAAACGATGCAAATAAACTAGGTGCATTATATAACTATCTTCAAAGGCAAAAATAATTAGATATATTTTACAATAAGTTAAAAGGCTATAGATTTGGTAATGGTAGGGGTTGTAGACAGTTTTGTGCAAAAAAACTATCTACAGTCCCTTAATTTGATTTTTAAAAAAGTATTTGTATATTAAAAGCTTAGATCAAACCTCTTTACCTAGAATGAATACTTTCTTTATACTAATATCATCATCAAATAATATTAAATCTGCATCATAGCCTTCTTTGATTTGTCCTTTGTGATCATGAACGTTGCAATGTCTAGCGCCATTATAGGAAGCCATTTTTACAATTTCATATAATGGTAAATTTGAATTTTTATATACGTTTTTAACGGCTTTATCAAGAGTAAGTATAGAACCAGCCAAGGCACCATTCTTGAGGCGGGCTGCACCATTTTTTACCGTAACGCTTTGTCCACCTAAGGAATATTCACCATCAGGCATTGAGCAAGCCATCATAGCATCAGTTATTAATAAAACTTTATCTGTAGTCTTTTGTTTATAAGCAATTCTTAAGGCTGGATAAGAAATATGAATACCATCTGAAATAGTTTCAGTTGTTATATCACTATCAAATATGGCTCCAACAACTCCAGGAGTTCTATGATTTAAAGGTGTCATTACATTATAAAGATGAGTAGAATGGCAAGCCCCACATTCAATAGCTTCAATAGCTTCTTCATAAGTTGCTTTAGTATGACCTATTGAACAAACAATACCTTTTTCTGAAAGATATTTAATAAGTTCTTTAGCACCAGGAATTTCAGGTGCCAATGTTATTGAAACAACAGCATCACCGCAACCTTTTACCATTTCATTGTAAGCAGAAATAGTAGGAGACAAAAGATAATCTGGATTTTGAGCCCCTATTGCCTCTGGATTTATAAAAGGTCCTTCTAAATTAGCACCTAAAACATGAGCTCCTTCAGTTCCAGTTTCTTTAAGCTTTTTAATTACTTCCATAGATTTATGTATAGCTTCAATTGAAACTGTCATAGTAGTTGGAGTAAAGGAAGTTGTCCCGTGTTTAACTATTGTTTTAGCAATAGTATTTATTGCGTCTATTGTTCCATCCATTGTATCGAAGCCACCAGCACCATGGATATGAACATCAATAAAACCAGGGGAAACATATAAACCATCTGCATTTATGATATCCTCATTATTATATGTGAGAGGATTGATTTCTTTGATTTTCCCATTCTCAATAAGGATTGAACCTTGTTCTATATTATTTAAATAAATAATATTACAGTTTTTAATTAACATTTTAAATCCTCCATTCAATAAAACCCATGAATAATAGCTTAGTCGTTTTTTATTAAGTCTCCTATTGTCTTATCTACTATTATAGTTACATCTGTATGCATTTGTAACATAGTAGCAGGATTTTTACTAGTTATTTTTCCAGAGAGAACTTCTTTAACAACCTCAGCTTTATTTTCACCATATGCTAACAATAATATTTTCTTTGATTTCATTATTTGACCTAAGCCCATTGTTATAGCAGTTTTAGGAACTTCTTCAATAGAATTAAAGAATCTTGAATTTGCATTAATTGTGCTTTCGGTTAAATTAGTTAAATGAGTACCAGAAGTTAAAATATCACCTGGCTCATTAAAGGCAATGTGCCCATTAGTACCTATTCCTAAAATTTGTATATCTATTCCTCCAAGTTCATCTATTTTTTTATCGTAGTTCTTTGTTTCTTCTTGAATATCTTTGGCTAATCCATTAGGTAGAAACGTATTTTCTTTTTTAATGTTAATATGATTAAATAGATTTTCATTCATAAAATATCTATAACTTTGAGTGTTTTTTTCACTTAAACCTATATATTCATCTAAATTTATAGTTTTAACCTTAGAGAAATCTATTTCGTTGTCGCTATTCATTTTTATGAGTTCTTTGTAAGTTCCAATTGGAGTACTTCCAGTAGCTAATCCTAAAATTGCATTTGGATTTTCAGTAATAACATCTTTTATATTTATGGCTGCTAATCTACTCATTTCATCATAATTTTCAACAATAATTACATTCATATTTAGTACCTTCCTTCTTCTGTAAATTTATCTATAACTGTATTTTTTATACGCCTATGTATTAGGAATTTTAATAATTATCTTTCTATTAGGGATATTAAAATAAATAATAAGTCAGTATGCTTGTCTATTTTCTTTAATATGTGTTAATTGAATAGTACTATATAAAAACTATAAATTAAATACTTTAAAGAGTTTTAGAAACCTGTTGTCATAGACTGGAACATGTTATCATAGAAGTATGTGAAAATCTAAAAACAAGAGGTGTTAAAAAATGCTTGATGTAACAAAACTATTTGGAGATATAAAATGTACTTCTCTTGAAGAAAGCATAATTACATATATATTAAATAATATTGATACTTGTATGGATGAAGGAATAAGAGGAATAGCTAAAAAAACATATACATCGCCATCAACCATAATGAGATTGTCAAAAAAACTAGGATATAACGGATTTGTAGAATTAATTTATTCATTAAAGCTGAAAGCATCAACACAAGATAATAATGATATTATTAATGTCATAGAAAATAGGAAAATCTTTAGTACTAATTATGATAATGCTATTGATGATTTTATAGAGTGCATTTATAAAGGGAATATACTAGTTTCAGCAGAAGGTTTTTCGGAGCTTGTTTCAAAGTACATTTATATGAAATTATTAGTCATTGGAAAGAAAAGTGTACTTTCTACATTTATAGATTTTGATATTCTTTTCGATAACCATGTAGAAACAATAGATTCAGTTATGCTTATATCCAAGTCTGGGGAAGGTAGCCATTGCGTAAAAACATGTATGCTAGCTAAAGAAAGGGATTTAAAAATAATTTCATTTACTGGTAATTCACAAAGTACCTTAGCTAAAAATTCAGATATTACTTTCTTAATACCAGATTGTGAGACGTTAGATAATGATAATTTTTATCCTAACCCTTTCTTTGGATATTGCATTGAAACCTTTGAACTTATTATTCACAAATACTTTTTAAAATATAATGTTAAGCATAAAACATTCACAAAAGGTTAAAATATTTAGTTATGAGTAAAAGGTAAAAATAAATCAGAAGTTTATAAAAATTATTAAATGTAAAAAATATATAATACATAAACAATATTAAAGCACATAAAGATATAACGGTAATAAGGGAGGTTCAAAAAAATAACAAGTCAGTATGCTAGTCTATTTTGCGCCATACTGCGTCAACAAGTTCAGCCAATAGCCTACTATTAACTAAACTTGTTTCCTTGTCTGACATAAAGTGAAACTTTTTAGGTGGAATTTTACATTCCAGCTAAATCTAGTTGAACTTATCTTAAGACAAAATATACTTCGCATCTTTGACTTGTTATTTTATTTCACGTCCCTAATAGATGAAAAAGTGCGAAATTGGTATATTTATAACTTTAAGTATATAATAAAGTATAAAAATGATATAATTAATATATAATTAGGTTATGTTATAAGGAGTTGAAATACATATTATGGCAAAGTATGACGAAATTGCTGAGGATATAAGAAATGGAATATTAAGTGGTAAATATAGTCCTAAGGCACAATTACCATTAGAAAAGCAAATGTGTGAATACTATGGAGTTAGTAGAATTACAATAAAAAAAGCAGTTGATGAACTTGTTATTCAAGGGTTAATAATAAAGAGAAGAGGTTCTGGAACTTTTGTGAAAGCCGTTGGTGGTAGTGATGTTCAAGAATTAAGTATGGCAAAACAATTTGAAGGATTTTCAGAAACATATAAAGATAAAAATGTAACTTCTAAAATAGTAAACTTTGAGGTGATTCATCCAACAGAGGAAATTGCAACTAAATTAAAAATTACTTGTGACGATTTTGTTTATTATATAATAAGAACTAGATATGCAGATGATGTACCATATGTAATGGATTATGTATATATGCCTATAGGTCTTATACCAGGAATAAAAAATGATGTTTTATTAAATTCAATTTATGGATATATTGAAAATGAGCTCAAACTAAAAATAAAGAGTGCACATAGAATAATTCGTGCAATTTTACCAAATGAATTAGAGCAGGAATGGCTAGAAATAGAAAGTAATTTTCCAATATTAGAAGTTGAGCAAGTTGGTTTTTTAGACAATGGCCAACCATTTGAATACTCAAGAGCACATCACAGAAGTGATAAAATTGAATTTAGAACTGTAAGCATTAAGTAATGATGAGGTTAGTGTAAGATACATAAAAATCGTATATAAAATTAAACACCATGAATAAATATAGGAATAAATCCTTTATGTATGGTGTTTTATTTATGTATACAATGAAAATATAAAATTATTGAAGATTGGAAAAGTGATGAAATCTAGATTTAGAAGTATTTAAATTGACAATTAAAAATTAAGGAGGGAAAACCTGATAGCTTTTCCTCCTTAATTTAAATATATTCCGAAGTCACTTTATTTTTATTTGAGTTCATTTATTAATGCTTTTCTATAAGCTCTAAGTAATAAGTTTAAATCTTTAATCTGATTTATTAAATCCTTACCAACATCATTATCTCCAACTATATGTTTATCTGAAAATATAGTATTATTAAATTTTGAAATGATTAAGAGATTCTGTTAAATCAGAAACATAATTTTGTAAATCAATTGCATCTAAGGTAACAGTTTCAGCACTTGCAGATTGTTCTTCAGAAGAAGCACTTACTTCTTCAACAGCAGCAGCAGTTTCTGTTGCAGCAGAAGTTATAGAACTTATAGCAATAATTATTTCAGACTTAGCAGTATGGACGGTATTAACATTTTCTAAAGCCAATGCCACTTTAGTTTCAATTTCTTTTATTGAATCTGTAATTAAGTTAAATGTATTGGTAGCATTTTTTACTGCAGTTGTTTGTTCAAGTGCTCTGTGTTTTAAATCTTCTACACTAGATACCGTTTGAAGGGAATCTTTATGGATAATATCAGTAATTTCTTTGATTTTTTGTGTAAAGTTAGCAGAACTTTCAGCTAACTTTCGGATTTCATCTGCAACTACACTAAAACCTTTTCCAGCTTCACCTGCTCTTGCAGCTTCAATAGAGGCATTAAGTGATAACAGATTTGTTTGATCAGATATATTTTTGATAGCAGTTAAGATTTCATCTATATTTTTAATATTGCCTGCTAAATTATTTACTGTATCTTCTATATGAGAAGTGGATTCAATGTTTTCTTCTGTTTTTAGATTTAATGCATGTATATTATCTACACCAGTAGAAACTTCGGTTCTAATTTGTGTTATTGTTTTATTAGTAACGGAGAAACCTTCAGACATAGCATCTATTTTTTTGGAAAATTTCTCAACAGCTTCATATATTTTTTCGGTGGCTGTAACTTGTGATCCAGAGCTTATAGCTATATGGCCAATTGTTTCAGTTACTTCTCCAGCCGCCTTAGCAGATTGTTCAGAAATTGAAACTAGTGAATCAGAAGTATGAATTAATTTATCTACAATAATTTTTACATTTTCTATAAGAGATTTAGTACCATTTCTAGCAGCATCCAAACCTTCAGCTAGCCGTTGGAATTCATCTTTAGAATTTAGAGTTAATTTGTGAGTTAAATCTCCAGTACGAATCAAATCCAATGAGTCTAAAATTTTAGTAATATTTTTTACCATAATATTACTAATTGGAATGGTTACAATAATTGTTATTACTAATATAAAAACAGTTAAATAAAATATTGTATAGAGAATTTTATTTACTGGTTCTAAAAGATCGGATTCATATCCAACACTCCAAATTGTCCAGCCAGATCTTTCATAATAGTTATATTTAAAAATCTTATTTTCTTTTTTACCATTTTCAATGTATGATGCTTGAAATTGAGAAGTTAATTTGTTCTTGGAAGGATCTAATATTATAGGATCCTCAATAGGCTTATTAATTAGTTCTTTATCGTTATGAATAAGGTAATTTGGACCCTGAGTTATAAATGTATATCCATTCGTTCCTATTTTATTTTCACTATTCATATTTATTAAAGTATCTAATTCTAGAATAATTCCTAAAACACCAACCATTTGATTGTTATCATTTGTAACTTTTTTTACAATAGTAATTATACTTTTACCAGTGCTAGCATCAGCATAAACATCTGTGTATCCAATTTTATCTTTATCTAAACCTTTAGCCAATAGATACCAAGGTCTTTTTCGAGGATCATACCCTTCTGGGATTGAATTTCTTGCAGGATCAAAATAGTATGCACCACTTTCAGTTCCATATGAAATAAGTTTTATATTTTTAGGATGTGAATCTTGAAATTCCTTAAAAGAAGCTATGATTTTCTTTTGATATTCTTCTGGATTGGATAAAATATTTTTCACTTCGTTGTTAAGTGAAAATTGATTAAGAGAAGCTTCATTTTGAGAAAAGAATTGATCAAGTAAAGTCGTATATTTCTGTAATGAATTGTCAACAGCAAGAGTTTGATTAGATTTTAATTGATTATACACATTAATGTATGTAGCAATACTTACTGCAATTATATTTAATAAAACCATAATAACTGTAAAAAATGCGAACTTTCTATTCAAACTTCTATATTTTGAATTCTGTTTTTTTATGTTCATAAATATACCCCCTTGTGTTTTAAGTTAGTGTTTATAAAAATAAATTAAAAGTAAAAAGTGTTTTAAGAAGGGGACGATTAAAGAAGATGGATTTTAGTACCATTTATATACATTTTACAACAAAATATACCTATATGCAAGAATGTTCTAAAAATTCAGAATATTATATTTGAATAGAGTTATAGCATCAAAAGATGAAAGGAATTAGACATGGCAGGTGGGGAATAAAAGAAAATAACAAGTCAAAGATGCTAATGTTGCATTATGACTTGTTATTTTTTGAATTTGTATTAAATGCCTTTAGGATTGCTATTAAGTAATCCTTTTTGAGTTAGAATATCATAGATAGTTTGAGAAGTTGTATCATCCAGTGTATAGCCAAGTAATTTAACTACCTTTTCTAATTTTTCTTCAGAAGTAGTTTCTATTTCTAAATAAGGAAATGGGCAAAAACTTTTATCATTTATATCTATTTCAATTAGACAATCATGTAATTTATAACTTTCTCTATATTTCTTATTAGACTCTTTTAGAACTAAACCAAGTGATTTAAAGATTCCTTCACCCATTTGTTTATTATCGATTATTGTCTCATTTTCTTCCATGACTTTAAATCTTTCTTGAGATAGCATTTTCTTTGTAGTCATAAAATATACAACTTTATTATTAAGCATATCATTTACAGTTCTTATACGTGCATATCCTTTTTTTTCTAGAAGTCGTCCGTCTTCAAAATCATATATGTCATTAATTTGATCTTCAGTTTTAACTTTTTCAGCACCAATTGACAGTAAAATACTTCTTATATTTTCAACATCAATATCAATGATTCTAGTTTCTAATTCTTGCATAAAAATTATCTCCTTTTAGTAAGTTTATAAAAAATAGTATATAAGCCTGAATATATACAGACTTATATACTATTATAATATACCAATTTAAAGAGTTGTACTAGTTAAATTAGTCCTATTCATCTATGGTAGCTTTTCTGAATCTTTCTATATGCATTGCTAAATATGCTATTTCATCCACAGTAACATCTTTTTCTAATTGAGTAACTAATATTTTTGATACACCATTAGCTATCTTGTAAGATAACTTATACTTAGATTTTATTTCTTTAATAAAGTCATTTTTGATACATGTATTAGCTAGTATTCTTTTGATTGCAAATCTCAAATGTGTTAAAAATCTGGCATAATCTAACGAGGTTTTATCTATTTGCACTTCTATTTGTTTTTCTACATATTCAACTATTGAATTTATTAGATAAGTATTCTTTATTGTATTAGATAACTTTCCAGAACTTCTCGCAGAATGAATATGTAATGCTATAAATCCAATTTCACTAACTGGAATAGTTAGCTTTTTTTCATTTTGTAACGTTTCTGCAACCTTTTCTGCTAAAGCGTATTCCTTTTGATATAGTGCTTTAATTTCTAGAAGAAAAGGATTTTCTATTTCCTCATTATTTGAAAGTCTTTTTACGGCAAAATTTAAATGATCAACTAATGCAATGTGTATTCTCTCATCTAAATCTTCATCTAATTCACTTGCTATGTAAGATATCATCTTCTCACATAAAATTAAAAATTCTTCATCAACATTTTCAATTACTTGTTTGAAATTTCTTAAATTATCTTCATCTTCAATAACAAATACCTTTTCAACTTCAGTACCTTTTTCAATTATATCTCCAAACTTTTTAGCAAACCCAATGCCCTTACCGAAAAGTATTCTTTCCTCTTCATTTATGTTTACTGAAACTATATTGTTATTATAAGATTTTAATACGACTGCTGAATCAATAAGTATACTCATATTTTCACCCTTTTTATTCTTAATAAAAATTGTAATTTACTACGTGTATTGTGCTCAAATTTTCAAAATACCATGTATAGTATTAGATAATTTTATTTGTCCTTGGAATAATAAAATTATTTTCTATAAACTAAAGCTAATTACTTCATTTTGTCCTGCAACAACATCTTTATCAACATTAGTATTTAATTCTTTTACAATATCCATATTAGTAATTAAAACTGGGGTGATTAAAGAAAGACCTTTACTTAAAATAAAATCTCTATCAATTTTTATAATTGGGGTTCCAGCTTTAACCATTGCTCCAGCTTCAACTAGTTGTTGAAAGCCTTCACCATTTAAAGAAACTGTATCAATTCCTATATGAATTAGTAATTCAGCTCCATTAGCAAGTGTTATAGCAAATGCGTGCATTGTCTTAAATACTAATGTTAATTCCCCATCAGCAGGAGCAACAATTACATCCCCAGTAGGATCTATAGCAATTCCATCACCAGCTAATTTTTCAGCAAATACTTTATCAGGTACATTGGATAAATCTATAGTTCTTCCAGTTATAGGAGCGACTAAACTTACTTCTTTATTTTGGTTCTTTTTAAAAAAATTAAACATACTTATATTCCTGAATAATCAGGAATGTTCACTTCCTTTCATTCAATTATTTATATTAGGTATATTCAGAAGATAACAAGCTAATATATTTGACTGTTATTTTCTGAATATGTATTTAAAAACAAAAAAAGCATAAGCATCCTGAATAAGGTAAACTTATGCCTGATTTAACAGTAACACATTTATATGTTAATTATATTATTTAAAATAATTCATGTCAATAAATAAAAAAAATATCGATTCTTGAAAAAAAGATGTTGATTCTTGAAAAAAAATGTAGTAGTATGAAATTAAATCAAGGACAAAAACTTAATACATAGCGTGTAACCGATTAAATCGAGCATTAGCTGAAAAGGATAATTTATCTTTTTCAGCTTTTTTTGTTTCTAAAAATTTATCCGATAGCTAGCATCCGTAACACTCTCACTTCTTCAAGTGGCAGATAACGGCTGCACGCTCCTGGATTAGTTGAACTTTATAAAAGCTATTAATAAATCCATGTTGCATTTAAGGAGGTAAAAATCCTTTAAATAAATTTTTTTATATGAAAGGGGAATTTTATTATGATGAAATATTTACAAAAATTAGGAAAATCATTAATGCTTCCAGTTGCTTGTTTGCCTGTTGCAAGTATCTTAATGGGTATTGGTTATTGGATTGATCCGACTGGTTGGGGGGCAAATAGTGTAGCGGCAGCTTTCTTAATTAAAGCAGGTAGTGCACTAATTGACCATATGGGAATTTTATTTGCAATTGGTGTTGGTGTTGGAATGTCAGATGACAATGACGGTACAGCTGGGCTTGCAGGTCTTGTTTCATGGCTTATGATTACAACTTTATTAGCTCCTGCATCTGTTGCAATGTTAAAAGGCATTGAAGTAGCAGCAGTATCAGCAGCATTTAGTCATATTGAAACACAATTCATTGGTATTTTATCAGGTTTAATTGGTGCTAGTTGCTATAACAGATTTAAAACAACTAAATTACCAGATGCTTTAGGTTTCTTTAGTGGTAAAAGAAGTGTTGCTATAGTAACAGCAGCAGTATCAATTTTTGCTGCTATTATATTATTCTTTATATGGCCTCTTGTCTATGGAGGATTAGTAACTTTCGGTAAATCAATTGTATCTACAGGTGCTATTGGTGCTGGTATCTATGAATTCCTTAATAGACTTTTAATACCAACTGGTCTTCACCATGCACTTAATTCTGTATTTTGGTTTGATGTAGCTGGAATTAATGATCTTGGTAACTTCTGGTCAGGTAAAGGAACAAGGGGAGTAACTGGTATGTATATGACTGGATTCTTCCCAGTAATGATGTTTGGTTTACCAGCAGGCGCATTAGCGATGTATCATACAGCTAAAGACAAAAAGAAGAAAGCAGTATATGGTTTATTATTAGCAGGAGCAATATCTTCTTTCTTCACTGGTGTTACAGAACCATTAGAATTTGCATTCATGTTCTTAGCTCCACCTCTATATTTAATTCATGCTGTTTTATCAGGTATTTCTGCAACTGTATGTGCATTGCTACCAGTAAGAGCTGGATTTAACTTCAGTGGAGGTTTTGTAGATTGGTTCTTAAGCTTTAAGGTTCCTATGGCTGAAAATTCAATTATGTTAATTCCAATTGGTTTAGTATTTGCTGTTATTTATTATGTAGTATTCCGTTTCGCAATTACAAAATTTAATTTAAAGACACCTGGTAGAGAAGATGATGATGAAGGTGAGGAAATGAATGTAAAAGTTGCAAATAATGATTTTACTCAAATAGCATCTATTATATTAAAGGGTGTTGGGGGAAAAGAAAATGTAGTATCTATTGATAATTGTGTAACTAGATTACGTTTAGAAATTAAAGATCAAGCATTAGTAAATGAAAAGATTATTAAATCTGCAGGTGTATCAGGTGTAATTAGACCTGGTAAAACAAGTTTACAAGTTGTTGTGGGAACACAAGTACAATTTGTAGCAGATGAATTTAAAAAATTATGTAAATAAAGTTATCTTTAGTAGTTCAGTATATCAGCAATTAATCATTTATCAATATAACAAAATTATGAACTATATAAGTTACATTAAAGATGTTACAATTTATAATTAATAATATGTGAATAACCTCGATAAGTAAGTAGTTAATAAACTATAAATACTTAACGAGGTTATTTGGATTCAATATTTTTTATTTGGATGAAGATACAAGAATATTTAAAGACTTTTTTTTACCTAGATTAAAGTTTATAATAGCTAATGTAATAAAATTAATTGGATGGTGAAAATAGATGGAGTACATAAATGATATTAACATAAATGAAGCAGTTATCCACATATTAGATAGTAATGGGGAAGAACCTGTGCTTAATGAATATAGTCTAGAATTAGACGAGGATATATATAAGTTTTTATATAGGCATATAGAAAAATGCTTAAAGGATGACGAACTTAAATACGCACGTTTTAACCCTGAAAGAAATATAGTAAAAGAAGTTGTACAAGATTATTTGGGTGGAATAGATAGTGATTTAATAAATTTATCTAAGGAACTTGCAAGACAATTATTTATAATAATGAAGGGCAATGTAAATATTCCAGCAGGAGATTTGATAATAGTATCAATAACGACAGATCAAGGACCTATGATAGGAATACTTAAAATGGATTATGTTAAAAACTTTACTCATGAAATCCAATTTGTGGATCAAAAGATTGGAATAGGAATAGTACCACAATTAGCTGGACTTCCAGGTAGTGGGCAAAAGATACAAAAGGCTGCATTCCTTAAGCCAATTAAGGAAGATGAAAAATATAACTTAATGATATTAGATAAGCAAAAAAATAGCAAAGAAGATGAATATGGATCAAATTATTTTATAAATACATTCTTAGGTGCAAGTATTATTATAAATGAAAGAGATATGACAAAAACTTTTGTAAAAGCAGCTGAAAACTGGACACGAAAAAATGTTACAGAAGATGCAGGAAAAGCAGAAGAGATTAGGACTGCTATTAAAGCTAAGCTAAAAGAAGAAGATACTATAAATATAGATTCATTCTCAGAAGAACTATTTAACGAACATCCACAAGTAAAAGAAGATTTTTCGAATTATATAAAGCAACAAGGTTTAAATGAAGAAGTGGCAGTAGATAAAACTTGGGTTGATAAAAACTTGAAGAGAGTTAGATTAAATATAGATAAGCAAATTGATTTATATATAAATGAAGATACTTATCACGATTCTACTAAATTTGAGATACAAAGAAATGGCGATGGAACTATCAACTTAATAGTAAAAAACGTAATTAATTATATAGAAAAGTGAGAATCGAAATTTTATATTTCGTTCTTCGAACTTTCCTTAAGGAAAGTAGACTTCCAAAATCTATGATTTTGTGAAGGTCACTTTCCCTGTGGGCAAGTAGACAGTCCAAATCTACGATTTGGTTCTGGTCACTTTCACACAGTAAAAGTAGTAGAATTATATCAATTAACTAAATTAGTTTGGATATAAGGATGCAAAAGAATAAATTGTTAGTCAGTAACCCAATAATTCACATGAAGGACGCACAGGGAATAAAATTTAATATTAGGCTATGTTTTAATATAATGTTGAAATATAGCCTAAAAAAATTATAGGTGAAATTGTCCACCTATAATGCTCAATAAAAGAATATTGTAAAATACTACTTAATTAATCTAACTCTATCAATCTCATATTTATCCTTTAAAATTTCTAATTTTCCTGTTAAATGAGGAACATCTTTTAAGTTATTATTTGTAGAATAAAATTCATATTCATATTGACCACTTAAATCTTTAGCAATATTCTCGTACCATATCATTTGTTCACGTTTATCATTGGCTTTAATGGTAAATGTAGTTTTCCAATCTTCTTTTGCTACTGTTTTATCATCTTCAAAAGAATCCCATACTACATTACCATCTTTAATACTTTATGAAGGGTAATTAATAGGATAATATATCCATTGACAATATACATTTCGATTTTTATGCACTCATTAATCCATTTATATCTAAAATTTCAACATAAATGAATTCTATTAAATTCTATATATCCTTATTATTGAAAAAAATATATCTTTAGTTATATTTTTTAATATGTTGAATTTAACTGTCCGTAGGTCAGGTCTAGATAGCACATTTTATTTTCTCTAATGGATCTTTGGGCACTTAATCCATCCAAAAAAAAACTCTACTAATTGTTAATTTAGTAGAGTTTATCAACTTAAATCAGATGATTAAATTTGATTAGATTTATTATTGTTTTTATAAGTATCAATGCTTATAATGAAGGTCGAAACATGAGTTCAAGGGATAATATTGGGAGCATTTTTCTATCACTACACTTTTTTATTAAACTATATCCATAACCTGATATGCCTTTCATTAAAGATATAGGATTATTTCCATAGCGTATATATTCATAAATGGCAGGCACTATAATTTCATTTACTATATTATTATAAGTATTGATGCATCTGTTTTTAAGGCTTTCATTCTCTAAAACTTCTGCAGCATATTCCAAAATTTCTATATTAATAATATCTTCATTATAACAATATGGATTATTCTCAAATCCATTTTTAATTATATAGTTCAAAGCTTCATTTATTTCTTCATTTATTAAGTTATCATTATATCCCAATTTTTTTAAATTAAGTCTATTAATTAAAATATCAAAATAATTTTTATTTGAAGATGTATTTCTTTCAAACTCTAAAAGTCTTTCTATAGTGTTTTCTATCTTTTTATCCCTTGTTATACTCATAAGCTTTATTAAAAAAGCTAAAACTTCTTCACATTTATGATCAAAATTTATATTCTTATATAATAGATTAGATGAATCTATTATTAGTTTTTTTGTTTTATTACATTCGATAACATCATATATAGATAATATTATTGATATATGACTAGCTGAAATATAATCATTACTACCTTCCTCAATGATTTTATATATATATAAAATTCCCTTGTTTATAGCAGATTCTATAGTTTTACTTTTAGTAATAAAATATATTTTTGAAAGGGTAAAGAGTTCATAAACTATAATTTTAGAATATTCACCTATATTATTTATGTTCTCTATAGATTCCTGCATAATTTCTAAAGCTGCATTTATAAAGTATTTCTTTTGCGTAAATTCACCTAAGTATGCAAAGAATAATGCTACTCCGCTGTTACAATTATACAAATAATTTACACTGTCTAATGCTTCAGATTTTTCACTAAAATCAGGCAATATTGAATTTATCCAGGTTCTGCTTATCTTTCCATTGTTATATCCCATTATACTATTCTTTATTAAATGATCACCTAAGCTATCAGCAAGTTCAATAAATCTTTTTCTATCTACGCTTCCAGTACTTTCATCATCTGAAAGAGTGATCTTCTGTAAACAGGATTCATTTTTAAAAAATCTAAATTCTATAAGATACAGTTGCATTTTTAAATCTTCTTTATTAAGTATATTAAGCTTGTTAATAATATTTCCTAGATATTCAATATTATTAATAAAAATATCCTTTATAAAATGTATAAGTTCAGTTTTATTGCTTACCATAATATTATAAATATATTCAAATCCTGACTTTATAGCTCCAATATTAGAGTTAACCAACTCCATTTTATCTAAAGGTAAAAAATCGATAGTGTATACAGAAACTTCTAACATATGATGTGCAATGTTGCTAGATGAAAATTTATTATCAATAATAGAATCTGATAAAGAAAATAGTTCCTCTGTGTCTTTGCAGCATAACAAATATAAAACTGCAAGAAGTTCTCCTGACTTAAAATAATATTTAAATAAATCAGTCTCAGTAATAAGTGTTAAAGCTTCTAAAAAGCCGTATTCTCCGCAGATTACAATCTTTCTAATTTGTAGATTATTTTCCTGAAGTGTTTTTCTATTTAAATAACAGATAACCTCATTAAACAAAGAATATTTTTTTAAAACACTATATTTGAAAAATAAAACTTCACTGTTATCAGTAAAGGTTAACATTATTGTTTCAGTATTTAAGAATACTTTAATTTTTTTAATATTTAATCCTTGCTCCTTAAGTATCTCTTTTTCTAAGTGGGAAAAGTTTTTCTCAGTGAAGCTCATAGCCTTGGTAGCTAAATTTAGATAATCTTTAATATTATTCTCTTCTACTTTATAATTATTAAAATGAACTAATATATATCTTAAAAATTCTTCTTTATTTGATACAATATTAGTTATATTTTTAAAGAAATCATTTATAATAGCTACTGTAACTGGAGTAAAATATCTATTAATAAAAATTTCATTGATAATTTTTTCAACATCACTACAAGGATTTAATTTTGATAACATAATACAAGCCCTCCTAATTTATTATCGTTAAAATTCATATCACTACTATTAATAAGAATATAACATTAAGTTAGACTTAAATATTAATTTTATAATATTCGCTAGCTTTTTAGTAATGTTTATTTAAGTTATAGATGATATAGTATGTGATTTTACTAAATTTATTAAATCACCACATAATAAGCATAAAAAAACTCCTCATACACATTAATGTACACAAGGAGTTTTTAAAACTAAGATTTTAATCCTTTCATAAGTCTAGTTGATATCAGGCACTGCTCTCCATTTATCATCTCTATACACTTGTTATTAACATCAATTTCTTTAATATTGTCTTTATTAACAATAAATGATTTATGACACCTATAAAATCTATCATCAAGTTTTTCTACAATTTCTTTCATTTTTGCATAGAACTCTATATGCCTGTCTACAGCATGTACTATAACTTTATGAATTGTTGGAGATGTCTCAAAAAATAATATTTTTCTATACTCTATGTTTACAATCTTATCATCTGATTTTATAGTAAAAATCTTTTGAAGATCTGTTGCTTTTGCTGAATATTTTGTATGCGCATCTGCTATGCATTGATGTATTCTTTCCCCTATATTATTGTAATTGTCCTTGATTATGTAATCCATAGCTTCAACCTTATACATAAAAGTTAAATAACTCATCTCAGCATGAGTAGTTATAAATACAATAAAACCTCTTGGATCATATTTTCTTATTTTTACTGCAAGCTCTATTCCATTAATTTCTGATTTTAAATCTATGTCAAGAAAATATAAACCAGATAAATCATTATTTTCTATATACTTAATAAGTTCATTAGGATCACTTGTAACTAACTCAATTTCTATATCATAATTTTCAATTAAAATGATATCCTCAACTATTTTAGAAAATCGTTCTCTTTGTTCCTTATTATCTTCGCATATAAATACTTTAAGCATTTTTTTATGTCTCCCTTCCTATTTGAAGAAGTTGTTTAAATTCACCATTTTCTGATAATGTATCAAGAGAAACATTATTATACTTACTTTTAAGTTCTTTCAAATTATAAAGACCTAATCCTCTATTTTTACCTTTAGTTGAAAAGCCTTTTTGATACATCTTATATATTGGAATTTCATCTTTAATACTGTTTATTATTACTATAAGTACAGAATTTTCTTTATTTATAATAGCAATCTTTATAGAAGGCTTGTCACATTCTACTGCAGCTTCGACAGCATTATCAAGAAGAATTCCTACAACTCTGCTTAAATCAATAATATCCATATTTATTATTTCAATAGGTTCTACAATATCTATAAATGTATCTATACTTAATTCCTGTGCCCTTATTAATTTAGATGATAAGATACCTTTAATTTCGGAAATCTTTACGTTTTTTAGAATGCCTATTTTGAAGTTATTAGATTCAATACCTTTACTTAAAGGCATTATATGTTCATTAAAGTGTTTTTCAAGTCCATCAATATCTTTATTTTCTATGTATCCTATTAATGATGATATTATATTTATATAGTCATGTCTAAAAGCCCTCATATCTGTATATAGATTTTCTAAACTGCTTGTATATTCTTGTAAACTTTCAAATTGAATCTGTTTATTTTTCAAATTTATTTCATTAGTAATACTTTTTATTAATATGTATATAGTTACCATAAGGAGTATAAAATAGAAAAAGAATAACATTCCATTTATTTTTATAAATTCTATTCTTAAACTACTACTATGTTCAAATATAATATTTGTATAAAAAATGACACCCGTTAAAACTAAGCTTGTAATTGCGAGAATAGCAAATTTTTTATTAAAATATAAATTTGACATTTTCATTTTTTTCTTAATGAATGAGCCTAAAAATTTACTCGCACAAAATACTCCCAGAAACTCTAAAATATATACTAAAAAATACAGTTTATTGCTTCCCCTTACTACTTCTGGTCCAATACCAAATAGTGAAATAAAAGTATCACTTATTACATAATCAACAAGTATATATATAAGCACCGAACTTATAGGAATTACAATACTTGCAGCTATACTTCTGCTTTTTTTATATATGAAAATACCTGGTATTATGGCCATAGGTATCATCATTATAAATTCACTTATGTTTAATAGTATTAATATTATATTAATACATTGTGATAGAAAAATTATGCTAATAAACTCTTTTATTGTAACTTTAATATAGACTAAGTTTATGATTGCTAAAGACAAAATAATAACTGATCCGAAGGCTGATGCATAGATATTCATTTTTACGATTATTCTCCTATTCTTCTATTTTATTACATTATAGCACACAAATTTCCTAAATAAATAAGAGTATCTAAAAATCATTTTTAGATACTCTTATTTTAGATACTCTTATTTATTTTCTTCTTTTAACAAATCTATTGGAATTTTAGGTTCATACGCACTAAAGTTAAAACATTTACCCTTAGATTTTTCACCTATTTTTATTGAAACGTCACATATTCCATTAATTATTTTATCGCTTAATCTTTCACCTGTACTAGTAATTTGTTCTTTCATACTCTTCATAATTGTTATACCTCCTGTTTAATATTTTATATGTGATTGGTAATATATTTGCAACATTAAATCCTATTGCTAAAACTATCATGGCTTTTACTACTTGAATTTTAACTATCAACGTAATAACCATAAAAAATAAAGATTTCAAAACAGTCTTGTTTCTAAGTTTTAATCGTAATTTTGCTCCTAATATAGGATGATTTTCAGTATCTGCTGGTGCATATTTATAAAAACAAAAAGTCATTATTATAAATACTACTAATACTGCGTAATTATCTAAATTAATATGATAGCTTACATATGGCCCTGCTACAAACATCATACTTGTTATTAATGTGCAGACCATACTGCTTTTTGCATGAAGTCCAAAAGCAGTATTTTTTATGCTTCCAAAAACCAGAATCATAAATAAAGCTTCTTTTAAAAGATTAAAGTGATTTGCAATTAAAAATACTATAATTAATTTGCTTAAATTTATGAAAAATATTTCTAGTCCTAATTTCATCTTTGCAAGTTCTAAACCTTCTTTTTTGGCCTTTGTATTAAGCCTCATTACAATTCTCTCTGCCAATTTTTCCATAAGGCTTGTTTGACATTTTAATTTACATATCATTTTCATCACCCAAAATAATTATACTATTTGGAATTGATATAATTTTGTAGAAATAATATATTAAAAAAACTACATAATAATCGTCTTAAAATTTAATTTCACAAGTAAGAATCGCTCTTATTTTTATAAAAAACGTAACAGTATTTTCGGCGTAGTTCAAATATGGCTAAATCACTACATTTATTAATGATATTATATTGATTTTAAACTACGCCGTATTTTCAGTATCATAAATTTCTAACAGAACATGACTTAAATCATTATAATAAAGCAATATAATAATATGTGTAATTTTAAGAACAATATGATTTAATAATTTACGCTTGATTTTTTGTAAAAATCATCATTATTTTTATCTAAATAAACAAATGTTATAAACAAATATTGTTATGTTACAGATAAGAAATTATGTGGTTACTATAATATAGAATAATAACTGTAGGGAGTGCAAACAACCCAGCAGGAAGAAAAAAGCTTGGTTTAATAAAGTCATTGTAAAATATATTAAATTCAATTTTGTGCGTTTAGCACAGTGGAAGGAATGATAGTTATTATGAAAAATAAAGTAGTTGTAATTACAGGTGGAACTCGTGGAATTGGAGATGCTATTAGTATAGATATGTTAGAACAGGGTGATACTGTAATAGCACTTGCCAAAGATAAAATCAACAATAAAAAATGGATAAGAGATAAAAATGAAAATGGTTTTAGTAAAGCTTTCATTTATGATTGTGATGTATCGAATTATGAGGATTGTAAGGAAGCAATTTCGGATATAAGAAATAAGCACGGAAAGATAGATATACTAATAAATAACGCCGGAATTACCAGAGACTGTACATTTTGTAATATGAAAAAAGAATCTTGGGATGAAGTTTTAAATGTAAATTTAAGTAGTTTATATAATGTAACCCGTCCAATTATAGATATAATGATAAAAAATAATTATGGAAGAATAATAAATATATCTTCAATAAGTGGACAACGAGGACAATTTGGACAGGTAAATTATGCAGCGGTTAAAGCTGGCGTACATGGATTTACTAAAGCTTTAGCCCTTGAAGTAGCAAAGTACAATATAACTGTAAATACAGTTTCACCTGGATTCATAAATACTGAAATGGTAAAAAAAATACCTAAAAATATATTAAGTAATATAATAAGTAAAATACCAATTGGCCGATTAGGAAATGTAGATGAAGTCTCAAATCTAGTTCAGTTTCTATCATCAGATAAATCAGCATATATAACAAGAGCAGATTTTTCCATTAATGGAGGATTATAAAGTTTAAGGAGGTTTAAGATGAATTGTGGAATTATGGGGATAGGAACGTACATTCCTAACACATGGGTAACAGCAGAAGAAATTTCAAACAAATCTAAAATTCCAGAAAATGTTATTATAGAAAAGTTTGGTTTGATTAAAAAGCCAATTCCAGGGAAAAATGATACTCCATCATATATGGGAATTAAGGCAGCAGAGAAAGCAATACAAGATGCTAGAATTTCGCCAAAGGAAATTGATGTTGTAATATGGGCCGGTGGGCAGCATAAAGATTATTTATCCTGGATTGCCAGCATTAAGATAGCTAATGAAATAGGAGCCATCAATGCATGTGGATTTGATATGTCTTCTTTATGTTGTTCCATTGTTTCAGGTATTGAAACTGCTAAATCATTATTAGTTGCCAATGAAAAGTATAATACTATATTACTAGTAAGTGGAAGCAGAGATATAGATTTTGTAGACTGTACTATTCCTGAAACAGCATTTTTAATTGATGTTGGAGCTGGTGGATCAGCAATGGTTATAAGGAAAAATTATAATAAAAATGTTATTTTAGGTTCTTCAATAAAATGTGATGGAACATTTTCAGAAAGCTGCATTATAGAATACGGAGCAGCTAAACATTGGCCGATTAAAAATGAAGAAATAAATAAAATAAATTATGTAATAAGAGATGTAGAATCATTTAAAGAAAAATTAGGTACAAAAACAATTGATAATTTTGAAAAAGTAGTAAAAGAGGCTTTGAAATATTCAGGAATGACAGAAAATGATATAGATTATCTCGCTATGCTTCATTTTAAAAGATCTGCCCATAAGGCCTGCCTTGATAGGTTACACTTAAATACAAATAAAACAACATATTTAAGTGAATATGGTCATGTTGGACAGAATGATCAAATCTTGTCAATTGAATTAGGACTAAAAAGTGGAAAAATTAAGGATGGAAGTAATGTTGTTATGGTTGGTGCAGGGTTAGGTTTTATTTGGGCTGCAACAGTCATAGTATGGGGAAATTACTTAGGCCTTCAAAATGTCAACTAATATATGTAAGCAAAGAAGGGAGAATATAATATGAAAGTTATTTTAACAGGTAATGAAGCTATTGCAAGAGGAGCTTATGAAGCTGGTGTTAGATTAACATCAGGATATCCAGGTACCCCAGTTACTGGAGTAATGGAAAGTACTATGAAAAATTATAAAGATATATACTGTGAATGGTCTGTTAATGAAAAAGTTGCCCTCGAAGTTGCTATAGGTTCATCATTTGCTGGATATAGAAGTTTAGTTGTAATGAAAACTGTTGGATTAAATGTGGCTCATGATGCTCTAATGGCTGTAGCTCAATCTAAGATAAATGGTGGTTTAGTATTAGTTGTAGCAGATGATGTAGGTAGAATAACAGATGATCATAATGATTGTAGATATTTTGGAGATAGTGCAGGTATCCCAATTTTAGAGCCTAGTAATAGTGATGAAGCTAAAGATTATACTAAACTGGCTTTTGAAATAAGTGAACAATACAGTCTTCCAGTAATAATAAGAGTTACATCTGTTACTTGTAAAACGGGCAGTTTTGTAAATATAAATGAATATTATGAATATAAAGCTATTACTAATAAAAAATATGATTGTAGTAGTTATGCAGTATTAGCTACTACTGCTATGATTGGTATGAAAAATTGTAATGATAGTAGACTATTGAAATATCATAATGACTTTGTTGGTTCATTAAAAGAACTAGGGAAAGCAAGTAATTCAATGAATATAAATTCTATAGAAATGAATAGTAGTGAAATTGGCATAATAACTGCAGGAGTAACTTACTGCTATACAAAGGAAGTAATGCCAAATGCATCAATATTAAAATTAGGTATTATAAATCCTTTACCAGAGAATTTAATAAAAGAATTTGCTAGTAAAGTAAAAAAAATATATGTAATTGAAGATGGTCAAAATGTTTTAGAAAAAAATATTAAAAGCTTGGGAATAGACGTTATAGGAGAAGAAATATTCCCTAAATTCCCATATATGACATATTTTACTCCTGATATTATTGAAGAAAAGCTTTCTCCAGAGACATCAATAAGGAAAAAACCTAGAAATGATGTACCATTTAGATTGCCAATGAACTGTGCAGGCTGTTCACATACTTTCATATATCATATTCTCCAAAAAAATAAAATAAAAGCGTCTACAGATGTTACTTGTGGCGGCTTGGGTGCATTTCCACATATTAATGCTTTTAACAATGCTAAAAATATGGGTTCATCTATATCTATAGCCCATGGATATAATATGGTATCAGAAAAAGAACAAAAATATGTTGCTGTTATTGGAGATGGTGGATTCTGGGCTACAGGAATAAACGGCCTTATAAATTTAGTTTATAATGCTGGAAATTCAGCTGTAATTATAGTTGAAAATAGTTGTATTGCTATGACAGGGGGACAAAGTCTTCCATCAGGAGAATTTGGTACCAATTACAATCCCAAAAATAGATTAGATATTGCAGATACTTGTAGAGCTTTAGGAGTGAAAAATGTTAAGGTTGTTGACCCATACGAAATTGATAACTTGGAAAAGGATATATTAGAAGCAGTAGACGCTCATGATATTTCTGTAGTTATTGTAAAAAAAGAATGCTTAGTTAAATTTAAGACTCAAAAGCTAGGCGTGTGTAATATAAATTATGATAAGTGCATTGGTTGTAAAAGCTGCTTGAAAGTTGGTTGTCTTGCACTTGAATATAAATCTGGTAAAGTTCTAATAAATAAAGATCTATGTGTTGGATGTAAATTGTGTATGAATATATGTAAGAAAGAGGCAATTGAATATGAAGAAAGATGAAGGTAAAAATATCATTATTTGTGGATTAGGTGGACAAGGAGTAGTTTTACTTGGAAAAATTTTAACAGATTTTTATGATAAAGAAGGATATAATCTTAAAATTTCAAATGTAATGGGACTTGGGCAAAGAGGGGGGGATGTACAATGTCATCTTAGATATTCAACTCAAGCTATAATGTCCCCAATTATTAAGTATGGAGATGCTGATTATATTATTTCATTTGAACAAAGTGAGACTTTGAGAAATTTACATTATTTAAATGATCAAGGAACTATTATTTCCAGCAAATTTGAACTAAGTTCTCCAACTGTAAATATAGGGATACAAAAAGATATACAAGGAAATAAAATAGAAATAATGAAAGATAATGCACCTCATGTATATATTATTGATACTGAGAAGTATGTTAATAGTGAAATTAATTTATCAAAAGTAATAAATGTTATATTATTAGCTTTTTTTGCTAGACTTATGAAATATGATGATGACAAGCTATTAGATGCATTAAAAAGAAATGTTAACGCTAAATATATTAAAGATAATATAAAAGGATATGAATTTGGAAAAAAAATATTTAAAGATTATTGTAAGGATGTGGATTAGAAAATGATTAATAATAATGAAAATGCAAATTTTAACAAAGATACAATATTTCAAGTATCTACACTAGAAGCTTTGCTTACTGGCTCATTAGATGGATTTATTAGTATTAAAGATTTAAAAACAAAAGGTGATTTTGGCATTGGTGGTATTACTGGATTAGATGGTGCAATGGTAGTCTTAGATGGAGAATGGTATCATTGTAAAGACGATTGTAGAGTTTTTAGTATAGATGATAATGAAATGAGTCCTAAATTTATGATTTCTTCTTTTAATACTGATAAAAGAATAGATATAAATAAAAAAATAAATTATGAAGAAATTAAAGAAATTATTAATTCAGAACGTCCAACCAGCAATATTATGTATGCTGTAAAGATTGAAGGAAAATTTGATAATATAAAATTTAAAGTTTATCCAAAGCAAAATAAACCATATCAAATAGGAACAGTAATTGCAAAATCAAAAAAAGAGCGTACCCTTGAAAATGTAAAAGGAACTCTTGTTGGATATATTATGCCAAATCATTTATTAGATATTACATCAGTAGAATATCATCTACATTTTGTAACTGATGATAAAGTATATGGGGGGCATTTGATAGATTTTCAATTGTCTGAAGCAAGTGTGTATTTAGATTATAAACACAATTTACAATTAGTAGTACCACAAACTGAAGAGTATTACAAAGGAGACTTATGTAATAGACAGTATGAAATTGAGGAAATTAGCAGCATTGTATACAACAAGGAAAAAGAAATATAAAAAGTATGGAAAGGAGAACTATGCAATGAATAATTATTTACAAACAAAAAAAACAGATACATTTACACATATTTCTACTTCGGTGGCATTTTGTCAAGGAGTGTTAGATACCAATATAAAATTAGAAGAGATAAGACAATTTGGAGATTTTGGGTTTGGTAGTACTGCTGGATTGCAGGAAGCATTTATTATGTTAGATAATGAAATATATTTTTCAGAACAAATTGATTCAAATAGAACATTAAATTTATCTCTGCTTACATTTTTTAAACCTAATCCTAATAAGCATGTGGCAATAAATTCGCATATGAATAAAAAACAATTGGGAGAATATTTTCAATCTATAATTCCAACAAAAAATATTACGTATGCAGTTAGATTAGATGGAAGTTTTGAATTTGTTGAATTATCAAGATTTCCTTCGTTTAAAAAGCCATATCCAAAACTTACTCCAGAAGATATTGATAGAAGCAAAAAAACGGAACTAAGAAACATTACGGGAACGTTAGTCGGATTTTGGTTACCTGATTACGCTAAGAAAGTTAACTCAGGAGCAAATAAATTACACCTCCATTTTATAAGTAGTGATAAGAAGTTTTTTGGACATGTAACAGATTGTGAAATAATTAACGGTAATATGGCTGTAGATTATAAACATAGTCTTAATGTAGTCTTACCTAAGAACAATGATTTTTATACTGCAGATCTTGATAATATAGATGACAGAATGGTTAGAGGCGTTTCAACCTGGACTCAAAAGGATATATAATTTTTTTAGATTTACTCCCTATTTTCTTGCTACCATTTAGACATTAATTCTAGTATAGGAACTAATGTATCGCCCTTGTATATTAATGGATATTACAATTTAGGTGGTATTTGGGAGTAATGTTTTATATTTATTAAGTTAATATTTTATGTATAGATATTATACACAATAATTAAAAGAAGAGGTGTATTTTTAATGGAAAACACAATTGATTTATCAAAAACTAAGAAAAGAACTGTATATTCTTTGATATTTATAGTTCCATTTTTAATAGGATTAGGAGTTGATTTATATGTACCTTCATTACCCCAGATTGTAAATTACTTTCATACAAAATCTAGTTTAGTACAATTAACTGTTAGTTTATATATGTTTGGATATGGAATTGGCCAAGTTGTCTTAGGCGTATTATCTGATAGTTTTGGTCGTAGAAAAGTATTGCTTTTAAGTGCTATATTTTTTACACTTGTAAGTTTTATATGCATATGGTCTCCAAGTTTAATTGTTTTTGAGATTGCTAGATTATTACAGGGCATATGTGTAGCTGGATTAGCAGTTGTTGCTAGAGCAATGATACCTGATGTTTTTTCGGGAATTGAATTAGCAAAAGCAACTAATTACTTTACGCTTAGTTGGTCATTAGGTCCTATAATAGCACCTTTTATAGGTGGAAACTTAGCTAATATTTTTGGATGGAAATCTAATTTTTATCTTTTTTCAGTGTATGGATTATTTATATTTGCTTACTCATTTGCGAGATTTGAGGAAACTAATAAAGCTCTAGTACCTTTTAGCTTATCTACAACATCATTAAGTCTAAAAAGAATTCTCACTAATCCATTCTTTATGCTTATAACAACAATTTCAGCAGTTGGATATGGCGTAATAGTTCTATTTAATATAGTGGGTCCATTTTTAATTGAAGTAGTATTAAAATATTCTATTGCTGAATATGGGAATATTGCAATGGTATTAGGGTGTGCATATTGCTTTGGTGCTATGGTTAATAGATTTGTTATTAGCAAATTTAACAGTAAAGTACTTTTAAAGTTTGGATTAATGACTTGTTTGGCAGGAAGTATACTAATGTTATTATTAAGTTCTATTTTTAATATGAATTTATATGTTATTCTAGTTCCTATATTTATAATTTTCTTTTTCATAGGATTTATAGTGCCTAATGCATTGGCTCTAACAATGTCATTATTTTCAGAAATTGCAGGTACTGCAAGTTCAATTTTTGGAACTTTAACAGGAATTATTGTTTTTGTTATAACTATGTTTGGAAGTAACTTAAAAACAGATTCTCAAACTTCATTAGCCGCATCATACTTAGTTTTATTTATAATATTAGGATTATTGTTTTATATATCGAATAAGTTAGAGAAAAAGATAAAATAATAGAAATAATGGTATGCTGATTATGTGTAAACGCCGAGAAATGTAAAAAATAACATTAAGTTACTGGGTATATAAAATGGATTTATTGTAATAAAGAAAAAGCTTTAGGTCTTTATCGTAGAAAATATTATGAATATGAAATGTATTCAAATATGATTTTTGATAAATGAGAATTATATAGTTTAGTAGCCATGTCTTCTTCACCTCATTTGTTCATGCATTATAATCCATTGTATTTTAAAAGCACTAATAATGCAAAATTGTGTATTTTTCCACTCAGATACGTAGATTCCTTACAACGAAATGCAAAAAATGTTCTGAAATCATAGGAAAATTGGAAATTATTAAAGGCTAAGTACTAAAAATTAGTACTTAGCCTTTAAAAGTAATGTAGTTCTGATTAAATTTGAACGAATGTTTTTTACAAAAGCGTAGGAAACTTTGTGCAGTATCATTTGATTTATAACTCTATTCTAACCATTTATATTTAATTTTAACAATACACAGATTAAGAAATATGCGAACTAACAAAACCATATATTAGTGCTCTTTTTTAGGCTCAACACCAAAAACTGTGCTTGACATAAAATTACCATTAAAAAAGCATCCAAATTCCTGTATTCTATAAGTGACAAAACCAATAGAAATTAGAGGGAAAATGAATGCACTTACAGGATA
>Ga0302173_10000047_pt1 | contig 56374 bp, 45 predicted proteins | sample I_Fen_N3_1_FD_198785 | JGI IMG/M metagenome (GOLD analysis project Ga0302173, IMG submission 198785) | Peat permafrost microbial communities from Stordalen Mire near Abisko, Sweden - I_Fen_N3_1 | ecosystem: Environmental > Terrestrial > Soil > Wetlands > Permafrost | place: Sweden: Abisko... | reverse complement strand
AAACACTTGTGTCAAATGTTTCTGTAAGTTTATCTTGAATCAGGGTGTTTTCTAAAGCCATCTTATGAAATATTATATGAAGCTAGTAATTCTTGGTATTCTGGTGAACTTCTGCGTCTAACAGATTCGCTTTTTACCAATTCTTGAAGTTTCATTACTCCATCAACAATTTGTTCTGGTCTTGGCGGGCATCCCGGAACGTAAACGTCAACCGGAATTACTTTGTCAATTCCCTGTAAAACTGAGTAAGTATCAAAGATTCCTCCTGATGAAGCACATGCTCCAACTGCAATTACCCAGCGAGGTTCAGACATTTGTTCGTAAACTTGTCTTAAAATAGGCGCCATTTTTTTAGAAATAGTTCCCATTACTAATAACATATCTGCCTGACGAGGAGAAAAACTCACACGCTCAGAACCAAATCGTGCTAAATCGTAATGTGATGCCATTGTAGCCATGAATTCGATACCACAGCATGAAGTTGCAAAAGGCAATGGCCATAATGAATTGGCTCTTGCTAAACCTACAACATCATTAAGTTTTGTAGCGAAGAAACCTTCTCCTACAACCCCTTCGGGTGGCGCAACCATATTTACATTTGAATCGCTCATTTTTATTTTAGATTTTAGATCTCTGATTTAAGATTTTTGCAAATCGTGAAAATCGAAATCAATATTTTAAAAATCAATATTATATTTTGAGAAACTTACTTTCAAATCTAAAATTCTAAATCAGGTCAATCTAAAATCTATAATCTGAAATCTAAGATTTCTTATTCCCAGTCTAATGCTTTTTTCTTGATAATGTAGAAAAAGCCAACTAAAAGAAGTGACATAAACACGATCATCTTAAGCATTCCTTCAATTCCTAATTCTTTAAAGTTTACTGCCCATGGGTAAAGGAAAATAACCTCTACGTCAAACAATACAAATAAAATGGCAACCAGGAAATATTTTACTGAGAAAGGGATACGTGCGTTACCTACAGATTCGATACCACACTCAAAGTTTTTATCTTTTACTTCAGAGCTTCTTTTTGGTCCTAATTTTCCGGATATAATGATTGTTCCTACTACAAAACCAATAGCTAAAATGGCTTGCATTAAAATTGGAATGTAACTGTATTGATCAGATTGCATAAACTTAGGTTTTTTACTTAAAGAATAAGCCACAAAGATAACTTTCAACTCTGTAAATCACAAACGAAAGGAGGATATAAGTACCCGATGAAACATCGTTTACTTGTAATTTTTATCGATTATAAATAACAATCTCTTTTTTTAAGATTTTTTTAAGATTTGGACAAAAAAAAACGTTTCGAAATAAATCGAAACGTTTTCAAAACCATTCAGAGGCAAAAAAAATAAATTGCTATATTTTTCTTAGATTACTGCTACTTTAGCAGCAACTTTCCCTTTTCTTCCTTCTTCTTCTTCATAGCTTACACGGTCACCTTCGCGTAATTCTTCCGCGTTAATTCCTGAAGCGTGAACGAAGATATCTTTTCCTGTTTCTTCGTCTGTAATGAATCCATAACCTTTAGATTCATTGAAAAATTTTACTGTACCTGTACGCATTGTAATTGTAATAATAATTTATAATGAAGCAAATGTAAGATATAAATTCATACAAAAGACAATAAGGTGTTAATTTTTTGTAAAAATTATTGATTCACAGTGTTTTCGCTATTTATTTTGCATCAAATGTAGTCTGCTACTACCTAAAATAACGAATCATTATTGATAGTTCAAAACCCTGAACGCCTGAATTGTTTGTAGTAAATTAACTACTTTGGCATTAATGTTGTTTTTTGGTTAATTTTTGTTAAGAAATAAAAAAAACTGCAGCTTGAAAAGTTGCAGTTTTTGTGTTTGTAATTTTAATAAAAAAACTATATCGTGTCTAGTTTGATATGTAATTCTTTTAATTGAGTATCATCAATTGCAGCAGGTGCATCGATCATTACATCACGTCCTGAATTGTTTTTAGGGAATGCAATAAAATCTCTAATTGTTTCCTGCCCACCCAAGATTGCAACTAAACGGTCCAAACCAAAAGCCAATCCTCCGTGTGGTGGCGCTCCAAATTGAAAAGCATCCATTAAGAAACCAAATTGAGCTTTTGCTTCATCTTCAGTAAATCCTAAATATTTGAACATTAATTGTTGAGTAGCTTTATCGTGAATACGAATAGATCCTCCTCCAATTTCGTTTCCATTTAAAACCATGTCGTAAGCATTGGCACGAACTTTTCCTGGTTCTGTCTCCAATAATTGCATGTCCTCTGGTTTTGGAGATGTAAATGGGTGGTGCATTGCGTGATAACGACCACTTTCTTCGTCAAGTTCTAATAACGGGAAATCTACAACCCATAGCGGAGCAAATACTTCTGGATTACGCAATCCTAAACGCGTAGCTAATTCCATACGAAGCGCCGAAAGTTGAGCACGTGTTTTGTTAGCTGGTCCAGAAAGTACAAAAATCATGTCTCCAGGTTTTGCGCCTGTAATTTTTGCCCATTGTCCTAAATCATCCTGATCGTAGAATTTGTCTACAGATGATTTAAAAGTTCCGTCGTCGTTACATTTTGCATAAACCATTCCTGATGCTCCAACTTGCGGACGTTTTACCCAGTCAATTAACCCGTCAATTTCTTTACGAGTATAATTTCCTGCTCCAGGTACAGCAATTCCGACAACTAATTCGGCAGCATTGAATACTGGAAAATCTTTGTGTTGTGCAAATTCGTTTAATTCACCAAATTTCATCCCAAAACGAATGTCCGGTTTGTCATTTCCGTATGTTTTCATGGCATAATCGTATGTAATTCTTGGGAATTTATCTACTTCAATACCTTTAATTTCTTTTAATAAATGTCTTGTCAGTCCTTCAAAAACATTCAAAATATCTTCTTGTTCTACAAATGCCATTTCGCAATCGATTTGTGTAAACTCAGGCTGACGGTCTGCACGCAAATCTTCATCACGGAAACATTTCACAATTTGGAAATATTTATCCATTCCGCCCACCATCAATAATTGTTTGAAAGTTTGTGGCGATTGTGGTAATGCATAAAATTGTCCTTCGTTCATACGGCTTGGTACAACAAAATCTCTCGCTCCTTCTGGAGTAGATTTGATTAGGTAAGGAGTTTCAACTTCGCAGAAATCTAAATCAGACAGATATTTACGAACTTCCATCGCAACTTTGTGGCGGAACAGTAAGCTGTTTTTTACCGGATTACGACGAATATCTAAATAACGATATTTCATTCTGATATCTTCTCCACCATCAGTCTCATCTTCAATTGTAAATGGAGGTGTTAGGGCAGCATTTAAGATTGTTAATTCAGTAACTAAAATTTCGATTTCACCAGTTGGAATGTTTTTGTTTTTTGCTTCACGCTCAATTACAGTTCCTTTTACCTGAATAACAAATTCTCTACCAAGAGTTTTGGCCAATTCGAAAACCGTTTTTTCAGTACGGCTTTCGTCAAAAATAAGTTGTGTAATTCCGTAACGGTCGCGCAAATCAACCCAATTCATAAATCCTTTATCGCGTGATTTTTGAACCCAACCCGCTAGTGTAACTTCCGTATTAATATTTGAGGCGTTTAATTCGCCACAATTATGACTTCTATACATGATCAAAATTTTAGACTGCAAAAGTAAACACAAAATTCAAATTATACCATTTAAAATTAGAATTAACTATAAAAGAAAAATAGCATTTTATTGCATCAAATTTTGAGTTTATATGATATACAGCTTAGAAAACGGTAATGAATTGTATAACAATTTGAAAATTTTTTGTTAATTCTTAAATTTCTCAACAGTAATTTCTTTAGATTTGGATCACTAAAAACAAATTTTAATTTATATGAACAAACTTTTTGTTACTGGTCTGTTGATTTTTAGCGCTTTGAATGTTATCGGTCAAACCAAAAATCAGATTAAATTTACGGCTAAAATTGCCAATAGAAATAGTGACACTCTTGTCATTAAAGGAAACGATAATTTTACACAAGTTATTCCAATTAACAAAAAGGAAACTTTTGTAGCTTCTTTTGATGCACCAAAAGGATTTTATGTGTTCTCTGACGGAACCGAATCTTCAAGATTTTATTTAAAACCAAATTCTGAGGTAAATTTAACGATGAATGCCAAAGAATTTGATGAAACTATTGTTTATAAAGGTAAAGGTGTTGACGAAAGTAATTTTTTGGCACAACAAGCTTTAAGAAATGAAAAACTTGAGGAAGCTTTTTCTAAAGAACCAGCTGAATTTGCATTAATATTAGAGGCAAAGAATAAGACAGATAAGGAAAGTTTAGAGAAAGGGTCTTTTGATCCGGAATTTGTAACTGCAATGAAAGAGAATTTTGAGCGTTTTAATAAATTTGCTATCAGGAATTATGAAAGTGCATCTAAAGCAAATAAATTTACCGGAAAACCTTCTCCTGGTTTTGATTATGAAAATTTTAAAGGAGGAAAAACAAAATTATCTGATTTAAAGGGGAAATATGTTTATATCGATCTTTGGGCAACTTGGTGCGCGCCATGTAGAGCAGAGATTCCTTATCTTCAAAAAATTGAAGAAAAATATCACGGAAAAAATATTGAGTTCGTAAGTATTTCTATCGATAAATTGAAAGATAATGAAAAATGGAAGAAATTTGTTGAAGATAAAAAATTAGGAGGTATTCAATTATTTGCTGATAAAGATTGGGAATCTGAATTTGTTACAAGTTATGGCGTAACGGGAATTCCAAGATTTATTTTGATTGACCCACAAGGAAATGTTTTAAAGGCTGATGCTGCAAGACCTTCTCAACCAGAACTTCAAGCGGAGTTAGATTCATTATTGAAGTAATTTATTGATCAAATTTACAACGTTATCGTAAATTGGTGTTTTTTATAAAATCCCAGTAAAACCAGTGCCTAAGCACTGGTTTTTTTATTTTCAGGATATTTCCAATGTTAAGTTTTTATCCAATGTTACCAAATTGTTAAGTAAAAGTTTTTTTAATGTAAACAATTAATTATATTTGATAAAGATTTGATAACATTAATACCTCAAGATATGAAAAAATGTGTGATTTTAGTTGCAATGATGTTCTCTGGAATTTTAGTTGCACAAGAGATAAATCCAGAATTAGAAGCTGTTGGAAACAAAGTAAAAGCTACTTACTATTATGAAAATGGAATTGTACAACAAGAAGGCTTTTTTAAAGATGGTAAATTAGATGGTGTTTGGGTGTCTTATGATGTAAAAGGTAACAAAGTTGCTGTTGGAGAATACACAAACGGATTGAAAACTGGGAAATGGGTGTTTTTTAACGATAAAAATCTTTGCGAGGTTGCTTATGAAAACAGCAAAATTAGCTCAGTTAAGAATTTACAAAAAAATGCTATAGCAAATAGAAATTAAGATAATTTCAAATAAATTACAAACCGCTTTTATGAAGCGGTTTTTTTATACCCTGTTTTTTTAGATTTTTTTCGTCTTCCGTACCAAATTACAAAACCAGTTGTTGGCAAAGCAGCTGCAATCAAACTAACGATAAAAGCTATAATTTTGCCTGGTAAGTTTAAAATTTGTCCGGTATGAATTCCGTAATTCATTTCGACTACTTGCAATCCTAAGCTCTTTTTATGATAAGGATCGCTTTGGATAAGTTTTCCATCACTTGGATGAAAATAATAATTGCTTTGATGGTCATATCTTAAAGTATGCGGATATGCTCCCGTATTTATGATATCACCTTTTTGTTGCGGAAACGTTACAAAAATCATTTCGGCTTTTGGTTGAAGTTTTATGGTTTCTATAAAAGCATGATCGACGGCAAAAAGTGTATTTGTTTTAAATTTTGTTGAGTCAACGATTGGTGCTTTTGTTTCGGTTTCTTTATTTCCGCCAAAGTTGAAAGTTTTATAAATGCTATCACCAACCCATTCGTAAGTAAAAGTTAAACCTGTAATGGCTATAATAACAGCAATTAGCGAAATGTAAAAACCTGATGTGTTGTGCCAGTCATAATTTACACGACGCCATTTTGCCGAAAATTTTACAGAGAAGCTTCTTTTAATATCGCTTTTTCGTTTTGGCCACCATTGAATAATTCCAGAAATCAGCAATAGAATAAAGATAATTGTAGCGCCGCCAATAATATGTTTGCCAATATAATCCGGCAAGAGTAAATACAAATGAATTTTTTCGACAATAATAAAAAAGTCAGTTTCCGGATTTTCAGTTTTAAGATATTTTCCTGTGTACGGATTAAAGTAGAGATATAAATTTTCGGAATCAGAATAAGTATATACTATTGCAGATCTGTTTTTCCCGTAATAGGAAACCATACTCGACTTATTATTAGGAGCAATTTGTTTTGCTTTTTCCTGTAATAAAGATGGTAGAACAAATGATTTGTTTTGAGGCTCAACAAACCGCCATTCTTTTCTGGTAATGTCTTTTATTTCGTCGTGAAAACAGAAGATACAACCTGTAATGCTTATAATAAAAACAATAAGCCCGGAAATTAATCCGAGCCATTTATGTAGAAAACGTACTTGTTTTTTGAACCCCATTTTTTGAATAAAGACGTAAAAGTATACGCTAAATCTATAAGGCACAAGCTATTTTAGTTATATTTAAGAAGTAACAGCTTTTTTGGGTTTTAAAGTATATGCAACATAAAGTGTTATCGAAGCCAGAACAATCCAGAAAACATCGATAAAGAAAACCTGAATTTTATTTTCTAAAAATGATTTCCAAAACCAATTTCCAGAAACTATTCCGTTTGTAATGGGGATTAAGAATCCTAGAATACTTCCGGAGATTAAACAGAATTTATTGGTGAACGCATCATTCTTTTTCAGTATAAAAAAGATGGTAAGAACTAGCCATCCTAAAAAATAAACTAAATACAGATTATCTTGACTTAATGGATAAAATATCTTTGTTATAATAAAAGAAAGTGCTGTAATAGGATACATGCTCAGGCAAATAGCTAAGTAAATGCGAACTACAGCTGCGTTGAAACGCCTTTTCTTTTCGGGTAAATTGTTTTTTTGTCTGGCTACTAACCAAATCATTACTCCGGAAATAATAACAAAACAGGTGATAAGCCCTAAAACGAAACTGACAATTTTTAAAGCGTATCCGCCATAATCACCAAAGTGAATCCTGTACAAAACATTTTTTACGACATCTAAATAGTTGTTTTGGGTAATTGGATTTTTCTTTGCAATTTCTTTTCCATCAGAAATTCTGTAAACAACTTTTCCAATTCCCGTGAATTTTTTATGATTTTGCATTTCACCTTCAACAATAACATGCATGTTGGCATCGCCATAATTCTGAATAAAAACGCGAGTAATATCAAAATCAGACCAATTGCTTTTTGTTTTCGCAACCAGTTGATCAATATTGAATGGTGTTGCTAGTTTTTTATTGTCAAATTTATAATCGGGATCATTGTATTCCAGTTCTTTGTATAATTTACTCTGATCGCCTTTATACAGAGCCATTACGGCTGGTGCGACGATTAAAAGCTTAATCATGAAAAATGCTCCTGTTACAGCATAAACAAATTGAAAAGGCAAGCCAATCATTCCTAAAGCCGTATGCGCATCAGTCCAAAGTGTTTTTAATTTTTCTTTTGGGCGGAAAATGTAAAAGTTTGATACTATTTTTTTCCAATGTAGCAGTAGTCCGGTTACAATTGCAAATAAGAAAAATAATGCGGTAAATCCCGAAAGGTAATATCCAACTGGATACGGAATTTGTGCTAAAAAGTGTAAACGGTATAAAAATTCTCCAAGTGAATAGGATTCTGCGTAAGTAAAAGTTTTAAAGTTTTTTGTGTCGAGATAAAAAAACGATCCTTCTTTCTGTTTGGCTGGAGCCAAAGTGTCTTTCGTGCCTTCCAGATAAACGGCAACTCTTCGTTCATTAGTTGGTTTAGAAATGGTAATGTTTCGTCCATGCAAAACATATTCTTTGTCGAGTTTGTTTAAAGCCGTATTGTAATCTAATTGAATTTCCTTTGTTACAGCAGAAGATTCGCTTCGTTCCCAATTGATGATTTCGTCTCTAAAGAAAGAAAAAGATCCAGCAAAAAAGATCACAAAAAGAACTACGCTGATAACAATTCCGCTAACAGTATGTGTATGAAAATAGATATTATAATTGCGATTATTCATAAGTTATTTTGCTATCGGATTGTAGGTTTGTCCCAGGTAAATAAAAAGAGAAAAAAATAAAGTAATGAGTACATAAATGCCCCAAATTTTCCACCCGTTTTTTGCTAAAAAAGCAACTACCATAAGTGCTACCCAAAGAATAAATCCTGTAAAAGCCATTGTCATCAGGATATTGGCGCGATTGAACCAAGCAGCCAATGCCAAGTGAAAACTAATTGAAACAAAATAACCGCCCAAGATAGCAGCTGTAATTTTGGCAAATCGTTGCCATTTTGATTGGGTTAAATATTTTGGATTTGCTGGCATATTTTGGTTAGAAATAAGTTAGTTGTAATAAAATTCGAGTAAGGCAACAATTATAAAAATTGCCATAATTGCAAATCGGCTTATTTTTTTTAATGGTGTCAAAATGATAATCAAACTTCCAATAGTCATTAATTGAATAAAAAACATCAAAGTTCCACAACATAAAGATTGTGTAAAAAGCCATATTGAATACGCTAACAAAAGAAGAACTAAACCTGCAATTTTGGTAGGTTTAGGATTGTTTTTCATCCATTTTTCAAAGCCTAAATCATACGATAAAGCAGCCCTTTTTGAAGTGTAATAAAGAGTATAAAAAGCTAAAAAAACGATAAAGCTAGCAATTGTTATCATGATTTTATGAATTTAAAAAACACCTTTCTGATCAAACGGAAAGGTGTTTTGTTTCTTATTAGAATTTATAACTAAAGCTTGCTGCAAAAGTTCTAGGATCTTTAGGATGAATTGTTGACCAACCATCATAAATTTGTTCGTTTGTTAGGTTGTTTACTTTTAGATTAATCGCGAATCTTTCAGTGCTATAAAATAAAGATGTATTTAGTGCTGCATATTCATGAATAGTAAATGTTCCAGCGGTATTTCTGTTCATGATTTTGTTATCACCAACATAATTTCCTCCAAGACCTAAACCAAATCCTCTCAATGTTCCGTTGGTAAATTTATAACTAGCCCAAAGGTTTGCTAAGTTGTAAGGTCCTGCACTTTCAGGTCTAAAACCTACAAAATCATGATCTCCTGCAGTTAATTTAGAATCATTGTAGCTGTATCCTAAAATAATGTTTAAACCGTTTACCGGATTAGATACAATTTCAGCCTCGAAACCTTTATTATGTTGTCCTCCATTTTGATATGAAGTTTGATTGGCCGGAATATTTGCTGGATCTGAGCTTGGAGTTTCTACAACATAAACCTGATCAGAAACTTTAATGTCGTAATAGCTGAAAGTAGCATAAATTTTGTCTTTAAAAATATTCAATTTTGTACCTGCTTCAAATTGATTAGCGTGTTCTGGATTAAAGGTTCTTATGGTAGAAACTCCTTCAAAACGATCTGCACCGGGTGCTACGTTTGCAAAACCATTCATGTAATTGGCAAAAAGAGATACTTTGTCAATTATTGGTTGGTATACTAAACCGAATTTTGGAGAGAAAGCAGTCTGATTGTAGTTGTCTGCGTCTGTAGAAACGTCGCCGCTATTAATAAAACGATCCGCACGTAAACTTACCATTGCTGATAAAGCTGGTGTAAAGTTGATGACATTTGAAAAATAAGCACTGTAAACTTCTTGTTTTGTTTTGTTGTCATTTCTTGGGCTGTTGCCTACAATAGCATCAGATGCCGCTTTTGTTAATTTTCCTGTATCACCATTTGAAGGGCCATAAATAGCATTGAAAGCTGCTAAATCGTCACCAATATAAACAGCACCATTTCCAAAATATCCAGAGTTATGATCTACTGCAGTTCTATTAAAGTAATCGAAACCAACAACAAGTCTGTTTCTTAAATTTCCAATTTTAAAATCACCAATAAAGTTTTGTTGAATATCTATCGATGTATTTTTATTGTCCTGATAGTTGAAATATCTATTCAGTACAATTCCACTAGTAATTTTCGGTTCTACATATGCTGTTCCTTCGTATAAATAAGCATAATTTCCAGTTGATTTTGCTGAACTTGAAGCAAAGGCAGTTTGCGATTTCCATTGATCAGAAATTTTGTAGAACATTTGCCCTTGCAAATTATAAGAAGGCGTTTTTAACGTAAGTTCATTACTGGTGTATGAACGATTATTATCGTATTTTAAATCAGAAATATTATGAACTCTCAAAGGATTACTTCTATCTAAAAACAACATAGTTGGGTTTGTTGTTTCGTTACTCATAAATTCAGTGTTTATCAAAAATGATAATCTGTCATTTACTTCATAAGATAAAGATGGTGCGATAAAAAATGATTCTCTAAAACCTGCATCCTGAAAACTTTCTTGTTTATTATAAGCAGAGTTTACTCTGAAGTTTAAAGTTTTTTTATCATTTAAAGGCGTGTTCAAGTCTACTGTTACACGATTTAAACCGTAACTTCCGCCAGTATAATTTACTTCTCCGCCAAAAGTTTTGTAAGGTTTTTTAGTGGTTGTGTTTATTAATCCTCCATAAGAGATTAAGCTACTTCCAAATAATGTTCCTGATGGTCCTTTAATGATTTCAATTCTGTCAACATTTGCAGGATCTAAGCTTCCGTTTGTTAAACCAGGTAAACCATTAACCATAGTAGGCTGAACAGCAAAACCTCTTAGGGAGTAATAACCTGCACCATCTCCGCCACGACCTGTTGAAGCCCAAAGCTGAGTAATACCTGGCGCATTTTTTAAGGCATCATCAAAAGTGGTTACTACTTGCTCTTTTAAAACCTCACCGGTAATTGTAGAGTATACTTGCGGATTTTCAAGATTTTTAAGAGGTAATCTTGATACTACCTGATTCTCTTTACGGGCAAAACGATTTTTTCTACTGTTTACTACAACTTCTGTTAGTTCTTCTGAATTTGAATTAAGGTTGAAATTCTCACTAAGTTCGTCTCCTTCCTTAACAGTTATCTTTTTTTCTATGGAAGTATATCCAACTGCAGAAATTTTTAAGGTATAAGTTCCTGGTTTTACGTTTTTTATTTTGTAATAACCATCTTGGTCTGTACTTGCACCAAATCTTGTTCCTTTTAGAGCCAAAGAAATTCCTTCTGGCGATTCATTGTCATTCAAGGTTATTTTACCTTTTACCGTCGCCTTTTCTTGTGCAGAGATTGAAGTACTCATTAAAAGAAAAAAACAAAAACTTAAAAAAGAAATTGCAAATTTATATTTCATCTTATTTAGAATTGATTTTAATAGCGCAAATTTAGTAGTTGAACGTCAACTAAACAAGTTATTCTTATTTATTCTAAATAAAATATTTTTTTGAGAGTAAAATTTTAATTTGTTTAAAAAATTAACACATTAAGCGATATTTAAGACAATTTTAAGCGAAAAAAAACCTATTCACATAAATGAATAGGTTTTAAATTGAATTAAAATGATTCTAATTATTATAGTAAAAAGTGTTTAGAGCAACTTTCCGGATGAAATAACTATAGTTTTACCGATTTAGAGTTGTCATTTATATCTACAATTGAAAAAATAGTACTTCCTAATACGCCGTATGTGCCACTTTTATCCCATACGATTTGGTCATAGATACATGGGATAGTTTCTTTTTTTGTCAGCAAATTGTAAATACCAACTTTCCCGTTTAGCTTTACTAATAAATTGTTATTTGTTTCGCCAAGAATGTCTGTGTATTTTGTTTCTAAAACTTCTTGTCCTAACATGTCTAAAAGTCCATTTTTGTTATTGTTTTGGTATGTTAAATAGCTAAATTTTGCTTCATATTCATAGTAGCCACTTGTGTTTATGTAAGGTACCGGAGAAATTCGAGTAAACGAATTCTCTGTAATTTGTTGACCGCTTTTGTCTAATAAAATGTATTTTTTATTTTTTTGAGCAATGTAGATGTAGTTTTTAGAATAGTTTCCTTTATTTAAAACCTTACTTATAGAAGTATATTCGCATGGAGTAATTACTTTACCAAATGAATCTAACATTCCAAACAAATTGTTTTTCTTTACAATAAAAGTTTCATTATCAATATCGATATTGTCGTACTCACAAGTTACAATTTCATACGGCGATCCACTGTTTATTTGAATCAAACCACATTTATTGTTTTTGATTGTTTTTAAATTATTTGAATAATTATAATTAATCTGGTCGTATTCAAAAGGAAGTGAGATTTTACCAGTAATCAAAACGCAACCGTACTTTCCTTCTTTATTAACAGCCAAAAACGATCCGTCATTATATGCAGATGAACTAATGCTTTTGTATTCAAGAGGTAGTATTATGTTTTCATTTTCATCAATAATTCCCATTTTATCATCTTTTTTGACAATAAAATTTTTGCTGTTATAAACCGTGTTTAATTCAGTATACCAATTTTTGAATTTTGGTTTATTGTCAATTGTAACAATGTTATAACCTTTCTCATTGTTTACTTTGTAATAATTACTGTTGTCTAAAGTTTCGATGTATTTATAGTCGCAAGGAATTACAAATTTTCCACTTATAAGATTATAAATTCCTTTTAGAGAGGTTTTTTTGTCTTGTAAGATAAAATAATTATCTGCTCCGGTAATAGTATTAATGTCTCCCCATTCAAAAGGAATTAATACTTTGTTTTCTCTGCTTAATAAACCGTAATCATTACTCTTTGTTCTTGCTAAAAACAGATCATTTCCAATATGTCTTAGAGAGTAATAGATCATTGGGATTTCCCAGGTTTCTTTGTCAATATTGTAAAGACCATAATTATTTCCGATTCCTATAGGAAAAGAATTATTATCACTAACGTTTGTATAGCTGTTACGTTCGAACAATAATGGTAAAAGAACTTGGCCTTTCTTTTTTATTCCATATTTGTATCCACCGTTAGAGGCGTATTTGTCATAAAACCAAACCGTTTGGTCATTGATTTTTTCGGTAGGATAGCGGCTGTAATTTCCGTCTCCTTGAATAGATTGTGGCGGAGCTTCCATTATTTGTGGCTCATCTACAGTAAGATATACGTCTGGATCTCCTTTAATGATCATGTCTTCGGAAGGCTGAACTTTTTCTTTTTTTGGTTTGTTTTTAGTTTGTGTTTTTTTCTTTTGAGCAAATGAAGCCTGAAAAGACAAAAAGAGTACTAAAAGAAGTAGGGTTTTGGTTTGGTTTTTCATGGTAGGTTTTTTTTATAAGAAAACCTGCTCTTATTCAGAGCAGGTTTTTATATTTATGAGAATTCTATTGGTTATAATTCTAAAGCACGTTTAGCGTCACCATTCATTAATAATTCTAATGGATTTTCTAAAGCTTCTTTTACAGCTACTAAGAAACCAACAGACTCACGCCCATCGATAATTCTGTGATCGTAAGAAAGAGCAACATACATCATTGGGTGAATTTCAACTTTACCGTTTACAGCAATTGGACGCTCAATAATGTTGTGCATTCCTAAAATTCCTGATTGAGGAGGGTTGATAATTGGAGTACTTAACATACTTCCAAAAACACCACCATTAGTAATGGTAAAAGTTCCACCAGTCATATCATCAACAGTAATTTGACCGTCACGAGCTCTAAGTGCTAATCTTTTAATTTCAGCTTCAACTCCACGGAAAGTTAAGTTTTCAGCATTACGAACCACAGGAACCATTAGTCCTTTTGGTCCAGAAACTGCGATAGAGATATCAGCAAAATCGTAAGCGATTTTGTAATCACCGTCCATCATTGAGTTAACATCTGGATATAATTGTAAAGCTCTTGTAACTGCTTTTGTAAAGAAAGACATATATCCTAAACCAAGGCCACCATGTTTTGCTTTGAATGCATCTTTGTATTCATTACGAATCTGGTTGATTGGCGTCATGTTAACTTCGTTGAAAGTAGTTAACATTGCAGTTTCGTTTTTAGCAGCTACTAATCTCTCTGCTACTTTACGACGTAACATTGATAATTTTGTACGCTCAGATCCACGGTTTCCACCTGTTGGAGTTCCCATAGATGGTACTGCATTTACAGCGTCATCTTTAGTGATTCTTCCACCTTTACCAGTTCCTGAAACTGTTGCTGGTGCTATATTTTTTTCGTCTAATATTTTTCTTGCTGCCGGAGATGGAGTTCCTGCTGCATAACTTGTAGCTGCCGGAGCTTGTACCGGAGCAGCTTTTGGAGCCTCAGCTTTTACTTCTGCCTTTGGTGCTTCAGCTTTAGGTGCTTCAGCCGCTGGTGCAGCTGGAGCATCACCCGCAGGTTTTACACCATCTGTATCAATTAAACAAACTACAGCTCCTACAGCAACTGCATCACCTTCTCCAGCTTTTAGCGTAATAATTCCGCTCATTTCAGCAGGTAATTCAAGAGTTGCTTTGTCTGAATCAACTTCAGCAATAGCTTGATCTTTTTCTACATAATCTCCGTCTTTTACTAACCAAGTTGCAATTTCAACTTCTTTTATTGATTCCCCTGGTGATGGGACTTTCATTTCTAAAATCATCTTTGTTTTTGTTTAAGGTTTTTATGTTTTAAAGTTTCCTGTTTTTAAACCTGAAACTTTAAACTTGAAACATTCTTTTTATCTGAATAAATTTTTATCGAATACCATTCTAATTGCATCTGCATGACGACGTTTTGCACGTGTGTAACTTCCTGATGCTGGTGCAGCGTACGCTTTTAATGATGCTAATCTCCATTTTACAAGATCAAAGTTCATTAACATAAAGCTGTAAGCTCCCATGTTTTTAGGTTCTTCTTGTGCCCAAACATAATCGTCGGCATTTGGATATTGAGCAATAATTGCTTTTAATTGTTCTACTGGGAAAGGGAATAATTGCTCGATACGAACAACAGCAACATCATTTCTTCCGTTGTTTTCTCTTTCAGCTACAATATCATAGTAGAATTTACCGGTAACAAAAACTAAAGTTTTTACTCCTTTTTTATCTACGGCATTATCATCAATAGTTTCCTGGAAACTTCCAGTAGCTAATTCTTCAACTGTAGAAACACATCTTGGATCGCGCAATAAACTTTTTGGAGAGAAAACTACCAAAGGTTTACGGAAATTTGTTTTCATTTGTCTTCTCAACAAGTGGAAGAAGTTGGCTGGCGTTGTACAATCTGCAACATACATATTTTGTCTTGCGCAAAGTTGTAAATAACGTTCCATTCTTGCAGAAGAGTGTTCTGCACCTTGTCCTTCATATCCGTGGGGCAATAATAAAACAATACCGTTTTGGTTGTTCCACTTATCTTCACCACATGAAATGTACTGGTCAATCATAATTTGAGCTCCATTAGAGAAATCTCCAAATTGAGCTTCCCAAATAGTCAAGGAATTTGGATTAGCTAATGCATATCCGTAATCAAAACCAAGGACTCCATATTCAGATAAAAGAGAGTTGAATACGCCAAATTTTCCTTTTTTGTTTTCGATACCATCCAGTAAAATTACTTCTTCTTCAGAATCTTCTACTTTTACTACGGCATGACGGTGCGAGAATGTACCACGCTCTACATCCTGACCTGAAATACGAACATCAAATCCTTCAGTCAAAAGTGAACCGTAAGCCAATGCTTCTGCAGTTCCCCAATCGATAGTGTTATTGTCGTATCCAGTTTTTCTATCTGTAACAATTTTAGTTATTTTACTGATAAATTTCTTGTCAGATGGTAATGTTGAGATTGTGTTTATGATAGAATCCAATCCGCTTTTTTCGAAAGAAGTATTTACTTTTTCAAGCATTTGCGTATCGGTTACCTGAACAAATCCGTCCCATTCGTTTTTCATGAATGGAGTTATAATAGTCAAATCTTTTTTACGAGAAGCTTCTAAATTCTCCTCCATTCTAGATTTGTATTCTTTTTCTAAAGCATTTACATAAGTTGCAGTAATTACGCCATCAGACAATAATTTCTCAGCATAAATATCTCTTGGATTTTTATGCTTTGCAATGATCTTATATAAAACAGGTTGTGTAAAACGAGGCTCATCACCTTCGTTATGACCATATTTTCTATAACCTAAAAGGTCAATAAATACGTCACGTCCAAATTGCATTCTGTAATCTAATGCAAAAGATACTGCATGTACAACAGCTTCAGCATCATCAGCATTTACGTGCAATACTGGTGAAAGTGTTACTTTGGCAACATCTGTGCAATAAGTAGAAGAACGAGCGTCTAAATAATTCGTAGTAAAACCAACTTGGTTATTAATTACAATATGAATTGTTCCTCCAGTTTTGTAACCGTCAAGCAATGCCATTTGAATAATTTCATACAAAATACCTTGTCCGGCAATTGCAGCATCACCGTGAACGGCAATTGGCAATACTTTCGAAAAGTCATTTGGGAAATATTTATCTTGTTTTGCTCTTGTGATTCCTTCAATTACAGCTCCAACCGTTTCTAGGTGAGAAGGGTTTGGTGCTAAATTGATATTGATATTTTTTCCTGTTCTTGTTTTTTTGTCAGCCGTAAGACCTAAGTGATATTTTACGTCACCATCAAAATATTCCTGATCGTAATCTTTACCATCAAACTCACCAAATATGTCCTGAGTAGATTTTCCGAAGATGTTAGCCAAAACGTTCAAACGACCACGGTGAGCCATTCCCATTACGAATTGTTCAACACCTTTTTCAGCAGCTTGTTCGATCAAGGCATCCAAAGCTGGAATGATAGATTCTCCACCTTCAAGTGAAAATCTTTTTTGACCAACATATTTAGTATGTAAGAAGTTCTCGAAAGAAACCGCTTGGTTTAATTTGTCTAAGATGATTTTCTTTTCTTCTGAAGAGAAATTAGGCTGATTGTCATTGATACCTATTTTATCCTGAACCCATTTTACAACGCCAGGATTTCGAATATACATATATTCGATACCAATGTGTTGGCAATAAATAGATTGAAGACGCTTTACAATATCTTGTAAAGTAGATGGTCCAGCTCCAATTGCTTGTCCGGCATCAAAAACTGTTGTAAGATCAGCAGCTGTTAATCCGAAATTTTCGATATCTAAAGTTGGAGATGATGTTCTACGATCACGAACTGGGTTTGTTTTTGTAAACAAGTGTCCGCGAGTACGATACGCATCTATTAGCTTTAAAACGTTGAATTCTTTTTGTAGTTTGTCAGAAACTAAACTGCAATCTGCGTTCTCGCTCGTCACATATTCAACAATTCGTTGAACCGGATTCTCGTCATTATAAGTCGTTTGTCCAAAGTCGAAACCTTGAAAAAAACTTCTCCAGCTTGGCTCAACGCTATCTGGATTTACTAAATATTGATCATATAATTGTGCGAAAAACTCTGTATGCGCTGCATTTAAAAATGAAAACCTATCCATAATATGAGTGAATATACTTTTTGTTAAATAGAAAGGCAAAAGTACAACAATCGCATTTATTTAAATCTTTTTTTTACGTACTTTTACGTAAAAATTTGTTAAAAATAGACTCAACTATGAAGAAAATTCAAATCTCAATCGTTTTCAGACCTTTTTTTGTGATTTTGGCAGTCTTGTTTTCCAATTTTGGAAATGCGCAGCAAAAGTATGTAATAGACAATAGTAATCATTTTTGGGACAAAGTACAATTTGGTGGCGGACTTGGTTTAGGAATTGGATCTGGGTATACAGATATCTCTGTAATGCCAAGTGCAATTTATAACGTAAACGAGATTGTCGCTGTTGGTGTAGGATTGCAATTTGGTTATTTATCTTCCAAAAATTATTATAGCTCTTATGTTTATGGCGGAAGTATAGTAGGACTGGTAAATCCAATTCCGGAGATTCAATTGTCTGCAGAATTAGAGCAAGTTCGTGTAAATACAGATTATAAAGCAGTAAATAATTTTCCCTCATATTCTGATAATTATTGGAATACTGCCTTATATCTTGGAGCAGGATACAGAACCGGAAATGTCACTATTGGCGCACGTTATGATGTTTTGTATAATGCGCAAACCAGTCTTTACGGATCTGGATTTATGCCTTTTGTGAGAGTTTATTTTTAAGAGGTTCAAAGTTGCAGAGTAGCAAAGGTTCAAAGGTTTTAAATCTGAAAAAATTGAAGAGATTTATTTTTATACTTATTGTTATTATATTTTCGAGTTGTAATGGCTCTAAAAAATCAGATGCTAATAATGCGAAGGTTGTAAAGAAAGAATTACGACCTTTTTTTGATTCAGATAGAATTGACCATTATTATTTGGATTTTTCTGAGGAGGATTTTGTGAAACTTACTAGTAAAAATCCCACTACTAAAAAAGAAAAAGAATTCTCTAATTTGTATATGGGGTATTATCCGGATAGTATTCCAAAAGAAAATTTTGGAAAAATACTATTAAATCACAATTATAAAAAATCAAACTTATCCATAAGGCAAGAAAAAGATATTCAAAATGTTTTTAGTGTGAAAGATTCATTAATGACTGAAGGTTATGCTTGTGTGGCAGAATATCGGGATATTTTTATTTTTAAGAAGAAAGAAAAAACAGTTGGTATTGCAAAAATCTGTTTTAAATGCGGTCGTTTTCAGATCGTAGGAAACAAATTAGATACTAGCGGATTTGGACTTTGGGAAGAGCTTAATAAACTAGAAAAAATTGTTCGTCAGAAATAAAGTTCAAAATCAACAGAAAAGAATCGCTCAAAAAAAAAACATTTTTTTGATTAAAGTAGATAAAACTGAAAGCTTTAAAAGCAAAACTGAAAGTGTTAGTTCGTATTAAAATTTATGTTTGTGTGTAATGATTGCATGAAAAAACAATCACTTGTACAAAGCTATTTTTTAACACAACACTTTTATTATGACAAAAAAATTACTCGTTATTCTGATTACTGTTTTATCTTCAGTAACTTATGTTAATGCCCAAAAAGTTTGGGATTTTACCAGCGATACTACAAATTGGACGACTTCGACTACAGGTTACACAGCAAATACTGTAAAAGACAATTTAGGGATTTTTCCTGGTGTCACCATTACCACAACACCAATTGGAGGAATTATTCCGTCAACTTTCGCTTTTTCGGATGGGTTTAATGCAACTCGATATTTTAGAATGGGGCAGGCATCTGTTTTTACTGCTAATAAACCAACAGAACGTTATTTGTATTTTGCACCAAGTGGAGCAGGAACCATAAAAATTTGGTTTGCCAGTGGCGGTGGCGGTAGTCGCTCTATTAAGGTTACAGATGGTACAACAGAAATAGGAAGTGCAAGTTCTGCCAATTCTGCAACGCCTACAATTCTTGAGGCGCAGTATACTCAAACAAGCGGAAATATTTTTATTTACACAAGTGCAGGTACCGGAGTTAATATTTATAAAATTGAAATAACCGGAACAATAAGTACAACGCAATTAATAGTTGCGTTAGGAGTAGATGATTTTAAAGCAGACCTGACTGCAAATGTTTTTTCTAACGGAAAAGAAGTTTTTGTAACCAGCGTAAAATCAAATACAAAAATTGATATTTATGGTATGACAGGCGCATTGACTAAATCGTTGCAAACTGATGCAGATATTTCGTTTGGATTAAATGCGGGTCTTTATATCGTAAAAGTAAAATCTGATGAAGGTCAGAAATCAGTAAAAATAGTGGTGGATTAAATATTTCCATAAAAAAGAGAGCCGAATTAAGTTTTAATTCGGCTCTCTTTTTTATTAATTATGATTGATTATTTGTAATAATTTCTAAACCAAACTTTTTGCCATTCTCGTTTTAAAATTAAAAAAGCAACTTGTTCGGCAAGAATCACTAAATCAGAACCATCGAGTTTTTTTATCTCACTTTCAGACACGTCAATAATATAAAGAAGGTTCAGATATTCAGCAAATTTGTACTGAATCATTCGGTAGATTTTTTCGTGAAGCTGAATTTTTAATTCTTCAGGAGAAATACTCATCGGAAAATCAATTCCTTCATTTGCCAAATTAAAGTCTTTATTAATTTGTTCGATCAGACTTAGATATAAATTATCTTTTTCGGCATCAGCCAATAAAATATCGGTATTTTCAGGAATTGGAAACATTGATGCTTTTTAATAATTGACGCAAAGTTAAAACTAAAAAATCATTTAACTGTCGATTCTCTTTCAATGATTCTTGTAGGAAGTTCAATAATTTGATGTGTCACCGGTCGATGCTCTTTAATATCGGCAATTTCATCAATTAAAATAGAAACCGCCGTGTGTCCCATTTCAAATCCGGGCTGATCAATTGTAGTTAATTTGGGAGAAATAACGGTGCTCATAAACCAATTGCTAAAACCAAAAACAGCTACTTGTTCCGGCGTTTTTATTCCAGCCTCATTAAAATATTTTATAATCCCTATGGCAACTAAATCAGTAATCGCAAAAATAGCGTCGATATCCGGGTTCTCAGCCATTATTTTTTGAGCATTTTCGTAACCGTCTTCAAAATCAGTATTGTTATCGCAAACATAAACCAATTTCGAATCGTATTCAATTCCGTGCGCTTCAAGCGCTCTTTTATAGCCTAAGAAACGATCGATAGAGTTTTGAGGAACATACGAACCTCTAAAATGTGCAATTCTTTTGTAGCCTTTATTAATAAGGTAAGAAACGGCATCAAAAGCAGCTTTTGCATCATTAATAACAACTTTAGAACAATCAACTCTTTTTGCAATTTTATCAAATAAAACCACAGGAGTATTTTTTTTAATAGCGTCATTAATGTGAGAGAAATCATCGGTTTCGTTTGAGAGTGACATCAAAACACCATCAACCCTTTTTTGAATTAATAAGGCAAGTTGTTTTTTCTCGAGTTCATATTTTTCGTTAGATTGTAATATAATGACCAGATAACCTCTTTTTTCGGCTTCTTCTAAAATACCATTTAGTACGCTGGAGAAAAAGTGATGTACAGTAGCCGGAATAATGACACCAATAGTTTTGGTTTCATTAGTTCTTAGATTTACCGCAACAGAATTAGGAATATAATTCATCGTTTCGGCCATTTCAATCACTCTGGCTCGGGTAGATTTGCTAATATCAGTATATCCTTTTAAGGCTTTTGAAACCGTAGTAACCGAAATTCCTAATGCCGAGGCTATATCTATTAATTTTGTGTCATTCATGAAATAAATGTACTAAAAATAAAACGGATTGATAAAAAATTAACTTCCGAAAACGTTTTAGGTCATTTCGAAAACGTTTTCGATTTTTAATTCCTATATTCCTTATAATTAGTTGTTAAGTTTGACAGTAATAACCATAATTACTAACTAACCAAACAAAAAAATGAAAAAGCTACACCAATATTTAGGTACGTTATTTTTAATGTTTTGCCTATTTTTTTTACCAAATAAAGGGTTTGCCCAAAATGCGGCTAAAATTTTTGGAAAAGTACTCGACGACAGCGGAGTTACAGTTCCCGGAGCTAATGTTTCGATCAAGGAAACAGGAAAAAGTACTGTTACAAATGAAAACGGAGAATATTCATTCTCAAACATCGAAGGAGGAACATATATTATAATTGCAACCAATGTGGGTTACAAAACCTTCGAGAAAAAAATTGCCGTAAAAGAAGGAGAATCTTTAGAAGTAAATTTATTACTCGAAGGAGAATCACAAAGTTTAAAAGAAGTTGTTGTAACAGGATCATCTGCACCAAGATCAAAATTAGAATCTAGTGTTGCTATTACTACAATGGGTGCCAAAGCAATCGAAGACAGAGCGCCGTCAAGTACAGCAGCTTTGCTTCAAACGATTCCCGGATTTGTGGTTGAAGCATCGGGAGGAGAAATAGGAAATAACCTTTTTGCAAGAGGAATCCCGTCAGCAGGAGCTTACGAATATGTACAGATTCAGGAAGATGGTTTACCGGTTTTTGAAGATGGTGCACTGCAATTTGCTAATGCCGATACTTTTTACAGATTAGACGAAACAGTAAGCAAAATGGAAGCTGTTCGTGGTGGTTCTGCCTCAATTTTTGCAAACAACGCTCCGGGCGGAATTATCAATTTTATCTCAAAAACGGGACAAAATGAGTTTAAAGGAAGAGCAAAATTTACAACTTCAGATTACGGAATGTTTAGAACTGATCTTAATTTATCAGGTGCTTTAATTCAGGATAAATTATTTTTTAATGTTGGAGGTTTTTACAGAGCCGATAATGGTGTAAGAAATACTGGTTTTACAGCCAATAAAGGCGGACAGATCAAAGGAAATATTACCTATAAATTTGATGACGACGACTATTTAAGAGTAAATTTTAAGCATCTTGACGACCGAAATGCATTCTATTTACCAATTCCTCTAAAAAGTAACAACGGAAAAGTAGAAGGAATACCTGGTTTTAATCCAAATTATGGAACATTGACTTCAGTAAATTTTAGTCATTTAAATGTGCCTCAATATGGTGGAGGAACTTTTAGCGCAGACCTTGAAGATGGTTCACATCCTATTATCAACTCTATTGGAGCGGAATTCAAGAAAAAAATATCTGATAAAGTAACATTCAAAAATGCTTTCAAAAACACCAATATTGACTTGAATTACAACGCCATTTTTCCGAATGGAGGTCCGTGGACACAAGATGGATATGCAACAAGCGTTCAAAATACCACAGCCAGTAATCTAACATATTCTTATGTAGATAATGGTCAAAAACTGGATCCAAACGCTTTAATTATGCGAGCAGATCTTTGGCATATCGACAAAAAGATGAACAATTTTGCGAATAATTTCTCTTTTTCATTTGATTTAGATCCTGTAAAATTGACTGCTGGTTATTATTATTCCAATTGGAAATCAAACCAATACTGGAATTGGAATTCTTATTTAGTAGGCGTTTCAGACAATCCGAGATTGTTAAATGTAAAAGACAATACAACTGGAGTAGATCATACCTGGAATGGTATCGAGAGAATTACTTGGTTAGAAAGAGATGCACAGACTAAAGGGCTTTTGAATGATATTTATGCTGACGCCGAAATTAAAGCGACTGATAATTTAACGTTTAATGCGGGTTTAAGATACAACAAAGACAAGTATTCTGGTTATAGAGATAACGCAAGATTTTTTGCAGAGAACTTAGGAATCTTAGACAACAATACTGCAGATGATGCTGTGACAACGGTAAAAGGAAATCCTTACACGTATTGGAGATATGATGTAAGCGAATGGTCTTATACTGCTGCGGGGAATTATAAATTTAGTGACAAAATGGCTTCATACGTTCGTTATAGCCACGGATTTAGATCTCCAATCGAAGAATCTTTTTATGATAATGCAGCAGATTTAAGCAAACTTCAAAATACCGAAGTAAATCAGTTTGAATTGGGGTATAAATATGCGAGTTCATTCTTCTCAGTAAATGCGAATTTATTTCACATGGGTTTAAAGAATGTTGCTTTCACCGATATTTTATCTGACGGAAGTTCTGAAAACAAATTTGCCGACGTAAATAATATTGGTCTAGAAGTAGAAACTAATGCGAGATATAGTATCGTAAAACTGAATTTTACATTCACAATTCAAAAACCAGAATACGATAACTTTACGGGAACAAATGCTGACGGTTCTACTTTTGATTTCAACGGAAATACCGCCAGAAGAATCCCTAAGTTTTTCTGTAATCTAAGACCAGAAGTTGATATTACAAAAGACCTTACGGCTTATGTTCAGTTTTCTTATTATGATAAAAAATTCACAAATCAGGATAACAGACAAGTTTTGCCGGCTTATAAAGAAGTTGGAGCAGGTTTAAATTATACCTATAATAATCTTCGTTTTGCGGTTGATGCTTCGAACTTATTCAATGAAATTGGTTTGACCGAAGGAGATCCAAGACAAACAACATCTGCGGCAAGCGATGTTTTTATGGCAAGACCTATTTTAGGACGTGCCTTTAGATTTTCGGTAGCAATTAATTTCTAAATACAATATACATATAGTTACTGTAGAGGCGCACAGCAGTGCGTCTCCGCACAGTAACTACAAAGAAAAGCATAGATAAAACAAAATAAAAAAATGAAAAACATAGGAATTAAAATCTCTCTTTATCTAAATTATTTTGTCTTCGCCATCTTATTAAACAGCGTAGGTATTGTGATTCTAAAATCGCAAAGAAATTACGGAGTAGATGAAGTTCAGGCAAGTATTCTGGAAGCTTTTAAGGACATGCCAATTGCAATTGTATCTTTTTTTATAGCTTCTTTTTTACCCAGAATAGGCTATAGAAAATCGATGCTTATTGGTTTGGCTTTAGTTACTCTGGCTTGTATTTCTATGTATTTTGGAAACTCATTCGACAATGCTAAAATCCTTTTTGCTACCGTTGGAGTTTCATTTGCTTTGATAAAAGTTTCAGTTTATTCGTTGATTGGAACTGTAACCGAAACCAAAAAAGAACACAACGCTCTAATGAGTAGTATTGAAGGTTTTTTTATGGTTGGAATCGCGTTAGCTTATTTTTTATTTCCAGCCTTTAATAACGAAAACGATCCAAATTCATGGTTAAACGTTTATTGGTTTTTGGCGGGATTATCGTTCTTGTCATTTTTGTTTTTATTTTTTGTAAAATTCAAAGAAACTGAAGTTTCAGCGGGAGCAAATCTTAAAGATGACTTCTTGCAAATGTTCAAATTAATGGCAAAACTACTTACTGTTATTTTTGTTATCAGTGTCTTTTTGTTTGTTATGATCGAGCAGGGAATCCTTTCGTGGTTGCCCACATTCAATACAAAAGTGCTTCATCTGCCAGAAAACATTAGTATCATGATGGCCAGTATTTTGGCTATTTCATTAGCGATCGGAAGATTAATTGCCGGAATCGTTACCAAAAAAGTAAACTGGATTTATGTTTTAAGTGTTTGTATCATTTCGGCCATGTTAATAGTTGTTTTTGTACTTCCAAAAACCGTTGGATTAGAAGTGAAAAACATCAATACACTTTCGGATATTCCGCTAATAGGTTTCGCATTTCCTTTAATAGGATTATTCATTGCGCCCATCTATCCGTTACTAAATTCAATTGTATTAAGTGCCTTACCAAAGAATTTACAAAGCTCCATGACCGGATTAATTGTGATTTTTTCTGCTCTTGGCGGAACCTTAGGTTCCAGAATAACAGGTTGGTTGTTTAAAAATGAAGGACCGGAAAAAGCTTTTTACTTTACTCTAATTCCAATGTCTTTATTATTAATATCCTTTTTTATTCTCAAAAAAATAACTTCAAAAGATGAAATTTAAATTACATATAACCCAAACCATCGAAAAATTATTGGCTCAGGAAGATACTGATGGCGATAAAAAAATAACGATTGATGATCATGGTCCAAAAAAGTTTTTACTGAATGATGAAAACGGAAATTCTGCTTTGATCGAAGGAACATACCAGCTTTCGAATTTATTGCAGGAATTGGCTTTGGCTAAAAAAAACAATACCGAATTTGGTGAGATTGATCTAAGTGAAATCACCGAAGATCCTGTAAAAAGAATTTCTGGAAAAATAAAAAATCTGTATTGGAAAGGTCTTACCCGAACAATTGATGCTGATGGAGTAAAAAAAATTCTGGAAGATAATAAGATCGAAAATGAAGTGGCTTATCTGTATGTGCCATTTGGCGACGAAATAGTTTTTGATTATTTCAAGAAATTAGAAGCTGTAACGCCAAAATTAAAAGTGGTGCAAATGCCTAAGAATATTTCGCCTGAATATGTTTTATCGCTCAATAAAAAGCCAGGAATTTTAGCTTTGGCACTTCAGATAAAAAACAATGAAATCTCTGGAGTTCCGTTTGTGGTTCCGGGCGGACGATTTAATGAAATGTACGGTTGGGACAGTTATTTTATTGCTAAAGGACTTTTGATCGACAATAAAATTGATCTTGCTTTAGGCATTGCCGAGAATTTTAAATATCAAATCGATCATTACGGAAAAATTCTAAATGCAAACCGCAGTTATTATTTAACCCGCACGCAACCGCCGTTATATACATCGTTGATTAAAGATGTTTTAGAGAAATCTAATCCAGATATTTTTTGGATAGAAAGGCATTTAAAGACCGCGATAAAAGAATACCAAACCGTTTGGATGGAAGAAGGAAAACGTCTTACTGCAAATGGATTAAATCGTTATAAAGCCGAAGGAATCGGACTTCCGTTTGAGGTAGAAGAAGGACATTTTGATGATATTCTGGAGCAATATGCGCCAAAACATAATTTATCAACTCGTGAATTTGAAAAGAAATATCTCGAAAGAGAAATTGTCGAACCTGAACTCGATAAATATTTTACACACGATAGAAGCATGCGCGAAAGTGGTCATGATACAACTAATAGATTGGTTGGAGTTTGTGCCAATTTAAATACGGTTGCAATTAATAGTTTATTGTATAAATACGAAACCGATATTGCATTTTTGATTCAAAAGTATTTTAAAAATGAATTTCAATATTTTGAAGATAAATCTTTTTCGGGTGAATATTGGACAGAAAAAGCGACTTTCAGAAAGAAAAAAATAAACGAAATGTTATGGAATCAAGAAAACGGAATTTATTTCGATTATGATTTTGTAAACGAAAAACAGCATTTTTTTGAGGCTGCGCCTACATTTTATCCGCTTTGGGCAAAAATAAGCACGGAGGAACAAGCAGAAATTTTGGTTAAAAAGACGCTTCCAAGATTTAAAATGAAAGGCGGAATTGCTGGCTGTACCAAAGAATCAATTGCTAATGTAGACGAAAATGCTCCAGTTAGACAATGGGATTATCCGTTTGGATGGGCGCCGCATCAAATGCTTTTATGGGAAGGACTATTGAATTATAATTTCAACGAAGAAGCCCAAGAAATGGTTTATCGATGGCTTTGGCTTATTACCAGAAACGCAGTTGATTATAATGGAACTATTCCCGAGAAATTTGACTTATCAATAAGTTCACATAAAATCTTTGCCGAATACGGAAATGTAGGAACTGAGTTTGATTATATACCCGAAGAAGGTTTTGGATGGATGAATGCTTCCTATCAATACGGATTAACGATCTTGGAAGATGATCTAAAACAAAAATTATCAGATTTAGTTGATCCTGATGATTTGTTTTAAAATAGCCACAGATTGAAAGATTTTCGCAGATTATATTAGTTTTCAAATGACAAACCCGACAGATTTTTAAAACCTGTCGGGTTTACTGTATGTAAATGTGAAATTTTTGCCACGAATTTCACCAATTTTCACTAATTTAATTAGGATAAAAATTCGCGAAGATTCGTGAAATTCGTGGCGAAAAAACTAAACTTTTCTCCCCATTAAATTCTCGCCAAAAGTTCTAAGAATGTTTTTCTTTTCAGCTTTAATATCCATTTTTTCTAAAGTTTCGAACGCTTTAAAAGTATACATTTCTATTGCATTCTGAGTCGCTTTTGAAGCACCTGATTCATTAAAAATAGCTTTTGCCGTTTCGATCTTTTTAGTGTTATCTTCCAGTTGTAAACTGAATAAATTTTCTAGTTCTGAAGCTTTTTCAGGAGATGAAAATTCACGAGCTTTTAGATATAAATACGTTTTTTTATTTACCATTATATCACCGCCAACTTGTTTTCCAAAAGTTTCAGGATCTCCAAAAGCATCCAGATAATCATCTTGAAGTTGGAAAGCTAAACCTAGATTTAATCCGAAATCGTAAATCAAATCACCTTCTTTTTCGGAAGTTTTGGCAACAATTGAACCCATTTTCATGGCTGCAGCGACTAAAACAGCTGTTTTATATTCGATCATTTTAAGATATTGAGGAATCGTAACATCGTTTCTTTTTTCAAAATCAACATCCCATTGTTGTCCTTCACAAACCTCTAAAGCAGTTTTGCTAAAAAGTTTTGCTAAATCTCTAAAAACAGTAGGTTCATATTGTTCAAAATATTGATAGGCAAGAATCAGCATTGTATCTCCAGAAAGAATTCCAGTGTTTAGATTCCATTTTTCGTGTACAGTTTCCTGTCCTCTGCGCAAAGGAGCGTCATCCATAATATCATCGTGAACCAGCGAAAAATTATGAAAAACTTCAACTGCCATAGCAGCCGGAAGAGCTACTTTATAATCAGTGTCAAAAACTTCAGCAGCCATTAAAGTTAGTACCGGGCGCATGCGTTTTCCGCCTAGACCTAAAATATATTCAATTGGTTCGTAGAGGTTTTTAGGCTCTTTGTTGATGCTTTGGCTTTCTAAATAATTTATAAAAAATTCTTGGTACTGGCTAATATCGTGCATAATAAATAATCTGAATTGCGAGGCTCAAAGATACGATTCATTATGAATTTTCCTTTCTTAAAATTTTTAAATGATAAATAAGTGCTTCAAAAGGCCCTTAAAACGGCTAATACTTAGCGATTTAAAATTATTTTAAAAAAAACTTGGAAACTTTATTGGTGTTTAGAGTTTCCTGTTTATATTTGCAACTTCTTAGTGGAAACTTGAAACACTGTAAAAGTTTCCATGTAGAGATTTGAGTAATTTATAAACTCAATTAAATCAAATAGTTATGAAAACAACATGGACCTTAGACTCTAGCCAATCAGATGTTTTGATTAAGATGAGACATTCAATAATTGCATACATGGGCGGAACTACAAATAAATTTGATGGTTTTGTGAATATTGAAGATAATGAAATTGAAGATGCTTCAGTTGAATTTTCATTAGACATCAACAACAAAAATGATAGTTTTCAGCAAGTTGATACGTATTTACAACTTCAAGATCTGTTTGATGTAAATGAACATCCGATTATTAGTTTTAAGTCGACTTCATTTCAAAAAGTAAATAATAACATCAATTTTTTTAAAGGTGATTTAACGATAAAAGATGTTACCAAAGTGGTTGAACTTGATGCAGAGTTTATAGGAGTGAATTCTTATAATGGACGAAAAAAAGTTGCTTTTGAAATTAAAGGAGACATTAAACGTCAGGATTTTGGTTTAGATTATAATTCATACAATCATAATGGAGGTCTTGCATTAGGAAAAGACATTAAGCTTATTGCAAATCTTGAGTTTAGTATATAAATCTTACATAATGAATAAGTTAATGTAAAATTATTACAAATATAACGAGAGCTATTTTTTAGGTTTTAGTCTCTCAAATATATTTGCAATACAATTTGAAAAATCAAAATGAAAGAGAAAATTATAGCAAAAGCGAGTGAGTTGTTTTTAAAGCTCGGTTTTAAAAGTGTTACAATGGATGATATTGCTGGAGAAATGTGTATTTCGAAAAAAACGATTTACAAGTATTTCTGTAATAAAGAAGTCCTGATCGAAGAAAGTACATCTACAGTTCACAAACAAGTACATGAAGTTATCGATACTATTGTAGCGAAAGATTATAATGCAATTCATGAAAATTTTGAGATTAGAGAATCTTTTCGAGATATGTTCAAAAATAATACAGACACCTCTCCAATTTATCAATTAAAGAAGCATTATCCTGAAATATATCAAAATATATTGTCGTACGAAATAGATCAATGTAGTCAATATTTTAGAGAAAACATTGAAAAAGGAATGCGTGAAAAGCTCTATAGAGAAGAGCTAAATATAGATGTTTATGTTAAATTTTATTACACTTTAATTTTTCATATTAACGAAAATACAGTTTCAGAACGTGAAGCACAAAAAATAGAATTAGAAGCACTGGAATATCACACCAGAGCAATGGCAACAGAAAAAGGAATACTCGAATTAGAAAAACAACTTAAAAAAATTACTACTTAATCATCAATCTATGAAAAGAATAATTCTTATATTTTTGTGTACAATTGGCTTGACTGCCAACGCACAAGTCAAAAGTCTAACCCTAAAAGAGGCTGTTGTATACGCGCTTGAAAACAAAGCCGATGCTAAAAAAGCTAAATTACAGGTTGAAAATAGTGAGTATAAAATTCAAGAAGTACGTTCGAGAGCCTTACCACAAATTTCTGCAAACGGAAATCTAACTCACAATCCAATAATTCAAACAACCGTTATTGACGGAGCAGGATTTGGTCAGCCAGGAACTACGATTCAGGCAGCATTTGGTCAAAAATGGACTTCAGGAGCTGGAGTTTCATTAACCCAAACAATATTTGATCAATCTGTTTTTACAGGATTAAGAGCAGCAAGATCGACACGTGAGTTTTACCAAATAAATGATCAGTTAACAGAAGAGCAAGTTATTGAAAGAGTAGCAAATAACTACTATTCCGTTTATGTACAAAAAGAAAGATTGGTTTTATTAGACAGTAATTATGTTAATACAACCAAAGTTCGTGACATTGTAAAAGGTCAATTTGATAACGGTTTAGCTAAGAAAATTGACTTAGACCGTATCGTTGTTAAAATGTCAAACATTGATACAGAGCGTCAACAAATAAAAAATCAAATTACTTTACAAGAAAATGCGTTGAAGTTTTATATGGGTATGCCTATAGAAACTCAAATTGATTTACCAAAAGAAGAATTTGAAGTTGTTCCTGCTGCATTGACAGAAGTGCCAAATGTTGAAAACAGAACAGAATACTTGCTTTTGAAAAAACAAGAAGAGCTTTTAGTATTCAACAAAAAAGCAGTTGAAGCAGGATATTATCCAACACTTTCTCTAACGGCAGGTTATAATTATATTGGTCAGGGGCCACAAATGCCTTGGTTTGCAAAACCATCAAATGGTGTGTATTGGTCAGATTACTCTGCAATAGGATTGAATTTACACGTGCCAATTTTTACAGGATTTGGAACTCGTGCCAAAGTAAGACAAGCTGATGTAGAAATCAGATCACTTCAGGAAGATATGAAAGACACTAAACTTTCTCTTGATTTAGATTACAGAAACGCAATGGCGCAAATTGATAATAACCTTGTTACAATCAATAATCAAAAAGAAAACATGCGTTTGGCGACTGAAATCTTAAGCAATACAAAGAACAATTACCTTCAGGGATTAGCATCATTAACAGATTTATTAGACGCAGAAAATGCATCTCTTGAAGCTCAAAATAATTTTACCAGAGCAGTTTTAAATTATAAAATTGCCGAAATATCTCTAATCAAATCAAAAGGCGAACTTAAAACTCTTATTAAATAACTAAACAAAATGAAGAAAACTATTATAACAATCGTAATCATAATTGCAGCGCTGGGTGTGATTGGATATGTCTTAAATAATAATAAGAAGAAGAATAAAGAAAAAACAGATATCGTAGCAGAGAAAAATGCAGCTATATCAGTAAAAGTTTCTCCTGTTAAAACAGAAGAGATATCATTGGATTTCGTTGCAAACGGAAATTTTCAACCAATTCAACAATTGACTTTCTCTGCCGAAAAATCTGGTAAAGTAATCAGTGTTTTAGCAAAAGAAGGAGATTACGTAAAAGTTGGTCAAACGTTATTGACAATGAGAGGCGATGTAATTAACGTAAGTGCACAACAAGCACAAGCAGTTTATCAAAATGCAAAATCTGATTATAGCAGATACGAAAATGCTTTTAAAACTGGTGGTGTTACAAAACAACAATTAGATCAGGCAAAATTAGCTTTAACAAATGCAGAATCTAACTTAAAACAAGCTAACATCAATGTGGGTGATACAAAAGTAAAAGCTCCAATTAATGGTTTTATCAATAAAAAATACATTGAGCCAGGTTCTATCTTAACAGGAATGCCAGCAACAGCTTTGTTTGATATCGTAAACGTTTCTAAATTAAAATTAGTAGTTACTGTAAACGAAAACCAAGTAGCAAGTTTAAAAGTAGGAGATCATATTAATGTAACAGCTAGTGTTTATCCAGATAAAAATTTCTCAGGAAAAATCACTTTCATTGCTGCAAAAGCAGATGAGTCTTTAAACTTTCCAGTTGAAATTGAAATTACAAACAACGTAAACAACGACCTAAAAGCAGGTATGTACGGAACAGCAAACTTTGCATCAAAACAACAAAAACAACATATGATGGTTGTACCAAGAAATGCATTTGTTGGAAGTGTAAGCAGCAACGAGATTTTTGTAGTTGAGAAAGGTGTTGCAAAATTAAGAAAAGTAACAGCAGGTAGAATTTTAGGTGATAAAGTAGAAATCATCAACGGATTAACTGATGGAGAGATTGTAGTTACAACTGGTCAAATTAACTTACAAGACGGTAATACAGTAGAAATTATTAAATAATTGTAGGCTATAAGCCGTAAGCTATAAGCTTTAAGCCATTCAAAAGCCTAAAGTCTATAGCGTACAGCCTAAAGCATAAAAAAACATATATGAAATTAGCCGAAATATCCATAAAACGTCCGTCGTTAGTAATTGTATTGTTTACAATTCTAACACTTGGTGGATTGTTCAGTTACAGCCAATTAGGTTATGAGCTGATCCCTAAATTTGAGCAAAACGTTATTACCATTTCTACTGTTTATCCAGGAGCATCTCCAAGTGAGGTAGAAAATACCGTAACCAAGAAAATTGAAGATGCGATTGCATCCCTGGAGAACGTTAAGAAAATTGACTCCAAGTCGTACGAAAGTTTGTCTATCGTTTCGATTACATTAACCTCTAATGCCAAAGTCGATTTCTCTCTTAATGATGCGCAGCGAAAAATAAACGCGATTATTAGTGATTTACCGGACGATGTTAAAACTCCGGCACTAACCAAGTTCTCGCTGAGTGATTTACCAATTATGACACTTGGTGCCAACGGAAAAATGGACGAAGCAGAATTTTATGACTTAATTGACAAAAAAATTGCTCCTATTTTATCTCGTGTACAAGGTGTGGCACAAGTAAATATCATTGGTGGATCTGAGCGCGAAATTCAGGTAAATCTTGATGCAGTAAAAATGCAAGGTTACAATTTATCTGTTCCTCAAGTCCAACAAATGATTTTGACTTCGAACTTAGATTTCCCAACAGGAAACATTCAAACTCGTAATCAAAAAATATTAATTCGTTTAGCAGGTAAATATAAAAGTGTTGACGAATTAAGAAACTTAGTAGTTTCTTCTCAAAACGGAATTCAAATTCGTTTAAGTGATATTGCAGATGTTCAGGATACTCAAAAAATTGCTGAAAAAATATCTCGTGTAGATCAAAAAAGCGCGATCGTTTTACAAATCGTAAAACAATCTGATGCAAATGCGGTTGCCGTGAGTGAGCAATTGTTGAAAACAATTAAAGTTCTTGAAAAAGATTATAAAAACAATGAATTAAAATTAGAAGTTGCAAAAGACAGTACGGTATTTACTCTTGAAGCGGCAGACTCTGTAGTTCACGATTTATTAATTGCAGTTGTTCTGGTAGCATTTGTAATGTTGTTTTTCTTGCACAGTATTAGAAACTCGTTAATTGTAATGGTTTCTATTCCGGCATCTTTGATTGCTACCTTTATTGGTATTTATTTTATGGGATACACATTAAACTTAATGAGTTTACTTGGTTTATCTCTTGTTGTAGGTATTCTGGTCGATGATGCGATTGTGGTACTGGAGAATATTTACAGGCATATGGAGATGGGTAAAAACCGAATTCGTGCATCGTATGATGGAACTGCAGAAATTGGTGGAACAGTAACGTCGATTACCTTAGTAATTGTGGTTGTATTCTTGCCTATTGCAATGAGTTCTGGTTTAGTATCTAACATCATTACACAATTTTGTGTTACCGTAATTATCTCGACTATGCTATCACTTTTAGCATCGTTTACAATTATTCCTTGGTTATCATCTCGTTATGGTAAATTAGAACATATTGAAGGAAAGAATTTATTTGGAAGAATCATTCTTGGTTTCGAAAGCTATTTAACACGTTTCACAGATTGGATTTCTCACTTATTAACTTGGTGTTTGGATAATTATGGAAAAACAGTTGTTTTAGTATTACTATTGTTTTTTGGGTCAATATTTGGTTTATCACCGTTTATTGGGGGAGAATTTTTCGCATCATCTGATAGTGGAGAGTTTTTAGTTCAAATCGAAATGCCAAAAGATGCTTCGTTAGAACAAACGAACTTCATGACTCAAAAAGCTGAAGCATTCCTGAAAGGAGAAGAATATGTTCACAGTCAAATTACAACTGTAGGACAAACTTCAGAAGGTTTTGGAGCATCGCAAGCAACAGCTTACAAAGCAGAGATTGACGTAAAAATGATCGAACAAAAAGATCGTAAAGATGATGCATCTGTTTATGCTGCAAAAATCAAACGTAAATTAGAAAAAGTATTAGTTGGAGCAAAAGTAAAAACAGTTCCGGTTGGTATTTTGGGTACTGCAGAAGATGCTACTTTAGGATTGATTGTAACAGGTCCATCTACAGAAAGTGCCATGGCATTTGCCAAATTAGCTGAAGCAGAATTACGTAAAATTCCTGGAACAACAGAGATTAAATTAACAGTTGAAGATGGAAATCCTGAAATTAACGTTAAAGTAGATCGTGATAAAATGGCTGCTTTAGGATTAACACTTCAAACAGTTGGTTTAACAATGCAAACTGCGTTTAGCGGAAACACAGATGGTAAATACAGAGCTGGAGAATATGAGTATGATATCAACATTAGATACAACGCATTCGACAGAAAAAGTATTACTGACGTAAGTAATCTGATTTTCATTAACTCAGCTGGGCAACAAATAAAATTGTCTCAATTTGCTGATATTACTGAAGGTTCTGGACCTAGCCAGTTAGAGCGTAGAGACAAATCAGCATCGGTAACTGTAAAAGGACAAAACGTTGGGGTTCCTTCAGGAACAATTGTTGGAATATGGCAGGAAAAACTAAATAAGTTAAAAAAACCAGCTGGTGTAAACTATATCTGGGGTGGTGATATGGAGAATCAATCTGAAGGATTTGGTACTTTAGGAATCGCTTTATTAGCTGCTATTATTTTGGTTTACCTTGTAATGGTGAGTTTGTACGACAGTTTCGTTCACCCATTTGTAGTATTGTTTGCCATTCCGCTTTCGTTTATTGGTGCTTTGTTTGCATTAGCATTGACAAACAACTCATTGAACATCTTTACCATTTTAGGTATTATTATGTTGATTGGTCTGGTGTGTAAGAATGCGATCATGCTTGTCGATTATACCAATCAACGAAGAGCAGCCGGAGAATCAATCAGAGCAGCATTAATTCAGGCAAATCACGCACGTTTACGTCCAATTTTGATGACGACAATTGCGATGGTATTTGGTATGTTCCCAATTGCATTAGCATCTGGAGCAGGAGCTGAATGGAAAAATGGATTGGCTTGGGTAATTATTGGAGGATTAATTTCATCTTTATTCCTAACCTTGATCGTTGTTCCTGTAATCTACCAAATAATGGAAGGAATAGTTAGAAGATTATCTAAAGGAGAGAAAATTGATTACGAAACTGAAATGTTTGCAGATTATACGCCAACAGAAGTAAGTGAAGACGGTTTTAATCCTAAACATACCCACTAAAAAATTAAATTTCAATTTTTTAAAATTCCAAATTCCAATGTTGGAAGTGGTAAAAATAAAATCCCAAGTTCCTTAATGGAATTTGGGATTTTTTTATTGCTTACTTCAAAGTATCAAATTGGAATTTGGAATTTCTTTATTGGAATTTATAAGTATTATTTAAGGTACAAATAATGATTATAATAATCAATAATTGCCTTTCCTTCGAGCAAAACATCAGCACCAATAATGCCGTGAACCGGTTTTGCTTTGTACGATTCTAAAGCTTCGTTTACGTGCGATAGATCAAAAATTACAATACTAAAATCTTGATTTTTCCAACTTCCAAGTCGTAACGAGTTTTGTCCTGAAATTTGTGTTTTCATTCCAGTTCCTCCAGCTCCAGATGCTTTGGTTTTAGATTTTTTTGCATTCAGTTCAAAACGTTCAATACTTTCAAAACCCACACAAGAATTAGAAGCTCCCGTATCTAAAATAAAGTTTCCCGATACGCCGTTTATTTTGGCTTTTATTAAAAGATGTTGTGTTTTGGTAACCTTAAATTTTATTTTTTTGTATTTCTCTTTTTTGAGAACCTCGTGAAGATTTTCCATTTTCGATAATGATTGAAAACCAAAAATAAAGCAATTACAATCAATAAACTAATTACATAATAGATATAATTTCCTGATTTTTCTTCTGATGAAATCGAACCATAATACACAAAAGAACTCCAATAATAGGGAGATTTCTTTGCATTTGGAATCGATTTATCTTTCAGAAAAGCAATTTTAGCATTAGTATTGGCTTCAAAATACGGAACATTATTTTTTACGTTTTTATAAAAATCAGCCATAAATACTGATGTTGTATAATCGTTTACTTTCCATAAAGAGAATAATAAATTTTGTGCGCCGGCAAACTGAAAACCTCTTGCAACGCTCATTGCGCCTTCGGCCTTGTAAAGTTTTCCAATTCCAGTTTCGCAAGCACTTAAAACCACTAAATCCGGATTCATATTAAGATTATACAATTCAGAATATAATATTTCCTGATCGTAAAATTTAATGCTTGCGGGAGTTTCAATATCGCCCGAAGAAGCGTGTGTACTTAAATGGAGAATAGAATAATTAGAGAGATTTTTCTTGAAATTATTAAAACCAGCATCTGCATTTTCTAAATATTTCCCTTTAAAATTCCTTTTGATAAATTCTAATTCTTTCTTTGAATAACTCAATTCAAAAGCGGTTTTCTCGAAAATTGGAAAAATCCCTAAGACTGTTTTTTCTGAATTAGAAACAGGTTTACCATTCAGATACATTGTTGCCGAAGTATTATAAGCAATTTTAAAATCATTTAGTAAATAATGCATTTTTGCAAAATTCGTTGTTGATGATTCTTGCGTAATCAGTGCTTCGAAAGGCAGGAAATTTAAAATCCCGTCAGGAACAAGAATGAGGTTTTGATAAACGTAATTTGTTGGTAATTTTAATAAATCGTAAGCTGTTTTTCCAGAATGAATGTAACCTGGAATGTCATTTATAATTGAATTTGAATCATTGAAGTAATTTATAAAATGCATTATATTATAAATCTTTCCGTCACCAACTTGAAGTCGATTCAATGAAATTCGATTGTTTTGTAAAGTGAAATAATACTGATTCTCAAATCCCATAAAATAATAGACCATTATTGCTTTGTCTTTTTCTAATTTCGAAAACAAGACTTTTAAATCGCACTTTTCAGGAATATAATTTGGGTTTTCAGATTGCACTTTTTTCAGCGAAAGCATCATTTCGTTTTGCTTTTTTATAAGTAGGTTTATTGCTGAAATATTCGCCAAGTCACCTTTTTGCTGTTCTTTTAAAATGGCATTATTAAAATTTTGAAGCTCTAGTAAAACTTGTTTTTCTTCTGCGGAAGCGTTTTTAATATTCGAACGAAAACGTTGCAATATTCCGGATTTTGTTCTTTCAGACAATTGAAAAGCTTCTTCCAGATATTGAATTTTGTTTTCCTTTTGATACAAGCGATCATAAATAGAAATACACTTTTCTGTACGATCACGCGATCTTAATTGTGCAATAATTTTTGAGTTTTCGTACACCAAAGAATTCATCAATAAACCTTCGATATAAAATGAAAGTTCAAAAGTCTGAAGTGCTTTTTTGGGCTGTTTTAATTGCGAGATTTCGGCCTGCAAATCGAGCGCATCAATCAAAACTGTTTCAGCATATAGTTGGTTTTGATTTGGCAGCATATTTTTTGAATTATAATTTGGAATCAGAATTCTAAAAACAGCTTGAATTTGCTTTTCACTTTCAACATATTTTCTTTCTTCAAAAAGTAATAAAGCCTTTTCGTGATAAAGTTTAGCCAGTTTTCGAGGAAGTTGATTGGGAGCTTGCAAACAGAGTTTTTCTGCTTTTTCTAAGTAAGAATTGGCAATCTCAAATCGTTGCCATTGTCTGTTTAACGACGCAAGATTTCTATAGGAATTAGATAAAGTTTCTGATTGATTTTTTTCGTTTTGTAAATACTTTATCGAAGATTGAAATGCATTCTGAGCTTTCTGATGATTTTCAGGTCTCATTAAATTTCCGGTAGAATTCAGCAAATAATTAGTCCCCAGATTATTCAGTAAAATGCCTTTTTGAGAATTTGATAGTTTTACTGTTTTTAAAGTAGTTTCTAATAATTCTATCGCCAAAGAAATCTTTCCGGAATTTTGATAAACGTTTGACAAATTGAGAATGGCAGCAATTTTTTGTTTTTGAGCGTCGGGGTAATTTTTAGAGGTATTTACAATAAAAAAGTATTGCTTTATGGTATTTTCGGCGTTATCATAATCGCCCAAAACGGTATATAAATTGCCTAAAGGTTTTAAGCAATATTCAATAATATCATAATTAGAGAGTTTTTGTTTCTGATAAATCTGCCAGGCTTTTTCATAACTGTAAATGGCTTTTTCGGTTTGCCCGAATTGATTTTCATAATAGGCTTTATTGCAGTTTAGAACTACAATTGCCAATAATTCGTCTTTAGTTTTTGGTTTCGAATTTTTCCAGAAATCCGTTTCTATTTGGTCTAAATTTTTTATAGCTTTCAACGAAGGATTCGCAACAAAAACATCAACTGCATTATATATATTATCTTCCTGATTCTGCCCTGACAGATTCAGACTAAAAAAAAGAAAGATTAAGCCATATAAGTGATATAAGTTCATATTAATTTGGTTCGCATATTTTTAAAGTTAAAGCATAAAAGTAATATAAGGTCAAAGTTGTAATTTGAATTAGATAAAAAACAAATCTACAGTTCAGCTTTAATATGAACTTATATCACTTATATGGTGAAAAAAACATTAAAATTTCCAAATTCCATAAAGCTGGAAATAATTAAAATTTTGTTCAAAATTAATTACATAACGCGCGCCTAAACTTGGTCCGATTCTGGCAAATCCTGCTGTTAAATCAAATAATAAACCCGTTTTTAAATTGACAAATGAGTTTTTAACCGAATTTGATTCAGTTCGGGTATTGATTAAAAATTGATCTGTTGCACCTTCAAAAGTTTCAATTTTCCTGGTTTGATTTTGTTCAGACGAAACATCAAAATTGGCCTGAATTCCTGCTCCAACACCAATGTAATTATTAATATTGTACCGAACTAAAATTGGAATCTCCCAGTTTACATTTTTGTTTTCGTTTGTAGTTGTTGTGCGTTGTAGTTGTTTTACACCGTTTGGGTTTGCCACAATATCATTAACCACAGAGGCACCGCTTTCATATTTGTTCAAAGCATTAATCCATTCGGCTTGCCAATAAAAGCGATACGATTTAAAAGGCGAAATAGTTGCGCCCACAAAATAACTGGTCGATTTTTCTAAATCTGGATATAAATTATAACCTGCTTTTGCGCCAATCGAAATTCCGGGTAGAAATCGGGTAGTGGCGTAGTTGGTAATTATAGGTTCGTTTTTATCAAAAATAATGGCTGTTCTGCTTCGGGTTTTTACTTTATGAAAATCTTCGGCAAACTTCATCGAATATTTTACAAAACCTTTAGTACTGTCTTTTTCTTTTACATTTTTTTGCTCGCTTCCAGGTAAATAGATGTTTTTGAAAGTAAAGAAAATCTGTTTTTGCTTGATGATAGTATCAAGACAACTTACTGTTGGTTCTTCGCCTTTTGGGCAAATGGGACATTTTGGATACATATCTTCAATCTGAAATGTTTTTTTGTCAAACATGTCCGGAACATCTGTTTCTAATCGAATCATTCTCGCTGGGCCTTCGCCGTTGTTTTGAAAACGGGTTTTAAAATTCACTCTCTTAAAACGGACTAATCTGTAATTCATAAAACTTCCGTTAGACCCCATTTTATTTGGATCGTGAGAAGTTACGATTTCCATTTCCAGATTTTTTACTTTGTGGTTTTTATAGCTTCTGTTGGGAACAAAAATACCGCGCATTGTAACCGTTGCGCTAGTATCTTTAATCATTTCCGGAGTAGTTTTAAAAGTATAAAATATATTGTGTGTTTCGCTCGGATTTACATCGTCAAATTCTAAAATCGAAACATTATGATAGGTTTTATTGGCGTTTAATAGCGAAGCATCGAGATCTTCTTCAGTCGTTGTATTTCGGTATTTTTTGAGTTTAGAACTATTTTCGGCAGAAGCCAAATAATTTTTAGAATCATCCAGATCATTGGCAAAAGCAATAGTATTTTCTTTCACTTCGCGCTCGTTTGCATAGGTTCTAAAATCGACTAGTTCGAAATTATTACTTTTAAATTGTTTCTCATTATAAAACAAATATAGCTTTCCGCTCGCAACATAATTTTCCAGATTTTGATAACTTACTACGACTACCATTTCCTGCTCCGGAATTGGATCACAGTTTTTAATAATCGCAAATCCATTTTGATGTGCAATTGATGCAATATCTTTATAATTAGAGTCTGTAATATCGTTTACTGCCACTTTTTTGGGGCGAGTTGCTGGAGGTTTTCCGTTGTCGTAATTATTGGTTACGGCAAGTCTTGTGATATAAGTTCCTTTGTTTTTGTACACATGTTTCGGTTCAGCCTCTTTGCTGTAATGTCCGTCACCAAGTTCCCATAAATATGAGTAACTAGGTTTTGGCGCGCCCGCAATTGGAATTAAAGGTGGAGTTTCGGGTTTGTAAGTGACCACATTTCCGGTTTGGATAAAACTAATATTGGCTCTTCGGGTTATGGTGTCTTTTACTTTGGTTTGTGAGAAAGAGAATATAGATAAAAGAATAAAGAATAAAGATGATAGTGGTTTCATAACTTGAGTTTTTTTTAGCTCTGATAATAGCAGAAATCCTTTTTCTGACTTCTTGAGGAAGTAAAAGATTACCTTACTAAATTCATATTTCAAAAAGAGTTTAGTGAACTTCGTTTGTAACAAATGGCAGGATTAGCTTCTTAAAATCTTCAGAATCAATTTTAAAACTGGATTAAATGTAAAAAAAAGTGATGAGCAAATCACCACTTTTTCTTAAAAAGTATTCTGTAAGTTATTGAATAGCATTGATTGCGGCTATTAATTGAGTTTCTGTGCCAACTGTAGTTTCGGCAAGAGTAAAGGTATAGACATCGTTTGCAGCAACAGTTACGGCTTTAATTGCATAACGCCATTGACCATTGTCTTCTGTCGCAAAAATTACATGACATTTTAATCCAATCGGGATTTGTCCGTAATGTTCACTAAATAGTCCGGCAGAAGTGTAAGTGTCTAGTTTAGCAAGCGCATTTGTGCCTTCACCATCATATGATAGATAAACAGCACTATTAGTATTGTCGTAGCCAGTAGGAGCGCCAACAAGAAGGGTAGTTTTTGGTCTTGGATCGCTGTAAAAACGGTCTACGTTTGTCCATCCAAAGTTGCCAAAAGTTACATAATAATTGTTTCCTTCTCCTTGTACACCGCCTTTTCCACCAGTTCCATCGGCGTTTGGTTTTGGTTGTTCCCAAGCCAATTCGCCTCTTTCATCAATTTTACCAGTCCATAACGTCATAGCATTATCTAGGCCATCAGTCAAAGCAACAGGAACAATCATGTTCATAGAGCAAGATGTTTTAAGTTCAACTCCACCTTGTGACGCTTTGATGAAAAATTCGCCACCAGAAATCAATAAGTTTTTCTTTCCGTCGGGCATAACACCCATTGTAGGTTTGTTGGTAATTAACATATTTCCTTTGTCAAAAAGTTCGATGAATTCAATATCAACCGCTCCGGTTACAGCAACTCCATTTTTAGTCAAACAATCGCCGTTAATGTTCAGTTTTACTCCTTTTGCTGAGGTTATAGTTACAATACCAGTTCCGGCAGTGATGGTAAAGTTTTGTGTGTTTTTTTTGATTCCTTTTTCGCTTATACTTTTAAAAGCGGCTGCAGTAGGAGGCAAAATAAGATTGTCATTGCTGTCGTCAGTATTATCGCAACTTACGAACGTGATAATTAATAAAAATAAAACTCCGATTTTTTTAAAATTTGTGTTCATGATTTCTAGTTTTTATAAATCTGACTTGAGTGTAGTCAAGTGGTTTTCAGATTTTGGTTGTTAATTGTATTTTTATATCAATTTAGGTTTGATATTGTTACCCTTAATTTTTAAGTTTATTCGGAGAGGCATTTGTCTTCAAATACATTTCCATCTTCGTCAACTGCGACCAGAATGTTTTTATTCTGCGAAAGCGTAATACTTAAATAGATCCAAACGATTGACCAAAGGCCGAATGTGAGACACGTAAGAAACACATGAAAAGAATGATTGATTGCTTTTTTTTCTTTAGATAAAACCACATAAGATAGTTTTTCGTTGTGCTCTGTGATTATAAAACCATTTCTTGTTTTGGCAGAAAGGATTTTATGAAATTGATCTTGGTTTTCTTTATTTACAAATTGATAAGTTTCCATTTCTATTTATTTTTATGTGGCAAACTGTTTTTGATAACATTTTGATTTTTTGCCGCGACCCAAGTCAAACGAACTGAAGAAGTAGTTGTATGAATTTTCGGTTTGATAAAAAAAATCTATATCAATCTGTTTGATCCGTTTAATCTGTTGCGTACTTTTTGTGAGTTATTTTAAAGTATATCAGCTTGATTTGTTAATTGTTACCCATCAATGTGAAATTTATTTACAATTGTTCTTTAAATTAGCTACAAAAAGTTTTTTATGAGCCCAACTAAAATTCATCCTGATCAAATGTATATTGAAGGACTTGCCACAAATGATTCGGCAATTATTCAGACCATTTATAAAAAGTTCGTTCCAAAAGTGGTCATGTTCGTAATGAACAATTCCGGAGACAAAGAACATGCGCAGGATATAGTTCAGGAAGTCATGATTTTACTTTTTAATCAATCTAAAGCCAATACTTTACAATTGACTTGTCCGTTTGATGCTTACTTTTTTTTACTCTGTAAAAGAAAATGGCTAAATGAACTTAAAAAAACATCAAACAAAGGGGTAACAATTAATGAAGATGCGGTATCTATAAATGAATCTGCACTGGAATTAATTGGACACACAGAAGAGTTTGACGAAAAACAACAGCTTTTTGATACCATGTTTCAGAAATTAGGAGACAAATGTCAAGAGTTGTTAAAACTCAGTTTTACCATAAAATCGATGGAAGAAGTTGCCGAAAAGCTTAATGTAACTTACGGATATGTCCGCAAGAAAAAATCATTATGCGTAGGACAGTTGACACAGTGGATTCAGGAAGCCAAAAATTTTAAATCTCTAAAAAATAATTAGTCATGAACGAAGAGCGCTATATATTATTTGATCAATATCTTCAGGGAGAAATGACTGTTGAGGAAAAAAATAGTTTTGAAAAACAATTGTCTGAAGATCATGAAATGGTTTCAGAATTTGAAACTTTTAAAGAGGTACAAGTACAGCTAAAAAATAAATTTGAACATGAAGATGAAAGAGAAGTATTTAAAGCTAATTTGACATCAATTTCAGATAAACATTTTAATGCTAGTAAACCAAAAGTTGTTTTGATGCGACCTTGGTATTATGCAGCCGCAGCCTCGATTATCATTTTGTGTGGATTGTTCTTTTTTGATTATAATAATCCAACTTTTGATGATTATAACAATCCGGAAACAGCATCATTTGTAGAAAGAGGAGATTCGGATACAAATTTAATACAAGCCCAGGCAGCATTTAATGATGGAAAATACGATGTGGCAATTCCGCTTTTCGAAGCCATTTTAAAAGTAAATAATACAGCGGAAATTCAATATTTTTATGGAGTTTCATTATTAGAGGAAAGTAAATATCCTAAAGCCGAAATAGTTTTTAATGAATTGATAGCGGGAACTTCTGTTTACAAAGAGAAAGCAAAATGGAGTCTTGCCTTATCTAAATTAAAGCAAAAAAAATACAAACAGTGCAAAGAAATCTTGCAGACCATCTCGCAAGATTATGAAAATTACGACGATGTTGAGCAACTTTTAGATGAGTTGGATTAATCGTTTCGTATGCCTGCTTTAAAAGTTAAACAGAGATTTGCAAAGAGATTTATATGTTTTCAAACCCGACAGTCCCGAAGCCTCGGGATAAAACTTGTCGGGTTTATGTTTGTTTGACAGAAACCAAGTAAAACAAAATGAATGAACAAGAAAAATCTTTGTTCATCGGTGCTTCTACGAAGTGAATCTGGATCTTCCGCGTGCCATCACATTCAAATTGGGAAAGTTTTTATTATTGTCGTAATTTTGAACCTTTAAAAATTATACAATTGAATTCGATACCAATAATTACCGATACACACACACATTTATATTCTGAAGAATTTGATCAGGATCGTGACGAAATGATGCAAAGAGCGATTAATGCCGGAGTAACACGTTTTTTTATTCCTGCTATCGATGCAGCAGCAACACAATCGATGTACGATTTAGAGCAAAATTATCCAGATTATGTGTTCTTGATGATGGGTTTGCATCCCACTTACGTGAAAGATAATTACGAGGACGAATTAAAACACGTTGAAACCGAATTGGCGAAGCGAAAGTTCTACGCCGTTGGCGAAATTGGAATTGATTTATATTGGGATAAAACGCATCTAAAAGAACAACAGATTGCTTTTAAGAGACAAATTCAATTAGCAAAACAATATAAGTTGCCAATTGTGATTCATTGTCGTGAAGCTTTTAATGAGATATTTGAAGTTTTGGAAGAAGAGAAATCAGATGATTTATTTGGTATTTTTCATTGTTTTTCTGGAACTCATGAACAAGCGCTTCAGGCGATTTCTTACAATATGAAGTTAGGAATTGGCGGAGTGGTGACTTTTAAAAACGGAAAAATAGATCAGTTTTTAAATCAAATAGATTTAAAACACATTGTTTTAGAGACAGATTCTCCTTACTTAGCCCCAATTCCGTATCGAGGAAAACGAAATGAAAGCAGTTATTTGGTAAATGTTATAAGCAAATTAGCAGATATATATGACGTTTCTGAAGAAGAAATAGCGAATCGAACTACTCAGAATTCTAAAGACGTTTTTGGGATTTAACCCATACCTTACAATAGTTTAATTTTTTTTTTGTTCTTTTGCCCACTTAAAACCTATATAAATAATGCAGAAATTTGATGCCATTCGACCTTTTTATGATTCTGAAATAAATGAAGCACTTCATGATGTTGCCAATCATCCGATGATGAAAACCATGATGAACTTTACTTTTCCGGAAGTAGCAGATGAGGTTTGGAAAGCGCAACTCAAGAAAACACATTCGATTCGTGATTTTCAATGCAACTTTATTTATAATACGATACAAAGGGTTTTAGAGAAAAGTTCTGAGGGACTTACAACATCAGGATTTGAAAAATTAGAAAAAAATACTTCCTATTTATTTATCTCTAATCATAGAGATATTCTTTTAGATACAACTCTATTAAATGTTTGTTTGTTCGAGCATGGCTTAGTCATGACAGCATCGGCAATTGGGGACAATTTGGTTAAGAAAGCATTTTTAAGCACTTTGGCAAAACTTAATAGAAACTTTTTAGTTTTAAGAGGTTTAACGCCAAGAGAAATGTTGCAAAGTTCTAAGTTATTATCAGAATATATTGGACAACTGTTGCTTCGCGAAAACCGTTCTGTTTGGATTGCTCAAAGAGAAGGAAGAACAAAAGATGGAAATGACGAAACTAATCCCGGAGTTTTAAAAATGATAGGAATGGGATCTGATGAACCTAACTTGATGGACTATTTTAAGAAATTAAAAATTGTTCCGGTTTCCATTTCATACGAATACGATCCTACAGATGTTTTAAAAATGCCACAATTAATGGCAGAAGCAAACAACGAAGTTTACGTTAAAGACAAAAATGAAGATTTTATGACCATTTTAAGTGGTATCATGGGAACTAAAAAAAGAATACACATTTCAGTTGGAGATGTTTTAGATACTGAAATTGATCAGATTGCTGCTGAAAATGACAATGCAAACAAACAAATTCAGGCTTTGGCACAAGTAATTGATGATTCGGTATTAAAAAATTATCATTTATGGCCCACTAATTTTATTGCTTACGATATTTTAAACGGAACAGATAGATTTGCTCATTTATATAAAGAAAGTGAAAAATCTCTTTTTGAACGTCGTTTAGAAATGCGAATTGGAAACACTGAAAATCCAGTCGCAAGACAAGGATTCTTAGCCATGTATGCAAATCCTGTTGTCAATAAATTAAAATACCAAGATGTCATCTAAACCTAAAATACTGCTAATTTATACCGGAGGAACCATCGGTATGAGCAAAGATTTTGAGACAGGCGCGCTCAAAGCGTTTAACTTTGGTAAATTGTTGCAAAAAATTCCTGAAATCAAACAATTAGATTGTGAGATTGAAACGGTTTCATTTGAAGATCCAATCGATTCATCGAACATGAATCCTGCCGAATGGACAAAAATTGCGGAGATCATCGAAGAACATTACATTTCTTTTGATGGATTTGTAGTTTTGCATGGTTCAGATACAATGTCATATTCAGCTTCGGCATTGAGTTTTATGTTAGAGAATTTGGCTAAACCAGTTGTATTTACAGGCTCTCAATTGCCAATTGGTGATTTGCGTACCGATGCAAAAGAAAATCTGATTACGGCAATTCAAATCGCTTCATTACAAGAAAACGGAAAACCGGTAATCAACGAAGTTTGTTTGTATTTTGAATATAAATTGTACCGCGGAAATCGAACTTCGAAAGTAAATGCAGAACATTTTAGAGCTTTTACAGCACCAAATTATCCTGAATTGGTAGAATCCGGTGTGCATCTTAAATTAAACAGACATTTATTTCTGGCTATAAAAACGGACGCGAAATTGATTGTTCATAAAAACTTAGACAATCATGTAGCGATCATAAAAATGTTTCCCGGAATGAGCGAAGTGGTTTTGGCTTCGATTCTTGCAATTCCAGATCTAAAAGGAATTGTTTTAGAAACTTATGGTTCAGGAAATGCCCCAACCGAAGATTGGTTTTTAAACTTAATCGAAAAAGCAATCAAATCCGGAATGCACATTGTTAATGTTACCCAATGTTCTGGCGGAAGTGTAAACATGGGACAATATGAAACCAGTACAGCATTAAAATCTCTTGGAGTTATTTCAGGAAAAGATATTACTACCGAAGCTGCAATTACAAAACTAATGTATTTGTTAGGTCACAATATTGCACAATCAGAGTTTAAAACGATATTCGAAACTGCTTTGCGCGGAGAGATTTCGTTGTAGAAATTTTCACCATATAAGTGATATAAGATTATTTTAGTAAAGACAAAAAACACACAGTTTTGTCACATCGAGCGGAGTCGAGATGCGCAAAGGTTCTCGACTCCGCTCGAACTGACAAATTTACGGATAATTGGAATTTGGATTTTTTCGAATTTGGAATTTCTTTAATCTTTATAACGAACCGGACAAGTTTCTAAATCTTCTTGAGAACTACGGTTTTTATAATACACATAAACAATCACAGAAATAATACAGATTATTCCTTGAATCGCTACCGTATTTCTGGTTCCGATAATGTGAGAAACGTACCCAATAATCAAACTCCCAACAGGAATCATTCCCTGATAAGCCATTAAATAATAACTAATACTTCTGGATCTCATATTTACCGTACTTTGAGTTTGAACGTAAATATTTATAGATGAGGTTTGTGCCATCATGCCTACGCCGCTTAAAGCCATACAAATAAGAGCTACAGTTAAACTATTTGAATATGCAAGTATGATAATGCTAAAACCTAATAATAAGCTCGCAGCGATCATTATTTTGCCCATATTATCGGCTTTTTTTAGATTAGCCAAATAAATAGCAGATACAATAGAGCCAATTCCGGCAGCACTTTCAAACCAACTAAAAGTCTGCGCATTTCCGCTAAAAATATCTTTGGCAAAAACAGGCATTAAAGTATTAAAAGAGATAACAAATAAACTGCTGCACATTAACATCAAAAGCATTTTTGCCATTTCAGTTTCTTTTTTAACGTAATCTAAACCTTCAATAAAATCATCCAACATTTTCATTTTGTCAGTAGCTTTAATGTGAGGAGTAATTTTCATCATTAATAAAGAAATCAAAACCGGAATATAGCTTAGGAAGTTTCCAATAAAACAAATGTCTTCACCGTAGTTGTGTAGAATAATTCCGGCTAATGCAGGACCGGCAATTCGGGCGAAATTATTTAATGTCGAGTTTAAGGCAACCGCATTTGGTAAATCGTCTTTATTGTCGACAATGTCAATCATCATGGTTTGGCGACACGTCATATCAAAAGAGTTTATGATTCCCTGAAAAAGACTTAAAGCCAAAATAAAGTTGATGTTGTATATTTTTAGATAAATCAAAAGGGCTAATGCTCCAGCCTGAAGCATTGCCAAAGACTGTAATAATATCATGGTTTTGTGTCTGTCGTATCGGCCAATAATACTTCCGGCCAAAGGAGCCAGAAACAAAGACGGAATCATGCTTAAAAAAGTGGCTAACCCAAGTAAAAAAACAGAACCCGTAACGCTGTAAACCATCCAACTCACGGCTGTTTTTTGAAGCCAGGTTCCAATTACAGAAACAGATTGTCCGTAAAAGAATAATTTGAAGTTTTTCGATTTTAATGCCTTAAACATGATGCTTGATATTTTTTTACAAAGTTCGGGATTATGATTTCATTAGAAAAATTAATAATTTTACTGATAATGAGTATTAAAACTTATCGATATGGAAATTTATCAATTACAATATTTTATCAAAACGGCTGAAGTCTTGCATTTTACTAAAGCTGCTGAATTGTGTTTTGTTACGCAATCTGGCTTGTCTCAGCAAATAAAAAAGTTAGAAGAAGAACTTGGAATGCCTTTGTTTATTAGGATTGGAAAAAAAGTTCAGCTTACCGAAGCAGGATCTGTTTTTTTGATTCACGCCAAACAAGTCATAGAAAATGTTCAAAGCGGTAAACAAGCCATTGATGATCTAAACGAAATGATTGGAGGTGAATTACGAATTGGAGTAACCTATATTTTTGGACTTTTGGTTTTACCAATCGTCAATTTGTTTGCAAAAAGATATCCCAATTTAAAAATTGTGGTCGAATATGGCTCAACAGAACCTTTGGAGCAAAAGTTATTGAACAATGAATTAGATTTGGTTTTAGTTATTTCTTCTAAAGAAATAAAAGAAACCATTCAGAAAATTCCATTGTTTACTTCAAATTTGGTTGTGGCAGTTGCAAAAACACATCCTTTGGCAGTTTTAGATAAAATTTCTTTTAAAAAAATGGAAGAATTTCCACTTATTTTGCCCGTAAGAGGATTTAGTTCCAGAGAATTTCTAGACGAATTGTTTTTAAAAAATAATATGAAGCCCAAAGTTTCGATAGAATTAAACGCTGTTCATGCACTTTTGCAATTGGTTGAAGAAAGTGATTGGGTAACTATTGTAACTGAGAAAGCCTTAAAAGGCTGGGATAATTTAAAAGCGATTGCTATTACGGGAGTTCCAACACAAAGAGATTCCTTTATATTGACGATCGAAGGCGCGTATCAAAAAAAGGCAGTAAAACTATTTATCGAAGAATTTAGAAAAAGCATGTAAAGTAATGTGGAATTTTGTTTTTCTAACTCGATTTTTTTTGTGTTATTTGCAGACCAATTTAGAGAGGTGTCCGAGTGGTTTAAGGAGCTAGCCTGGAAAGCTAGTATATGGGTAACTGTATCGAGGGTTCGAATCCCTTCCTCTCTGCTTAAATCTCGCTAACCCTTACAAGCAGTGAAGGTAGCGAGATTTTTATAAAAAGACTGTGTCAAATTTGTGTCAACATTATTTTTTTAGAAAATTTTAAATTTTTTAAAAGAATAAAAAAAAATGCAAAATCCTGAAGTACATAAAGTATCAAGAATAATTTTTGTAGACTTTAAACCTGCTGAGTTGAAGTTGACGAAAGATTGGATTATTGTTTATTACTCAAAAAATCCTATAACGAATAAATTAGAAAGAGTGCGTTTACGTGTTCCTTCAATGACTTCAAATTCTGAACGACTCAAGCATGCTAAACGAATTGTTTCAGAGATAAATTTAAAATTAGCAGCAGGTTGGTCTCCCTTTACAGAACAAGCAGGAACGAGGTATAAAACTTTTCAGAGTTCCGTCGAAGATTTTTTACAGACCATTAAGAAACAAGTAAAAGATGATATTATTCGCCCTGATACGCTTAGGACATATAATTCGAATTTAAATTTACTGCAACAGTATATTGAAGAAAAAAAACTAAAAATCACATTCGCATTAGAGTTAAACAAAGTTTTTTGTGTGAATTTTTTGGACTGGATTTATATTGAACGAGAGTCTTCGCCAAGAACTCGAAACAATCATTTAACTTTTTTACGCCTTTTTTCCACATTCCTAATCGATAAAGGAATTTTAAATGAGAACCCAACTTTGGGTATAAAAAACATGAAACTCCTTGCAAAAAAGAGACAAGTTTTTCCTGAATCTGTAAAACAAGTCATTTATGAAGAGCTGAGTACTTATGACAATGGCTTTCACACGCTTTGCATGACTACGTATTTTTGTTTTGTACGAAACACTGAATTGGGGAAATTGAAAGTTAAAAATTTTAATTTCAATGAAAATTCAATTTTTATCCAAAAAGAGATTTCTAAGAATAAAAAAGATGAAACAATAACAATTCCTTCACAGTTTCTAGATGCTATAAAAAAGCACGTTGGAACTAGCCCATCGGATTATTATGTTTTTTCAAGTGACAGATTTAAACCTGGTATAAAAAAAATGCCAATTAGAAAAATTGGTTCAGCGTGGGAAGCATTGAGGATTAAATTAAATCTTGAGAATATGTATCAGTTCTACGGACTAAAAGATACAGGAATTACTGATTTACTAAATAGTGGCGTGCCGGCAATAAAAGTAAGAGATCAGGCGAGACACTACGATATTAAGATTACCGAAATGTACACTCCAAGAAACAATAGGTGCGATATCACTATTCAGCAAGCAGATATTTCCTTTTCTGAAAAAAAACGACCTCTTAATTAAGAGGCTTTTTTTTTAGAACGTTATACTTTGAATATTAAATTTAATTTTAAAAATATCTTGCTGTGTCTCTACAAATTCAGTAGATGATATTAAGTACTCTTGGTGATCGATAAAAATTCTTTTCAGTTTTAAAACTTTACGTATTTCGTTTTCTGTGTATGGTCCGGTTACTTCGAGCGATGAACTATTTAAAAGAAATTTTAACCACTTTTTCCAAAACACCTGATATATTCCTTTGTTTCCATTCATTTCTAAAGTTTGACCAAGAAAATCTAGCGATGTATAAGGTTTATTGCTTGGATCATAAATCAATAAACCAGTACCACTTTTGGAATCTAAATCTTCCGAAAGATTAGCCGTATAGGTACTTGGAACATACTTAAATTTAGAACTTAATTTTTCTGAAAAATTTGAGTTTTGGGAGTCAAAGACTTTAATAGACTCTGTCGTTATCCATAATGCTTCATCAATTTCATTATCATATTTTAGCAAAAATGCATTGTAAGGAGTTGGATCATACGAAGCAATAATAAGGGACTTTTTCTCAATATATGGTGGGGTATTGACAATTGTTTCTTCATTAAAGTCAATTCGTAACTTTTTTGAAAAATCATCAGGATTTATTTCTAAATTAAATAAGTTCTGTAGTTCATTTAAATACGTGCCAAAAGTCCAATCTGGTAAATATCTACCTAATTGCATAGTTGGATGCATTTGATAATAAGTATTTGAATACTGAATTCGCTTTGTTATACGGTAAGTTGGAAAAACATTTGAGGGAGAAAAATACCTGACATAAAGTTTAGAACCGACCAAATCGTCGGTAATTTCAATTTTCACAGTTCCTTTGTACACTTTTGCAGGATCGTTAGGTAAATGCTTATAAAGTAAAGTTTCCGGATCGCTAAAAGGGAAAATTTGAAACATCTTTCGATCAAGAAAAAGAGGATCATATTCGTATTCTGGCTCATCAACTTCATAATCAAAAACGTATGATCCAACAATATCTGGTATTATTATAAGTGTACTCGTATAGAAAGTACCTTCATCTGAACTATTTTCGACAAAATTGTTCATGATAATATTTTCACTATCTTTTAATGGATAGGTTTCTGTTAGATTATTCTTGTTGCTATAAATCAGTAACTTTTTAATAAATTCTGAATCACCAAAAGTGCCACTCAGTTTGAATCCTAAGCTTTGAAGTGCATAAAATGCCGGTGCTAAGAGGAATATTTGAGGAGAAACTACATTTCTGTTTTGAACTGTGCAGACATCAGCAGCAATAGTAAATTGATTCTCTACTAAAAAACCTTCCTCATTGTATTTATTTATATGCCCTTCATATGAAAACCATTCATCGTCTGCATTAAGACCTACACCGAATTTGTTAAACCATTTCATCGTTGGAAATTGCCACTTTACTTCGGGATAACTCTTAGATAAAAAATCTAATGGATAGTTTTTCCAATATTCTGAACCAGATATAGGTGTTTCTGATTTTTCAGTATAAGGAATTGGCGTGACTTCGTCGGGAATAATGGAAACTACTGGCATAAAATCAGCAATTTTCTTATTCATTAGCGTCAAGATTAAAGAGGAGTATTTCAAATTGCATTTTCTAAAACCTGTTAAATAGGAAAGTATTTGTACTTCTCCATAGTATTTTAATCCACCCTCAAAAACAATAACTTCGACAGTCTTTTTTTTATTTATGGATGACAAATCTCGTGTTCCAAGTGCTTTATTAGTCTTTTCATTTTCGATAATTAGAAATGGGTAGCTAGACGCCGAAACTTTAAAATCGCGTAACAAAGCATTGTTCTCGATTTTAATAGAGAGAGATTCTTTTACGAAATCTAGTTCGACATTTTTTGCAATAATTTTTATTAGGCTCATAGTTCAATTCTTTGAATAAAATAAAGGATTACCGAAGTCTGAACAACGCTGATTTTTACTGTAGGCAATGCTGAAGGATTTGCTTTTTTTACAGATTCTAAAAATTCTCCATTTTCATTTTGTCCCGAAGAAACTAAAATAATTCCTGATGCACCACCACCTGTATCTGCACCAGATGTATAACCGGTAACAGGAATTGAAATTTTTTTCTCATTGTTACCAATTCTTGATCCTACTTCCGTGTAACCATCACCATAACCAATCCCAATAGCACCAGACATATCTACTGTACCATTTAGGCCATTGCATCTAGCCCAACCTAAACGTTCATTTTTCCCCAAACCATTACTCTCAAAATTTTCCGCAATATATTCTGCAGTAACATAGATAGGTCTGATATCCCCTTCTAATGAGATACCTTTTAGCATCATTCTCAAAATTTGTCGCATTTCTGCAGCTGTATTTTTTTCGCCTGTTTCTAAAGCTGCAATTGCTTGTTCTAAATCTGAATAAATAGACATTTCGTATTTTTTTAAGTTAACCAATCATTTGGTAAAAAATCATTATCGTCCCAATCTGCTCCATTTTCGGTATCATAATAATTACTCACTTTACCGTTTTTTACAAATGTGAAAGTCAAGTCCTGAGCGTAAAGATGTTTTTTATCTCGATATTCTAATACTTTTTTAGTAGACGTTTGAATTTTTCGCCATTGGTTGTTTATCTTAAAAAGTACTTCGGGAGAATTTGAAATCTGATTTACAATTGCTCGTTCATTCTGCAATAAAGATCCAGTATTGAAGGTAAGAGTTGATTCTTCATTTATTTCATATATCACTTTTGAACCGTCGGCTTCTTGATAATCGTTAATATTTAAGGATGCTTGAATTTCTAACTCACCATCAAAATACACTGGTATATAGTATCCAAAATTGTTTTTAAAATAGAGTTCTTTCACTTTAAAATCGGGAAACCGAAATAGTTTGTACATTTTGACAACTTTTGATAATCCGCAAACAATGCTAAATTCAAAATAAAGGGTATCTTTTTGTAAAACCACTGGAGATAAATCAAATGAATAAATGAATATCTTTTTATCTGCAAACGCTGCAACAGTTTGAGTGTCCAAAATATTTCCAAAGTTGTCTTTAAATTGAATGTTGACTGTTTCATCATTTGCCTTAACATAAAAAGGAACAATGATTTTTCCATTTTCAGGAATCAAAAGAACAGGAGGTGTAATACCTAGAATTTGAATTTTTGTACTATCATCAAAGTAAATTGGATTGATGTTGTACATAAAAAAGAAAATCGGTAAATCGATTGTTGATACGACTGCATCTGTTGCAAGCGATTTTTCTTGAATGGTAATTTTAATTTTCTTTTTTAAATGTGTTTGTTCGATTACACCGTTGCCTGCGTATATATTTAAAACCGTTTTAAAATAAGCATTGTATAACTTGACTAAATCTTTTGAAGCTGTGTAATTATCCATTCTAGACCAACCTTGCTCATCAAAAAGAATATCATTTATATAGATTAAAGCCCTGAAATAAAACCCATTACCATTCGTTGATTGAATAATAACTTCCGTATTATTAGCGTCTAAAAGAACTCTGTTTACTGCAGGAGCTTTAATAATTGATATCATAATTGCTTTATTATTCAACGAATTTAGAAGAGTTCAATCGTGAATAATAGGACATAAAAAAACCGCTAAAAATTAGCGGTTTAATATGTCAACTTTTTTAAAATTACCATTTCTCATCTGACTTATTTAGCAGACTATTAGAAATATTTTCAATCTGTAAATTAAAATAATTCTCTATAAATTCTTTTGCATCTTTTCTTTTCAATTCATTTTTGTTGTTATAAATGTAGTAACCAGAAAATGCGCCTTGACCTTTGAATAACAACTTAAAATCTCCTTTATCATACATTGCAATCGACGGTATTTCTAATTTAACCTTACCGTCCTTAAAGCTTAATTCACAAGTGTAATCTGTAGAAAATGGTGTATTTACAAACGAGTTTTTAATAGTTATGAAATTAGTAGCATGGGTAACAAATTTTATATACTCGTCTGTAATATTTCCTTTTAAGACATTATCGGGATTTTGATAGGTTTTGTGAATATATTTCAGAGCTGCATCATATAATTGTTTTGCAGTTTTTCCTTCTACGTTTATTACCACATATGATTTTTCTGTGTCAACTTCATTTTTAAATCCGTCCGGTGTAACTATTAATTTCTGTCCGTATCCAAACGAACAGAAAAAGATCAATAAAAGTAATGCTTTATTCATAAAAATAAATTTAGGTGAAGAACAAACCTACAAAATTTTATTGACTGACTATACTGTTTTGATCAGAAGCTTCGCGTTCGTCGTTAAGATCTTGAATTGCTTTTGCATCATCATAACCCATTACTAAATTTGGTGCAATTGGATTTTCAAGTCTATACAATATTGCAGTAAGTAAATATTTCATTTCACTTTGGTTTTCATTCATCACTTCATCAGGAATTGTATTCGGTGAAGTAGCTCCACCATCTGCAAATTTATTTGTTTTTTTTCCAGTACGTTCCTGTTCAATCCAAGCAATTGTATTTGCATATCTTGGATTTTGGGTCATTGCTTTTGGGATTACATATTCCTGATCATGAACCATCCCTGTCATTGGTCCAAATTCATCATATCCATAATGCGGTGTGCTTCCTGTATAACCACCATAAAAGAACTTTGGTTTTTTTGGTGCTTTTTGTTTTTGAATGTTTTTAATTTGAGCACCTGTTTGAAGTATTGAAGCTGCAGTTAATACACCTTTTAGTATTCCATCATATGGTTGCGGTAATGCTGCGGGAGCACTCCATATAGAAAGTATTGCCTGAGCACCCGAGATGTTTGCTTGAACGATTGCTAGTTCTTTGCTTTGGCCAAACATTTCGCCTAAAGCATTTGCCAAAGTATTTAAACCTCCTAACGAAGTTTGAATCAATTGCGCTTGACGCTCATCATTTAATTGCTGTTGATATTTAGCAGCCGCTTCTTTAAAACGATTGTATTCATCTTCGGAGATTATTTTATCAGCAAGTAATTTTTTATAATCAGTTAATTGTTTTTGGTAATCTTGTTGTTGTTTAAGCTGATCTTGTTCGTATTTACTGTCGGCTTCTGCCAAAGCCAATTCATTATCAGCCTGTAACTGTTCCGCTTTTAAAACCTTTTGCTCTTCTTCGTATTGTTTTTTAAGTGCATCGGTAGATTTTTGAAATTCAACTTCCATGTTCTGGCATTGAGTTTCATAA
>Ga0302173_10000041_pt1 | contig 59064 bp, 46 predicted proteins | sample I_Fen_N3_1_FD_198785 | JGI IMG/M metagenome (GOLD analysis project Ga0302173, IMG submission 198785) | Peat permafrost microbial communities from Stordalen Mire near Abisko, Sweden - I_Fen_N3_1 | ecosystem: Environmental > Terrestrial > Soil > Wetlands > Permafrost | place: Sweden: Abisko... | reverse complement strand
TGAACAAAACTAAGAGAAAATTTTCTGTAAACTTAGTTAAAAAGCGTTTTTATCTTCCAGAAGAAGATAGATGGATTACTCTTAGAGTAGCAGCATCTACGATAAAAACAATTAATAAAAATGGAATTTCTGCTGTTTTGAAAAAAGCGCAGTCAGAAGGATTTATCAAATAATCTTTTCCTAAATAAATATATAGCAAGATGGCAAAGAAAGGTAATAGAATCCAAGTAATTTTAGAATGTACTGAGCACAAGACTTCTGGTGTTCCAGGTACTTCAAGATACATTACAACTAAGAACAAAAAAAATACTCCGGATAGATTAGAGATTAAAAAATTTAATCCAATCTTGAAACGCGTAACTGTTCACAAAGAAATTAAGTAATAATTAGAGATTTTTGTAAATCTGGAAGTGATGCTGGTAATACTAGTAATATTTTAAGATTTATTGAATTTCAATAACATTTGAATCATGGCAAAGAAAACCGTAGCATCGTTACAAACATCTTCTAAGAGATTATCAAAAGCCATTAAAATGGTGAAATCTCCTAAAACTGGTGCATATACATTCGTAGAATCTATTATGGCTCCTGAAGAAGTTGATACTTTCTTGAAAAAGAAATAATTACAATCACATTATATAGAAAAGCTACTTTCATTCGGAAGTAGCTTTTTTATTTTTTATATTTGTCTAAAATTTAAAGAAACATTACTAATTTTAGGTTTCTTTAAATATTAAGGATTATTTAGATTGTAAAATTGTATAATCTAAAAAACTAACAACCTATAAAAAATGAGTTTTTTTAAAAAATTATTTTCTACTGATAAAAAAGAGACTTTAGACAAAGGTCTTGAAAAATCAAAAACTACTTTTTTCTCAAAGTTAAGTAAAGCCGTTGCAGGAAAATCAAAAGTTGATGACGACGTTCTTGATAATCTGGAAGAAATTCTTGTAGCGTCAGACGTTGGAGTAAATACTACACTGAAAGTAATTTCAAGAATTGAAAAACGTGTTGCTGAAGATAAATATTTAGGTACAGATGAACTAAATCAAATTCTCCGCGAAGAAATTGGTGCTTTATTGTCTGAAACCAATACAGGTGAGGCAACAGAGTTTGAGATTCCTAAAGATAAAAAGCCATACGTTTTAATGGTAGTTGGAGTTAATGGAGTTGGTAAAACGACCACGATTGGTAAACTTGCTTATCAGTTTAAAAAAGCAGGTTATAAAGTGGTTTTAGGAGCTGCGGATACTTTTCGTGCTGCTGCTATTGATCAATTGCAAGTTTGGGCGGATCGTGTAGATGTTCCAATTGTGAGACAAAATATGGGTAGTGATCCGGCTTCTGTGGCTTTTGATACTTTGCAATCTGCAGTAGCGCAAAATGCTGATGTAGTTATTATTGATACAGCTGGACGTTTGCATAATAAGATCAATCTGATGAATGAACTTACGAAAGTAAAACGTGTGATGCAAAAAGTTGTTGCTGATGCTCCGCATGATGTTCTATTAGTTTTAGATGGTTCTACAGGTCAAAATGCTTTTGAGCAAGCGAAACAATTTACTGCCGCAACTGAGGTAACGTCTCTTGCTGTTACTAAGTTAGACGGAACAGCTAAAGGTGGTGTTGTAATTGGTATTTCTGATCAGTTTCAGATTCCTGTAAAATACATTGGTGTTGGTGAGGGAATCGAGGATTTGCAGGTTTTTAATAAGTACGAATTTGTTGATAGTTTCTTTAAATAAGTAATATGAGTTTTTCTTCTTTAAAAAATATAACGCCACTAACTTTTTATTTTGGCAGTATTATATGTTTTGTTTTGGCTAATGTAACAAAAGATCGTAGTTTGTCTTTTTACTATGCTTTACTTGTTTTGGGACTGATTCTTTTTTTTGTTGGGGTTCTGAGGAGGTTAAAGACAAAATAAAGCTTACTTTTTTAGATAAGATATCTTGCTTCTAAGAGGAGTTGGTTTTTGATGATTTGAAAGTATTTAAATTTAGTGGTAACATTTTTTTTTAAGTTCCCATTTTTTACCGTTTGAAAATAGCACAAAGTAAACTCTTGCTTTGATTATTTTATTGGCGTCTGTTGAGAAGTCTTCCCAGACTTGAGATCTTGTTTCTTTTGGTTTTAATAAAGTATTTGAGATGCCGTCACTTTTGCCTTTTACAAAATAGTATCTGCCGTTTGCGGGTTTTTCAAAAGCATTTTCGCAGTACCACTCAAATTTAATGGCTTTGATGCTATTCTTGCTTACATTTTTATAAGTTAACTGGATGTCTTTATGGTCTGAGTAATCTGTATTGGATAGTTTTGATGAAATGATTTGTACGGGAGATTCGTGGGTGTTTAAAGTGTCTAAAAAGCTTCTTTTCGTAGAATCTATACTAGTTACGTGATTTTCTTGCTCAATTTTTTTATAATCGACCTGATTGAAATTGATAGGATAATCTGTTTTGTTTTTGTTGGTGCATGAAACAGACAGTGCTAAGCTGATTAGAATTATTTTTATTTTCAAGATTATTTTATTGTTAGTTTTGACTTTTATTAAATGTCTTTTCTTTTGCTTTTTTGGAGGTTTTGTAGAAATTTTATAATCTATTTATTAGTCCATAAGTTGAACTTTGAAATGGTATTAATAGTTAAGAAATAAATACAATCAATTTGAAGTTTAGTTTTGCGTAAAACTCTTTTTTTTAAATCTATGCTATTACCTTAAAAAGTTATAAAAGTGTCATGATAAGGTTTTTTTTTGTTTGTAAGAGATGCTATTGTTAAAGTTTCATGTTTTGAGAGGAAAAAATAATTGTTTTTTATTTTAGTGAAAACAAAAAATGTTTAAATGGTTTTTTGATTTTTTATTTCTTTTGAATTTTATAAGGTTAACTTTGTATCACAAAATAATTTTTTGAAAATTGGAGTTTTAGCCCCGGTGGAAACGACATTCTTTTTCTGGCTCCTTTAGCCGGGAAAAGGTATAGTGAACAGCAGGTATCAGCTCTTAATAAATAGTATTACTTATGAAGAACACTTTTATGATTTTAGTTTTGTCACTTTTAGTGATGAGCTGTAAACAAGATATTAAACCTGCTGATATTGCAAAATTAAATGGGTATTGGGAAATTGAAAAAGTGGTTTTTGACAAAGGTGAAGAGAAAGATTATGGGATGAATGAAAGCTTTGACTTTTTTGAGATAAAGGATAATAAGGGAATTCGAAAGAAAGTAATGCCACAACTTGACGGAACCTTTTTGACGAGTGATTCTTTTGAAAATGTTTCGGTTCGATTTAAAGATGATCATGTTTTTCTGGATTATAAAACGAACTATGCAAAATGGAGCGAGGAATTAATTTCGATCTCGGATAAAGAGCTGGTTGTTAAAAATAATCAAAATAAAGAATATCACTATAAAAAAGCGGGAGCAATAAATATATTAAACGATGGCAAAAAGACTAAATAATCAAAGTACGATTGGGGCCGTTTTGCAACAGATAATTCAGGTAAATAAATTGCAACCCGGAATGGATCAGATCGATGTAAAAGAAGCGTGGAGACAGCTAATGGGTAATGGTGTAAATACATATACAAAAAATGTGGTGTTGAAAGGAAGTACACTGTATGTTGAATTAGGATCTGCAGTTCTTAGAGAAGAATTAAGTCATGGAAAGTCTAAAATCGTGAAGATGATTAATGAAGAGTTAGGACGTGATGTGGTGAAGGATGTGGTTTTGAGATAATTTTTAAGTAAAAAGTTTAAATCATGACAGTTGTCAATTCTAAGTTTAAAATTTTTCCAATTTTTCTAGCTTTTTATCTTACTTTTTTGCCAATCATGGCCGTTTATCTTTCTGCAAAATCTCCTGTTGCTGGTATGGTATTACCTGTTATATTTTTATTATTTATTGCTTTTTTTTGGTTAACGGTTTTTAGAACCAGAGCGCATAAAGTACAAATTGATAAAAAGAGAATAACAGTAAAGCGTTATTTTGGGATTGGAAAATCGAAAGTATATGATTTCAAGATGTTGGATGGTTTTATAACAATGTTTGAGTCAGGTAGACTTGGAATTTCTGAAACGATTTTTATTCTTGAAAAGGGAAAAAGAGTTGGTAGTATTTCAAGTTTTTATCATAGTAATTTTGATGATCTAAAAGCAAACTTAAAAGAAAATTTAGTTGGTTTGGGAGAGATAGAAAGTGCTTTTGGAAGAGAGACTTATTTACTTTTTAAATAAAAAATAAAATAATACAAAAAAAAACCTGTTTCAATTGAAACAGGTTTTTTTATATTATAAACAGTCACTTTTAACTGTGACTGCAAACTGATATTAGAATTGCTCTCTTCCAGCAAAGTGAAATGCACCTTCGATAGCAGCATTCTCATCGCTGTCTGAACCGTGTACTGCATTTTCTCCAATAGAAGTTGCGTATGCTTTACGAATAGTTCCTTCAGCAGCTTCAGCAGGATTTGTAGCTCCAATTAAAGTTCTGAAATCTTCTACTGCGTTATCTTTTTCTAAAATTGCAGCAACAATTGGTCCACGAGACATGAATTCAACTAATTCTCCGTAGAATGGTCTTGCAGCGTGTACTGCATAAAATGCTTGAGCATCAGCTACAGTTAATTGAGTTAATTTTAATGAAACGATTTTGAAACCTCCATTAGTAATCATTGCTAAAATGTTACCGATGTGTCCGTTTTGAACAGCATCTGGCTTAATCATTGTAAAAGTTCTATTTGTTGCCATTTTATTGCTTATTTTTAATTTTGTGCAAAAGTATACTTTTTTTATGAATTGATTTTAATAAATTCATAATTAAAACGATTGAAATTGACTTTTACTGAAGAAAAATATAAACTTTTCTCACCATATAAGAGATATAAGTTCATTTTAGCCAAGCTATTGGTTATTATAATTTGCCAAAAAAGAAGTAGAGATACCAGCGGGGGTATCTCTACTTTTATATCTTATATGTTAAAAACTTCTAAACCTTAAAAATGAGTTTGTTTTTATAAAAAATCCATAAAATAAAGGTCCATATAGCAACATAAACCAGTGCTCCGGCAAGTGATGCTGTCATTGGGTTACTGAAAAATGGTGCAATTCCAAAATGGTATAAATAATTTAATAGATTGATTTGAGTTTCGGGATTTTCGGGATTTTTTAGCTGAACCATTACTAAGGCTTGCGGGATTATCTGCGAAAAGAAAAATACAATCATAGGATTTACTCCCCAGATTAAAAACAATTTAAATCCTTTTTTGTATTCTGCAATGTCTATTACATAGTATAAAAAAGCTAAACAAGTAGTGGCTAATCCTGTTGTGTATAAGACGTAACTGCTTGTCCAAAGTGCTTTGTTTATAGGGAAAACAATATCCCAAAGTAAGCCAAAAAAGATTAGTATCGTACCGATGATCCCCATTTTTTGTGCTTTTTGAATTTTGATAGTGTTCGCTTGTAAAACCTGACCAATTAGCAAACCGATGATTCCGTTTACGATTGACGGAATGGTACTTAAGATTCCTTCAGGATCCCAAGTGATGGTTTCGCGATACATATGTCCTTTAAGTAAAATACTGTCTATGTAAGAAGCCAGATTGGTTCCTTTGTCTAAATTTGCAGCTCCAATTCCAGGAACTGGAATTAAGGTCATTATTGCCCAATAACCCAATAACAAAACTATTCCAGTTATAATTTGAGTTTTACGTGTAGTTTTTAAATGCAATAGTGAAACTACAAAATATACAATTGCAATTCGCTGTAGAACTCCTGGAAGGCGAACATCGTGATAAGCTTCGATACCACTATAAGCTAAAAATAGATAAATAAAGAGAATTGAAAAAGCGAGAATGTTTTTGACTTTTGAACTAAAATTTCCCATTAAGGCATAACCAACTGCAATGGTAATGATTAATCGACCCACAAGAAGTGGGATTCCGTCAAGTCCAAAAAGCTGTATTTTTGCAAAATAGTTAAAGAAAATTCCCAAACAGAACATTCGTAACGAACGAACGAGAATTTTGTTAAAAGTGGTACTTTCCCAAGTTTTAGTTGGCATTGCCAAAGGAACGGCAACCCCCATAATAAAAATAAAAAACGGAAAAACTAAATCCGTTGGTGTACAACCATGCCATTCTGAGTGTAATAAAGGTGCGTAAACATGTCCCCAATCTCCGGGATTGTTTACAATTGTCATTAATAAAATCGTTAATCCTCTAAAGACATCTAATGATATCAAGCGCTCTCTAATCATAATTTTGATAAATAGGTTAATTTTTGTTTTAAAATGTTACTATTTGGTTTAGAGAGGCAATAATTTCAGAAGGAGGTGGTTATTTGTTTCTGAAGATTATTGCTTTATTTTTTTTTGCCACGAATTGCACTAATTTTCTCGAATTATTCTTTCTTTTTTAAGAGTTAGATTTGTGTGAATTCGTGTAATTTGTGGCGGACTTTTTTCTTGTTTTTATATTGTTATGATGTTAAAATTATTTTCTAATGGTTTTAAATTTTGGATTAAAAGCGGAATCAATTGTTCGCCTTTTTCTAAATAAAATTCTGAAAAATTAGTTTGGCGTTCTTGTAAACTTTGATTTGGGAATAATTCGGCTTGTAAATCTACAACACGCTGTAATTCATTATCTAATTTTCGCTTCTGTGCTTTTAATAATCTTTTTTCCAGATTGTCTAAGCCTTTTTTCTGTTTGATTTCTTGTGCTTTTACAGCTCCCGTAAATGATTTATCCGTTTGTGCTGCTAATTCGTAAAGATATTCAAATTGTTTTTCTAATGCTTCTTTTTGAGGTGTTAAATCAATCGGAAAAGAGGATAATTTATGCGTTATCGCGTTTATCAAATTTGCTCGTTTTGTGAACAAATCTTTCCAATTTAAACCCAATTTGTCAGCTTTTTTTGCTTGTTTTTCAGTATTTAAAAGTACAGAATTACGAACTAAAAGTATTGGGAAAGTAATGTTTACGGTATCAAAAAAAGATTTCAGTTCTAACCAATAGGCAATTTCTCCTCCTCCGCCAATGTAACATAAATTAGGCAGAATGATTTCCTGATAAAGCGGACGCATAATTACGTTTGGACTAAATTTCTCTGGGTTACTTTCTAATAATTTTAGAATTTCATCTTTAGAAAATGATATTTTAGTATTGTTAACATAGTATTTATCGTTTTCAAAAATAATTCGTTCACGCAAATTATCTTCGATATAAAATAAATTAATTTCACGTGGATTTACTTGAATGGTATAATCACTTAATTGTTCAATAGTTTTTTGAACCGTTTTAAATGAAGTTTGATGCTCTAATTCTTCTTTAATAAAAGGAACAAAGGCGCGTTTCAAGTTAGCGTCATCAGCATCTAGAATTACTAAGCCATAATTTGCAAACAAATTATTGGCTAGGTAACGAGTTGCATCAGCAAGATTATCGTGTTTTAAATAAGCATCTTTAAACAAGTTTTTTAGAACATTGGCATGGGTGCTTGATCCTAGTTCTAATGAATATATTTCAAAGAATTCGTCTAAACCTTCGGTAGAAAGTCTTCCAACCGGACCAAAACTTTCTTTGTTCCATCTGAATTTTTTTCCTTTAAAATTAAAGTAATTAATCTCTTCAAAGTCATGATCTTCAGTTGCCATCCAATAAATTGGAACAAAATTATTAGCAGGATATTTTAATTTTAATTCCTTAGTTAGATTTATGGTCGAAATGATTTTATATAAAAAATACAATGGGCCACTAAATAAATTTAACTGATGTCCTGTTGTAATTGTAAATGTATTAGGAATCGATAGCAGCTCAATGTTTTGCTTGGTCGAGTCAGAAATTTCGATATTCTGGTATTGCTTTTTTAATGTTTCAACCAGTGGAATACGGTTTTCATTATCAAAGTTTGCCTGTTTTTCGTTAATCTGTTTTTCAAAGTTTTCCAAAATTGGAAAATGATTGTATAGCGATTTTAATTCTGGTTTTTGATCTAAATAATCTTGCATTAACTTAGAAAAATACCCTGAGGTTTGATAGCTGATACAGTCGGTAGGCATAGTTTTGAATTTATTTTTAGTAACTGTAAATTTAATGAAAATATGGAGTTAAAAATGTTTTTAACGATTGCTTATGATTTGATTTTTAATTTTTATTTTAAAGCTCGTGTAATCAAGTTTTTAATGTTGATTTATTTTGGGATGAAAATAAAATGAAAATTCGGGAAAGTTGTTAAAAATACGCCATCATTTAAAAGTATTTATTCTAAAGATGAATTATTGGCAATGAAACTCTATTTTTGCAATTAAAAAAGATATATCTATTTTACATGGAAACTAACCTAAAAAAGAAGAACTCATTAAAACATGTTCTTTTTGGCTCCTTAATAGGGACTACAATTGAATTTTTTGACTTTTATATTTATGCCAATGCTGCAGTATTGGTTTTTCCGCAATTATTTTTCCCTGGTTCTAATTCTACTATAGCGACTTTAGAATCTTTGGCTACTTTTTCGATAGCTTTTTTATCTCGTCCTTTAGGTTCTGCTTTTTTTGGACATTATGGAGACAAAATTGGGCGTAAATTCACTTTAGTTGCTGCTTTGTTAACGATGGGAATTTCTACCGTTACCATTGGTTTTTTACCAAGTTATGCTAGTATTGGTGTTGCTGCGCCATTATTATTAATGCTTTGCCGCTTTGGTCAGGGAGTTGGTCTGGGAGGCGAGTGGGGAGGAGCTGTTTTGCTTGCTATAGAAAATGCTCCGCCTAATAAACGCGCTTGGTACGGAATGTTTCCGCAATTGGGTGCTCCAATTGGATTATTACTTTCTGGAGGAACTTTTTTATTGTTAACTGATTCTATGAGCAATGAAGATTTTATGAATTACGGATGGAGAATTCCGTTTATTGCCAGTTCACTTTTGGTCATTATTGGATTTTATATTCGAACAAAAATTACCGAAACGCCTTCTTTCGAAAATTCTAAAAAAGAACAGGAAGAAGTGAAAGTTCCTTTTTTAGAACTTGTAAAATCGTATAAGAATCAATTAATTTTTGGAACATTTGCTGCGATTACAACCTTTTTGGTTTTTTATTTAATGACTGTTTTTACTTTGAGTTGGGCAACGTCAGATTTAGGAATTGTTAAAAGAGACGGACTATTAATACAATTATTTTCGGTATTGTTTTTTGCTATTTTTATTCCGGTTTCGGCTGTTGTTGCAGATAAAATAGGACGTCGCAAAATGCTAATTATTGCTACAGTAGCTATAGGGATTTTTGGATTTTTCTTCTCTTACTTTTTAAGTTCAGGAAATATTGTTTTAGTGACCACTTTTGCCTGTATAGGAATGGCTTTAATGGGATTTACTTATGGGCCATTAGGAACTTTTTTATCAGAGTTGTTTCCAACAAATGTTCGTTATTCAGGAGCATCCTTAACTTTTAATATGGCAGGAATTCTTGGTGCGGCATTTGCGCCAATGATCGCAATTTGGTTAGCTTCTACTTATAGTGTAAGCTACGTAGGTTTGTATTTAACTATTGCTGCCTGTATCTCTTTATTTGCGTTTTTAGTAATTAGCAAAGAGGAGCATAAGTTTTAAAGTTTTAATTTAAAATAAATTTCTAAGAGGCTTTAATTTAAAATTAGAGCCTCTTTTTTTTGCTAATTAAAAAAGTATTTAGATATTTGTCTAAATATATAAATGATGAATGATATTTTTAAAGCCTTAAACGATGCAACCCGAAGAGAAATTCTGGAACTTTTAAAAGAGAAGGATTTATCTGCGGGAGAAATTGCTGATGCTTTTAATATTTCGAAACCTAGTATTTCGCATCATTTGGATATTTTGAAACGTGCCGATTTAATTACTTCAGAAAAAAACGGGCAATTCATCATTTACTCCATCAATACCACCATAATGGAAGATGTTTTGCAGTGGATACTAACCTTTAAAAAATAAAAAATGAATTTAGAATTGAAAAAAGAGCTTCCAATTATTGGAATTGTTATGATTCCGTTTGCGTATTTGGCATTTATCTGGAACAGTCTTCCAGAAAGAGTTCCCATTCACTGGAATAGTAATGGACAAATTGATGATTGGGGTAGTAAGGCTTTCTTAGTTGTATTGGTATTTCTATTACCGGTTTTGACCTATGTAGTAATGTTTGTGGCTTCAAAATTTGATCCTAAAAATAGGATTTCTTTAATGGGAAGTAAGTTTTACCAACTGAAGTTTTTTATGGTATTGTTTATGTCTTTATTGGCGTTGTTTATTTTGTATGTTTCAAAAAATCAATCAGTATCAAATCCTAATTTAATGTATGTTTTGGCAGGGATTTTAATAACAGTTTTTGGGAATTATTTTAAAGTGATTCAGCCTAATTATTTTATCGGTATCAGAACACCTTGGACATTAGAAAGTAAGGAAGTATGGAAAGCTACACATGCATTTGCAGGCAAGCTTTGGTTTTTTGGAGGTTTGATAATTATTCTGGGAGGACTAATTTTTTCAGGTTTTATTTTTGCAAAAGCCTTTGTTTTTATTGGGGTTACTTTGGCGTTTGTTCCAGTAGCATATTCCTTTATCAAATTCAAACAATTGGAAAAAAAACAAAACAGTCTATAATTCTCAATCATCACTAAATAATCTTATTTCAATAAAAATGATAAAAACATTACTTATAATAATTGCAGTTTTAATGTCTTATATAGTAAGCGGACAAGAAATTTTAGGACAATGGAATGGAACTTTGAATGTGTCCGGTACTCAATTAAGATTGGTATATCATATCAATAAAGCAGAAAATGGCTATACTGCAACGATGGACAGTCCAGATCAGAATGCTGTTGGAATTCCAATTCAAAAAACGACTTTTGAAAATTCAGTTTTAAAATTAGAAATTCCAAATGCTCAAATTTCTTATGAAGGGACATTAAATAAAGACAATATTATTGTTGGAAAATTTACGCAAGGTGGAAGATCTCTAGAACTTAATTTATCTAGAGAAAACTCATCTAAAGAAAGTAGCGCAAAACAAGTTTATGTAAGAACTCAAGAACCACAAAAACCATATCCGTATTACACAGAAGATGTGAAATTTGAAAACAAAACAGATAAAGTTATTTTAGCAGGAACGCTATCCTTGCCAAAAAAAGAGGGTAATTTTCCGGCTGTAATTTTAATATCAGGAAGTGGTAAACAAAACAGAGATGAAGAAATGTTGGGACATAAAGCATTTCTGGTTTTAGCTGATTATTTGACACGAAAGGGAATAGCAGTATTACGTTTTGATGATCGTGGTGCTGGCGAATCTACCGGAGATTTTTCGAAAGCAACCACTCTTGACTTTGTAAAAGATGTTCAGGCTGGAGGTGATTATTTAAAAACCAGAAAAGAAATTAATAAAAATAAAATTGGTTTAATTGGACATAGTGAAGGTGGCTTAATTGCGCCAATTGTTGCAGGAAATTCTACAGCAATTGACTTCATTGTTTTACTGGCAGGTCCTGGGATTCGTGGAGATAAATTGTTATTGTTGCAAAAAGAATTATTAGAAAAACAATATGGAGTTGCTGACAGTGACATTCAAAAAGGGCAAGAAAATTTTAAAGGTGCTTACGATATTATTATCGCTTCGGGTGCAAATGATGAAAATTTAAAAAATAAAGTAGATAATTATTTTAAGTCAAAATACGATGAGAATGTTTCAAAATCTTTAACGTCACAAATTACAAATAATTGGATGTATACTTTTTTAAGATTAGATCCCGCTACGATTTTACCCAAAGTAAAATGTCCGGTTTTAGCCCTTAACGGAAGTAAAGATTTACAAGTACCGGCAGAAATTAATCTGGAAGCAATTAAAAAAACTTTACTTGAAGCTGGAAACAAAAAGGTAACGATAAAAGAACTTCCTAATTTAAATCATTTGTTTCAAGAATGTAAAACAGGTTCGCCTTTAGAATATGAAAAAATTGAACAAACTCTTTCACCTATAGCTTTAGAACAAATATCAAGTTGGGTTTTATTACAAACTAAATAAGATTCAGAAATATTATAAATAAAAAATAACCGCAAAAGTAAATTTTGCGGTTATTTTTTTATCGCTTCAAACTAAAATGACCCCTAAATTCGGTTCCATTTGCTCGAGTAACCGTAAACCAATAATCTGAAGCAGGTAAGTCCTGTCCGGTATAAGTTCCGTTCCAAGAAGTATTTTTACTTAGTTGTTTTAGGAGTTTTCCATAACGATCATATATCCTGATACTGCTATTTGGTGCTAAATAATCAAAATTAATAGACCAATTGTCGTTATAACCATCATCATTTGGAGTGAAAAATTTAGGATAAGGAAGTTCATCAACTAAATTGATACAATCTTTATGCGTAGCTTCGAGAATATTTATGGTAACAGGAATTCTGTCGCTTTCGCAATTATTTTGGGTTTGAGAAGCATAATACGTATTTCCGTTTTCTAGCGGAGTTGATTCCGACAGAGCAATTGTTGAAGAAGCACTTTCGTACCACTTTATATTTTGCCCAATAATATCTATATCATTACTGGTAGCATTTTTCTGAATACAAAATGCTTGTGGTGAATCGGCAAGTGGGATTTGAGTATCCTGAATTTTTACAGTTATAGCAAATCGTGGGCTTTCGCAATTATTTAGTGTTTGCGATGCGTAATAAATGTTGTTCTGCAATAAAGTTGTTTCAGGTAATATATTTCCGTTTGTTGCTGCATCATACCATTTAATAGCTGTTCCGGTTAAAACAATATTTTCTAAAGATGCAATTTCGTCGATACAAAATTGTTGTGTTTTTGAACCTGTTGGTAATGGCGGGAAATTTGTGAATGGATTTATTATAGCTCTAGTAGGTTCAGAAATACATCCGTCTGAGTTTTTCACTCTAATATCATAGTCACCAGGGGCTAAATAATCGGAAATTTTTGCTGTTGTCCAGGTAAAACCGTTATCAAAACTGTAATTCGAAGCATTTGAAGTTATTGTTATTTGTCCTTTTAAATTGGCACAATCGGGTTGTGTAATATTTATTTCCGGAGGATTTGGATAATCAAGAGGAGATTCAATTTTAATACTTACAGCATTTGATTCGCATCCTGCAGCATTTTTCGCTTTTAAAGAATAAGTACCAACCGCCAAATTTTCTGCAAAAGTATTCGTTGTCCAAGTTTTTCCTCCATCAAAACTATATTCAGAAGCCAATGATGTTATTTTTATTGAACCATAAGGATTTACACAACTTAGAGGTTGCACAACAGTAGTAACAGGCGATTGTGGCGCATTTGGGGGATTGTTAATAATGGTTTGTGTCGCTTCAGAAATACAAAGGCTTCCAACTTCTTTTGTTCGTACAAAATAAGTTCCTGGAATTAAAGGTTGTGATGTTGAGTTTTTACTCCATGTTTTACCATCGTCAAAGCTATATTCGCCTTTACTTGCATTTACAATAATAGATCCTGTAAGATCACAGCCAGAAGGTTGTTTTGTTGTAATTAGAGGTGCAGCTGGAATCGCAACTTGCTTAATAGTAGTCATACAGCTTGGTTCAGAAATACAGTTTTCGGCATTTTTAATCCTTAAACAATATTCTGTGTTTTCTTTTAAGTTAGTCGCAACAGGATCATTAGTCCAGGTAAGCCCGTTGTCAAAACTATAAGCAGATGCCGGAGTATCAATTTTAATGACTAAACCTCTTGGTGAACCGCCCTCGCACAATGGCTGCTCTGAACTATATGAACTAATTTTGAAAGACACATAAGTATTGATTTTCACAGATGAAGCATTAGAAATGCATCCTTTATCATTCTTTATTTTAACTAAATAATCGCCGGGTAAAATATTACTTTTTGAATTTTGTGCTTGCCAAGTCAAACCGTTATCAAAACTGTATTGAGAAGCAGTTGTATTTATCGATATTGTTCCAGTTGATGTAGCACAAGTAGGCTGAATAGACGTAAATGATGGTGCGTCTAAAATATTCGTTGAGTTTAAAACCACTGCATTGGCTTCTGACGGGCAAGCAAGTGTACTTTCTTTTATTCTAACAAGATAAGTACCTGCTTCTAAATCTGGTGATTTTGAGTTTGTTCCCCAAGTTAATCCGTCGTCGAAACTATACAATACTGCAGAAGTAGTTATGGTAATACTACCATCTTTTGTGCCACAATTACTTGGTGATACAGATGTAATAGTTGGTTTAGATGGAATTCTAGGAGCAGATTCAATGTAGATAGTAGTACTGCTTGACTCACAACCTTTACTATTCTTTATTTTAATATAATAATAATTGTTTTTGCTTAAATCTGAAAGTACAGGATTATTTGTCCACGTACTTCCATTGTCAAAGCTATATAAATCAGATTTTGTTGTTATTGTAATACTTCCATTTGTTTTACAGCTAGGTTGTATAACTTCATAATTAGGAGATGCCAGATAACTTGAGTTAAGATAAACCCAAGTACCTCTGGATTCGCAGCCAAAACTGTTTTTAATTTTTATATTAAAACTATCAGTTGATAAGTTAGATTTTACAGGATTTGTTGTCCAGGATTGACCTCCATTAAAACTATAAAAGTCAGCTTTAGTCGTTATTTCAATACTTCCAATATTTCCACAATAAGGATTTACGGTATTAAATTTAGGATCAGGCAAATAAAAGTTATCCAAATTTACATAATGATATGTAGAGGACGTACATCCTATTTCATTTTTTATCATGATATAGTAAGTTCCTGCTTTTAAATTGGAAGCTGTAGAATTTGTTGACCAGGTTTTTCCATTGTCAAAACTATATTCAGTAGCATTAGTAGTAATTGTTATAGATCCACCAGTTTCACATGTAGGCTTTGTAGAAGTGAATGAAGGGTTTGGCAAATAAAAATAATCAAGGCTAACAAATTGACTGTATGAAATACAACCGGAATCATTTTTAATGATAATTTCGTAAACTCCCGGTAAAAGATTGGATGCAACAGGATCTTTAGTCCAAGTTTTACCTCCATCAAAACTAAAATCAGAAGCTGTCGATGTTATCTTTATTGTTCCGCCTGTGCCACATAAAGGTTGTGAACTTGTATACGAGGGATAAATAGGAATACGGTAAGGTTCAACACTGGCATATGCACTATTTGACTCGCAACCATTGTTGTTTTTTATTTTTATTCTGTAATAACCACCTGATAAATTTGGAAGAACAGGATCATTAGTCCAAGTATCACCATTGTCAAAACTATATTGATCGGCAACAGTAGTTATAGATATCTGTCCAGATTTTCCGCAGGTTGGTTGAATGATTTTAAAGACCGGATTATCTAAGTATTTTTGATAAATCGAAGCATACTGCCCTGAAGATTGGCATTCAGTGGCATCTTTTATTTTAATGATATAATTATCCGGTTCTAAATTGTCTTTTACAGGATTTGTAGTCCATGTCATTCCGTTATCAAAACTGTATTGAGTAGCAAGAGCAGATTTTATTGTTATCGAGCCTTTTCCATCACAAGTTAAGGGTTGATTAACAATTACTTCAGGATAGTCAAGCATTTTTGGAGGCAAAAGACTAACCCCGCTTGATAAAGAAATGCATCCATTAAGAGTTTTTATTTTGATACCATATTCGCCTACTTTCAGAGCACTTTTAAAAGCATCACTTTGCCAGGTTAATCCATTGTCAAAACTATATTCAGAGCCAGGAGTTGTTATGGTTATAGTTCCGGTTGGTGTTACACAATTGGGCTGAATAGTGGTGTAAGTCGGACTCGGAATTATATTATTTATAGTAAAGTTTCGACTAATTAAACAATTGCTATCTTCAGCTAGTTTAACAGAATATTGACCTAGATTAGTGTCAACTGAAGATACTTTATAAAAATCATTAGTCGCTCCAACAATTGCAATTCCATTATGATACCATTGATAGGTTTTAGAAGGATTTGCAGCTGTCGTTAAATTAGCTTTTAGAACCAAAGTGTTGTTGCAAAAAATTCCGGTTTGAGTAATATTTATACCAAAAGATTCCGTCGTATTTAAAAGTAAATTATCATATAAAAAATAAGGAAAAAGTCCGCTGCCAGATTCCGGATAAGAGGCAGGTAGTTTGTCTGGAGCTCCTAGAATTATGGCATTTATATCTGTTTTTGGTGTAAAAAATATAGTAATTTCCCCCCAATTAGGAGACGAACTATAAGTCGTATGACCAAGTTCTACCCAAGTTGGATCAGCTGAAGTTGGACCTCCACTTGTTTGAACAGGCAAATTATCACCATTTATACAGCCAAAAAGAGTTAAGTTAATCGGTTCGTATTTATCATTTGTTAATTTATACTCTCCATTTAGAGATATCGCGGCGATATTAAGAGTAAGCTGGTAATTTACGCCCGCCTTCATAGGAGATAACAACGTAGATCCAACATATTCCTGGAAATCTTTTTTAAAAATAGCTCCAACAATTCCGTTTCCATCAGGAAAATTATCCAATCCGGCAGTTTTGATCCCCGGTGCAATTAAACCACATTTGTTAAAGTAATCTGTAGTTGCACCACTAGCTTGAATCCATGGAGTTGCAAGATTTAATTCAGAATAACTTTTAGGACAATTTGTATATACTTCAAAAGATGGATTTGGAATTATAGAATTTATTGTAGAATTATTACAAATGCAATCTTCGTCATTTAAGTCAATTTTTCCATCGCCATCATCATCTATTCCATTATTACAATTTTCTTGGGAATAGCAAAATAGAGAAAAAAATAAAAAAAGAAGAAGTAAAGTCTGCTTCATATAATTGTTTTGGATTGTAGCAAAAGTAATTAATTATCTATAAAATAAAGCGAAAAATGCCAGTTGAATCTTTTCCTGAAAAGTCCCTAAATATCCCGTATTTTTGCAAAAAAATAATTTCTGTTGAAAACTAAACTCTTCGTCATAACGCCACCTTTTACACAACTGAATACACCGTATCCGGCAACAGCATATATAAAAGGATTTCTAAATACCAAAAATATCGAATCCGTTCAGGCAGATTTAGGTATCGATGTGATATTAGAATTGTTTTCGAAAAAGGGATTGATTGATTTGTTTCAGTTTTCAAGTTTCAAGTTTGAAGTTTCAGGTTTTGAGATATCAGATAATTCCAAACGTATTTTTGCTTTACAAGACGAATACATCAAAACAATTGATGCAGTAATTCAGTTTTTGCAAGGAAAAAATCCAACATTGGCATTACAAATTTGTCAGGAAGATTTTCTGCCGGAAGCTTCTCGTTTCGCACAATTGGAAGAACTTGATTGGGCTTTTGGAACCATGGGAACTCAGGATAAAGGAAAACACTTAGCAACTTTATACCTCGAAGATATTTCGGATTTTATTGTAGAATGTGTCGACGAGAATTTTGGCTTTAGCCGATATGCCGAACGTTTAGGCCGAAGCGCCAATTCTTTTGATGAATTGTACCAAGCTTTGCAACAAGAACCAACCTATATTGATTCGATTTTAATATCACTTTTAAAAGATAAAATTGAAGCAGTAAACCCTACTTTATTTTTAATTTCAGTTCCTTTCCCTGGGAATTTATATAGTGCTTTTCGATGTGCACAATGGGTAAAACAACATCATCCTGAAATTAAGATTTCGATGGGTGGAGGTTTCCCAAATACTGAGTTACGTTCACTTTCAGACGCACGTGTTTTTGAGTTTTTCGATTTTATTACTTTAGATGATGGAGAAGTTCCAATCGAAGAACTTATTGAAAGTTTGTCATCTCGAGCGGAGTCGAGAGACGAGAAGCGTTATAAAAGAACTTTTTTATTAGAAGAGGGAAAAGTAGTTTACAAAAACAATTCGTTAAAACACGATTACAAACAAGCTTACGTAGGAACTCCTGATTATTCGGATTTGCCTTTGGATAAGTACATTTCGGTTATTGAAATCGTAAATCCAATGCATCGAATGTGGAGCGATGGACGCTGGAATAAACTCACGATGGCGCACGGTTGTTATTGGGGAAAATGTACATTTTGCGATATTTCATTAGATTATATAAAAGTTTACGAACCCGTTGCGGCCAATTTACTTTGCGATCGAATGGAAGATATGATGCAGCAAACAGGGCAAAATGGTTTTCATTTTGTCGACGAAGCAGCGCCGCCAGCTTTAATGCGCGCTTTGGCACTCGAGATTTTGCGACGAAAACTAGCAGTAACCTGGTGGACAAATATTCGTTTTGAAAAAAGCTTCTCAAAAGATTTGTGTTTATTGCTAAAAGCTTCTGGTTGTATAGCTGTTTCGGGAGGTTTAGAAGTAGCTTCAGATCGATTATTAAAATTAATTGACAAAGGTGTAACAGTTGAACAAGTAGCAAAAGTAACCCGAAATTTTACCGAAGCCGGAATTATGGTTCATGCTTATTTAATGTACGGATATCCAACACAAACTATTCAGGAAACTGTCGATAGTCTCGAAATGGTACGTCAGTTGTTTGAAGCTGGAATTTTGCAATCTGGTTTTTGGCATCAATTTGCCATGACAGCACATAGTCCGGTTGGATTATATCCGGAGAAATTTGGCGTGACCAAAACAACAGAAAAAATTGGAACTTTTGCCAATAATGATATTGAATATACTGATTCTACAGGAATCAATCACGACAAATTTAGTTTTGGATTAAAGAAATCGCTCTTTAATTTCATGCACGGAATTTGTTTTGATTACGAGCTACAGGATTGGTTTGATTTTAAAATTCCGAAAACAAAAATAGATCCCGATTTTATTTTTAATGCACTTGAAGAAGGAAATGATTTCAATACAAAACCAAATGCCAAAGTAGTTTGGTTAGGCGGAAAACCTTCGGTTGAGACTTTTACAAAATCTAAAAAAGGGAATACTTGGGAAATGATGAGTTTTACTTTTCATGATAAAAAGGAAAGTTTCAACATTCAGACCAATAAAAATGAAGGTGAATGGTTGGTTGATATTTTAACTAAAATCACAATTTCAAACACTAAAAATTACACATTTCAAGAAGTTAAAACTGATTTTGAAACAAATTTAGATGACTTTGAATTGTTTTGGTATTCAAAACCTGTAAATACTTTGCGAGAATTTGGGTTGTTAGTTCTTTAAAAAATTAAATTAGTTTTTTGTTACCCAATAATGAAGATCTCTTTCTAAATCGTAAACCACTCTTTTGACACTTCTTCGGATAATAAAATAAGGAACTCCTAACATTATGAACATGTGAACTAGCATGAAAGGAAGGACAAAGAATGGAACAGGATTAGGATTGCTGTCAACAGAAAGAAGGGATCCGAAAAAAAAGATAGAATAGAAAATGATCATTATTGCTAAAAAGAAAATCATTCTTTTTTTAAAACCATTAATTTCAGCATTTATGTTTAGCAGGTTATTATTTTCAGATAAGTGGCCTGTTACTTTTGCAAATGAATAATTGGTATCAAATAATTTCCTTCTTTTTTTAAGCTCAAATTCGTTATTAGAGATGTTGCCTTTATATTCATTGGTACTTGATTGAAAAACTTCAAAAGGAACAAAACTTAAATCAGATTCATCTACATTATTTCTAAATTTTTGAATGAAATCTATTTTTGAGACCGGAAATTGTATGGTAATATCTTTAATTAACTGTATTTTTCGTAAAAAATCGTTCATATATTTTGGTTTGATTTGTAAACCAAATATAATATTATAATTGAAAAAGTAATTGTAATTTAAAAGAATTAATATCTAAGCAGTATTGCAAAAAAAACTTAATATTCTACAAAAGTTCCATCATTAGGAATTGCAGTTTTAGACAAAAGATTACTATCTGCCAATGCATTTTTTAATTCTTCGCGCGTTGTTGGACAATGATTTAAAGCTTCTAAATGATTGGCAAAAACTTTCCCAGGAGCAAGTGCCGTAAATTTTAAAATATCATTCATTCGCATTAACAATGGCTGACCAAAATCTAATCTTGCAGTTCCGCAAGCTAGAACAGCAATATCAGGTTTTAGTTCAATTAAAGCTTTCTGAACATCTTCTGTAAAAATGGTATCAGCGCTTACGTAAACAGATTTTTGGTTAGGCAATTCAATATGAAAACCCATAACGTTACCCATCAATTTTGCAATAAATCCGTAACCATGAAGAGCAGGAATTCCAGTAATCTTACCGCCTAAAAAATCCTGCGGTTCCCAATAATTTAAACTTTGAATAATGTTCAAACCTCGTTTAGACAAAGCATTTTCATCTTTTATATTACAAATTACTGGAATACTTTTTCGTCTCAAAAAAACTTCACCCGCTTTATCGATATGATCAGGATGCAAATGAGTAATCAAACAAAGCGTTACCTTGCTCAAAATATCTCTACTGTTTTTGGGCAAAGCTACTAGCGGATTTCTTTTGGGTTTATAACGAAAAATGGTAAAGGGAGGAATCGTTTTTCTTTTTCCCAACATTGGATCAACCAAAATAACATCGGTTTCAGTTTCAATAACTAAAGTGGCGTTGCGTAAATGATGTAATTTCATATCGAAGAAATTTAGATATTAAAAATACAAAGTTTTTTGTGATTAAGTACAATAAATTACATTGTAAATCGAAACCCAATTCCGTGTAAATTCTCTATAGAAATACCTTTTTCGTTAATCAGAATTTTACGCAAACGCGAAATAAAAACATCCAAACTACGTCCCATAAAATAATCATCAGTTCCCCAAAGCGAAGTTAAAATTTGTTCTCTTTTTAAAACCGAATTTTTATTGTCAAGAAATAATTTCAAAAGTTCTGCTTCACGTTGTGTAAGACTAATTTTTTCATTTTCATTAAAAAGAATAAAATTGTCAAGATCAAATTGATATTTTCCAATTTCATAAAATGATTTTTCTATTGGAATATTTTTCTGAGAACGCTTCAGGAAAATCTCAATTTTTAAAAGCAATTCTTCAATACTAAAAGGTTTAACAAGATAATCATCGGCACCCAAACGCAATCCTTTAATTCGATCTTCTTTTAATGTTTTGGCCGAAAGAAAAATAATAGGAATATCAATGTTCTTTTTTCTAATTTCGGTTGCCAATTCAAAACCATCCATTTTTGGCATCATAATATCCAGAATACAAATGTCAAAATCATCCGCTTTAAAAGTATCCAAACCCAGTTTTCCGTCACAACAATGAATCACTTCATAATTATTTTGTTCCAAATTATCTTTGGTCAAAAATGCTAAAGTTTCGTCGTCTTCAGTATAAAGTATTTTGATTTTTTTCATTTTTTAAAAGGAATTGACAAAGTTATAGTAATACCATTTTTAGAATTATTCTCGGCTTTAATTTTCCAGTTGTGCAAGTTGCAAATCTCCTTAACATAATACAAACCAAGTCCAAAACCATTTACTTCGTTGCTTTTTTCGTTTTGAGCACGATAAAACTTATCAAATATAAAAGAAATATTTTTAGGCGAAATTCCTATTCCGTTATCAATAAAAGCCAATTTTAAAGCCGAATTTTCTGCCGAAATTCCAATTGTAATTTCGGGGGTTTTAGAACAATATTTTACAGCATTATCCAGTAGATTATAAACTAAATTAGAAAAATGAAAAACATCAGTTTCAATTTTATAATCATTAGATAACGTGTCGATTTTAATTACAGCTTCAGGATATTTCAACTGAATATTTTCTATCGTTTCTTCAATAATCGGAACAATTAAAACAGATTCCTTTTTTATTTCCAACGGCGTGTAATCTGACTTTGCAATGTTTAAAATCTTCTCAATATGATGATTCAGTTTATTACTTTGATTGATAATAATGTCCGTATAAGTATAAAGCTTCTTATCTTCTTTAATCGGATTTTGTTCAATTAAATATTTTGAAGCAATTAAAATAGAAGATAAAGGCGTTTTAAATTCGTGCGTCATATTATTGATAAAATCACGTTGCAATTCAGAGTATTTTTTTTGTTGCAAAAGCGTAAAAATCGAATACACATAAATCAATAAAATAAGAATCAATGCAATCGAAAGTACAAACCAAAAACGCATTGAGCTAAACAAATAAGTGGTTTCATTTGGAAAACGCACTGCAAAATAATACACTAAATTTTTATGCTTAGGGAACGAAACTGTTTTCTTCTCTTTTTCTTTTTCAGAAAATGAGATGTACTTTCCATAAACCATTTCATCACTTTGGCAATTGTATACAGCATATTCAAAATCAGTAGTTATATTCATTTTTTTAAACTCAGATCTCAGATAAAATTCTAAGATATCCGGTTCAAAAGAATTTTGAATGTTTACAATATAATAATCGTTTGAAATTTTCTGAACAGGATTCTGGCAAGACGATTCATGATCCTTTCCTTCATATAATTTTCTGGCGACTTCAAGTAAAGCAATGTTTGCCTTTTGGTTTAGTTTTTTTTGTTCTAAAGTAAAAGCCTCTTTAGTCCAAAGCAATTGCGCCACCAATATGCTAATAATGGCAACAAGTCCCAGAAGGATAATACTATTAAGTTTATTTATTTTCAAGAAAACGGTATTTTAAAAATGTAATATTAATCAAATTTAGGTTTAAAAACGCCTATTAACAAGTCGTTAACAAAGATTTGAAAGCGGTTAACAGCGATTATGATTTGTCTGAAATATCTTTGTAAAACAAAATTTGAACTATAAACCATTAAATAATATAACTATGAAAATGATTAAAATTTCGATGTTAGCTTTAGCTTTAGGACTAATGTCTTTTTCTGCAATTGCACCAATAAAATCAATAAGTTCTGAAAACAAAATTGTTGCTGATGCAGCTTCTACAATTGTTTGGAAAGCAGAAACAATTGACGTAGGTCAAATTCCACAGGGAACTCCAAAAGCAATTGTTTACGAATTTAAAAATACAGGAAAAACTGCTGTTGTAATTACAAGTGTTCAAGGATCTTGCGGTTGTACAGCGACAGATTATACAAAAGAGCCAATTTTACCTGGTAAATCGGCTAAAGTAACAGCAACATACAACGCTGCCAATAAGGGTGGTTTTACAAAAACAGTTACAGTAACAACAAGTGCAGAAACTACTCCAAAAGTTCTTACACTAAAAGGTACAGTAATTTAAAAATAAAGGTTGGTTATAAAGTAAAGACTCCGGATAAGCCATTTGTCCGGAGTTTTTTTATGCTTTTAAATGAGCGATTTTTAGATTTAATTTTAGAATTTAAAACGTTTAGATATTTTCAAGTATTGATTTTGTTTTTAGTAAAACTTTTCTAATTTTATTAAAAATATTATTATGAAAATTTTGTATCCGCTTGTTGCCGTAGTCATTCTTTTTACTGTTATTTCATGTAATAAAAAGGCTGAAAAGAAAGAAGAAGAAGAGATTAAAAAAACTTCGGAAATAGTGGTGCCAGAACTTAAAATCAAAATAGACAGTGCTGCAATTGTATCTTTTTATCAAACATATCCAAAATTAGAGAAATTTCAGGATGAGGTACTTGCCTTGTATAAAAAGAAGAATTCTACCCAACTTTGGTTAGATAATAAAGGAATAGTAGAATTTGCAAATACATTGTTTGATAAATACAAAGGATTAGATCAGGAAGGTTTGAAAGCAAATTTCCCCTACAACGATAAAATCAATCCTATTTTCGAACATACTTCAGAAAACAAATTATCTCAGATCGAAACAGATCTGATGGTAACCAACTTATATTTTTATTACGTTCAGAAGGTTTCTGGAGTAGACGAAAAAACAAGCCGATCATTAGAATGGCTTTTACCTCGTAAAAAAGTAAATTACCAAGTCTTTTCAGATTCTATTTATAAAAAGACGACTATAAATGATGATAAAAAGAGCAAAATGTTCAGCCAATATTACAAGCTTCGTGATGCGCTACATCAATATAGAGAAATAGAAAAAAAAGGTGGCTGGAAAACAATCGAAGTTAGCGAAGATTTTAAAAGTCTAAAAATTGGAGATTCTGTCGGCACAATTGGGCAAATAAGAGAAAGACTTTATAGTACAGGCGAACTAAAAGAAAATAGTAAAAGCAATATTTGCGATTCAACCTTAATAGCATCCGCGAAAAAATTTGAATCTCATCACGGATTAACTCCAAAAAATACAATCCTACCGGAACATATTGCCGAAATGAATATTCCTGTTTCTGAGAGAATAAAAACTCTTATTGCTAATATGGAGCGTTGCCGATGGATTGATCCTGAACTTGAAAAAGGAAAAGAATACATAGAAGTTAATATTCCGGAATTTAGATTGTATTTAATTCGCGATGGTAAAATTGCTTTTGTATCGCCAGTTGTGGTTGGTAAAATGATGACTCAAACCGTTATTTTTAGCGGAATGATGAATAATATTGTTTTTAGCCCGTATTGGAATGTTCCTACAAGTATTATCAACAAGGAGATAAAACCCGGAATGGCAAAGAACAAAAATTATTTAGCACAAAAAAATCTGGAGTGGAATAACGGAGCCGTTCGACAATTGCCAGGGAAAAATAATTCACTTGGTTTAGTGAAGTTTTTATTTCCAAATTCAAATAACATTTACTTGCATGATACACCGGCAAAAAGTTTATTCGAAAGAGAAAACAGAGCTTTTAGTCATGGATGCGTTCGTGTGGGAAAACCTCGAGAATTGGCGATCGAATTGCTAAAACAAGATCCTAGTTGGACTCCGGAACGAATTGATAAAGCCATGCATGCCGGAAAAGAAAATTGGGTTAGTTTAAAAAAGAAAATCCCCGTTTATATTGGATATTTTACCGCTTGGGTAGATCGTGACGGAAATTTGAATTTCTATAAAGATGTTTATAAAAGAGACGAAAGTTTAATAAAACTATTGACTGAAGAATAAATTTTTAAAAAAAAGTTTGCCACGAATTACACGAATTTACACGAATTTTTATACACACAAAGTCTTAAAATTAATTAGTGCTAATTCGTGAAATTTGTGGCAAAAAACTTTTATTTAAGTAAAACATCTACACATTTATAAAAGCGTTTACTATAATGTTCAGAATCTAAATCGCTAATCGTTACACTTCCAGCTTTTCCAGAAGAAGCATGAATAAATTTAGACTTCATTCCGTTGGCCTCACAAATGATTCCAACGTGTCCAACAATGTTTTTGTTTTTGTAACCGTAAAAAACTAATACATCTCCAATTTTAAAATCTTCGGGTAATTTTGATTTACCTAAATTTTTATATCCGCTAGAACTTCTGGGTACACTAATATCAAAGTGCTGAAAAACATAATTGACAAAACCGGAACAGTCAAAACCCTTTTTTGGATTATTTCCTGCATATAAATAAGGCGTTCCTAAATATTGTTTCGAATATATAATAACAGAATCCCGATCGATTGTGTTTTGTACTTTATGTGTTGGATTTAGCATTGTTTTACTTTCCTTTTTTGGAACAAAAGAAGAGAATAAAAACGTTGAGGCAATTGCTATATATAAAGATGATTTCATTTTGATGATAAATTGTAAGGTTAATTTGTAAAAATAAGCCGTTGCTTTTGAAAATCAAAAGAATGTTGTGCGATACGGTTTATAAAAGAGTGCAAAACAATAAAAAAGAATAACGCATTTTGGTGTTTTTTTATTGCTTTTTGATGTTTTAGTATCTTTATCTCTATTCCTTTTTAGATATATTTGTGAATTATATTTATATTTTAACAAATAAATTATGTTTCTCAAAAAAATATCATTTTTAATTTCGTTTTTGCTGATTTCGTTTGTTTCGATCTCACAAAATAAAACAAATACTTTTCTGTATGAAGGCCGAGTAGAAAAACTTCCAAACAACAATGTGGTTTTAATAGGAACAGCTTCTTCAGTGGCTTTTAATTTTACAGGAACCGAATGTAAAATTACATTACAAAGCGTCGATTCGTGGGAACATCATAATTATGTCTCTTTAGTTCTAGACGGAAAATATATTGGCAAATTAAGAATCGAAAAAGGAGCAGAGCAAACTTTTCCGGTAAAAGTAACTTCTGATAAAAAGGAACATACACTAGAGATTTATAAAACAACAGAAGCGCACAGCGGTGGAATTTTATTTGCGGGAACAACTGCAAAACTGACTTCGATTACTTCCAAAAAGAAAAAGAAAATTGAGTTTATCGGAGATTCTATCACTTGTGGTGCAGCGAGCGATCCGTCTGACGTTCCTTGTGATAAAGGAGAATATTTCGATCATCATAATGGATATTATGCTTACGGACCAGTTCTTTCGAGAGAAATTGGTGTCGATTACTTAATGAGTTCCGTTTCGGGAATTGGGATGTATCGCAATTGGAATGATGAAAACAAAGACGAAGCCATTATGCCCGATGTTTATGAGAATTTATATTTAACAAAAGACAATTCTAAACCCAAATATGATTTTGCTTTTCATCCAGATATTATCAGTATTGCATTAGGAACCAATGATTTTTCGGGCGGAGACGGTAAGAAAGAACGTTTGCCTTTTAATGCCGAAAAGTATGTTGCGAACTACATCAACTTCATTAAAATGTTGTACAAACACAATCCGAATGCTCAAATTGTAATTACAAATAGTCCAATGGTTGGTGGAGAGAGAGGAGTTGTTTTTGAAGATTGTTTGAGTAAAGTCAAAGCAGCTTTTGCATCTGACAAAATGCATAAAGAAATTCAAATTTTCAAGTTTAAACCCATGACGCCAAAAGGTTGCTCGGGACATCCTGATGTTGCAGATCATAAAGTGTTGGCAGATGAATATGCTCCGTTTTTAAAAAAGTTACTAAATGAGAAATAATATATTTAAGTTTGTTTTCATTCTGATGATTTCCAGTACTATGATGGCAAACGTTTCCCTTCCGAATATTTTTGGCGATAATATGGTTTTGCAACGCAATTCTGAAGTTAAAATTTGGGGTTGGGCAAATCCAAAAGAAGAAATCAAACTGGTTTCGAGCTGGAACAATCAGGAATATAAAGTAGTTGCGAACAACCAAGCGCAATGGGAATTGCATATAAAAACTCCCGAAGCCGGAGGACCTTTTACAATCTCAATAAAAGGATACAACGAAGTTGTTCTTAAAAATATTTTGATTGGCGAAGTTTGGGTTTGTGCCGGACAATCGAACATGGAGATGTCTGCAAGTTGGGGAATCGAAAATGGCGAAGAAGAAATGAAGAACGCCACAAATCCTAATATCCGATTTTTTACAGTTCCCAAATTAACCGCTACAACACCACAAAATAATTTACTAGGAAACTGGGTCGAATCGACTCCGGAAACCATGAAATACTTTAGCGCAATTGGCTACTTTTTTGCTAAGCGCTTGAGAGAAGATTTAAAGAATGTCCCGATTGGACTAATATCTTCAAACTGGGGCGGAACTCCTGCCGAAATCTGGATGCCGGAAGAAGTCGTTCAAGGTGATCCGGTTTTATTAGAAAATGCTAAAAAACTCAACGAGCAAGAATATGGCCCACGTCAACCCGGGCGTGCTTACAATGCCATGATTTATCCTTTCGTTGGTTATAAAATTGCTGGAACACTTTGGTATCAGGGCGAATCAAATGTAGGTTCGTTAGTTTACGACAAAACTTTATCGGCTTTAATAACGTCATGGAGAAAGGCTTGGCAAGACGAATTTCCTTTTTATTTCGTTCAAATTGCACCTTATAAAACAGGCAGTAACAATTTCTCCAATGTTACTGTGAGAAATTCTCAAAGAAAAATCTTAAATGAAATTCCAAAAACCGGAATGGTTCTAACTTCGGATATTTCAGATACGATTGATATTCATCCAAAGAATAAAAAATCGGTCGGAATTCGATTGGCGAATTTGGCTTTGTCCGAAACTTATAAAGTCAATTCAAATTTGGTTAATGGACCACTTTTTAAAGAAATCAAAATCGAGAAAAACAAAGTAATCGTTTCGTTTGATTATGCAGATGGAATGTATTTCAAAAACAAAAAATCGAATCAATTTGAAGTAGCTGGAGCCGATGGAATATTCTATCCGGCAGAAGCTTCGATCAAAAATAATCAAGTGGTTTTGACAAGTAAAAAAGTTCCAAATCCTGTAAAAGTTCGATTTGCGTGGGGAAATACAATTCAGTCAGATTTGTTTAATAAAGCAAATTTGCCCGCTTCTTGTTTTATTACGGAATAAAAAGATATAAGATTTTTTTGCCCACAGATTTTACAGATTAAACAGATTGACGCTGATTTTTTGTTCTATGTCATTTAATGTCAGACTGAGCGAAGTCGAAGTCACGTGCTACAAGTAATTTAAGTCACAGATTAAACCTGACAGGTTTGCATTGCTCGAAATAACAAGATTATGAGAATTTCGCAAAGTTTAAAATCTTAGTGTCTTAGAACCTTAGCACCTCAAAAAAAATTAACCAATGAAAAATAAAAAAATAATAACTATTGGGGTTTTTGCCCTGTTTACTGTTGGAAATATGAATGCACAGAAAAAGCCTTATTTGGATAAAAAGAAAACCATTGAGGAACGAATTGAATTGCTTTTGCCATTGATGACTTTGGAGGAAAAAGTGGGGCAAATGAACCAATATAACGGATTTTGGGATGTTACGGGACCAGCTCCAAAAGGTGGAACTGCGGAATTGAAATACGAACATTTACGAAAAGGCTGGGTTGGATCGATGCTTACGGTTCGTGGTGTGAAGGAAGTTCGTGCCGTACAGAAAATTGCGGTTGAAGAGACTCGCTTGGGAATTCCGTTAATTATTGGTTTTGATGTTATTCACGGTTATAAAACGTTGAGTCCAATTCCGTTGGCAGAAGCTGCGAGTTGGGATTTAGAAGCTATTGAAAAATCGGCGGCAATTGCGGCTGATGAAGCTTCGGCATCTGGAATTAACTGGACTTTTGGTCCAAATGTAGACGTGGCGAACGATGCGCGTTGGGGACGTGTGATGGAAGGAGCAGGAGAAGATCCGTATTTGGGAAGCAAAATTGCAATAGCAAGAGTTCACGGTTTTCAGGGTGAAACCATTGCAGATTTGCAAAAAGTAAATAAAATTGCTGCTTGTGCGAAACATTTTGCTGCTTATGGTTATGTTGAAGCTGGACTAGAATATAACGTTGTAGACATTAGTAATTCTAAATTATACAACTCGGTTTTGCCTCCTTTTAAAGCGACTGTCGATGCCGGAGTTCGTACGTTTATGAATTCATTTAATACTTTGAATGGCGTTCCGGCAACTGGAAATGTGTTTTTGCAAAGAGATATCTTAAAAGGAAAATGGAAATTTGATGGTTTTGTAATTTCAGATTATGCTTCGATTCGCGAAATGATTGCGCACGGTTATGCAAAAGATGAAGCCGATGCAACGGCAAAAGCTGTAATTGCAGGTTCAGATATGGATATGGAATCGTATTTGTATGTGGCAAAATTAGTGGCTTTAGTGAAGGAAGGAAAAGTAAACGAAGCATTGGTTGATGATGCGGTTCGTAGAATTTTGCGTGTGAAATTTGAATTGGGATTATTTGACGATCCTTATAAAAATTGCGACGAAAAACGAGAAAAAGCAACCATTGGAAATAAAGTAAATAACGATGGAGTTTTGGATATGGCCAAAAAATCGATTGTATTGCTGAAGAACGAGAAGAATTTGCTTCCGCTAAAGAAATCCGGACAAAAGATTGCTTTAATTGGTGCTTTGGCAAACGATAAAAATAGCCCTTTAGGCAGTTGGAGAATTGCATCTGATGATAATAGCGCCGTTTCGGTTTTAGAAGGAATGCAGCAATACAAAGAGAATCAACTAACTTTTGAAAAAGGGGCAGATTTAATTGTTGGCAAAACAAGTTTCTTAAACGAAGTTGTTTTTAATACAACGGATAAAAGCGGATTTGAAGCTGCTAAAACGGCTGCTAAAAATGCTGATGTTGTGGTAATGGTTTTAGGTGAACACGGTTTTCAGAGCGGTGAGGGCAGAAGTAGAACCGATCTTAATTTGCCTGGTTTACAACAGGAATTGCTGGAAGAAATTTATAAATTGAATCCAAATATTGTTTTGGTTTTAAATAATGGTCGTCCGTTGAGTATTCCTTGGGCGGCAGAGCATATCCCGTCAATTGTAGAAGCCTGGCATTTAGGAACTCAAACAGGAAATGCTGTTGCACAGGTTTTATACGGAGATTATAACCCGAGTGGGAAATTGCCAATGTCTTTTCCAAGAAACGTAGGTCAGGTGCCTATTTATTATAATAAATACAGTACAGGAAGGCCAATAGACAGTGATAAAAATGTTTTTTGGTCACATTATACAGATGTAGAGAAAACGCCTCAATTCCCTTTTGGTTTTGGTTTGAGTTACACGAAGTTTGATTATGGAAATTTGAAGTTAAATAAAACGGCTTTCAGAAAAGGAGAAAATGTAGAAATTAGTGTTGCCGTGACAAACTCAGGAAATTACGATGGAAAAGAAGTCGTACAACTGTATATTCACGATCAATTTGCCAGTATTATTCGACCAATAAAAGAATTGAAAGGTTTTGAATTAATCAATTTGAAAAAAGGTGAAACTAAAATAGTAAATTTTATTTTGACGGATAAAGAATTAGGTTTTTATGACAATGACGGAAATTATTTAGTCGAGCCCGGAACTTTTAAAATTATGGTTGGAGGAAGCTCTGACAAAGGTTTAGAAAGTGGTTTTGAAATAAAAGAATAGTTTTTTTACAAAGGAACAAAGGAACAAAGGAACAAAGGAACAAAGGAACAAAGGAACAAAGGAACAGAGTTTTTTTGCATAGCTCCTAGCTTCAGCTAGGGGAATTTTATTTGAATAGAAAAAGGGCTTTAGCCAAACTTTGTAAGTTTGGCTAAAGCCCTTTTTTTTGCATTTATATTTACATCCAGCTAAAGCTGGACGCTATTAAGCTTAAAAACTTCAAAGCTAACGATGAACTAATTATAAAAGTTTTTTTGTAAGTTAATAATTATAAATATTGTTTTTAATCGTTATCTTTGAGATAACTTCGTCTGAAAAAGAATTATTTATAGATATTTTTAGGAAGAAGAATTTAAGGTAAGCTGAAAACTTTATAGAGTAGGCATGATTTTAAAATACACTTATGGAGAATTCTTTATTTAAAAAAGTAAAAATTGCAATTGATTATTGGTACATTCCTTTAATATTGGGAATCCTCTTCGTTGGAATCGGAGTTTGGTCTTTTGTAACGCCTTTAGCAGCTTATTTAACGCTCACATTCCTTTTTAGTGTTTCATTCCTGGTGAGTGGAATTTTTGAAATTGTTTTTGCATTATCCAACAGAAAAAAAATCGACCATTGGGGCTGGACATTAGCATCAGGAATTGTAGGTTTGGTAGTGGGAATTTTGTTAGTTTCAAATCCATTAATCTCAATTACGCTGCTTCCGCTTTACGTAGGATTTGTTGTTTTATTCCGTTCTGTTATGGCCATAATAATTGCTTTTAATTTAAAAAGTTATTCAGTGCCAGATTGGAAAAATCTTTTGTTTTTAGGAATATTAGGAACTATTTTTTCATTCCTGTTATTATGGAATCCTATTTTTGCAGGACTTTCATTAGTATATTGGACCGCTTTTGCTTTTATCGCAATTGGAATTTTTTACATTTATTTTTCTTTCAAACTAAAGAAAATACACGATATGCATTAAAAATCAGTACTCAAAAAAGAAACTGATTATTGATTTCAAACCCGATAGGTTTTTCAAACCTGTCGGGTTTATTTTTTTGAGTCAAAACAAAAAATAAGTATCTTTCGATGATCAAACCTGTTAGGTTTACACAACGAACTATTTAATCTCAATTTTAGATAATGAAATACAACAGATGCGGAAAAAGCGGTTTATTGTTACCGCAAATTTCTTTAGGATTATGGCATAATTTTGGGTCAGTAGATAATTTTGAAAATGCTGAATGTATTGCTGTAGAAGCTTTTGATAAAGGAATAACTCATTTTGATTTAGCCAATAATTACGGGCCTGTTCCGGGTTCTGCAGAGACGAATTTTGGTAAAATTCTATGGCATAATTTTCAAGGAAATTTACGCGACGAAATTATTATTTCGACCAAAGCTGGCTATACAATGTGGGACGGACCTTATGGAGATTGGGGTTCCAGAAAGTATTTGTTATCGAGTTTAGATCAGAGTTTAAAAAGAATGAAAGTGGATTATGTTGATATTTTCTACTCGCATCGTCCTGATCCGGAAACTCCTATTGAAGAAACCATGATGGCTTTGGATTATGCTGTAAGAAGCGGAAAAGCTTTGTATGTTGGAATCAGTAATTACTCGGCAGAACAAACCAGAGTTGCTGTTGATGTTTTGAAACAATTGGGAACGCCTTGTTTGATTCATCAGGCTAAATATTCGATGTTAGAGCGTTGGGTAGAAAATGGATTATTGGATGTTCTGGAAGAAAAAGGAGTTGGTTGTATTGCCTTTTCACCTTTGGCACAAGGACTTTTGACTGATAAATATTTAAACGGAATTCCGGAAAATTCAAGAGCGCATAATCCAAACGGACATTTAAAAGAAGATGAGGTTACGCAGGAACGTATTCAGAAATTAATTCAACTGAATGAGATTGCTCAAAATAGAAATCAATCTTTAGCACAAATGGCTTTGGCTTGGTTGCAAAAAGACAAACGAATTACATCGGTTTTAATTGGAGCAAGTTCAGTAAAACAATTAAATAACAATATTGATTGTTTACAAAACTTAGAATTTACGCAAGATGAATTGAATGCGATTGAAAAGATATTATCGTAAAATGTATTTTTTGAAATGTAAAATGAATAAAAAAGGGACATTTTGTCCCTTTTTTTATTTTATAATCATTGCCAATCCGCCACCGCTTGCCAATCTATATTTTAATTTAGTTGCAGAATTGACAGTGATTTTTTCACGTTTATAATCAATTGCAGCTTTATCGGCATTTATTCCATCGGAGAAAATATCAGCTTCAAATTTTTTGCCTTTTTCAAGAAAAGAAAAATCAATAGTAATTTCTCTTGAGTCCCAATTAGTGATTGCGCCTAAATACCAGATATTTGCCTTCTTACGTGCAATTGTAATAAATTTACCTACTTCGCCATCTAGCGCAACTGTTTCATCAAAAGTCGTCGGGATTTTGGCGATAAAATCAGTACTTTCTTGTTCCTTCATATAAGCAGTTGGACTATCGGCCATCATTTGTAAAGGCGCTTCGAAAATGGTATAAAGTGCCAATTGGTGGCATCTTGTTCCTTGACTTTCGGGATTCGAATGACTTGGTTTGAATTCTCTTTTTGTTGCATTCCGCATGGCACCTGGCGTGTAATCCATTGGGCCGGCCATCATTCTAATAAACGGAATCGAACAATCATAAAGAGGAACATCGTCATTTGGCGTCCATTTATTGTTTTCTAAACCTTTTACACCTTCAAAATTCAAGATGTTTGGAAAAGTGCGCTGAATTCTCGTCGGTTTGTACATACCGTGAAAATCTAAAAGTAACTTACTGTCAGCGGCCTTTTGCGCAATATCATAAACCGAATTTACCATTTTAGCATCGTCACGATCCAGAAAATCTACTTTAAAGCCTTTGATGCCTAAAGTGGCATAATTTTTAAAAATACCCAAAGTGTTTTTGGTCAAAGCCATCCACGAACTCCATAAAATAATACCAACATTACGTTCTTTTCCGTACGCGATTAAAGCTACGAGATCTACATTTGGATTATGTTTCATAATGTCATCTTCTAAACTCCAGCCTTCGTCAAGAACCACATATTCGACTTTGTTTTTTGAGGCAAAATCAATGTAATATTTATACGTTTGAGTATTGATTCCGGCTTTAAAATCGATATTATAAATATTCCAATCGTTCCACCAATCCCAAGCTACTTTTCCGGGTTTTATCCACGAAATATCTTTTATTTTGGTTGGTTCAGACAATTTCTGAACCATATCGTTATTCGCTAAATCGGCATCATTTTTAGAAATAACAATAATTCTCCACGGAAAATTTCGCGTTCCTTTTGTTTTGACCAAATAATTAGCCCTTTCGGTAATGAGACGATTGATATTGTTGAATCCGCCATTTTTTTCCTGTAAAGGATATTTAGAAAAGCGAGATTCAAACCCAGATTTAGAATTGTTGTTGGTTACAAATAATCCCGGATAATCTTCAAGATTGGCTTCTAAAAAAACTGCTTTTTTATGGTTTTTAAAATCAATTAAAAAAGGTAGAAACGCCAAAGTATCTTTGGCAAATTCGCTAATTTTTTTGTTTTCGTATTGCGCTTCAAAAGAAGAAATGTAAGGATCTTTGGGATTTCGTAAATCGCGAACATATGGCATTAAAGTATTGTAATCCTTGTCAAAATTCAATTGAACCTCTTCCCATTTTACAGCAATGTCTTTTTTCTTTTTAGTAATAAATCGATATGCAGCACCATCATTAAAAACACGATATTCAATAGTAAAATCATTTTTAAAATTTAAAACAATTTTATTGTATTTGTCCTGAACTGATTTCTTTTTGTAAAACGGAGTTTCGAATGATGCATCAACACTTTCTCTTTTAGAATTAATAACGATTGGATTTTTTCCTAAAACAATGTTTTCATCTATTGTTAAAGACATTTCAGACGGCGATAGAATTAGATCTTTTTCATGAAAAAGAGTCCACGAAATTTTATCGCTTACTTCGATTTTTACTTCAATTTTTCCATCCGGAGATTTTAAAATAAAATCTTGTTTTTTCTGAGAAAAAGAAAAGTTAACGAGTAATAAACAAAAAAATATTTTTTTCATGTGATGTTTTTTTTAACCATATAAGTGATGTAAGTTCATTTAAAAGTGTTGTTTATAATTTCTTAAATCACTTAAACGGTTTGATTTTTTTGAGTTACTGCAATTGTAAATTGTATTTTTTTACAATATCTAAAGTCGATTTATCCGATGAAAAAACAGAGTTTAATCCTTGTGGTTCCTGCGGAGGATCAGTCGTTAAAGGATCGCCTGGATTCCATTTTCCAGTTTCATTAACCGCTTTCCCTTCTCCTCCAAAACCCCAGAAATTAGCAGCTTGTAGCGGTCCGTTATTTTTATGACTTTCGGCAACTCTGCTAAAAATATAGTCGTAAAAAATATCTCTGTTGGTTACAGATGAGGTCGTAAGCAAACTTTCGTTTTCTCTTCCTAAACCAAATTCTTCAATAATAATGGGGCGTTTTAAATTATTAGCCACTTTTATGTGATCGTCGATATATTTACCTGCATTTTCTAGCGTTGTAGGCAAAGTCTTTTCGGCATCATTGGCCTTAAACCAATTCCAGTTTTTTGGCCAAATGTGCATAGTCAAATAATCAATGTTCGGATTTTGATGCGTTCTCTCAAAAATTTCCATGCTGTCATTCGAGCTGTTTTTTCCTTCAGAACCCGTAGAAATTAGATGTTTTTTATCTAAGCTATCCATCAAGTTTACAATGTTGTTAAGCCAAAGCGTAAATTTTGCCTCATTTTCTGGAGTAAAAGTTCGGGGTTCATTTCCTACTTGCCAAGACATAATAGTATTATCGTCTGTATATTTTTTATGCGAATAAGCATTTGTTCTTCCCATAATAAATTTTACATGATTCTCTAAACCTTTCATACAAGGTTCACAGCTATGAAATTGCTCTGTATACGCCATAAATTGTGGCCAAGTATTTGGCACAATATTAGGAACCGGAATTGCGCCTTTGCCATTCCATTCCAAATATTGTGACATTCCGCCAGACCATTCCCAATTATTGGTCAAATACAAAACAGCATACATTTTTCGTTTACTCATTTCATAGATCAAAAAATCCAGTCCATCCAGTAAATCTTTATCATATTTTCCTTGTTCGTATTGCAAAGCCGGACGAACGGTAAAATCGTATTTTCCTCCATCGCCACCAACCAGAATACGCAAATTATCGATTCCGTTTTTTTGCATTAAATCAAGTTCGCGGAGCAGTCTTTTTCGGTCGCCTACTTTTTTTGAAGCCAATAAACTTCCGTACCAATAATTCGTTCCAATATACGAGTACGGCTTATCTCCTTTATAAAATTGCGTTCCTTTCACCGTAATTCTTTCCTGTGCCTGAGAAGCGATTGTAGAAAAAATTAAAGCTAATCCAAGGGTTTTTAAAAATCTATTTTTCATAATTTATTTTTTAGGAGCTAATCCTGCTATCTGTTGCAATCTTTTTATTTTTAAAGAAAAAATAAAAAGGATTTTCACTTCTATCAGGGCTAGGGCTTTTTGGGTTTTAGGAGATGTTTTTTAGTTTTCACAATCTTGTCATTTCGACGAAGGAGAAATCGCACTAGAAACTTACATACCGCATGTCGCTCAGCAAGTGTGATTTATACTTCGTCGAAATGACAAACAAATATAAAGGTGCTCTTTACTAATGTGATTGCGTCGTTCCTTGCAAAGACAAACGAGGTGATTATTTATTTCGGCAACTCATACATTTTTGGTAAAGAATTCACCAATGCCGATTTTGGTTTTGTAGCAAATGTTTTAAAATCCGTGGCATTCGAAACAGAAGCGTTCGGGACATAATATCCATCTTTACTATTACTCCAAAGCATCGCATAACTCACTTCTATGTTGTTAGCTGTTAAAGCATTGTACAGATAAGTCGAGAACCAATCCGTTATTGGCGCTTTTGTGCTCGTAACCTGATAACCCGTTTCGGTCAAAGCAGTTATTTTTACTTTGGTTATGGCTAAATCAGATAAAATTTTCAGCTTAGAATTGGCTTTTGTGGCTCCAGTTAAACCTTGATTATCAAAATCGCCGTAATTGTCCATTCCTAAAACATCAACATATTGATCGCCAGGATAACGGCTTAAATAATTAGCTTCGGTTGTGTAAGAATTGTCAGGTGAAAAGGCATATAAAATATTATGAACGCTTTTGGTGTTTTTTAAATAATTAACTGTAAACTGATAGGCAGTTTTGTATTCTTCCGGAGAACAAAAATCTGCTCCCCACCAAAACCAACTTCCATCAAATTCGTGAAAAGGTCTGAAAATAATTGGAATCAATTCGCCATTTGAACCTTTTAAACTCAAAATAACACTTGCTATTTTGTCGAGTTTTTTCTTGTACCATTCGTGATTTGCTCCGCCAGGCAATATACTTTTAAAAGCAGTGGTTTTTTGTTCCGATGTCATATCGGCGGCATAAAAAGAATCCTCTTTGTTGGGTTCTCTCAAATGCCAGCTAAAAGTATTTATTATGCCTTTGGCGTAAGCAATTTTCACATTAGTAATAGTGTTCAGCTCTTGCTGATAAAACCAGTTTCCAGCTTGAGTATTATTGTTTTTGTCAGTAATAAATATAAAATCCGAACCTAAAATTGCGGGGTCGTAACCTGTATTTTTCTTAATGTCAGCGTCACTGCCATTATCTTGATAAAAGCTGGTAAATGCATCTTGCTGGCCAATTGCTACTTTAGTTTTGGCAAGTTTTTTTAAATTATAAAATAAGGCTACGGTTTCTTTGGTGGCACTTGCGTCGACCATATAATTGGTAACATTTTGTGTGGTCAACGGATCTGATGGAACTGTGGGATTAATTATTATTTGATTTTGTGGCTCTTTGTCGGACGAACAACTTAGAACTAAAAAAGATAAACTTATGAAGAGAAATTGTATGGTTTTTTTCATTTTTACTTTAGGGATTTTGTTTAAGGTAATCTGCTTCAGAAATTACGATTGCCGATACATCATCAAAATAAATAGAGCCACTTGTTTGTGCTAGCGCTAACATAATGCGCACTTTTTTTGCTCCCGGCGGAGTTTTGAGAGCCTTTTTGTAAAATGTCCAAGGAGTGGTTCCTTTAATTTGTGCTATAGGTTCAGAGGCAATTGACTTTTCATCTTCATCCAGAAATTCTGCAATCATTACACCCGCTTTGTAAGCTTCTTTTTGTTCTTCTATACTAGCTGTTTTTATCCATATACTAAATTCTATAGCATAAGTACCTTTTGCGACCAGAAAAATTTGATCAATTCCTTTCCAATCTGTCCCAACGTATTGGTTGATTAATGCACTGTTTTTTCCTGATTTTTTATCATATGGACTAATTGTAGATATGTCCTCGCCACCACGCCAGTTTGCAGCTTCTCGTTCAAATCCGCCATTTTTAATCAGGTTAATTTGGGCGTTTGTTATGGTATTTAGAAATAGTAAACTAAAAAAAAGAAATTGTTTCATAATCATTATTTTTAATACGATAAATTAATTTTTTTAGAGAAAATGTTTAGTCTTGTATTCTATACATAAGTTCTAAACATGCTCTGCCATTATGATAAGGACATTTCCAAAAACCGGCTTTGTCTTTTTCGATTAGCGAATAATCTCGATTTACACCCCAAAACCATTCGCCGTTTTGTTTGTCTAAAATATACTTTTTTATAAACTTCCAATTTTTATAAACGATGTTTAAAAACTTTTCATCGTTTGTTAATTGATACGCGTTGTAAAATCCAATTAGAGCTTCGGCCTGAACCCACCAATGTTTTTCGGCAATCAATTCGTTCTTTTCAGCATCAAATTCATACCATAAACCTCCATCAGAATCTAGCCCTTCTTGCGTCACTTCGGCAATATGAATGGCGTGTTTTTTATAATTGGCAATCAGCGTTTCGTCTTCTGAAATTTCTGCACATTGCAATAAAAGCCAAGCCGCTTCAATATCATGTCCGTACGAGATAACATCTGGTTTTTCGATCCAGTTTTCATTAAAAAATAAACGTAAATGTCCCGTTTCAGTATTTACAAAATGTTTTTCTATGGTTTGTAATAACTCGATAATATCGCTTTGAAGCTTTTTATTTTTCCAAACTTTAAATAAATTGGCATATGCTTCTACGATATGCAAATGGGTATTCATGGTTTTCTTTTCGTTGGCATCTTTTTCACTTAGGCGTAAGTCTTCTATAGGTTGCCAATCGCGTGTAAAAGCTTCAAAATAACCTTTGTTTAGAGCATCGTAACTGTGTTCTTGTATTTTTTGATATAAATTTACGGCTATTTCCAATGCTTTTTCATCTTTGGAAATAACATAATATTCAGATAATCCATAAATGGCAAAAGCTAAAGCATATATTTGGTTTTTGGTATCTTTTGGTGTTTTATCGGCATTGATGCTCCAAAATAATCCTCCAAATTTAGGGTCGTAAAAATAATCCGAAAGAAATTCAAAGGCACGCTTAGCTATCGTTTTATGACTTTCGTTTTGAGTTACTTTATAACTGGATGAAAATGTCCATAAAATTCGGGCATTTAAAACAGATCCTTTTTCAGTATTGGCAATAATATGATCATTGAAATCAATTTGACCAACAAAACCGCCATTTTGATTGTCTATAGTGTGTTTTGACCAATATTTTAAAATTGAATCAAGTTCAGCTGATAACTCAGATTTAAGTTGCTTTTGTTTTACTGACACGACGATTTATATTGTTTTGTTTTTTTCTATTTGATTAATGATGGTTTTTACTGAACCTGCAGAGATAAATGTATCCGCTGGCGCATTGGTAACATAATCGACTAATTTTTCGATAGACGAAACAGCAACGTGCATTCTTGTGTCTGACGAAGCATAATAAACGTAAACGGTTCCGTTAGCATCTTCAATCCATCCATTTGAGAATAAAACATTAGATACGTCGCCAACTCTTTCAATTCCTTCCGGTCCCATGAAATGTCCAGCTGGAACATGTGTTACTTTCGATATATCATGTAAATCAGTCATAAACATATAAAGTGTATAGCGTAAACCTGCGGCTGTATTACGAACTCCGTGTGCCAAGTGTAGCCAGCCTTTTTCGGTTTTTATTGGAGCAGGGCCAAGACCATTTTTTAATTCGTAAATGGTATGATATTGTTTTCCGAAAATGATTTTTTCCTCTTTTACAACAGGATTTGTCATGTCTTCAATGTAGCCTAAACCAATTCCGCCACCGGCTCCAACATCAATAAATCCGTCTTGCGGACGCGTGTATAAAGCATATTTTCCGTCAACAAATTCAGGGTGTAAAACTACATTGCGTTGTTGGCCTGTTTTTGAGATTAAATCCGGAAGTCTTTCCCAGTTTATTAAATCTTTTGTGCGTACAATTCCTGCATTGGCAACCGCTGAACTTGTGTCGCCTTTTGGAGCTTTCGGATCTTTTCTTTCGGTACAGAAAATACCGTAAACCCAACCGTCTTCATGGTGAATCAAACGCATGTCGTAAACATTAGTATCTGGTTCTGCAGTTTGCGGAATCACACACGGTTTTTCCCAAAACTTAAAGTTGTCGATACCGTTTGGACTTTCGGCAATTGCAAAAAATGATTTTCTGTCGATTCCTTCGACACGAACAGCAAGCAAATATTTTCCGTTCCATTTTATGGCTCCGGCATTAAAGGCAGCATTCATTCCAATTCTTTCCTGCAAAAAAGGGTTTGTTTTTTCATTAAGGTCAAAACGCCAATTTAATGGTACGTGAGCTGCTGTAACAACAGGATTTTTATAGCGTTCGTATATGCCGTTTCCAGCAGTATCCTGTGGAGTGTTTTTTTGTTCGATCAGTATTTTATGTTCTTTTTCTAATGCTACTTTTCTATCTCGAAATGTAGTCGAAGATGCTATTGTTGTCATATAAGTAAATTTCTGTATCTGTATAATTTTAATTGGTCTGGTCACGTTTTTCGTTTAAATCCTGTTCTATTATCTGAAGTTTTTCTTCAGATAGTGGATAGAATAAAATAAAAACAACTGATATTACGGCTGCTATTGCAGGTAGTATGCTTAACATTAATTGAATTCCGTTTTGAGTTACAGCAGTTTGTTCAACATTTGCCTGAAAACCATAGTAACCTAATAGCCATCCGGCTCCGGCTCCGCCAATTGTCCAGCCAAATTTTTGCGACATTGACGAGGCAGAGAAAACTAATCCTGTGGCTCTACGGCCTTGTTTCCATTCTGAATAATCGGCACTATCTGCATACATGGACCAGATTAATGGAAAAACGCAACCTGCACAAATACTAATTAATAGTTGAAAACTCATGATTAAGAAAATATCTTCTTTTCCGAAGAAATAGAAAATCAAACTCAAAATTGCGGCTAAAGCCATTGCGCCAAAAAAGGTTTTCTTTTTTCCAATTCTATTCGCAATTGGAGTTGCAATAATGACTCCGATGATATTTGCTGCTTGTCCTAAAACCAAATAAATAGATGTTGGTGTCATGTGAAAATCGGTTCCAAAAAGCGAGAAATCAAAGTTTACACTGCTGCTCACATAATATTTAAAGTAGTAAACTGCGGCACCGTCTCTGATCGAATTGAATATTAAAGCGCCAATTCCTGCTCCCAGTAAAATCCACCAAGGTTTGTTTTTTAGTAAATCTTTTAAATCTTCTTTTAGATTGGCTTGTTCGTCTGAGATTGGTTTTACTCTTTCTTTTGTAAAGAAAAAACAGGCCCAGAAAAAAAGAGTTGTAATAACTCCAAATACTGCAATTGTTGCCAACCAACCTGTTTTAGAATTTAGGCTTCCGCCAAAATAATTGACTAATGGTTCTATTAACCAAAGTGCTAATAAACTTCCTCCAAAGGCAAAAACCATTCGGTATGACGACAATGTGTTTCTCTCTTTTCGATCAGACGACATAACGCCCAAAAGTGAAGCATATGGTACATTAATTAGAGAATAAATCATCATCATGGCCGAGTAGGTCACATAAGCATAAATTATTTTTCCTTTTTCGTCAAAATCTGGAGTGTAAAAAGTTAGTACACCAATCACGGCAAAAGGTATGGCAACCCAAAGTAGGTAAGGTCTAAATTTTCCCCATTTGCTTTTAGTTCTGTCGGCAATGATTCCAACGATTGGATCAAAACAAGAATCCCAGATTCGGGTAATTAAAAACATTGTTCCAACTACGGCAGGTGCCAATCCGAAAACATCGGTATAGAAAAATAGAAGATACATGCTGAAAATTTTCCAGAACATTGACGATGCTGCGTCTCCAAGACCGTAACCTATTTTTTCTTTTAAACTAATTTTGTCGTGCATTAGGCTTTTTTTAATGGTTGTAATTTTATTTGGTTAATTATTTTAATGCTTTTTTGATATCTTTTTCGAATAAGGTTTTGTCGAGTTTATAAAAATCAACAAAATCTTTGGCGCTTACCTGACCGGGATATGGCGCATAAAAATGCATTTTTTGCTCTTTTTCCTGCCATCCGTGGTTTCTCCATAATAATACGTATGAGATTTTATAATCTCCAATGGCTTTAGATAAAGTTCCGGTCCACCATTTTGGATCTGGAATTGCTTCATAACCTGCTTCGGCTATAGCAATTAGTTTGTTTTGTTTTTTACCAATTTCATCAATAATTTTAAGTTGGTTCTGAACTTCTTCGATAAACTTTTTACCTTCTTTATCATCATTATTCTGATAAGAGTCGAAACTCAAAATATCTGCATAATCATCTCCGGGATATTTGTCTAAAAAGTCTTCTTTTGAGCTAAAACTCCCTGTATTGTAAATATAAATTAAATTATGGACTCCTTTTTTCTGTAAATAATCAAAAGTAAATTTCCATAACGTTTTAAATTCTTCGGGAGTTCCATTTCCTTTTCCCCACCAAAACCAGCCTCCTGTAAGTTCGTGATAAGGTCTAAAAAGTATGGGAATATTTTTTCCTTTTTTATCTTTTAAGGACAAGAAGAAATCAGCAGCTTTGTCGAGCCATATGGTGAATTTTTGATGGTTTTCGGCTCCTGGTAATATCGATTTTAATGTGTTTGGCGAATTGTCCCACGCACTTTTTCCGGTTGCAGGATTGTCAAAATGCATGCTTATGGTCGAAATTCCTCCTCTTTGATTGGCTTCTTCTATATATTGTTTCATTTTGGTAAAGGGAATGCCATCAATATTATTCGCGTCATTTCTTTCAAGACCCGCAATGTCCCAGCCATAAACCGCGGGATAATCGCCCACAACATCTTTTACGTCGCTTCGACCGTTCTCATATTTCCATTTTACACCATAGGCAAGATCATCCTGATGACCAAATAAATACCCTTTTTGGGCTAATAGATTTAGTTTTTTATACAGAGAAACTGTTTCTGGTGTCGCTTTTTTATCTGATAATGACAAATTAGTATCAGACGCAATACTTTGAGAAAAGCATAAAGTTCCCGTTAATAGTGTTATGGTTATGGCTAAAACGATTTTTTTCATTTGAAATATAGTTGTTTTTCAGTGCAATAAGTTTAAAAGTAACAATTGGTTGCGCTTTCGTGAAATCTTTATTTTTACTGTTTGTAATTTGATATTTTTTTTGATTAAAATTATCAAAACTATAAAAAGATATTGCATTAAAAATGATTAATGTTTATTATTAATGTTGTTTTTGTAAAAATGATAATTCTATTTTTCAAAGATAATCGGATGTTTATCGTATAATTAATATTATTTTATCAATTATATATCATATTATTGCAAATAAAAAAAAACGAATATTACTTCTTAAAATAGAATTCAAAGATGAGTAGTGCTAAAAATTTTTATAGAGAAATCGCTCCGTTATCAGCAGGCGATAGTTTTTTGGTTTTTGATAGAGTAAAAGACAGCTTTGATTTTCCGGTACATTATCATCCGGAATTTGAGATCAATTTTATATTAAACGGGAAAGGGGTGAAGCGAGTTGTGGGCGATAATATAGAAGAAATTGATAATGTCGAATTGGTTTTAATTGGGCCAAATTTATATCACGGTTGGGAACTGAGTAAATGTACCAGCAAAAAAATTCATGAAATTACGATTCAGTTTCATAATGATTTATTTCATGAATCTTTGTTGTCAAGACGTATTATGAACCCAATTCGAGATATGTTCAATCGTTCGATTCACGGAATTTTATTTTCTAAGAAAGTTGCCGAAGAGTTAACTCCAAGACTTGTAAAGCTTTCTAAGTTAGATGGTATGGATTATTTTCTTGAAATAACATCTTTATTGTATGATTTGGCAAATTCCAGAAATCAGCGTTTGCTTTCGACTTATACAGTAGATTATGATACGTTTGATGATTATGATAAAATGAAGTTGGTTTATGAATATGTACAGAAACATTTTGCAGAAAAAATTACTTTAGAAGATGTAGCGAATATTGCCAGCATGTCAATTATCTCCTTTAATCGATTTATTAAAAAACGTACAGGAAAAACTTTTGTCAATTATATTAATGATATCAGAATTGGTTACGCGGCGCGTTGGCTTGTTGAGAAAGATATGAGTGTTTCTGAAGTGGCTTTTAAATCAGGATTTAATAATATCGCCAACTTTAATCGCAGTTTTAAAGCTATTAAAAATTGTACGCCTAGCCAGTATCGAGAAGATTTTTCTGGATTAAAACGTATTTTATAATGATACTTTTTTTGCATAAACAAATATTATTTTTAACGAAATCGTTTGCTTTTTGACCAATTCGTTAATTTTTATTTATAGTTCATGCTTGTTTAGGGGAGTTGATTTAAGAATAATGCAATTTTTTACTGTTTTTATTTTTAAATATGTTTTTTTAAAGCGGTATAGTAAAAATATTATCATTAAATGATATAATACTATCGATTTAATGTTTTCTTGTGTTATAGATTTGTTAAATAATTTGAGGAAATAAATACCACTCTTTTTTACGACTTGAATTGTGAACAACAAATTTAAACTAACCAAACATTTATTATGAAAAAACTAATGACTAACTTTATTCATTGGAACGCTAACCACAGAACAGTTCCTTTGATCTTATTTTTGTTACTGACAAGTAATTTTATTACAGCTCAGGTAAAAGTATCGGGAACGGTTTCTGATGAGAAAGGATTATCGATTCCGGGAGCAAATATTACGGTTGTTGGATTAAAAACAACGGTTTCTACAGATTTTGATGGTAAATATACAATTGACGTTCCTGCGAATTCTACTTTGGTGTTTTCATTTATTGGATTTGTCACACAAAAAATCGCGGTTTCAGGAAAAACAACACTAAACGTGGTATTAAAAACCAATGCTGAAGACTTAAAAGATGTCGTTGTAATTGGATACGGTACTCAAAAACGTAAAGACTTAAATAGCGCAATTTCTAGTATTGGAGCAAAAGATATCGAGAATTTAAAAGTTGTTTCGTTTGACCAAATGATGCAAGGTAAAGCGGCTGGGGTTGTTGTAAATAGCAATTCTGGTGAGCCTGGAAGTAACGTTTCTGTTAGAATTAGAGGTGTTTCGTCTTTAACCGGAACAAACGAACCTTTGTATGTAATTGATGGTGTGCCTATATCTGGAGACGCAAGAAATTCATCTACTTCTGGACGTAATGCTTCTGGTGATTCTAACTTTGCAAACAATGGTAATATTACAGTAAGTCCGTTGGCATTGATTAATCCTAACGATATAGAATCTATAGATATTTTAAAAGATGCTTCTGCAACTGCTATTTATGGATCTCGCGGTGCAAATGGGGTTGTTATTGTAACAACAAAATCTGGTAGAAAAGGTACTGGAAAATTAACTTTTGAGAATTCTTACTCTATCAGTAATCTTCCTAAAAAACTGCATTCTATGAATTTGCAGCAATATGCAACACATCAAAATGCTTTGTCAAATGTTTTCGATCCTTCGTCTAAACGTCCTGAATTTGCTCATCCGGAGCTTTTAGGAAAAGGTACTGATTGGCAGGATGCAATTTATGAAACTGGAATCATGACTTCAAACCAGTTGTCTTTCTCAGGAGGTAAAGAAGGAATTAATTATTATATCTCTGGAGGTGTTTTAAATCAGGATGGTATTGTAATTGAATCTGGATTTAAAAGATATAATGTGAGAGCTAATGTAGATGCCAGAGTAAATAAGTTTATAAAAGTTGGTATTAATGTTAGTGGTGCAATCACAGATGAAAAACTGACGCTAAACGGACAGTTTAATGGTGTAGTTGCTACTTCATTATTGGCTACTCCAGATGTTGCTGTTAGAGAATTATCTGGAGCTTTTGCCGGGCCTACAAGTGGTCTTTCGTTTGTAAATCCTGTAGCAACTTCTTTGTTAGGTTCTAATACTTTAGTTAGAAAAAATTATTCGGGAAGTTTCTATACTCAAATCGATTTGTTTAAAGGATTAGAATATCGTTTTGAGGCGGGTGGTTATATTTATGATAATCTAGGACAACGTTTTGACCCAATGTATTCTCTAGGGAATGCCGTAAAAAGTTTTGCTACTTTAAATTACAATCCATCTTCTGGAAATTCCTGGAACTTAAAAAACATGCTTACGTATAGAAATACTATCGGAAAGCACAATTTTACGGTTCTGGCGGTTCAAGAGTCAAACAGAGCACACTGGGAAGGTTATTCGATGGTTGGCAACGGTTATAAAGATAATAATGATCACACACTTGCAGGATCAGATTTAACAAAGGCAGAGTTAAAAAGTACCTATTCGGGAACGCAAACTTTATCTTCATATTTAGGAAGGGTTGTGTATGATTATGGTGATAAATACGGTCTTTCGGCTGCAATTAGAGCAGATGGATCTTCTAAATTTTTCGTCGGCAACAAATGGGGAGTTTTTAGCTCGGTTGGAGCTTCTTGGAAAATTTCGAATGAATCTTTTATGGAAAGTACAAAGAAGTATGTTGACAATATCAAGATAAGATTTGGTTGGGGACAAACAGGAAACAATCAAATTGGAAATAATTTATATGATTCTAATCTTCACGTAGTGGTTAGTTCAATGGGGACGTCTTATCTTCCTTCAAATACGCCAAATAAAGATTTGAAATGGGAAACTCAAGATCAAACCAATTTAGGTTTGGATTTTACAATGTTTAAATCGAAGCTTACAGCATCTATAGATTTGTATAAAAAAGTTTCTAAAAACTTCTTGTATCAAGTTCCGTTGCCAAACTTTCTTTCTGGCGGTGGTGATTACGAAGGTGGTGTGAATCCTCCTTATTTTAATCTTGGAAGCATGGAAAATAAAGGTATCGAGATTACGCTGGGCTATCACGCTAAATTCTCAGAAAACTTCTCTTGGGATTCTAGTTTAAACTTTACCAAATATGAAAATAGGGTTACAGATATGGCAGGTTTAAATATTGTAAAAACAACTGGGACACTTGCTTATAATGTAGTTAGCGTTTCAAGAACACAGGAAGGCTTGCCAATAGGTTCGTTTTTAGGATATGAAGCTTTAGGGATTTATAGAACAGATGATGATCTTTTAAAATACGGATACACTGATGCTGCTGGTAATAAAGTGGTGTTGAAAAATGGAACTAACTCTTTATTACCAAACTTTGTAAAAGGAGATGTTATTTACAAAGATTTGAATAATGATGGAAAAATCGATCAAAACGATTTAAAAGCAATTGGTAATCCGAATCCAAAATTCACATACGGTTTTACCAATAACTTTAAATATAAAAATGTTGATCTGTCTATTTTTGTTCAGGGAACAGCGGGGAATAAATTACTGAATTTAACTCGTGCATCTGGCACAATGAATAGTGGTTTAGGAGCTAATTATTTAACAGAAGCTGCTGATTTTTATTCGGCTAGTAATATTAATGGTTCTTTGCCTACACCATCTAGCTATGATCATATTAATAATGCAATTTCTACGCGTATGGTTGAGGATGGATCTTATTTAAGAATTCAGAATGTAACTTTAGGATACTCTTTACCGGCAGATATGATTTCTAAGATCAAATTAAGCCGACTAAGAATTTATGCTTCAGGACAAAACTTATTCACTTTTACAAAATATACAGGTTATGACCCTGAGGTAGGTGCTTACAATCAAGATGCTCTGATGTCAGGAATCGACAATGGACGCTATCCGGTGCCAAGATTGATTTCTTTTGGTTTTAACGTTGAATTTTAATAAAAAAAGATATGAAAAATATATTTAAAAAAAGTAGTGTTGGTTTCATGGCGCTATTAATGTTATTCTCTTCGTCATGTTCTCAGGATTTTATCGATGTTCCTGCTGAAGGTACTCCTACAATTGGAGATTATTACGACTCAGATCAAAAAGTTGATAATGCAACCAACGGACTTTATGGTTTAGTTTGGTTTAATATGAATAAAGAAGGATTTTATGGAATTACCGATGTAATCTCGGGTAATATGTATGCCGATATTTATAACGACTTTGGTAAGTTTACGGACTTGAGTTTTACAAATACATCAAGATACATATCTGATTCTTGGAGATCTTGTTTTGGTGCAATTGCAAATTCTAACGCCTATATTAGTAATTTGCCACAAAGTGTGGGGCCAAATGTTAGTAAAGCATCATTAAATAATGCTTTAGGAGAATGTCATTTTATAAGAGCATTTTCTTATTTCTTCTTAGTAAGATTATGGGGTAATGTGCCTATTATCGAAAACAATGCCGACTATTCTAAAAACTTTGTGATTCCAAGTAATCCAACAGAAGATGTGTACAAATTCATTGAGAATGATTTAAAATTCGCAATAGCAAATTTAAAAACTAAAAACAGGGGATCAGATTATACTTCAAATGCTCACGTATCAAGTGGTTCTGCAAAAGCATTGCTTGCAAAAGTGTATTTATATCAAAAGAAATATGACTTAGCAAGACAAATGGCACAGGAAGTAATTAATAGTGGAGAGTTTAAATTGTTGGGCGGAGAAGAATTGCCAACCAAATCTTTTGCTGATTTATTTTTACAAAAAAACAATAATAACGAAGAGTCAATTTTTGCTTGGCAATGGACAGGAACTGGTGGTTACTTTGATGGTAATTTTACCAATACATTATTTGCTCCAGAGAACAGATTGGTAGAAACAACTTATTCTGGTCAAATTGCTCCATCTCAAGATTTGATTAATAATGTTTTTGAAAATGGAGATAAAAGAAGAATTGAAACTTTTATGCTTCCGGGAGATTTTTATCCTAATTTAACTTATGCTGCTACATTAGATATTGGAGCTCCAAAAATTTTAGGATACACTTTTGATATTAAATACGAAGCACAAAAATCTGGAGCAGGATTGAAGAAATATGTTATTGGAAAAGAAAATCTTCCAATAACCGGAGCATTCAATCCCGTAAATAACGGAGAAAGCAGTATGAATAGTTATATGATGCGTTATGCAGAGTTATTATTAATTCATGCCGAAGCAATTTTAGGTTCACAAACTGGTTCTACATCAGATGCGAGCGCGCTTAAATCATTCAATGCTGTTCGTAAGAGAGCTGGATTACCTGCAAAAGCAGTGATATCCTTTGATGATATTTTTAGAGAAAGACGTGCTGAGCTAGCTTGCGAAGGAGATTATTATTTTGATCTTGGTCGTTTGCCTTTTGCTAAAGCCAAAGCAATTCTGGAAGCACAAAATAGAGGAAATAGAGAAGCTGAAAAACATATCACTATTACAGCATCAAGTCTTTTACTTCCTTATCCTGCTGATGACTTGACAAAAAATCCAAAATTGACTCAGGTAGCACCGTATACTTTTAAATAATTTTTAAAAATAAAAATATGAAAAATATAAAAAATATAAAAATTGTTTCGTTAGCAGCGTGCATGACATTGATGTTGTTCTTAACTCTTTTTAGTTCATGCTCAAACGATGATAGTGCCTCTTCTTCTGCAGGAGGAGCGCCTGTAATAGAATCTGTAATGCCATCAGGTTATTTTGCCGATGGTACACTTAAGCCTTTAGTGCCGGTAACATTAGTGGATCCTAAAAACTATTATGTCATTCATGGAAAAGGTTTTCTTGGTACGACAAAGGTTTACTTTAATGATTTTGATACCTATTTTAGAACAACTTTTGTAACAGATACTGATATTATAATATTAGTGGATGAAGCTACGCCTTTTGCAAATGCATCAAATCAGCTAAAAGTTGTTACAGATAAAGGAACCGCGGTTTTTAATATAACAGTTGCGCCACCTGTACCAACATTCTCAGGATATAATTTTATCAATAGTGCAGCGGGAGATTTAGTTACTATAAAAGGGAAATATTTCTTAAATCCTATAGTTAACCTCACAAAAACAGATACACAACCAGCTGTGCCAGTTACGGTCGTGTCATCGACTTTAGAGCAAGTTGTTGTAAAAATACCTGCAAATGCAGATCATAGATATCTTAGTGTATCTAATATATCAGGAACAGCAGTTTCTAAAGAGGCGATTGGTACGGCTTTGTATGACGATCAATTGTACGGAATGCAGTGGGGAGGTCCTTGGTCAGGAAAAGGTGTAAACTTTGACTTTGGTGGAGATTCTTATCAAGGCGAAAAATCATGGAAATGGGATTTTGCGCAGTGGGATGGAGGAAACTGGGGTTTTAATGTCGATATGACACCATATAAATCATTAAGAATGGCAATAAAAGGTTCTAAAAACGGACAAGTTAATTTTAGTGTAAATGGAGGTCCAAATTATGTGCTGCCAGTAACAACTACATGGGTTTATTTAGAAATTCCACTTAGTAAATTAGGGAATCCCGCAAGTGTAACAATGTTAACATTTCAAGAATCAAACAGCGACGGAGGTAATATCGTTTTGTTTGATGACATAGGATTTGTTCTGAAATAAAATAAATTGGTTTTTATATTTTGAGTTTTGTTTAAAGTATTCCCTAATCTACTCAATTAGGGAATATTTTTTTTACTATAATTAATTTTTAAACAATGAAAAAAATCATCTTAGCATTTGCTCTAGTCGTTACGGCTTTAGGTTTTGGTCAGGGAAATACACATAAACAAACAGCAGGAAAATTTGAAGGACTTGCGATGACACCTCCAATGGGTTGGAATTCCTGGAATACTTTTGAAACTAATATCGACGAAAAATTAGTAAAAGAAACGGCCGATATTATGGTTTCGTCTGGCATGGCAGCAGCAGGATATAATTATATTGTGCTAGATGATGGCTGGATGACCAGAGAACGTGATGCAAACGGAGATTTGGTTCCTGATCCTGTTAAATTTCCAAACGGAATGAAAGCTGTAATTGATTATGTACATGGTAAAGGCTTGAAATTTGGTTTGTACAATTGTGCAGGAACACAAACTTGTGCAGGTTATCCGGGAACGCGTGGTTATGAATATCAGGATGCGCGTTTTTATGCTAAACTTGGTATAGATTTTTTAAAATACGATTGGTGTAATACGCAAGGAATTACAGCAAAAGAAGCTTATACAACAATGAGCAATGCGCTTAAAATTGCCGGAAGACCTATTGTTTTTAGCCTTTGCGAGTGGGGAGATAATCAGCCGTGGGAATGGGGAAAACCAGTTGGTAATCTTTGGCGAATCTCTGGAGATATTTACCCATGTTTTGATTGTGAATTTAAACATGAAGAAGGAAACTGGTCATCTTGGGGTTTTATGAAGATAATTGAAATGCGTAAAGATATTCGTAAATATTCAGGGCCAGATCATTGGAATGATTTTGACATGATGGAAGTTGGCGATGGAATGACAGATATTGAGGATAAAACTCATTTTACGATGTGGTCAATGATGGCGTCGCCTCTTATTGCGGGAAATGATTTTAGAAAAATGTCTAAAGAAACTTTGGCAATTTTAACTAACAAAGAACTGATTGCGGTTAATCAGGATAAATTGGGAATTCAAGGTTTTAAATATTCTGCAGAAGACGGATTGGAAATTTGGGTCAAACCTTTATCAGGTGGAAATTGGGCAGTAACTTTTTTAAATAGAAGTGAAGTCGCTAAAAAAGTTAACTTCGATTGGAAAAAGCATACGATTAAAGATGCTGATTTTGGTTATGAAGCTAACTTTGACAAAACGATTTATAAAGTAAAAGATCTTTGGAAAAACAAAGAAATTGGAAACACAAAAAAGAATTTTGTTGCCGATCTTGCGCCTCACGATGTAATTACACTTCGATTAATTCCTTAATTCTCATTGATTATGAAAATAAAAACAAATATTATAAGTGCGATCCTGTTATTGGTTTTTACGGTCTCTAATGCACAATTTGTAAAAGAGCACGGGCAATTAAGTGTTCTTGGAGCGCAGTTAGTCGATAAAAACAATAATCCCGTTGTTTTGCGCGGAATGAGTTTTGGTTGGCATAGTATGTGGCCACGATTTTATAATGAAAAAGCAGTGAGTTGGTTGAAAAAGGATTTTAAATGTAATGTTGTACGTGCTGCAATGGGTATTGAGTTAGGAGATAAGTCCTATATGAAAGACCCGCAATTCTCCAAAGATAAAATTGATGCAGTTGTAAAAGGAGCAATAAAATCTGATATCTATGTAATAATTGATTGGCACAGTCATAATATTAATTTAAAAGAAGCAAAAGAGTTTTTTGCTGAGGTATCAAAAAAATACTCAAAGTATCCTAATATAATATACGAGATATTCAATGAGCCTGATTATGAATCGTGGTCGGAAGTTAAGGCTTATGCCGAAGAAGTAATCTCTGTAATAAGAGCAAATGATCCCAAAAATATTATTTTGGTTGGTTCTCCGCATTGGGATCAAGACGTCGATCTTCCGGCGGCAGACCCAATAAGAGGATTTGATAATCTAATGTACACGATGCATTTTTATGCCGCAACTCATGGTAAGGATTTAAGGGATAAAACAGACGATGCAATAAAAAGTGGTTTGCCAATTTTTATTTCAGAATCGGCAGGAATGGAAGCGTCTGGCGATGGACCATTAAATATAAAAGCATGGCAAGAATATATTGACTGGATGGAATCTCGAAAATTGAGTTGGATAACATGGTCAGTTTCAGATAAAGATGAAACATGTTCTATTTTGAAAAAATCTGCAAATTCAGAAGGAAGATGGAAAGACGAAGATCTTAAAGAATCAGGAATTAAAGTTCGTGAGTTTTTAAGAAAATACAATGCAGAAGATTAGAGTTAGTTGCGTTGTTTAGCGTTAAGCCTGTTCAGTTTTGAACAGGCTTTTTTTTTGTTTGAAATTTTAAAAACAGCAACTCGTTTTCTGAATCTGCTTTTGGTTTTTGTGATTTATTTTTTTGTAAGAATTTGGAGTATCTTGTTTTGTTGATGAATGCATATAGGTTTACTTTGTTTTTTTTCGGTCTATTCTGTGTTTTATTTTATTGCCCCTATTTTTTATGGGGTATTAAATTAAAATAGTGTTGTTTTTGTAGTTTTAGTGTTTATTTTTGTGGGTATTATTTTATTTTAATCCGTAAAATTGGTTTTTTTCTTCAGAAATGCGTTATTGAATTTTCAAAAATAAATAAGTATAAATGTCAAATCACGATTATAGGGAAGTTAATTTTTGTAATCCATAATTCTCGCTTCAAAACATTAAAAAAACAGATTTGAATTCTTGTACTGATGCAAAAGTTAATAAATTCGCTAATGAAAATGAAGATGTTTAAGGGCGAGAATAAGAGGTTTTAAAAGTGGATTATAGTATTACATACTTATATAAAAGATTAACTAACCAAAATCAATTAATAACCAAAAACCAATTAAAACATGAAAAAAGTATTACACATTTTTGCCGCGATGTTAACGAGTTCTTTTGCCTTTGCTCAAGATGATACCGAAACTGCAACTTCGCCAGCAACCACTTGGGGAGGATCAGCAGATGCGTATTATAAATATGATTTTTCAAAACAAATGAATGGATTAACGAGCTTTACCAACTCTCAAGATTCATTCGAATTAGGAATGGCCTCAATTCAGGCAGGTCATACTTTCGGAAAAGCTTCTGTATTCGTAGACTTAGGTTTCGGAAAAAGAGCAGGAGAGTTTTCATATAATGAAACAACAGATAAAGATATAAATGCAAAATTTTTAATTAAACAATTGTTCTTTACGTATCAGCTTACAGAGAAATTTAAAGTAGTTGCGGGTAGCTTTGGTACACATATAGGATATGAAGTAGTAGATGCGATAGGAAATAAAAACTACAGTATGTCGTATGCGTTTTCTTATGGTCCGTTCTTTAATACTGGAGTAAAAGCGCAATATACATCAGGTAAATTTACTGCGATGTTTGGTATTACAAACCCAACCGATTTTAAATCGGCGATGGATGCAGGTTCATCACAAAAAACATATATCGGACAATTAGGATATATAGGTGAAACAGGAAGTGCGTATCTAAACTTTACATCGGGAAGTAGTAATCCGTCTTCATTAGATAACAAAACACAATTTGATTTTGTAGCTTCAAAAACAATAAGTGATAGTTTTGGACTTGGATTTAATGCGACTTATGCTAAAACAAAAAATGACATTTCGAGTGTCGATGATGGCGAATGGTTTTCATTAGTTGGATACGCTAACTATGCATTTAAGCCATCTTTACTAATAGCCTACAGAATGGAATATTTTGATGCTAAAGATGCGGCTCCAAGTTTTGGAACATTAACAGGGTCTAGTGTTTTTGCAAACACAGTTTCATTAAATTATAAAGTTGGTAAACTTACAATAATTCCTGAGTTAAGATACGATGCTGCTTCAGAAGATATCTTTTTAAATAAAGATGCAGCGCCAACAGGAGGATCTTTCTTCGGATTAATTGCTACAACATACTCTTTCTAGAGATAAAGATTGATATTTTTTTTTTTTTTTTTGGAACTGTCGAAACATACTAATGTTTCGGCAGTTTTTTATTTAGGTGCTATTTTGATTTACTTCACTGGAGATTTTTTTCGCCACAGATTTAAAGGATTAGAAAGATTTAGAAATGGAACTAATTGTTTCTCTCAAAGGCGCAAAATTACAAAGATATGACTTTGTATTTCTGATATTTTTTTGACACAGATTCTAAGGATTAAAAAGATTTAGAAGTAAAAGAATAATTGTTTCTCGCAAAGTCACCAAGTTGTAAAGATATAATTTGACGACTTTGCGAGATTTTTATGAAGTATGAATGCACCAGCTTTTTTTTAGGTTAACTCAAGTAATGTAATACAGATCAAAACAAGAGTAAATCTTTTTAATCCTTCAAATCAAATCTAGGGCTAAACTTTTAAGCAAAAAAAGCGCATTTCTGAATCAACCAGAAATGCGCTTTTATGTAATTTATTAAAAATTTTACTGTACTTGCTTTTTGTAAATAGAGTAAATCGTATCTATTGTTTTTCGATCTAAAACCGATGTTACATCAGTTTGAATATAGTGTAATTTGAAGGCTTGAATTGCTGCAGAAAGGTTCTTGGTGTTGTAGCCAATGATTCGTAGCGCAGGTTCAATTTTAAAGTCAAAAGGCGCTTCTTCTAAAACTTCATCAGGCCAAATTCCAAAACCTTTTTCAGCCAATGTTTTCCACGGAAACAAAGCGCTTGGATCTTGTTTTCTGCCTGGAGCAATATCTGCATGACCCAAAATGTTTTGGGTTGGAATGTTATAGTCTTTCTTTAGTTTTGTCAAAAGAGCGACCAAACTACTAATTTGAGCTTCTGTAAAAGGTTTAAAGCCATTATTATCAAGCTCTATTCCAATAGATGACGAGTTAATATCTGTGTTTTTTCCCCATGTCGAAGCACCTGCGTGCCACGCTCTTAAATAGTCGTTTAGCATTTGTACTACCTTTCCATTTTCTGAGATAACATAATGTGCGCTTACTTGAGTTTTGGTCTTAGTAAAAGTTTTTATCGTTTGCTGAATAGAATCTTGTGCTGTGTGATGAATGATAATGAAACTTGGTTTTCTTAAATTAAAGTTCACGGTTCCAATCCATTCTGTATTGATGCCATTTAATAAATAAGTAGACCCGGTTTTAGATAAAGTATCTTTTACAATGCCAAGTTGTTGCGCGTAAGAAGTGTCAATAATCACAGGACTAACCGGTGGAATCGTTTGAGGTTCTTTGCTGGTAATTTGATTTTCTAAAGTTTTGAGTTGTTGATCGTAAACTTTTTCAGTCGTTTTATAAGGATTTGTTGAGCAAGAAGTAATTATAATTGCTAAAATTAGATAACAAAAAAGTTTTTTTGCCATGGTTACTTACATTTTTTAGAATGTGATTGAAACAATTATTCTTGAATTTTGGCCGCTTGAGGATCTTCTTTAACTTCTTTTGAATCTTGATCTTTTGAATCTTTAGAGTCTTTTTTCTTTTTTGATTTAGAAGGTTTTTTTACGTCCTTAAAAGTTTCCATAAACGTTGTGTATTTAGGAATTTGATCAGGATTTAAAAAAGCAGTTATTTTTTTAGTAGTACTTTCTCTTAAAGCTTTAATTTGCTCCATTTTTTGCTCTTGATTGCTACTTTCGTTTTTTAACAAAATTCCTTGTTCTTTCATACTATCAGTAAAAACATTTGTAATAGCAATTGCCTGAAGTTCATCAAGGTTTACAACAGGTTTCATTTGTTCGACAATTCTGGCAGCAATTTCTTCAGGAGGAGTTTCTTTAGGTTTGCTGGTGTTACCTTGTGGGCCTCCCATCATGCTTCTGTCCATTCCCATTCCGCTACCTCTTCCACCATATCCGCCACCGCCGTAGCCGTTTCCGTAACCACCGCCGTAACCATTATTATAACCATTTCCGTATTGTGCTGAAACAGAGTTAAGGCAACATACGGTAAAAACCAAAAGAAATAAAGATTGTATAGGTTTCATAAAAATGTATTTATCTAAAATTGACAATTGTTTAGCGTAAATTTAAGCAGGTTCTCCGTATAAATCAAATTCTGTTGCCTCTATTATTTTTATATTAACAAATTCACCTGTTTTTACATAATGCTTAGAGGCATCAATTAAGACTTCGTTATCAACATCTGGACTGTCAAATTCAGTTCTACCTACAAAATGAGCACCTTCTTTTCTGTCGATAATACATCTGAAAACCTGACCAACTTTTTCTTGGTTTAAGTCCCATGAAATTTGAGATTGTAATTCCATTATTTCGTTTGCTCTGGCTTGTTTTACTTCGTCCGGTACATCGTCTTCCAGTAAATAAGCATGAGTATTTTCTTCATGAGAATAAGCGAAACATCCCATTCTGTCAAATTTCATTTCCTGAACAAAATCTTTCAAAATTTCAAAATCTTCCTGAGTTTCACCCGGATATCCAACAATTAAAGTCGTTCTAATTGCCATTCCCGGAACAGCGGCACGGAAATCTTTTAATAATTGAGTCGTTTTCGCCTGAGTAGTACCACGACGCATCGATTTTAAAATAGAATCTGAAATATGTTGTAATGGAATATCAATATAATTACAAATCTTAGGTTCGCGTTTCATTAATTCTAAAACATCCATCGGGAAACCAGTAGGGTAGGCATAATGCAAACGAATCCATTCAATACCTTCTACTTTTGCCAATTCTTCTAAAAGTTCGGCAAGATTTCTCTTTTTGTAGATGTCAAGACCATAATAAGTTAAATCCTGAGCAATTAATATTAATTCTTTAACGCCATTTTTGGCTAAACCTTGTGCTTCCTTAACTAATTTTTCAATTGGTTGCGAAACGTGAGAGCCTCTCATTAATGGAATTGCACAAAAACTACAAGGTCTGTCACAACCTTCGGCAATTTTTAGGTATGCATAGTTTTTAGGAGTCGTAGTTAAACGTTCGCCTAATAATTCATGTTTGTAATCGGCTCCTAAAGCTTTTAATAATTGTGGTAATTCTGTTGTACCAAAATATTGATCAACATTAGGGATTTCTTTTTCTAAGTCTGGTCTGTATCTTTCAGATAAACATCCGGTAACGAAAACCTTATCAACTAAGCCTCTGTCTTTTTTATCAGCATATTCCAAAATCATGTTCACAGACTCTGCTTTGGCATTATCAATAAAGCCACAAGTGTTAATTACGATAATGTTTCCTTCTCTTTCTGCTGGTGCTTCGTGCTCAACTTCTTTTCCGTTTGCACGAAGTTGTCCCATCAACACTTCACTATCATATACATTCTTCGAACACCCAAGAGTGATTACGTTAATTTTGTTCTTTTTTAAAGACTTGGTTCTCATACTTTTATAAATTGGAGTGCAAAATTACACTTTTTTATTCAAACACCGCCTGTTTCCGTTTCATTTAGGTGTTTTTTGTGAAGCTTTCTGATGTTTTTCAGGACTTTTTTTTCTATTGAATCCTCATTGTAAAAGGATGTTGTGTTTATTAGGTAAAAAAAAAATCCGTTGAGTAAGAACCCAACGGAAATTTAAATTCAATCTATTTATTCTTAATTACAATTCAAATAATAAAGTCATCGTAACATTGTTCAGCTTCGATTTAATGTTTGATCCGTCAGTAAAACCAGTGGCAAAAAAACCAGGATTAGATTTTCTTTCTAGATAGGAATATGCTAAATCTATTTTAGTGCCTCCAAAATTATATCCTAAACCTCCAGAATAACTATTTAAATCTCCAATTGTAGTTCCGTTTTTGTAAGGACTTCCTTCAAAACGGTATCCTCCACGTAAACTCAATTGTTTTATTTTATACTCAGCACCAACTCTTAATTCTCCAGTGTTGGTTAATTGACTGCTAATGTCATTGTTTATACCTCTAAAACCAGGGTCACTTGTTGGTTTAAATTTAGTGTTTCCGTAGTCTTTTATGGCATAATCTACGCTAATTAAGCCTGATTTTCCAAATACATAAGCGGCACTAAATGTTGTTTTTCCAGGAGTTTGTAAGGTATATGATTCGTAAACGTTTACAATATTTGGGTTAACAGTGGCATTGATATCTTGCCCTCCTATAGCTTTTCTTGTTGAGTAAAGGCTTTGTGACGTTTCGTCATAAAGATCGTACCAAGTGTTAGATTCGTAAGCTAGACCAAGTCTGAAAGAATCTGTAACTTTTGCAATAGCACCAAGTTGAAAAGAGAATCCGTTACCGTAAGTGTATAGATTGTTGTTAAAACGTACACTAGAAATAGTTTCTCTTGCTTCAAGCGGATTGTCGTTGTCTTCGTAAAAACTGCTAGATCTTCTGTAATCTGTGATGTGAACGTT
>Ga0302173_10000040_pt1 | contig 59347 bp, 50 predicted proteins | sample I_Fen_N3_1_FD_198785 | JGI IMG/M metagenome (GOLD analysis project Ga0302173, IMG submission 198785) | Peat permafrost microbial communities from Stordalen Mire near Abisko, Sweden - I_Fen_N3_1 | ecosystem: Environmental > Terrestrial > Soil > Wetlands > Permafrost | place: Sweden: Abisko... | reverse complement strand
GGGAGATCCTATTTTTGCTCAACTAGTTCAAGATCATGAAGTCGCACATACTTATTTTCCTTTTTACATGGGAATCAACGAAACACGTTATGCTTTTATGGATGAAGGTTGGGCAACTACTTTTGAATATTTAATTGGAATTGCAGAACACGGAAAAGAGGCCGCAGATAAATTCTACAAAGAGTTTAGAGTTAAAAAATATATTACAGATACCTCAACAGAAGAAGATCAGCCTATAATTTCAATGTCTACTCAGGTTTCTGCTGCTGGATATGGAAATAATTCATACGGAAAAGCATCACTTTCTTATTTAGCTTTAAAAGATATGCTTGGCGATGATTTGTTCAAAAAGTCTCTTCATGCTTACATGGATAATTGGAACGGAAAACATCCAATTCCGTGGGACTATTTTAATTCTATAAATACCGCTTCCGGGAGAAATCTTAATTGGTTTTTTAATAATTGGTTCTTTACGAACAATTACATTGATCTTGCCGTTAAAAATGTTTCGAAGAATATCATTTTTGTACAAAATGTAGGTGGTTTTGCTATTCCGTTTGATGTAGTTGTAACCTATTCTGATAATACGACCGAAACTTTGCATCAAACACCAGCAGTTTGGGAAGCAAATCAAAAACATATTAGAATTGCATTAAAAAGTAAAAAACAAGTTAAACAAGTAATTCTTGATGGAGGTATTTTTATGGATGCAACACCAAGTGATAATACTTTGACAATATAATAAATACATATGTCTGGAGAAAAAGATTTGCAGGTATTACTAAAAAGTATGAAACCAGAACATGTTTCAGGAGATTATGTTTTTTGTAAAGTTGAGAATGTGAAGGATATAAATATCAATGAGATTGAAATGTTTTTTAAAGAAAAAGAAGCATTTACTATAATTATTAAAAAAGAAATAGCCGACGTTTTGCAAATCGAATATTCAACTGTAATGTCCTGGATAACGCTAACCGTTCATTCATCGCTAGAAGCAGTTGGTTTGACAGCAGCATTTTCGAAAGCATTATCAGACCATCAAATTAGTTGCAATGTTGTAGCAGCTTTTTACCACGATCATATTTTTGTGAACAAAAAAGATACACAAAAAGCAATGGAAATCTTACATACATTTTCGGCTTAAAAGCGTTTGTTCTTTTATTTCAGTCTATGATAACCAGATAAAATAGGGAAGCTAAATATTTAGCTTCCCTATTTTATTTTAGTTAAATTATTTTTTTTTAGTAAAATAAATTTATGTAACCATAAAAAACTATGGATTTAAAAAACTAGGTTTGCAAAAAATTGAAAACCTACTATATAAATGAAAAAAGCCCTACTTTTTATTTTTTTAGTGATTGCTACTAAGACAATTGCCCAGAATGCTTCGAAAACTGCATTTCAAAAAAGCAGATACGAACTAGCCGTTTCCTGCTACGAAAAAGCTGATTATAAAAATGCCCTTGAGTTATTTCATGTTGCCTACAAAATGAAACCTGATGCAGAAATAGGCGAGGAATCGATTAAAAAGATTGATACTCTAAAGACTATTTTAAGAAAATCTGTTTTAAATCATGCGTTAGGAACTTGGAAAATGGCTGGAGACAAACCAGTTTGGGCAGTTGGCCAATTGCAGAATAATTCACAAAAAGATTTTGATGAACTAGTTGAAATTACTGAAAATGAAATTTTGTTTTATGAGAGAAATAAAAAAACTCAGGAGAAAAAAATGATTAAATCAGAAGATTTAGTGTATTACAACAAAGATGAATCTGATACTTTGTTCTCGGATATAATTTTATCAGATGGTACAATTTGGAACTGTTCAGTTAACGAAAATGCTGATGAGTTACGTGTCATTAACGTTGGTAAGAAAGATGATAATGGGATAACAGAAATTGAAAGCGATAACGACGAAAGATATTACGTTAAAGAAAAATAACTAAAAAGGGAATCGAAATAATTAGATTCCCTTTTTTATTGAAAGATTCTTTTTTTAAAATTTAAATCCTAAGGAAATATTAGAAACAGCAGTTTTAATACTTCTATTTGATGGATCTATATCTGTAACTCCGGCTAGATATCTGTAATCTAAAGTTAATTTCCATAAATCTACTCCAACTCCGCCTAGAATACTACTGTTGTTTTTTTCGATCGCAATGTAATTCAGATTGTTGTTTGCATTTATATCTGAATAATTTTTCCAATTGTAACCGGCAAAAATGCGGACGTTTCCTAGTTTTCCTAGCGGAACTATTTTAAAACCAACAAGTAAAGTAGCATCTGTTCCAGATAATTCATATTCTGTTTCTCCAATTCCTGTTTGAGAAACACTGAATTTTGATTTAGCATATCCAAATTCACCTTGTCCGTAAAAAAGTAATAAATTTACACGTGCAAATCCGGCAACTCCCATACCAGTTCCGGAACTTTTTGAACTAAAATCGTTTGTAAGTGGAGAAGTTATATTATAAGAAAACTGAGGTCCAAATTGTATTAATTGTGCAAAACCATTTACACTAATACACAATAATGCTGCTAAAAGGATTTTTTTCATGTTTTTTTCTTTAGATGATATGTAAAAGTAAGTATTATCTGTAATCGTTTAGAGTAAAACTGCATTTATTTTTCTTTAAATTATAATTTTTGTTTTGTATATAATTGATTTTTAGTGTTTTATTTTGGTTTTGGTTAAGATGGAATAGCTGTGAATTTAATATCTAAAAAGAATCAAGTAATGAATATTAAAAGAATAAAACCTTCGGAAACCTGGTCAATAAGACATGAAGTAATGTGGCCAGATCAGCCTTTTGAATTTGTACAATTAGAAGAAGATAATGATGGTTTGCATTTTGGCTGTTTTATCGAAGAAAAATTAGTTTCTATCGTTTCATGTTTTATTGTTCAAGATGAAATGCAGTTTAGAAAACTGGCAACTTTAGTAGAATATCAAGGAAAAGGAATTGCTTCTAAACTCTTAGAATATATCATTAAACTCGCAAAAGAGAAAGATTTGAAAAAAGTTTGGTGTAATGCCAGAACTGAAAAAAAATCATTTTATGAAAAATTTGGTATGAAAGATACCCATAAAATCTTCACCAAAGCAGGGCAGGAATTTACCATAATGGAACTTTTGTGGTAATAATTAAAGCGAAAATTATGGCATAAGATATACAGCATCAAATCATTGCGAATTTGGTTGTTTTTGCTTTGTTCAAATAGTATTATTAATCTTATTCTGATTCGAAATTATTTTTTTATGATTTTTCAATAAAAAAGCACAATATTTTATTAGAATTCCTTGATTCTAAAATAATGAAAACGTTTTCGTTTTTTTTAAATGTTAAAGCTTACAAAAAAATCTTTTTTTGTTTCGATACTTTCCTTACTTTCGCACCCAAATGAGAAAGTTAATAGTATTTTTAGTATTCATGAATTTGCTTCTGCTAGGCGGAGGTCAATATCTTAATGCTGGTACTCCTAAAAATCCTCATCTTCATAATCTTGAGAAAAAGCACCGAGTAAAATTTACTAATCAAGATCAAGGCAGTTCAATAATTGAAGATGCCGATGTTGATCTTGAAGAAGAATATCTTGGAAGTGATGATCTTGATGCACTTACGAATAAATTTTTTGCAACAAACTACAGTTTACTTGACAATTGGTATCTTTCCTTTTCGAGCCAAACTATTGTAAATGATTATAATCGTTTTAAATTCTTCGTGCCATTCTGTGGCAACTCAAATCCTATTTACATTACCCAACAGGTTTTAAGAATTTGATTCAACAGTATACATCGGTTACCTAAGTTGTGATCTGCATATCTTGTTGATGTAATTTTTCTACTTCATCTTATATGAAAGTTAAGCTCTGACTAAGGCTACCTGATGCATTTTTTCATCTCAAGGAATCACTGTATTCCAAGCATTCAATCGCTTAATTTCCAAACTAAATCATGAAAAGAATTATCTTGTTCACAGGCTTAATTGCCCTAGTGTGCCTTACTAGTTGTTCAACTAAAAAAGAAGAAAAAGAAGAAGCGGAAAAATTTACCGCAACAAATCCTGTTGTGTTAGACACTTCGTTTGTAAAAGAATACGTTTCTCAGATCAAATCTGTACGTAACATCGAAATCCGCGCTCAGGAAAAAGGGTTTCTACAAAACATTTATGTTGATGAGGGACAATTTGTAAAAAAAGGACAACTGTTGTTTAAAATTATGCCAAACATGTATCAGGCAGAATTACTTAAAGCACAAGCTGAACAAAAATCAGTTGAAATCGAATTACAAAATTCAAAATTATTAGCAGATAAAAATATCGTTTCTAAAAACGAATTAAGTGTAGCTCAGGCAAAACTACAATCTGCAAAAGCTGAGGTTGCATTAGCAAAACTTCACTTGTCATTTACAGAAATTAGAGCTCCGTTTGACGGGACAATTGACCGTATTCCATTAAAACTTGGAAGTCTTATTGATGAAGGTGAATTAATGACAAGTCTTTCAGACAACAGCCAGATGTTTGCTTACTTCAATGTTTCAGAGCCAGAGTATATTCAATATCAGACAGATATAAAAGATCGTGCAGATAGTAATGTAAGTTTGGTTTTGGCCAATGGAGATACTTTTAAAGAAAAAGGAAAAGTAGAACTTATCGAAAGTGAATTTAATAATGAAACAGGAAATATCGCTTTTAGAGCAAGATTCCCTAATTCAGGAAAACTGCTTAGAAATGGTGAAACAGGTCAAGTTCAAATGTTAGTACCGCTTAAAAACGCTATTATAATTCCACAAAAAGCGACTTACGAAATTCAGGATAAAAAATACGTTTTTGTTATCGATAAAAACAATAAAGTAAATTCAAGAGAAATTACAATTACAGGCGAAATTCCTGATTTGTACGTGGTTAAAACCGGAATTACTCAAAATGACAAAATTTTACTGGAAGGAGTTCAGAAAGTAAAAGAAAATGACAAAATTAAATTTGAGTTCCAATCTCCAAAAGAGGTAATGAATCATTTACGCGTAAAAGCAGAATAGATTTAACTGGTTTAATCATTAAAAAAATATAAAATGTTTAATAAATTTATTCAAAGACCTGTACTGTCGATAGTAATATCGCTTATAATTGTCTTTTTAGGGATCTTGTCGGTATTAAATTTACCTATTACACAATTCCCTACAATCTCACCACCAATGGTGAATGTTACCGCAGATTATCCAGGATCTAATGGTGAATTGATGATCAAAGCCGTTGTAATTCCGTTAGAAAGAGCCTTAAATGGAGTTCCGGGAATGAAATACATGGCTTCTGATGCTGGAAATGATGGTGAAGCTACTATCAAAGTGGTGTTTAACTTAGGAACAGATCCTAATCAGGCTGCAATTAACGTTCAAAACCGTGTAGCTTCGGTTACCAATAAATTACCACCTTTAGTAATTAGAGAAGGTATCAAGATTACTCGAGAAGTACCGAGTATGTTGATGTACGTGAATCTTTATAGTACGGACAAAAATACCGATATGAAGTTTTTGTATAATTATGCAGACATCAATGTTTTATCTGAATTGAAAAGGGTAAATGGTATTGGTTCCGGAGATATCTTAGGAACACGTGAATATGCAATGCGTATTTGGTTGAAACCTGATCGTATGTTGGCTTACAAAATTTCTGCCGATGAGATCATGGAAGCTTTATCGAGCCAAAGTTTGGAGGCTTCTCCTGGTAAAACAGGTGAAAGTTCTGGTAAACGTTCTCAGGCTTTTGAATATGTATTAAAATATTCAGGGCGTTTTACAACAAAAGAACAATATGAGAATATTGTTGTAAAATCTAATGCAAATGGGGAGCTTTTACGTTTAAAAGACGTTGCTAAAGTAGAATTTGGTAGCTCGATGTATGATATCTATTCTAATTTGAATGGTAGACCATCTGCAGCTATTGTATTAAAACAGTCTTTTGGAAGTAACGCCAATCAGGTTATTGAAGAGGTAAAGGCTAAATTAGAAAAAATCAAAGGAAGATTTCCAAAAGGAATGGATTACGAAATTTCGTATGACGTTTCTAAATTCCTTGATGCTTCTATCGAAAAAGTAATTCACACACTTGTTGAAGCATTTATCTTAGTAGGTATCGTAGTATTCCTTTTCTTAGGAGACTGGCGTTCGACAGTTATTCCGGCAATTGCAGTACCAGTTTCATTAATTGGAACGTTTGTGTTCATGACCTTCTTTGATATTTCATTGAACTTAATTACATTATTTGCTTTAGTTCTTGCAATTGGAGTCGTCGTCGATGATGCGATTGTAGTAATAGAGGCCGTTCATGCCAAGATGGAGGAAGAACATCTCTCGCCACTTAAAGCGACTAAAAAAGCAATGCACGAAATTGCAGGAGCAATTATAGCAATTACATTCTTGATGGCTGCAGTATTTATTCCAGTTGCGTTTATGTCTGGTCCGGTAGGAGTATTCTATAGACAATTCTCTGTAACTATGGCTACGGCTATTATCCTTTCTGGTATTGTGGCTTTGACTTTGACACCGGCACTTTGTGCGATGATGTTAAAAAACAATCATGGAGAAGTTAAAAAGAAAACACCAGTAAACGTATTTATAGATGGATTCAACAATAAGTTCAATTTAGCGCAAGGTAAATATCAAAATCTATTGGCTAAAATTGTAAACAGAAGAGCTGTTACAATTATTGCACTTCTTGGTTTTTGCGCTGGAACATGGTTAATTAGTAGCACAGTTCCTTCTGGGTTTATCCCAAATGAGGATCAGGGTATGTTTTATGCAGTAATTCAAACGCCACCGGGTTCATCATTAGAAAGAACTAATAATATTGCCGAAAGACTGCAAAAAATTGCTGAAAAAATAGATGGAGTAAAATCTGTTTCATCATTAGCTGGTTACGAAATTCTGTCTGAAGGTACAGGTTCAAACTCAGGAACTTGTTTGGTTAACCTTAAAGACTGGAGTGATAGAAAACATTCTGTTTTGGAGATTATGGCCGAAATGGAAGAAAAATCAAAAGACATTGCGGGTGCTAATATCGAATTTTTTCAACCGCCTGCTGTACCGGGATATGGTGCTGCCGGAGGATTTGAGCTTCGATTGTTAGACAAAACAGGTTCTAATGATTACAAAAAAATGGAGCAGGTTAATAATGATTTCGTTAAGGAGTTAAATACACATCCGGAATTATCTAACGTGTTTAGTTTTTACAGTTCTAGTTTCCCTCAATACATGATGAAAGTAGACAATGATATGGCACAGCAAAAAGGAGTTTCTATCGAAAACGCCATGAATACCTTGTCAACTCTTGTGGGAAGTAACTACGAAATTAGTTTTATTAAATACGGAATTAACTATAAAGTAATCGTTCAGGCTTCTCCGGAATATCGTGCACAGCCAGATGATATCTTAAAGTTGTATGTAAAAAATAATCGTGATGAAATGGTTCCTTTTTCTGCTTTCATGAGATTAGAAAAAGTGTACGGATTATCAGAGATTACAAGACATAACATGTACACTTCTACACAAATTAGTGGTTCTGCAGCGGCAGGTTATAGCTCTGGTACGGCGATTAAAGTAATTCAGGAAGTTGCCGCTAAAAAATTACCTAGAGGTTATGATATTGACTGGGCAGGTATTTCTGCCGATGAGGTTGCACAAGGAAATCAGGCGATTTGGGTATTCTTGATCTGTTTAGGATTCGTATACTTGGTTTTGGCTGCTCAATACGAAAGTTTTATTTTGCCATTATCTGTAATTCTTTCTTTACCGGCAGGTATTTTTGGAGCTTTCTTCTTGTTGAAATTAACAGGATTAGAAAACAACATTTATGCTCAGGTTGCCATGGTAATGCTTATTGGTTTACTGGGTAAAAATGCCGTGTTGATTGTAGAGTTTGCCATACAGCGACATGCCGCAGGAAGATCAGTGCTTGAAGCCGCGATGGAAGGAGCTAAAGCGAGGTTCCGTCCTATCTTAATGACTTCATTTGCTTTTATTGCTGGATTATTGCCACTTGCTTTTGCAACTGGTCCGGGTAAAATTGGTAACAGAACCATTGGTACTGCTGCTGCCGGAGGTATGCTTATAGGAACCATTTGTGGTGTATTTGTAATTCCGGGCTTGTATTTCATATTTGCTAAAATTGCCGAAAAGCATAAACTGGTAAAACATGAAGAAGAGAATCCATTAACAGAAGAAATTGATAACAATCATGTATAAATTCAAATCATATCAATATGGTATTGCATTAGGTATTTGTCTTACGGTTGCAGGGTGTAAAGCCCCTGCGCCTGAGGCACCAATAACACCAAGTGCAGCAGTTCCTGAGTCGTTTGGTGCATCGGTTCCAGCTCAGGATGCAAACAATAATACATCAACATTAGCTTGGAAAGATTATTTTAAAGATCAAAACCTGGTGGACTTAATTGATGTTGCCTTAAAAAACAATCAGGAATTAAATATCACTTTACAGGAAATTGAAATCGCTAAGAATGATATTCGTGTAAAAAAAGGACTTTTATTACCAACAGTTGGTGTTCGCGCCGGAGCTGGAGTGGAGAAAGTAGGTAGATATACTAGCCAAGGTGCCGGTGATGCTTCTACAGAAATTAAGCCTGGTAAAGAAACGCCAGATCCATTAGGAGATTTTACAATATCAGCTTATGCAAATTGGGAAGTAGATATCTGGAAAAAACTGCGCAATTCTAAAAAAGCAGCTTTAAACAGATATTTGGCTACTGTTGAAGGTAAAAACTTTGTGATCACAAATCTTATTGCCGAAGTTGCTGATTCGTATTATGAGTTAATGGCTTTAGACAATCAGCTTGATATTGTAAAACAAACGATCAAATTGCAGACTAATGCATTGGAAATTGTGAAGATTCAAAAGCAAGCTGCAAGAGCTACAGAACTTGGTGTTAAGAAATTTGAAGCTGAGGTTTTAACTTCAAAAAGTATGGAGTTTGATATTTTGCAACAAATAAAAGAAGCTGAGAATAAGATCAACTTTTTATTGGGTAGATATCCACAGGAAATTAAGAGAACAAATAATAATAACTTCTTGAGTTTATTGCCTGCTGCTGTTAGTTCAGGGATTCCGTCTCAATTATTGGCGAATCGTCCTGATATTAAACAAGCAGAATTGGAGTTGGTTGCAGCAAAATTAGATGTAAAAGTTGCTCGTGCCGAGTTTTATCCGTCATTGAATATCACGGCTGCAATAGGAGTAGATGCTTTTAAACCATCGTATTTGCTTACTATGCCAGAATCACTTTTGTATTCGTTAGCGGGAGAGCTTGCAGCGCCATTGATTAACAGAAATGCTATCAAGGCCGAATTTGCAAGTGCAAATGCAAGACAACTTCAGGCGTTGTACAATTATGATCGTACGGTTTTGAATGCTTATTTAGAAGTATCAAACCAGCTTTCTAAAATAGAAAACCTGCAAAAAGGTTACGATCTTAAATCGCAACAAGTTGACGCGTTAAACACCTCAATTGATGTTTCTAACGATTTGTTTAAATCGGCTAGAGTTGATTATTTTGAAGTTTTAATGACCCAACGTGATGCATTAGAAGCAAAATTAGAATTAGTAGATACTAAAAAAGAACAATTAAACGCTGCAGTCCATGTTTATAGAGACTTAGGCGGCGGTTGGAAATAATATTGCCTGTTAATTTGTAGAAAAAAAGCCTTTCAAGAGTTAAATCTTTGAAAGGCTTTTTTGTTTATTTAGGTATAGACATTTTGGCTCTAAATCCTTTATCAGGTTCTGTTTCAAAGTTAATAGTTCCTTTAACGGCCTGAATTCGGCTTTCCATGTTTTTTAGACCATTTTTTACCATCGTCATTTTGTCACAGCCTTTACCGTTATCCGTATAATTTATTAAGATTGATTTTGGATCATTTTCAAATTTTATAACAACCAAATTTGCCTTGCTGTGTTTCTTCATATTCACCATTAATTCCTGTAAAACTCGGCTAATAGTGATTTTTTTTATGTCATCGATAGTTTCCCAGTTCACATCTTCCAGGTTCGTGACGATGATATTTCTTTCGTTGGTATTATAAGTCGAAAGCATTTCTTTTATGCTCGAGGTAAAATTTATGCCCGTATCAATTTTATTGTTCTCTTTTGAAATTCCTCTTACACGCCCGTAAATATCATCTAATTTTTGAAGTAGATTTTCTTTAGTGTTTTCCTGAGATAATGTTTGAGATTCGGCAAAAGCAATCACATGATAGACATCGTTTGCTAATTCATCGTGGATTTTTTTAGCAATTCTGGCTTCAGTATTGTACGAAGTCTTAAATTCTATAGCTTTGTTTTTGTTTTTATAATATCGTATTAAAATCGCTATCAGAATGACCAAAAAGATAAAAACAATTACAAACCCAATTCGTAGATAAGTAGCTTTTTGAAGTGATAATTCGTTTTCAGCTTTTTCTAAACGAAGTTTTGCATTTTCGTCTTTTTCTTTTTTAGCGTCGTATTTAATTTTAGCAAACTTGTTTTTAAAGTTATTTCTGGCTTTAATAAGGCTGTCGTTTAAGGTAAAATACCTTTGTACATATTTGCCCGTTTGGTTACTGTTATTATTTGAAATTAAAATTTGTAGCGCTTCTAATCTTTCGTCAACACTATTTAGTTTTGTCGCTGTGTTGTACGCTGCGAGAGCATTTTCATCTGATTTTTGAATGTCTTTTTTAGCATAATAATCGGCAAGGTGCAGATAACTTTCAATACTTCCATAAGTATCCTTAAATTTAGTTCTTGTTTGTAACGCATTCCTCATTAAATCGTATCCTTTTTCATTCAATCCTTTCTTAAAATAGGCATAACCCAAATTGTCCCGAAGTCTGGATTTAGTAATTTCCCGACCTTTCTTATTTAATAATTCTTTATTTAAAAGAGATTCTAATAGAGTAATTGCTTGATCATATTTTTTTTGTTGGATATAAACGGGGGCAATATTGCTTAAAGGCATTAGCTTATAAATAGGATCTTCAAACTCATTTGCTGATTTTTTATAATAAAGAATAGCATCATCATAAAGAGACAGTTCTTTGTCTGCAATGCCTAATTTATTATTTATAAACGCTCTATCCTCGGCTCTTTTAACGTAGAGTAATGCTTCGGTAACTGTTTCCTTACTTCCATAGTAATCTCCTTTGACTTGCTGAATTGCAGCTATTTGAATAAGTATGTACCCAATATTGGCACTGTCTTTTAATTTTTCGAAAAGTAGTTTGGATTTATTAAACTCATCAAAAGATGTATTGAAGTTTTGTTTTTCTAAATTTTCAAGTGCTTTATCTCGTAAGCTAAGCGCCTCTTTTTGTATAGACTCAGTGTTCGTTTTAATTGTTTTTTTTTCTTCACACGAAAAAAGAAAAAGAAACGTAATAAAATAAAAAAACGGGGACCGTAACATATAAATTTACTTTCCCCGAAAATAGTAATTAATTAGATACTAAAAATATTTATTTATTATGGAGTTGGTGGCTTTATGACCGGTGGTTTTCCTGGTCCATCACCATCACCAGGACCATCAGCAAAAGTTGGTTTTTGATGATTAATAACTTTTTCTGTTTCCTTTTTTGGTTGTGTCTCGTACTCATCAGGAGTACAAGAAAATATCGTGAATAATGACGCAAAAGCGACAAATAGTATTAGTTTTTTCATTTTGATTTAATTTAGAAATTAGACATAGGTATGGCCGTCCGGAGTTTATCCAGAGAATTTTGGCGGCGATACCAAATTGGTTTTTGGGAAGTAAACGGTGTAGAACAGTAAGACGGTTTTTATACTTCCCGAATAAATTAGGTCTTACGGTTTTTTACACTGTTAATTAGAACTAGTTTTTTATTTTCGTTTTAGTCTGCAGACAAAACTTGAACTAATTTCTGAGGCAAAGGAAAGGCGCTTTCAGCCCATTGTTTATAGGAGATTCCCAGAATTCCCGCGTTTTCCCGAGATTCCTAAAAATTCCTTAAAACAAAATATATTGCACGCCAGATTTAGGCTCGTTAGAACGTGTTATGTGAATTTAAAACCAAAATTGACCTTTATTTAATAGAGGTAAAAAGCGCTAAAAAGGTTGTATTGGCTTATTGAAAAAAAGTTAAAAATGTAGAATTGAAGAAGTGATGGAGATTGAAAGTGCTAATAAAGTTGCGACGATTGTTGAAAGTGGAAATAATGGCATATAGATATTGATTTTGGTGAATAATAAACATGAAGAGTCGAAAGAAGATCCTAGAAAGGGAAATCTTTTCTTTAATTTGAGAGGTATAGTTTCTAAAAAAAATGCTTAGAAAGTATATCCGTGAAAAATAATTATGATTGAAATTGGAGCGGTTGCTCTGGTGTCTTCAGCATGTTTATACTTGCGGAAGAAAAGAGATTAGAAAGAATAGTTTCTAAATGAAATTGTAAAGCATTTAGAAAAATTAAATGCTTAAAGGAGTAAAAAAAATAATTTTTAGAGAAGTAATTAAGGAGTTTAAAAAGTCTGTTTTTCGGCATATATTTACTGTTATTTACACTATAAAGATAAGAAAAACTTATCGAAAAACCTAGTAAATACAGGAGAAATTGTTGTTTTTTTGTCTTTTTTTTTGAATATTTTTTCTTTCTTTTTTTGCTGTTATTACTAATGTAGAATGTCGTAAAATTTGCTTTTTTATGTAGTACTAAGATTGTAGTGAAATTGTTTTTACAGGAGTAAATTTACAGTAAAGAATAACTTTTTAATCTTTTAATTTATGCTAAAATTTTTCTCACGCAGATCTGTTTTTAATTTGCTTAAAGCTGTAAAATCTGCGTGAAATAAAAGTCTTTTTAATTGCTGGTCTAATTAAATAATTATTACACCAGAATCTTTGTACGACTTTAGAATTTCTTCTTCTGGCGAAGCATTCGTTACCAAAACATCAATATTGCTGATTGGGCCAATAAAATAAGATTCTGCGGTTTCTACTTTTTCGATGGAACTTAATGCTATGACATAATTAGAATTTTGAATCATAGTTTTTTTAATTTGAGAGTCTTCGTGTATAACGCCTGTAAGTCCGCGATCATGATGTATACTGCAAACACCCAGAATACAAATATCAGCTCTAAAATTTCTGAAGAAATCTATAGTATCAATACTGGCAGTCGTAAAGGAAGTTTTGCACATTTTTCCGCCGGCAAAAATCAGATCAATATTAGGTAAATCTTCGACTAATGCGGCAACAGGAAAACTATTGGTAATTACCGTAATTTTTAGATCGTAAGGAAAACTTGCAACTAATGCTACTGATGTCGTTCCGCCATCAATAAATACAACTTGCCCATCTTTGAGATATGAAATGGCTTTTTCGGCAATAATTTTTTTGTTTTCAATATCGTGTTTTTCTCTTTTTCTGTAATGATGTGGAATTGGAGAAGGAGCAACTGCACCTCCACGAACGGCCTTTAGTAAACCTTGATCCGAAAGTTCTTTTATATCTCGTCTTATCGTGTCTTCGGATACATTTAAGTACTCACTGAGTTCGAGTAAAGTAACTCTATGCTCTTTTGATAAATATTCTAAAATTACTTTCTGACGTTCTTCCTTTTTCATGTGTTGCAAATTTATATTGCAAAAATAAGTTAAAATTGCAATATTTTGCAATATTTGCGTAAATTTGTTGCAAAATAAATTTATCATGAAGAAGAAAACAATCGCAATCGATATGGATGGCGTACTTGCCGACATCGAAGTACAACTTATTGAACATTACAATAAAGCACACGGAACTACATTATCTAAAGAAAGTATTCAGGGCCTGGCCGAAGATGATGCTTTCGACAGACCTCTTTTGCGTAGTGTTTTAAATGCAGATAATTTTTTTAGAACTTTACCTGTTATGGATGATGCTGTAGAAAGTTTACTTCGTTTACAGGAGAATTTTGAAATTTTTATTGTTTCTGCTGCTACAGAATTTCCTGTTTCTTTGGCCGAAAAAGTGGATTGGCTAGGAGAACATTTTCCGTTTATTAAATGGGAAAATATTATTTTATGCGGAAGTAAAAGAATCATCAATACCGATTTTATGATTGATGATCATAGCAAAAATCTGGATTATTGTATGGGAAAACCAATTATGTTTACGGCATCTCATAATATAAACCAAACGCATCATTTAAGAGTAAATAACTGGAAAGAAGCTGTCGAAGTTTTAGAAAAAACGTTGAATTAATTTTGGCTTAACCGCAAAGTGCGCAATGATTTACGCAAAGTTCGCAAAGCTAGTGTTTAATACACAGCTTTGCGAACTTTGCGTTTTTATAAAATAAGCTTAGAAAAAACTTTGCGCCCTTTGCGGTTAGAAAAAAAAATCAGGATAAGAAATCCCTAAACCACAATCCAGAGTGTTTAATAGTTCTTTGTTGAGTTTCGAAATCAACATGAATTAACCCAAATCTAGCGTTGTAGCCCTCGGCCCATTCAAAGTTGTCAGTAAGAGTCCACACAAAATAACCTTCGACATTTAAACCATCTTCTTTGGCTTTAAGAATTTGCTCTAAGTGATCCTGAATATAATGAGTACGTTTAATGTCGTATACTTTTCCGTTTTTAAGAGTGTCCGGAAATGCAGCGCCATTCTCGGTGACAATAATTTTTTTGATTCCTTTATAATTATTGAATTTTTTTAGCACGTGATAGAGAGCCGGAGGATAAACTTCCCAACCCATATCAGTAGCAATTACATTCCTTTTTTCAGCACTTACTAACTCGGCACCTATGTACGGAATTAACATAGAAGATTTTACAACTTCGCGGGTATAACATTGCAGACCAATAAAATTAAAATCGAAAGAAAGATTGTTTAAATCGTCTTCTAAAATATAATTGTTGAGCTTTTTTAGCACCGATAAATCGGCTTGCGGATAACCCAATCCTAAAATAGGCTCGATAAAAGTTCTGTTGAGTAAAGTATCTACACGTTTTGCGGCTTCAATGTCTTTTGGGCTTTCAGTAGCAGGTTCAATATGTGTACAGGAAAAAGTAGTTCCAATGTTTGCATCCGGAATTTTGTTTCGTACTATTTTTGCACCAGCAGCAGTTGCCAGCGTCACATGATGCATGGCTTTAAGATAATTGGTAATGCCTTTTTTGCCCGGAGCATGAATTCCTAAAAAATATCCTGCGCCTGTAAAAACCGAAGGCTCGTTAATGACCATCCAGTTTTTTACGCGATCGCCAAAATATTGTGTACAGACTTCGACATATTCTGAAAACCACTTAACAGATTCTCTGTTTGTCCATCCGCCTTTTGCTTCTAGATCATGTGGTAAATCCCAATGATAAAGTGTAATCCAGGGTTCTATTCCTGAAGCAAGTAGCGAATCGATGATTTTGTTATAATAGTCTATTCCGGCTTGATTAACAGGATGGATTCCTGTAGGCATAATTCTGGGCCAACTGATAGAAAACCTAAAATTCGGAATGTTTAATTCGCGAATTAAATCAATATCGGTTTGATAAGAATTATAAAAATCGCAGGCAGTTGCGGCATGATGTCCGTTTTTTATTTTTCCTTTTTGCGATGTAAAAACATCCCAAATAGACGAACCTTTACCATCGGCATCATGTGCCCCTTCAATTTGGAAAGCGGCGGTTGACACACCCCACAAGAAATCATCTCCAAATTGGTCTTTGTTTAAAAATGAGTTCTCAGCTTTATTCATTCAAATGAGTTTTCCTTTATTTTTTGGTGTAATTTATTAATGAAGGAAAGACGATTGCATAGCTCTTAAAAAAAGCCATTCTTTGAATGAAACCAGAAAATTTAGATGGAAGAATTTCATGACATTTAGTTTTAATCAAATTAATAAAACTAATGTGAATTAGTCGTAAAGTATATGTTATCAAATGATTAAGTATTGAAAGATGGGAAGGTTTTTAATCTTCCCATCCACAAAGAGTCAGGCCGTAATCTTGTGCTTTCTTAATTGATGTTTTTATCGTTTCGCTACGACAGCTCTTTAAGCCGCGACAGTTTTCATTAAAATGATATTTTTTTGCACCGGTAGAACCACAAATAAAAACACTTTTTTCCGGCGGATGAAAAGAAGTTAAAAAAAACAATAAAAGGAGTAAAGTGTATTTCATTAGACATTTTATTTGGCGATTAAATCGTATTTATTTCCTTTTTTATCAATAGCTTTTAATTTTCCGCAGGAAATCCATTCTGTTTCAATCTCAATATCTGCAACAGTATCGAGAATTAAAATTCCCGCACCATATTTACCAAGAACATTAATATTCCCGCAAACTGAGTCGCCTTTGTCATTTATTCCCTTTACATCATAATTATATTCATAATGTCCTGGATTTCCAGTTCTGTATTCGTATTGATACTTAGTGTTTACATGATAGGTTTTTGCCTCTTCGGGTGTGATTGTTTTTCTGTCATCTGCTGTAATTACTTCTTTATAAAAAGTATTGATTTGATCGGGAGGCGGAGCTGAAGCTTTTTTGCAGGAAAATAGAATGATCAAAAAAAATAAAATAGAGTAGTTTTTTTGCATAGGCTTTGAGATAAGTTATTTTAATAAAATTGCTGCTAAATCTAATTAGAATTACCGTCTTTAGAATAGGTATTTACACCTAATTTTACTCCGTTTCATAAAGTGAGGCAGTTTCTAGAAGCTCTTTTTCAAATTGGTAAATATCATCGATTGATGTAATTGCAGTTTTAGATTCTATTTTATTATCATTGAATAAGCTTATATATTTCTTTCCTCCATTCAAATGCAGTCTGCACAAAGGTTTACGATTGTTATCATCCAATAAAATTCCGAAATAAGATTGTGTATCACGATGAACAATTCGATTCGTTGGTAATTTTCGTCGCAAAATGGCAACTACAATGCGATAACCTTCTAGTTCCTCTTCAGTAGTATTAACTTTATTTTCATCTTCTAGGGTTATGATCTCTTCGTCCTGCTGTTTAATTGTTTCTTTGGTAAGAGCGGCATTTAGTCGATCATTAATTTTATCATTGATAAATTGATTTACTGATTTCTGAACTAAGTCTTTAAATTCATCAACAACTTTTTCGGTAAGTCGGCCTGCATATACTTTGTTAGCAAAAAGTTTTGTAAAATCATTAGAAGGATTTTCCAACTCTGCATTTATTTGTTTTTTTATTTCTTTAATGTATTTTAAAGAACTTGCGTTACTAACGATATTATTTACATCGAAATTTGCTTTATGGAATTTTGCAATTTCTGTTATCGTATTCTCCTTTAGATTAGTAATGTCAAATTCTAAAAAAGGTTTTTCATCCATCTTGTTTTGATCATCGAGATCAGTGAAAAACTGATAATTAATGCCATTTGTTAAAAGTGCAAATCGTGTTTTTGTAACATGAAAGTATCTAAACAGCTGCGAATTATGAATAGTCAGTTTTTCTTTCCAGCTTTTGCATTCTACGATCATAATTGGTTCTCCGTTTTGAAAAATGGCATAATCTACTTTTTCGCCTTTTTTCAAGCCAATATCTGCGGTAAACTCAGGAACTACCTCAAGCGGATTAAATGCATCGTATCCAAGAATGTTTATAAAAGGCAGTACAAAAGCATGTTTTGTAGATTCTTCAGTTTCAATTCTGCTTTTGAGCTGGGTTATTTTATCTGCTAACGATTTAAGTTGAATGTTAATTTCCATGAGTTTGTGATTTAGATTATTTACTCAAATGTAAAACCAATCAAAATCAGTATTTTATGGAAATCCGTAATTAAGACATTTTTTAGTAAGTGCTTTAAATAGAAAAAAAGAGGACGTCGAAACTCCTCTTTAATTTTTTGTTATGTATTAGGGCTGATTTTTCGAAATAAAATCTTTAATAATTTTATCCATATTCGAGGGTAGATCTGCATTTTTGATTTCAAAATGTTTTATCTTCATTTCAGTAAGCCATTTAGTCCAATATGCCTTAATAACTTTTTCTTCATAAGGATTGTTTTTGCTTGGATTAATCCCTAAAACGAGAACCTCGAGGTCTGATAAATCTGTATCAATTTTAATAAAACCATAATCCTTATCTTTAAACTTTTTCTCCCAATCGTTATTGTTTAAACCATTTCTCCTAATCAATTCTGGCGTAATATACGATGTTCTATTGCCATCTTTCATTATAGTATTTTCATAAAACATATAGCCGTCTGTCAAAATAACAAGAATATTTCGTGCCTTATTTTCGATACATTGATCTTTTACTTTAGCATCAAAAAAACGCCATATATCTGAGCCTATATAATTATCGTCTTTGATGGCAGACTCGTATATTTTTAAGGTTTGTGAGGCATAATTAGAATTTATAGAATTCAATAAATCTTTTGAAGCATTATTTTTATCAATTACTATTTTTAGTTTTTGCGAAATCGAATTGATAGCTGGATCTAGAGGTTCTGGATTAAAAAACAATTGCATTTTATCATTAATTTGTCTGATTCTTTTTGACTTCAAATGTTGTGTAAAAGCTTCCGAAACTGATTTTATATATCCTAAATCTCTTTGATAAAATTCCATCGTTGGATTTGGATTTTTTTTAATGCTTATTCGGTCAGATAAATCAACAAGAATGCTGATATTATAATTTTCTGAAACAGCACTTTTTACGATTGTTTCTTTTTGTTCTTTTTTTTCAGCGTCTTTGCACGAAAAAAACAAAATGAGCAGTAACGGTGCTAGATATTTAAGTAAAGTTTTTTTCATTTTATTAGTTTTTAGAATATACTAAATGCTGAAAGTCAGGATCTGTTAAATTTAATTTACTCAAATGTTCTTCAGAAAAAAGTTCACAGCTTTGCAAAAGTTCTTCTTTTTCTTTGTAAGGCAGTGCTATTTCAGTACCAATGGCTTGATACCATCCTTCTTTATATTGATGATGATAATGTAAATACTCTTTTACCGGAAATACAAATCCATCAATTTTAGATTGAAGTTCAGAAATCTTACCTGTTATAGTAACTATTTGCTGTTTAAAATCATTGATCTTATTAATGTATTCTGCTTTTAGTTTTTCTAAATCAATCATGTTTTCTTTTTTACCTCTAATAAAAGCTCTGATTTTATCAATGTTTTCGAATTCTTTCATTACAAAATCAAAAACAAGACCCCAAATAATATATACCACAAATCCCGCAAATATGATCATCCAAAACTCTGCTTCTCCCAATGCAATATTTAAATTATATGGAGCAGAATCAGTTGTTTTATTAAATTCATAAATCTTTTTTTCGATTTGATAAGCCAGTAAAGCATCAAATAAAAACGTAGTAACAAATAAGGCAATCATTCTTAAAATGTTTTTAATACCTTTTCCTTTTTGAACCATATGAATTACGTATCCTAATCCCATGAATACGAACGGAATTGTTATAACCAAAACACCTTCGAGCCAGCTTGCTTTAAAAGAATTTGTCAATGCATCGGCATCAAAAATGGCGGCGGTTAAACTATCATTCGAAAATTCCTTGAAAAAAGCAGAATAAGAGGCCGATATATAAAACACTAAAACGTAAAGTGTAATAGGAAGCAGTAAAAACAAACCAATATAAAACTGAGCTTTTAAACCCTTACCATCCTCAATTCCGTATTTATCAGGATTTCGTTTTACCTCGATAATTTCATTTTTTATCACATCGATATTGTCGTTAATATCCTGCTCTTTCTTTTCGTAAATACCAATTGCGGTCTCAGATTTTTTAAGTTCAGTTCTGTTTTTTTCTTGCTCTTCACGATAGGGTTGTTTTAATTTGTCTTGTTCTAGTTTTTGTTTTCGGCATTGATCTTCAAAACTCATATATAAATTCTGTAGACATGCTTTTAAAACAATGGGTTTTCCAGTTGCTTTTATAGATGCGGCAAAACCGCTTTGGTAATAAGTTATTCTAATTTGTTCTCTGTCCTCGTCATTTTCTTCTAAAGATTTAAAAGTAGAATCCTCAGACTTTTTTAAACTAAATAATTGTGTAAGTGATTTCATAATTTAAGAGTTTAGTTGACTAATAATTTCTTCTTTACCAATGTTTTTCTGAACACAGTCAATAAGATAATCAGATAAATCATTAATATTTTCATCCATAAAATCAAATTTTCGGCAATACTTTCTAAGCATATTTAATTCGTCATCGGTAACTTTTCCGTCGGCCCAAATAATTCGGGTAAAATCATACAGATACTCAATTTTGGTATTTAGAGCTTCGGGAACAATAAACTCAGTATTAACAGGGTTGAGAAAAAGTTTGTCAAGTTCTTCTTTAGGAATTCCTCTTTCATCTGCAAAATGATACAGCATCTGAAGTTCTAATACATCAAATTGATCGTCGGATAGTGCCATTTGATATAATCTCAAAAAATGGCTTTTAAGTTCTAGTGTTATCATTGTTTGGACAGTTTTTATTTTAAAGATTCACAGGCAATTCCATCTCCATCAGCATCTAGGTTCTTGTAACAGCTTTTGTTGCTATTATATGCGGCTTGTGCCTGCGCTCTAGTTGCAAAATCACCACAAGTTTTGGTTGGACAGTTTGATCCTGAATTAGCACCTGAAGTTATTGCTGATGAATCTCCTGAATCTGAACAAGAAATTATAATGCCTGCCAGCATTAATGCGGAAATAGAAATTATTGTAATTTTTTTATATTTCATTGATACTATTATTTTAAGTGATAAATTAAAAAAGTGACAAATCCTGTAAATGTAAATAGCGCAAGGCATCCACTATTTTGATATCGTACACCTGATATGCCCGTTTTTACAGAATAGCCGCTTTTACCAAATGTTCCCATTTTTGTTCTTAAACTTGGAGAGATGCTAGATTTACTTATGTTTAAGCCAAATCCTCCGCCAAGTCTAATTCTTTTTTGAAATCGAAAGCCCATGATTTTAAGTTTAGTTAATTAAAGTTTTTTAATAATTCAGAAACTTCTTTTGACTTTTCCTTTTTCATGTCAATCGAAGTTGAAAACCTTACTTTCTTTTTTTGTAGTGGTTATTAGTTTTTGAGTTCTTATACTTTCCTCCTTTATGAGAAATTCCTTTTCCATTTTTATAATGGCCACTTTGTGCTTCAATAGTACCTCCTAAGACAAGGAAAAACAGACTAAATAAAACGACTAATTTTTTCATAATTTAATTTTAAGTTATTTAACAATTCAAACTTAAACCTATTTGAAACCAGTATTTTACGGAAATCCATAATCAATAAATTTTTATATTACGGCAACAAAAAAAGCTCCCGAAGGAGCTTTATGATTTAAAAATAGCATTACAATAGGATTAAATAATTCCCATATCTTTTGTAATAGAAACCAGGTGAACGGTATTATTTGCCTTAAAAAAATCTTTTAGTTTAGAAAGTCTTTTTTCCATGGCACTTTTGCTATTTGGTTTTTTACCGGAGTCTTTAAAGATTTTTACAATTTCATCTTGTGGAGTTCCGGAAGATAAATGTTTTAAAATTTCAATGTCTAAATCGTCTATTTCGAAATTGTTTTTTTCCTGAAGAGCAGATGCAACATCATGCGAAATAAATTTTTTGTCTGAAGTTGAGGTTAGATGAATCGCTTTTTTAAGGTCTTCAATACTATTTCGTCCTTTTAATACAAAACCATCAATTTCGGCATTATCAAAAAGAGATTTTATACGGTAGCTTTTATCTTCGACAGAATAGGCTATAATTTTAATATCAGGCTGAAGTTCACGAACCTTTTCAATAAGTTCGTCACCACAAGTAATTTTTACTTCGCGATGATCTTTTTTAAAAGAAAGATCGCTGATTAATAGATCATAAGGTTCATTGTCCAGAATTGCTTTTCGTATTTTTAAAAAGGCATCATCGCAATATTTTGCGTGTTGAAAATTTACAATCTCTAAATCTTTTAAGGTTTGCTCGATGCCTAAGTTTATATCTTCAAGGTCTTCGGCAACTATTACTTTTTTAAACATAGGCTTTTATTTAGGCAGCGTTATTTTTACTTTAAAACCTTTATCAGGTTCAGTGTCAAAAGTAATAGTTCCTTTTACGGCTATAATACGGTTTTCCATATTTTGCAAACCATTTTTTTTAATTTGTTCCTTTACACAGCCTTTTCCGTTATCTGAGTAATTGATAACAATATTATTTGCGATAGTTTCAAACTTAAAAAAAACGACTGAAGCTTGGCTATGTTTTTTCATATTGACCATTAATTCCTGTAGTACTCTGTGAATCGAGATTTTTTTAATATCGTCAATAGTATCCCAGCTTATTTTCTCGATGCCATTAATACTAATATTTGTATCGTCATTATTATAGGTAGAAAGTATTTCTTTTAAATTTTTCCAATAATTTGGTCCAGTATCAATATCATTATTTTCTCTCGAAATTCCGCGAACGCGCGAATAAATATGATCTAATTTTTGGATTAAATTTTCTTTACTGTCTTCATTTGTAAGAGACTGTGTTTGGGTAAAAGTAATGGCATGAAAAACATCATTTGCCAGTTCGTCATGAATATCTTTTGCAATTCTGGTTTCGGTATCATAAGCAGTTTCCAATTTAATAATTTGGGCTTTGTTTTTATGATTTTTTTTGACAAAAAACAGCACTAATCCCAGAATTATAAATCCGGAAAGAAATAAGATTTTTTCGATTTCAGATTTTTGCAGCGCAACTTCATCCTCTACTTTCTCTAATCGAAGTTTCTGGTTTTCGTCTTTTTCTTTTTTAGAATCATATTTAATCTTGGCAAATTTATTTTTAAAGTTGTTTCTAATTTTGTTAATACTATCATTTATAAATATATACTTTGAGCCATAGGTTGTTCCTGCATCATTAGAAATTAAAAAAGATAATGCTTTCAAGCGCTCGTCTACGCTATTAAGTTTTGTTGCAATTTCATAAGCTTTTTTAGCATATTCATTTGATTCTTTAATATTGGTTTTAGAGAAAAATTCGGCTAAATGAAGATAACTTCCAATACTTCCATAAATATCATCGCATTGTATTCTTAGTTTTAATCCTTCATTAAGAAGCTGAAGACCTCTCTTATTCTGACTTTTTTTTGAATAAGCAAATCCCAGATTGTCTATCACTCTTGCTTTACTTCTTGGCAATTCATCAATTGATTTTGTCTCTAAAAGTGATTCTAAAATTTGAATAGCTTTATCGTATTTTTGCTTCTTAATGTAGATTACGGCAATATTATTTAAGGGTGATTGTTTAGATGCTTCGTCTTCTCCATCTTTTATAGATTCATTGTAGTAAAAAATTGCATCATTATAGAGGGAGAGTTCTTTGTCTGCAATTCCGAAGAAATTATTAATGGAGGCACTATAAATATCCTTCTTTTTAAGATATGGTAAGGCTTCTGTTAAGGTTTCTTTACTACCATAGTAATCACCATTTATTTGCTGTATCCAAGCCATTTGAATTAAGCTGTAAACAATATTGACACTATCTTTTAAATTTTCATATAGTATTTTAGATTTATTAAAATTATAAAAAGCACTATTAAAGTTTTTATTATTAAGGTTTAGTAATCCTTCTTCTCTTATTTGAAAAGCTTTTTCCCTTGAAGCATCAAGGTTGACGGCTACTATAGTTTTGTCTTTACAAGAAAGCAAGATTAGAAAAATGAAAAAACATAAAAACGGGGATCGTAGCATAGAAGTTACTTTCCCCGAAAATAGTAATAAAATAGAAATCTAGATCTTTAATTTATGGTTTTTTTGGTGGTGGTGGAACAATGATCGGATCGTCATCAGGTCCAGGGTTGGTAATTGGTTCTGACATAAACGTTTTTTTTACCTCAGTTTTAGTTTTATCCTGATTGTCAAGATCGTCAGCAGAACAAGAAAAAATTGTAAGACTCAATAGCGCGCACGCTCCCAATTTAAATAGTGTTTTCATTTTTTTATGATTTAAAATTTAGTTAAAGGGCATCGCCGTTCAAAAAGGTTCTGAACTTTGTTATGGCAATACCAAATTGCTTTGGGAAGTGAAGTGCGTAGAACTATAAAACTTTATTTATACTTCCCGGAATAAACTCCGCTTTACGGTTTTCCGCACTTTTAATTAAACCAGTTTTGTACATTTGTTTTAACCGCGATTTAAAACGATAACTGATTTTGTTATGGCAAAGTAAAGACGGTTTTTTGCCAATGTTTATACGGATTTCCGGGATGTCTTAACTTTCCTGTGTAATCCGAAAAATCCGGAGAAATCCGATATAAAATCCTGAAAATCCTGAAGGCTTATGAGAAAAATTACTTTAGAAGAGATTGAAAATAATTACAAAGAAGCAATTAGAAATAAATTTAAAATTGAAAGAGTCGAAGGGAAGCATTCGCATTATTTAAGCAATCCTTCGCAGGCACAATTAAGAGATTTATGCTGGGAAATTTTTAGTTCAGAACCAAAAACGGATGATTTAAGTACATATCGTAAATTTTTTAGAACCGATTTTACTCCAGAAGAAAATACTTCAACACAGTACACAGATAAATTCAAAAAAGTAGGAGGATTTTATAAAGGAGATAAAGATCCAGCCAATATTAGTACCGTAGAATTAGCAGCAATTTTGGTAGACTTTCATCCAAGACCTCTTAATAAGTTTAAAAAAGAAATTGGTGAAGAAGAAATGAAACTGATAGATGAACTTAGAAATACTGACTTTTCTCCTAAAGAAGTTTGTACTAATGAATTGGTGAAAGAAAGTACAATAGAAAATTTTACGGATACTAACGTCGATTTTGCAAAGACAGATTCAGCACCAATACAAAATCAATATTTAGAACCAGTAAATTTGAAAAATAAAGAGCAAAAATTAGAGCCAACACCTGAAGCAACATCGATACAAACTTTTGGAGAATTAGTTGATAAACCGAAAGGGAGAAAAAATAGATATTTTGCAATTGCGGCTGTTTTAATATTATTAGTTGCAATAGTATTTTTAGCATTGCCAGAAAAACAATGTATGCAATGGTCTAATGATCATTACGAAATAGTTGATTGTGATTTGAAAATTGAAGGTATTGGTATGCCACCTCGTATTGAACTTCTAAATAAGAGCCTTGTAAATTTGAAGAAAGTAAATGTTTGTGATACCACAACTTGTTTTGATAAAAATGGGGAGGCCATTATTTGGTATGCCAAGACAGCAAATGGAATTGACTTTTTTAATGGTCATGGCAGGCATCCTGAAAATAACAGCCCGTTGAGGCCAGTTACCCGCTATATTTTAAATAAATATGTAAAAAAGTAAACGGTGTAAATAACTTTTCGAGACGTTGATTTTAATGAGATCAATTAAAGTAAGAAATTACATTATTTAAAAGGGTGATTATGTAAGTAAAACCAAATATTGTATAACGACTTTGTTTCATGATGAGATTAATTTAGCATAAATAATTTTAAAGAAATCAAACATGAAAACTAAAAGAATATTATTCGGATTATTATTGAGCATTGGTTTATTTGCATCGTCGTGTAGTAGTGATGACAATGAAGGGGAAACAATCATTCCTATTCAGGGAAAATACAACCTAAGCCAGACAGGAACAATTGTTGGGGACAAAGAAGTGCTTTTTGATGCACCACAAAACGCAAGCGGATGCAGTAGAGATTATTTAGATCTTAGATTGAGTAATGCTGCTGTTATAGGAGATTATAATGGTAGTGATTGTGCCTTAACAGAAACTACAGGAACTTATGCAAGATCTCATAACGATTTAACAATTAGTGTTGGTAATGTAAGCTCTACAAGCGATATCATGAATCTTACGAACAAAGAATTGAAATTGAAAGATAAAACTACTGGTATAATTACTGTTTATACAAGATAGTTAGAGTCACAAACCTTAATTTTATTTTCTATTGAAGAAATATTTAATTTAGGTTTGAACAAAAAAATCCGTCAAGCACTTAGTTTGACGGATTTTTTATAGGTCTGAATTTAGAATAGATTTTTTAGGTTGATAGCGTTAAACCTTTAGCTTTGAAATGACTAAACAAAACTTGTCTTGCGCTGCTAATCGTTTCTTCGGTTCTATAAATACTACACCAAAATTTTACCTGCAAATTGAATTTTCCCTCAGAAATAGCAGTGTAATAAAGTTGAGGTGTTTTTGTGTTGTTTACCAATTGCATGCTTTCCAACGATTCCAAAACAATTGCGTTGATTTCTTCGGGCATAATATCTCCAGTAACTTCAATGGCAATCTCTACCAATTTAAAGTTGTCCGTATAAGTCCAGTTGGTAATATTTTGAGATAATAAATTACCATTAGGAATAATGATTTCGGCACCATTGGCGGCATTTATTTTAGTGGTACGCAATCCCATTGATTTTACACGACCGGATTCTGAACTAATATTGATAACATCACCAATTTGAATGGGTTTATCAAAAATTAAAATAATACCCGAAACGAAATTATTAACCACACTCTGAAGACCAAGTCCAACACCAACACCAAGAGCTCCAAGCAAAATACTTAGTTTGTCTAATGGCATTCCGGATGCTGCAACGGCCAAAAGATAACCACAAATTAAAACAACAAGTCTTGTAATTAGTAATTTAGAATGCTGTTTCTTATTGATATTTTCTTCGTTTTCGTCATCAACTTCTCCAAAAAAGTAAGCTACATAATTTTGTAGTAAATGCGCAACCCAAATAATAATAAAAAACAATACAATGTTTCCTAGAGTAAAAGTGATGCTTCCAATGGTATTTGGATGACTTAATAAAGAAGCAAGTCCTGTACGTAATGCTTCCCAAAAATTTAAATTGGATGCAATTACGACAACCCACATATAAGTTATTAGAATTATAAATGGTTTTTTAAGGGTGTCTGATAAACTTTCGTGATCAAAAATCTTTTCAATACCACGTTTTACTCTGGTCGTGTAAATTTGTAAAAGAATGATTTCTAAAACTATTTTCAGAAGAACGCTTAAGGCTACAATCTGAGTGATTGATATAAATGCAGTTAAACTCAACATATTTGCCAGTGAAACTCTTCCAAAAAGATTATTAAGTAGCGCTAAAACATTTAAACCAATAAAAATTATCGTCGCCCACTTAAAAAAGCCCTTAATATAAAGTTGATCTTTTATACTTTTTAGCTGAACTAAACCGTAGCGAATTCCTATAATATTGATTATGATAAAAGCACAACGTTGTATAAAACCGACTGCAATAAATAAGTCTAAGAAGCACAGAATAAGAAATAATACCAAAAGTAATACCCAATTGCGCATTGCGGTTTTGGACCAACTGTTCTTAAAAATAAAAGTAAGAAGTCCCAAAAGGGCAAGTTGAATTAATTCTATAAACATTGCGGGCGCATATAAATTGCTCACAACAGCAATGTTTAAACCAATAATAGCTACCGGAATAATCACACCTTTGTTTAAAAATTTGAAATTAAATTCAGAGAGATTTTCAGCATGACCATTATTGTTGAGGTATTTTAAATTTCGGGCAATGTACCAACTTAGTAATCCCATTAGTAAAACCAGTGTGATTAATCCGCCCACTCTGTAACTTAAATAATAAGCGGCAACATTTTCTTCAATAATTATTTTTGCTTTAATATTTTGCTCAACTATTTTTTTTGCCGTAGAATCAGTACTCCATAGTGCAGGATATTCTTTTTTTAGCATACTAATTCCTGATTTCTCCAATTTAGTATCCACCATAATTAAGGCATTCGAAACGGCAATTTTTCGTTCGACAGTAAGCCTTTTATTGGTGTTTAAAATACCCTGATTTTTGGTCATTAAACTATCAGTACTTAAGTATCTGTTTTTAAGATTGGCTAATTCTTGCTTAAATTGTTTACGACGAATGGTATCTTTTATAAGTACCATTAAGGTTTTGTCTTTGCGTAAATCAATTACTCTATTTTTAATTTTTTCAAGAGCCAAATTACGCGCATTGATTGCTGTATTTTGTTCGTCAAGTTCTTGCTGAATCTCTTTCAGTACGATACCATACATTTGTTGGTTGCGAACATTAGGATTCGAGCCCTTTAAACTTGCCAAAATAAGATCAAGTTTGCTTTGAGTTCTTTTAATATCTCCAAACAAATGATGACTATTTCCATCAAATTCAGTGTCATTATGCGCAGATTCTAAAACCTCTCCGGCTTTTTCAATAGCCATTAAAAAATCACTATCTGTGGTTGTTTCTTCAAATAGTTTAGATTTCGTTTCAGCTTTTGGCGGAGTTGTTTGCGAATAGGTGAGTGGTGTGTAGAAAAGGACTGCTAATAAGGCAAGTAGATAAATATAATTTCTTTTTTGGATCATAATTGATGGCAATAAATTGAAGGGTCAAATGTAGATTTTTTTAAGATAAATATGACGGAGTAAATAATAAAATTAGGTTAAAATAGATTTTGGCTTTTGCCACAGATTTAAAGGATTAAAAAGATTTTTTTTTAAAAAAAGTATGTTTTTATTTGAATTTGAATTGTCTAGAAAATTTGTCAAAGTTTCAAAAATATAAGCTACTAGGATTTATGCGCGGACTAAAATCTTTTTAATCCTTTAAATCTGTGGCAAAAAAAGATAATTATTTCTAAAACTTTAAAAATATTATATTCGTACTCTCATACCACAAATACCAAAAACAATTAGAAAATGGAGAATATTACCGTAATTATCATGTTACTATTTGGCGTGGCTTTCCTGAGTCTTGTTAGTAAAAAATATAATTTCCCAATTCCAATTGTGTTGGTGCTTTGCGGAGTTGTCATTAGTATAATTCCCGGACTTCCGGTGATTGCATTAAGTCCCGAAGTTGTTTTTATTGTTTTCCTTCCGCCACTTTTATATCATGCTGCTTGGTACACCAGTTGGTCAGATTTTAAACAAACCATAAGGCCAATTACCTTGGCTGCTGTAGGTTTAGTGTTTTTTACCACTTTTGCCGTAGCGGTTGCTGCACACTGGCTGATAGATGATATTTCCTGGCCATTAGCTTTTTTGTTAGGAGCCATAGTTTCTCCGCCCGATGCTGTTTCTGCAACTTCTATAACAAAAGGTTTAGGTTTGCACCCTAGATTAATTGCCATTCTTGAAGGCGAAAGTCTGGTAAATGATGCCAGCGGTCTTGTGGCTTACAAATATGCTCTCACCGCTATTACAGCCGGAAATTTTGTACTTTGGCAAGCCGGACTAAATTTTGTTATCATGTCGGTTTTAGGAATTGCGATTGGTTTGGCCGTGGGTTACGTCATGAGTTTTATTCATAAAAAGTTTGTTTGCGATGAGGTAATCGAAGCCACTTTGACATTATTGACGCCTTTCGCTTCTTACTTAATTGCCGAACATTTTGAAGCTTCGGGAGTTTTGGCAGTAGTGGCAACAGGACTTTTTCTTTCGGCGAGATCGGGAACGATTTTCACGCACGAAAGCCGAATGACGACTGGAACAATTTGGAGTGTTTTAACCAATATTCTAAACGGATTAATTTTTATTTTAATCGGATTGCAACTGCGACAAATTATGGAAGGAATAGGAGATTATTCCGGTTGGTCTTTATTTGTTTGGGGAGCTTCGGTAAGTTTGGTCGTGATTTTGGTGCGTTTTTTATGGGTCATTCCGGCAACATTATTACCAAGAGTAATCAGTAAAAAAATCCGATTGCAGGAAGAATTCGATTTCCGAAATATGATTGTTTTTGGTTGGTCGGGAATGCGCGGTGTGGTATCGATGGCGGCTGCCTTGGCGCTTCCGTTGATGATGAACGAAACGGAGAAATTCCCTTTACGAAACCTTATTATTTTCCTTGTTTTTTGTGTGATCCTTTCGACTTTGGTCATTCAGGGATTGACTTTGCCGTGGCTGATTAAGAAATTAAAAATTGAACGTTATTCGATTCTTGCCGAAGAATATGAAATACGAAATACCATTGTTTCGCAAACCATAACACATATCGAAGATAATTTCTCGTTACTCAACGACGACTTGCTTCACAACATTAAAAGTAAGTATGAAGTAAAATTCAACCGCCTTCAAAAAACCGAACTTCCAGCGAATTTCTTCGGAAAAGGAAATTTAATTGGCGGCGAGATTTTTAACGATTTTACCAAACTCCAAATTGATCTTTTGAATGTTGAGCGCAATAAACTTGAATCGATGCACAAATTTGGTTCCGTCAATGAAGAGATTTTCAGAAAGATTGAAAAGGAGCTGGATTTAGAAGAGACTAGGTTGTGGATGGAGATGTATGAGGAATAGGATCGGAGGATGTTTTATATCTCAGCAAAATTTAATCATGAATATCTTTATGATTTCGAGACTTATAATATCGGTATAAATGATCATAGATAATTAATTCGTACATTCTTTGTTTGGAGGTAAATTGTCTGTTAATCATCATATGGATATGACTGGATAAAAAATCATTTAATGGAATTTGAATTTTATTTTTAATTGCTGAAATTTTTTCAGAGGTTTGAATTTGTTTTTTTTCGATGATTTCGAAAAAATAAGGAAAATTATTTTTAGGTTTTTCACCTAAAAAATAGTTCATTTCGTTAGCTAATTCTCTGTAATTTTTATCAAGTTCTTTTTTTAATATTTTTTCTACTTCAAACTCTTCCTTAAATGAAAGTTGCAAACTGTTCATCAAGTTATATTTATCGGAATTAGAAAAAGAAAAAGAGTTTAGGAAAGAATCGATAGCACAAAAACTAAAAAAAAGAGCCAATTCTTTTTTATCAAAAGTCTTTTTTAGCGAAAGATATTTAAGCGACATTTCACTATCCTTCCAAAACAAAAATTCGGAATCTTCAATAGTATTTTCTCCGTATCTTTCTAATTCTCTTTTGTAAGTGTCTGTTTGTACTTTCCAGATTAAATTTTCTTGAAGTAATTCATTTATAATAGGATAAATTGCATTAACTACTTTTTGGAAATTATTTTTGTTGTCTATTAAAAAACGAATTCTAAAGTGTTCATCTGTATCTCGATATCGAATGAAAAACCATTTTTGGATGATCTTTCTTTTTGTTAATTGAAAAATAATAGGACCTAATTTTTCAAGTAAAATAATATCCGTTGTTTGAACTCCTGTATAAATTTTATAATACAGCCATTCACTTCCTAAACAAAAAACTCTTTGCATTTATATCTCTTCTTTATAAAATGGCACTATAAACTGATTACTAAATCCTTCTTGCAGATTATTATTCACCACAGATTCTTCAGTGAATAGGAATTCTTCTAAGATAATTTTGTTCCTGTTTTGCGTAGATTTCAGAAACAACTGAATTCCAATTTCTATTTGGAAATCTAATAGTAATGTATTATCAGCGTTTACCCAATTAACAAAACGAGGAATACCTCTGGTTGTTTTCCATTTTGAAAAGGTTTCTAGTAAATTTGGATTTTTTAAGTTTAAGAAGGAAGTAATTTCTAATTTTGAAATAATCCATCTGGCTTTAGAAAGTATAACTTCTTTGTGTTCTACTCTTGGAAAAAAAATATAATACGATTCTAAAACTCCCCAATTAAAACTATGTATTGGTTTTGTATTTTGTCCTTGCAAATCGCATAAAAAGTGATATAAAGGATTTGAACTATTAGAATAATTGTGAGCGTTTGACAAACAAGGAATAATTTCTTTATCAAGTTTTTTAGAACGCAATATAATTTTGGCGTTTTTGACAGAGATGAATAAATCATTTAATTCGATACTATTTTTGTTTTCTACGCCAGAATTTGCCAAGTATGCAATCTCATGTTTTCTTAAAACTGGTCTTCGCAAAATATTACCCGTTCTGGATTGTGGAATATGAACAATTTCGGCCAAAATTTTATCCGGATAATGGTTCTCTTCTTTATTAATGATTTCTGTAGTCAGTTCGTGAATACCTGAATTTCCATTACAAAATCGACCAAATAATTTTGTGGCGCTTATATTTCCTGATGATTCGATAGCTATTTTTTCATTATCATAAACTTCAATCATTACCGAAAATGTAGCGGGAACATTGTCTAAACTAGCATCAAAATCAGGAAAATCACTTTCTGATAATTCTATTTTATTGCAATTGTTAAAAATGCATTCTTGAAGCTTTTTCTCTAAAATGAAATCATAAGAAGTCCAAACTTGATTTTCTTTTTGTTTTGTTTTTGATTTGAATGAAAAGGCTTCTAATATTTCGTGCGAATCATTCATTCCTTGATTTATAGGATAACCCAATCCTGATTCTGTGTCTAAAACAATCATGATTGGCATTTCTTGCGATTCGTATCTTTTGGTAAAAGCAGTACTAAAATTTTGAATATCCTTAAATGAAGTTTTCGATTGAATACCATTTAGAAATCGGAGCGATTGAGCTACTTTTTCTACAGTACTTTTACTCAAAGTATTGGCGACGGTAGTTGTATTTAAATCAGTTTGAAAAAGATATTTTTCGTCGTATTCAAATCCTTCTTTTCGAATTTGGTCTTTAATTTCTTGATATTGATTAGCTGTAGGAATTAGAGATTTATCTAAATCTAAAATTTGTTTGTTTATGTTTTCTAAAAAATCATACTCTTTTTTTAAGTCAGAGACATTTTTTAAAATTGATAAAACTCTATTAAAATTATTATTGCCCGTTATCGCAGCATCGATTTCACTAATCAAAAACTGAGCATCTATCAATTGAATGATAAATTGCTGAGCTGCTGCTGTTTCAGAATCATTATCGGCGATAACAGAAACCATTTCTTTTACAGTTAATCCTGATTTTGCTTTTAAAAGTATTTCTTTTAAAACCTCAGATTTTCGGAATGCCGTGATCGTATGTTCTCTGTTTGTTTTAACGTATTTGTATGCAATATATCTGTAAAAATCACCAAGTTCGTAAATTGAAGAATTTGGGAAATACTTTAGATTATAAATTGCTGTTTTTCTTGAAGCAATATTTTGTAGCAATGCTACCCAAAACTGCATGTCAAATTGTGTAAATCGTTTATGTTTTATGGAATGCTCTAAAACAACATTCGTTTGAGATTCAATTTTGCCAACAGAACATCCTGCAAATAAACCAAAAGGAGTACACCTTGAAGACATTCTTGCAATATATTTTAAAAATGTAATCTCTAACTTTTTTGCTTTTTCATCAGATAAATTGGAATCGTTTTTAAACCATTTATCCAGTTCTTTTATTAAATCAGGCGAAGCCAAGTTAATAGCTTCTTTTACTAAAGAATTTTGATAAAGCTCTTTTGCTTTTTGTACGGAATAATTTTCAACTGTGTTAAGATACAAAGGCAAAGGCATTATAGGTGTTCTTAATACATAGGTAGAAAAAGAAGCAATCTTAAAAGTTGATATCATTTTTTCTTTTTACTAACCTTATCCGCTAGTTGCATAGCATTATAAACATTCAAAACTTTTCCTGATTTAGATAATTCCGAAAAAGGAACTTTTTTATCTTCTGTACCTGGAACAATAACTTGTAAATCATAAGATGTTCCTGAATCCATAATGATTTGTTTTACCTCAGCAGCTGTAAGTTCAGGATAATACGACCAAATAAGTGCTGCTGTCCCAGAAACCATTGGAGCTGCTAATGAAGTCCCCGAATCGTATTCATAAGTATTGCCAGCGGCAGTAGAATATATATAATCACCCGGAGCAAACAAGTCTACATTTTGTTTTCCATAATTAGAAAAATCAGAAACAAATGTACTATCTATCTGATTTGATATTGAACCAACATTAATAAAGTTATTACAAATCTCTCCAGTTCCATCAAAATTATTATCACTAGGATAGTTTGGATTTTTATCAATATCAAAACTTTCATTTCCTGCAGCATGAACCAATAAAACATTATGCTTCTCAGCATATTTAAAAGCTTCTGAAACCCATTGTTGCTTTAAGGAAAATTCTTTCGCAAACGACATATTAATTACTTTTGCCCCATTATCAACGGCATAATAAACTGCCATTGCTATATCTTTGTCATGTTCATCGCCTGAGTAAGAAATAGTAAGGGGCATAATTTTTACATTTTCTGCAATTCCTTTAATTCCCAGATTGTTATTTCTGTTAGCTGCAATAATGCCCGATACTTTTGTATTGTGATCCTGAAAAGATCTATGTCCTTCTTTAGAAATACTAATATTCTTACTCCCATATCCTTTTTCTAAAATAGTAGGATTATCTCCTATAAATTTTCTTTCATCAAAATTGATATTCAAATTCTTATTTAAGATCGAATCTATTTGAATTTTATAATCAATAACATCAGATAAGCTTTTTTCACCTACTTCAAACCTAAATTTCATAAAGCCAATCATTGCTCCTAGGTCTCGATCATTATCTTCTCTACGTTGGCGCAACGTTTTATCGTTTGTTTTATAAATCTTGTACAAACTATCCAGTTGCTCATAAGTATAATCTTCTTTAGGAAAATAATGTTTTAAACTTTCTTTGGCAATAGGAAAAACACTTATGCTATATTTTTGAGATATTACCTTTTTTTTATAATAAGTTACTTCTTCTTCTAACTTCTTTTTTGCTCGTAAATATTCTTTAAAGTTTAAAAGGTCATCTTTAGAGACTGTAGTTTCATTTTTTCCTTCAAATTTGTATTGAAAATCTCTTACTAACCTAACATATTCAAAATTTCCCCAAACAATATAGCTGTCTTTTTTTGCCGTAAAATTCCATCCTTCGATATCATCTACATAGCCATTATTATCATCATCGATACCATTATTTGGGATTTCTTTATTATTTTTCCAAAGTTGCCCTTTTAGATCTTCATGATTTTTATCAATTTGAGTGTCGATTACAGCTACAATAATACTTTTATTTTTTGGTTGCTTTTTATTTAAACGATACCATTTCTCTAATGAAATACCTGGGATAGCATCTTCTTGATAATCTTTTTGATACCAGGTTTTTAATTCTGTAGCTGTAAATTCTTTTTTAATATTTTGGTTAAAGGGAGTAACAAGCTGTTTTACTGGTTTACAACTAAATAAAAATAAAAGAAGAATTATATAAATTGATTTTAGCATTTCTTAAATGTAGTTTATCAATGTTTAGACGTTGTTTTATTTTTTTTACTGACCTTATCTGCTAGTTGCATTGCATTATAAACATTTAAAACTTTTCCTGATTTTGATAATTCAGAAAAAGGAGCTTTTTTGTCTTCTGTGCCTGGAACGATAACTTGTAAGTCATAAGATGTTCCTGAATCCATAATGATTTGTTTAACCTGAGAGACCGAAAGATTTGGATAATATAACCAGATTAATGCTGCTGTTCCTGCTACCATTGGTACAGACATTGAAGTACCAGAATCAAATTTGTAACGGTTACCAGCGCCAGTAGTATATATATCGTCTCCGGGAGCAAACAGGTCTAAGTTTAGTTTTCCATAATTAGAATAATCAGATACAAAAGTGCTGTCCAATTTATGGTTGACAGATCCAACTACAATAAAATTAGAACAAAACTCTTTATTATTCTCAAGATTACTGTCTGTGGTATAGTAAATTGTTTTGTCTAGATTTTCACTTTCATTACCAGCACTACGAATCAATAAAACGTTATGTTCTTCGGCATATTTAAATGCTTCTGTAACCCATTCTTGATGTAAAGAAAACTGCTTACTAAAAGACATATTAATAACTTTTGCCCCATTGTCAACAGCATAGCGAATAGCCATAGTAATATCTTTATCATGTTCATCTCCTGATGGGGAAATATTAAGAGGCATGATTTTAACATTTTGAACAATTCCTTTTATGCCTATATTGTTTTCTCTATTAGCACCAATAATTCCTGCCATCATTGTACAATGATCCTGAATAGATCGATGCCCGGCTTTATTGTTACTGACATTATTATTACCATAGCCTTTTTCTAATATATTAGGATTGTCACCTATTAATAGGCGCTCATTGTAATCTAAATTTAAGTTTTTGTTTACAATAGAATCAAGTTGTGTTTGTCGATCTACTAAGTTCTCTAAAGTACTATCGTCAGTGTTAATATTAATCATCATGTAAGATATTAAGGCGCCTAGATCTTTATCGTTATCATCACGCCTTTTTTTGTATCTTTTATCATTAATTTTATATTTTTTATACAAACTATCCAGTTGTTTATAGGTATAATCTTCTTTTGGGAAAAAGTACTTTAAAGTATCTTTTACCAAAGGATAGATAGCAACATCGTGATTTAATGACTTCAACCAGTTTCGAGAATATTTATCTTTCTCTTCAAACTTTTTTAAAGCTCTTTTATATTCAATGTATTTATATACATCTTTAGGATCAATTTGAGCCTCTGCTTTGTCTTTAAATAATGGTCCCCATTCTTGAATAATGCGAACATATTCATATCTATTCCAAACTACATAACCGCCACTTTTGGTTCCGGTAAAACTCCAGCCATTAACGTCGTCAATGTAACCGTTATGGTCATCATCTATTCCATTATTTGGAATTTCTTTGCTGTTTACCCAAAGTTGTCCTTGTAGATCTTCATGATTTTTATCAATTTGAGTATCTATTACTGCTACAATAATATCTTTAGCTTTCGATTGTTTTTTGTTTAAACGATACCATTTATCTAATGAAATACCAGGAACATGATCTTCCTGATAATCTTTTTGATACCAGGTTTGTAATTCTAATGGGGTTAACTGTTTTTTTAACGCAATAGGTTGGGAATGACTGCTAGATTCTGTTATAGATTTGCAGCCCGTTACAGCAAATAGAAGTATAATAATTACGTAAAATAGTTTGATCATGAATGATATTGGGTTGGAAAATTTTTATGCTGAATTAGATTTGAAATGTTAAACATTACATTTTTCACTTGAGTCTTTTTTTCCTTTATTGTTATTATTTGTATCGAGTGGGTCATCATTTCCTCCACCAATAATTAAATGTAAATTTTTTAATTTAGCAACTTCAAATTTTTCTAGATTAAATTTTTGTACCTCTTTTTTTTCTTGTTTCGTCTTCATGGTTGTAATTTTTACTTAGCATTTTATTTTGCAAATATATAATCCTCTCTTCTTAGAAGTGTTAAATAACCAATTGTCCTTATAGGAATTCAGGAATTTCGAGTTTGGATATGTTTTTAAATGCTTGATAATTAAGCTAATTGCTTTTGGTTGGTGAATCTAACTCTTTGATGAAATAAGTTGGTTTTATACCGGTTTTTTTATAAAAAGCGGTCGAAAATGATTCGGCATTGTTAAAACCAAATTCTAAAGCAAGTGCTTGAACAGTATATTTTCGTAGTTTATTATTTGCTTGTAATTGTTCAATCGTATATTCAATTCTTAAATCATTTATGTATTGTGTAAATGATTTTCCTTTGTAGAGATTAACTATTTTTGATACATATTTACTATTGGTTTCAAATGTGGTTGATAATATTTGTACGGTTATGTTAGATTCCAAATATCCTCTTTCATTTTCAAAACGATTTAGTTTTTCTAAAATTAGATTTACCAATTCTTCTGCAATACCAATATCTTCCGTTTTTATTGGATTAATTTTAGTTGTTGTTTCTTTATTGGCTTTGTGAGTTTCGTTTATGATTTTTTCAAATCTTGATCTATATTGCTTTTTACTCTTATATTGATATGCAGCAAAACCACCCACTCCAATAGTGATTAATAATAGAGAACCCAGTCCCCAATATGTTTTTACTTTATCATTATTAAGAGAGGTAATAAGGTTTTCTTTATCAGAAATTAAACGCGGAATGTCATATTCTTTGGATACCAATTTATTTAATTCGCGATAATTTTTTTGTAGTGTACTGTCTATAATCATATATTGAGTTATATACTTTAATTGATTTTCCTTATCGCCCAAATTTTTATAGTATGAAATTAAATAAGGATACCCGTCTACAAATTCAGTACTTATTTCCTTTGTTATTTTATAGATAGAATCTACTTTAATGTAATTTTCTACGGCTTTTGCTTTTTTTCCTAATCCATCATAGGCTTTTCCTAAATAATAATATGATGCTAATACATTCCCAATGTCATTATATTCAATCATTTTAGGCAATGCCTTGTTAATGCTATCTAATGCGGCACTATATTTTTTTTTAAGAACTAAATTTGCTCCCTCATTTAAAACAAAAAGATATTTATATTCTTTATTATCTGTTATTTTAGATTCTTGATACCCCAATTTATTATAAAATGAAGTAGAGTCAGTATTCTGTAAAGATTTAAAGCAATCAGCAATTCCAAAAATGATGCTTTGGTAATCATCAGCATATTTTGAACTTCTTACATCTTTACTTTTATAATACTTAAAGCATTCTTTATAAATTTCTAACGCTTCATCATATTGTTCTAACTCCTCAGATTTGGTAATACCAATATATTCTCTTATAGTATAATAATAATCAATATTGGTTCGTAGTGCGGCTTTTTCTGCCAGTTTATAACTATTTAATGCTTGTTTAAATTTATAATGACTTTTCAGGAAGTTGGCTTTTTCACAATAAGCAGCAGCAGGGAAAAATTTATCATTTGTATCCTTCGAGTATTTTATTACACTATCAAGATATTGAATCGCCTTATTCTCATTAGATTTATAATAAAATAAAGCAATTTGATAATTGGCTTTAGCTTTTCTAATGTTATTATTTTCACTTATTGCTTTAGCCATATAAGCATTTGTATATAGTATTTGTTTTTTAGGATTACCCACATTAGCAAAATACAAATGATGCAATTCATCATAAGACATTTTTGTAAGGTCTTTTTTTGTAGACTGAGCAACCAAAAAAACAGGTAGCAACAGTAAAAACCAGATTTTTTGAAATTTATGCGTAAACATGTATTGATGTTTCTTACAAAAATAGAGCATCTTTACAGAATAGTAATACTAAACTTGGTATTTTTTGTTTGTTTTTAGTTTGTTGATATTAAGTGATTTAAGTTCTTTTTTGTAATGAATTCCCGAATTAAGTATCGAGATTCCTGAATTCCGATAGACAACATTTGCGAGCAGTACGGTGTTTGTGTAGTTTTGACTTCAGGAAAATGAGACATTTTTACAGTTAGACGTTACTGTAAGAATTAAATTGTTTCTCTAAAGGTAATTGGCCAATTACAAGGGATTGATTCAGCTGTTAAGTAACCCTTAAAAATACTGAGTAGTGTATACAAAAAAAATGTTTAACAATTAAAAAGCATAAATCATGAATTTAGAAAATTTAAATTTAGTAGAGCTTAATGTTCAGGAAGTAGTAGAAGTTGATGGAGGAATCTCTCTGACAACTTATTGTGTTGGTATGGGATGCTTTATTGTTGGTGGGCCTATTGGTTTAGGGGCATTCATGTTAGGATATCATTTAAATTCTTAAAAAAAAAAGAAAACATATGGAAAATTTAGTAGAATTATCAGGAGAAGAATTAAAAGAAATTGATGGCGGAATAGTTGAAATCTTATCTTTGGCTTTAGCAGTAGCATGGTGCTGTTATGAGCTAGGATCGGCATGTGCAGCATACGATAAAAGACATAATTTATAACTAGTATTACAATGGGAGAGAGAAAAATCATAAGGTTATTAATTCTGATACTTTTAGGTGTTTCAATAGCATTTTATTTAGGGGGACAATGCGCAAAACGTGATTCAAAGATTAATACTCATAGGTGATAAAATGGCTCTATCCTAATAAAGAATGTATAAATTTTAACAGAAAGGGTTTATCTTTTTACGAGAAAACCCTTTCTTCTATCTTAAACTCAAAAAGAAAAGAATTGAGATATCATCTTATGTTTTATTTTTTTAGCGTCATAGAAATTTTGTCTTATTATATTCCATATTTAGGAACTTTTGATTTTAAAGATATTCTTGGTTTATTTATTGGGGCAATATTACTTTTTGTTTTTTTGAAAAAAAATGAATAATAAATGAAATTTTCAGTCAAGCTAGCAATACAATCTTTTTTTTAGGAATATGCCTTTGTTTGTGGTCTATTATATTTAGTTACTTAATAAATACTTTACAGGTACAAGCTTAGGTAAACAGAATAGTAATTCATTTAATATTGATTTTAAATCTTATATTTTTATTGCGTTCATTATACCTTTTTTTGAGACATTCATTTTTCAATGGTTGGTATTGTACCAAATGTATGAAAGTTACAAAGGAAAATTTAAAAAACAATTTGCGATTTTATTATCCTAAGTATTATTTGGATTGTCTCATTCTTATAGTAGTGGTTATTTTATTTACTCGGCAATCGCAGGGGTTTTTCTCGCGACAATTTTTTGTTACTTTCGAGAAAAAACAAATTGGTTGTCTGCAATTGTTTATGTAACAGTAATTCATTCCGTATCCAATTCTTTAATTTTTATTATTAAAATGATCAATAACTAAGTTTTTATGAACTTCAGTTCACTTACGATAACTCTATCCAATATTCTATTTTAGAATAGACAAAATTTAAAAAGTTGTTTTTTTAGCTCATTAGTCTTTACAATGGGACAGGATTTGTATTGGATTATTAGTCGTAAAAAAACAGAAAAAGAAATGAAATTTTCAACAGAAGCCTGTCTTGTTTTAAGTGTTATATTTTTTGTAGAATTACTTTATTCATTATTTGACCAAAACGTAATAATTGAAATGTTTTCCTTTAAAATTAGTATTTGGTTTTACAGATTTTATCGATTAGCAATACTGTTGTTTTTTTTAAAACTGTATTTCGTTAAAATAAAAACAAAAAACAAAAACAGAGGCAATAATTGACTTCTAAAAAAATTAAAGAAATGAACTTCAGTTCTGACCCTATAAACACGCTCGAAAATTTAGTCTCAAAGAATAAAACTAAAAGTTTTTCAATCTATATTATTGTTGTTTTGGCAATAATTATCTTTTTGTTTTTACTCCCAATTATAAAAGTTGATATCACTAGTCAGAGTCGTGGTATTATAAGAAGTACTACAGATAATGTGCCTGTTACCGCTATTGTAAGTGGTCGAATCACGTGGCTAAATCTAAAAAATAATGCTGTAGTACAAAAAGGAGACACTCTTGTAAAAATTGCAAAACAAAATCTTGAAACAGAAAAACACACACAAAATACAGTATCTAATGCGGTTATTGAACTTTTACAAGATTTGAATTCCATTTTATCTGGTAAAACAACAGCTTTAAAAACTTCGACAGCCAGAGAAGATTTTTTAAAATTTAAATCTCGCAAAAACGAGTTAAGAAGTAAGATTTCACAGGCGCAAATTAATTTCGACAGGAACAAAGGGCTGTATGATAAAAGTATTATAGCAAAAGTAGAATTTGAAAAATACGAATATGAATTACGTTCGGCTAATGAGGTTTTACAAAGCTACATAAGCGAACAAAAATCGACTTGGGAAAATCAAAAGAGAGATCTTGAAGAACGTATTAAAAATCTAAGCGGTAGCATAGAGAAAATTAAAGTTGATGAAAAAAACTATATCATTGTTGCGCCTATTTCTGGAACAATCGAAAATTTTTCAGGACTGCAAGTAGGATCATTTTTAAATGCAGCTCAATCTATAGTAACTATTTCTGCTATTGATCATTTAATTGTAGAAAGCATGGTTTCTCCAAATGATATTGGACTTATTCACAATAATCAAAAAGTTAAGTTTCAGTTTGATGCATTCAATTATAACCAATGGGGTTTACTGGAAGGAAAAGTTATTGATATTGATCGAAATGTATCTGTTCAGGACAATCAGACTTTTTTTAAAGTACGAAGCGAATTAAATTCAACCGAAATGAAACTAAAATCAGGATACAAAACCCATGTATCAAAAGGCATGACAGTTACAACACGTTACATTATAACCAGAAGAAGTCTTTTTGAATTATTATTCGATAAAGTAGATGACTGGTTGAACCCTAAACAATTATCAAACGATAATTAACACTTAAAAATGGCATCTATAAAAATTAAACAACATGATATTAAAGATTGTGGTGCTACTTGTTTGGCATCTATTGGAAATCATTACCAAGTTAATCTTCCTATAGCACGAATTCGACAATACGCTAATACTGATAAACGTGGTACTAATGTACTTGGCATTATCGAGGCAGCCGAAAAGATGGGCTTTACAGCAAAAGGAGTAAAAGGAGGTTTAGATTCTCTAGATAAAATTCCGTTGCCGGCAATAGCACATGTAATCATGAAAGAACAGCTACAGCATTATGTAGTGATTTATAAAGTTGAAAAATCAAAAAATGATAATCAATCCAGAATTACTGTAATGGATCCTGGTTTGGGAAAGATGGAAACCTATACTTTTGAAGAATTCAAGAAAATTTGGTCTGGGGTTTTAATTCTTTTTGCTAAAAATGATGACTTTAGATCTTATAATGAAAAAATCTCACCTCTAACTCGTTTTTGGCATTTGATTCAACCTCATAAAAGTATTTTGATTCAGGCATTAACAGGTGCTGTTATTTTTACACTTTTAGGATTGGCAATGTCGATTTATATTCAAAAAATTACAGATTATGTTTTAGTCGAAGGCAACCGAAAGTTACTTAATCTATTAAGTGTTTCTATGATTGGAGTGATTTTGTTACAGGGTTTCATAGGCTCTCAAAAAAGTGTCTTTGTCATGAAAACAGGTCAGTTAATTGATGCAAAATTAATTCTTGGTTATTACAAGCATTTGTTGCATTTACCGCAACGCTTTTTTGATACGATGCAAATTGGAGAAATTACCTCCAGAATAAATGATGCCATAAAAATTAGAGCATTCATTAATGAAGTTGCAATTGATATGATTGTAAATATTTTTATCGTTATTTTTTCATTCGTTCTAATGTTTACCTATTATTGGAAATTGGCTTTAGTCATTTTGCTTGTAATTCCTTTTTATGGGGCAATTTATTTTATCCTGAATAAATTCAACAAGAAAGTAGAGCGAAATATTATGGAAAATGCTGCCGAACTGCAAACACAATTGGTTGAAAGTGTTACTCATGTTCGTACAATTAAAGAGTTTGGGATCGAAGAATTTTCAAATATTAAAACCGAAAACAAATTTGTTAAGCTATTATTTACAACTTTTAAATCTGGCTTAAATGGAATTTTTGCGACTACATCTACGCAATTTTTAGCTTCTGTTTTTACAATAATTTTAATGTGGATTGGATCAGGATATGTAATTGACAGAGTAATTACTCCTGGAGAATTATTTTCGTTTTATGCACTAATAGGTTATTTTACTTCGCCAGTTGCTTCTTTGATCGGGATGAATAAAACCGCTCAGAATGCCTTAATTGCAGCTGACAGACTTTTTGAGATTATGGATTTGGAACGTGAAAAAACGGAAAATAAAATTGAATTGCCAAAAGAAAATATAGGAGATATTAAATTTGAAAACGTTAGTTTCAGATATGGTTCTAGAGTGGAAGTGTTTAAAAATTTTAATGCGATATTTAAAAATAATGAAACAACGGCAATTGTTGGAGAAAGTGGCAGCGGGAAGACTACTCTTATATCGCTTCTTCAAAACTTGTATCCTATTAAGGAAGGTAAAATATATTTAGGAGATTATGACACTCAATTTATTCATTATAAAAGTTTAAGACAAACTATAGGAGTTATTCCGCAACAACTCAATCTGTTTTCAGGTAATATTATTGAAAATATAGCGCTAGGCGATTTGTTTCCAAACATTCAAAGAATTTTAGATCTATCAAAGCAATTAGGAATTACCGAATTTGTTGAAAAATTACCAAATGGTTTTGAAACACAAATTGGAGAAAATGGAGCAATGTTATCTGGAGGGCAGAAGCAAAGAATAGCCATTGCAAGAGCATTGTATAAGGATCCTGAAATTTTATTAATGGATGAAGCAACATCTTCTTTAGATACAAATTCTGAAAGGATAGTTAAGGAAGCTATAGATAACTTCAAAAAACAAGGTAAAACCATAATTATTATAGCGCACAGATTAAGTACCATTGCAAATGCTGATAAAATATTAGTAATGGAAAATGGGCAAATAATAGAATCGGGAAATCATCATGGTTTATTAGAAAGAAAAGAAAAATATTTTGATCTCTGGAAAAAACAAAGTTTGGTTTAACCATTATTACATTTTAGATTCGAGAGTAAATAAGAATCTTGACTTCTTTGCATAACAGAAGCAAAACTCACTCTAGTTTCGTTACAAATAAACATCCAAAACCTTAATAAAAACTGTATACTGTATCCTGAAATCGTATAATAATTACACACATTAAAAACGTTCAAAATACCTAAACTACTCAAAACCAGTAAAAATAAATAATGGCACAAGCCTTGCAAAATGGGATAATGTAAAATCCTTTTCGATACATGAAAATAAAGCATCGGAAGGAAACAATAAATAAAAGCCCAATAGCAAGCAATAAAAGTAGTGCCATATGAAAAGTGAAACCCTAACATCAGAACAGTTTTATACTTCAAATCCAGATCTTAATACCGAACAAGCCTTAAAAAATTCCATTTTTCGTATCAGTAATGATAATGTAGCATCAAAAAAAGTAAGTGAGCGAACCAAAAGTAAGTTTGGGTTATTCGTTTTGGTGAGTACGTTTATTTTACTATTTGTTGGTTCATACTCGGTATATCATTTACAAGCTGATTTTGACCAGTTTCAAATCGACCGAATAAATTCTTCTTGGGGATTACCATTCCTGATTGTAGCAGGTATATTGTTTTTCTTTCAGACAGGAGTTTTTCTATACAATTTATACCTGTATTATAACTACAAACCAATCGAATCCGTTTCGGACGAAATGTTGCCAACAGTTACGGTAATCGTTCCTGCATATAACGAAGGAAAACTGGTTTGGGATACTTTGATGAGTTTGGCCGAAAGTGATTTTCCTGCTCATAAACTTGAAATTTTAGCTGTTGATGACGGAAGTAAAGATGATACTTGGTACTGGATGCAGCAGGCTAAAATAAAATTAGGTGATCGTTTAACGATTTTTCAACAGCCAGAAAATGCAGGAAAACGTCACGCATTGCACCGTGGTTTTGAACTGGGAATGGGAGAAATTTTTGTAACGGTTGATAGTGATTCAATCGTGAAAAAAGATACGTTGCGTAATTTAGTAAGCCCGTTTGTGGTTGACGAAAAATGTGGAGCAGTTGCCGGAAATGTGCATGTTTTGAACAATAAAAAAGCAATCTTACCAAAAATGCTAAATGTAAGTTTCGTAATGAGTTTTGAATTCATGCGTTCTGCCGAAAGTAAATTGGGTTCTGTACTTTGTACTCCGGGAGCAGCAGCGGCTTACAGAAAGACTTCGGTTTTTGCTTGTCTGGATGAATGGATAAACCAAACTTTTATGGGGCAACCATCAGACATTGGTGAAGATCGTGCGATGACGAATATGATTTTGAAACAAGGTCAACATGTATTGTTTCAGAGAAATGCTTATGTATTGACAAACGTTCCGGAAGAATACACCGGATTATACAAAATGTTTATTAGATGGAGTAGAAGTAATGTACGTGAGAATATTGCAATGGCTAAATATGTTTTCACCGATTTTAGAAAAGAATCGAAATTTGGTTCTCGACTTTTATGGTTAAACCAAGCTACAAAAATTGTTATGGCATATCCGTTTATGCTTTTTATGTTCTTTTTTATCGCCATGCATCCGTTGTTGTTTTTAAGTTCTACACTTTTGGGAATCTTAATTGTATCTAGTTTTCCGGTTTTGTTTTACGCTAAACGATATAATCTTGAAGATTCGCTTTGGGCATATTCATACAGTGTGTTTTACACTTTTAGTTTATTCTGGATTACGCCTTATGCTATTGTAACGGCCAACAAAAGAGGTTGGTTGACACGTGGTTTAGTTTAAAAAAATACGATTATTAAAAATAGAAATTGATTTGTTTTTGAAAACTCCTGTTCATTTTGAATAGGAGTTTTTTTTGTTGTGAAACGGATTTTAAAACCTGACAGTCCCGATCCCGAAGCCTCGGGACAGGATAAAACCTGTTAGGTTTGTCGTTGCGAGGACTTCGACTTCGCTCAGTCTGACACAATAGTTGTATAAACAAAAAAAGCTCTAAAGTTTTAACTTTAGAGCTTTTAGGCTGAAATTTTAAGTAATCAGAAAACTTAAATTACTTATATAACTTATATGGTTTAAAAAAAAAGAATACTAATTCTGCTCTGCTATTGTAGATTTATTCAATTTTAAAACTCTAATCTTCTTATTCGTATTATCAGATAGAAACAAACGATCTCCTAGTTGAGCCACGCCTGTAATACTTCCAAATGCATTTTTTCCTAAAACATCTGAAACATTTACACTTGCGGTGAAGTTACGATTCATGAAGTCTGATTTTGGATAAAGTCTTAAGTAATTCACACTTCCAACATTTTCAGCAGTGACTGCCCAATCTTTACTAAAACTTACTGAAGTCGGTTTCGCATCAAAAGTTGAAGTAACCGGTTTTATAGGTTCTGTTAGTGATTTGGCTGCATTAGCTTTGATCTCAGCAATGTTATAATACAAGTAACTTTTTGCATCTCTTCCCGCAACTACCAAATTTCCTGCTTCAACATCCATCGAATAGAATTGATCAAAACCGTTTAAAGTATTCAGTTTTGCAATGGGTGTCAAGTTCCAATTACTAGTTTCGGTAATTTGAGAAGTTTCGAAAACTTTAATTGAAGTTTCTTTTTCTTTCACGAAAACCAATCCGTCTCTTACCACAACGCCAAAAACGTGAACAAAAGTTTGCCACCATTGCCCATTTCCTAGAATGCTAATTCCTGCATTTGTAGCTTCGTCCATAACAAAAAGTCTGGACTCACGGCTTCCAATATAGATTCTTCCATTATCAACAGCAACAGAAGTAATTTCGCTTAAAGGAGTTGTAGTTGCTCCTTTTTTAAATTCTGTAATTGTTTTAATGTGAGCCAGCGTTACAGCATTAAATACTTCAAGTACATTGCCATTTGCTACATATAGTTTTTCATTGGCAATTGTTATTCCTCTTGGTTCAAGAGTTCCCGTTCCATTTCCAATTTGGGCGGCAGTGATTGATGCTTCGTCAGTTGGGTAGAAGTAATTAAATGTTGTTGGATTTGCGTCTGCCGAATCTTTGCTACAATTAGTAAACAAACAAAGCAGTAGTAGTAAAAACGGTATTTTGTTCATAATAGTTTTGTAGGTTAGTTCCATTTTCCTTCTCCTTTATATTTTAGTAAAAATGGATTTTTAGGATTGATTTTAAATACAGGTTTTTTGTAATTACCTTTTAAATAAGCTGTTTTAGAGTATCCTTTTAAAATGTCCGGATCTATAAAAGGAAGATCATTTAAAGAAATCAGGTATTTGTAAAAATCGGTTAACATTTCCTGTTGTCCTCCGCCTTCGCCACTATTGGCTAAATTACTACTATGACTATAACCACAGTGGTGTGAATATTCGTGTGACCAAACCGACATTTCGCCGTTCCAGTGTCCGGTTACATAGCCAGATTCCCATTGCGAGGCCAAAGCTCCACCTCCCCAGGCTGAGCCACCGCCTACCATTGCCATATTTAGGGTTCGGCTATCGATGTAAGTGTTATATGCTTGTTCAATTTGGGCTTTGGTAAAATAATCGTAAACGCCATCTTTATCTTCAGCGTTTCCGTGCCAGTTTAAAGCGCCGTTTATAGCCGTTCCCGCTGTTGCTGCCTGCTCTTTTTTATAGCGGTCAAAATTCATAAACGTATCATAATACAAAGGATGACTTATCGCGTACGAATAATTAATGATCATTGTAATGGCTTCTTTTGCCAAAACAGGATTCATTGGTAAAAATTTATTAGGATCATCAGCAGGATTATTAATATGGTATTGTGTGCTGAATTGAACTAATCGATTTGATTTGATTTTTTTGAATTTTGCAAACAAAGGATCACTAGATTCTACCGAGAACTGAATAGCTCCAGAAGAGAATCCATCAATTTTGTCGATCGTAACCGTTTTACCGTTCTCTAGTTTATAATCATGTTTTCCGTTTACTAAAGGAATTTGATGAAATGAACGATGAAAAGCGGGGACTTTGGTAAACTCATAAATTAAAAATCGTTTGTCATAGTTGGCTAATTTTGCATAGATTTTTACGTCTGTAAGTCCAACTGGAGAATAAAGGGATACCTGAACAGAATCTTTTCCTTTTTGAATGATTTGCATAGGTTGATTTACGCGAAACCATCGGTCTTTATTGTCGTACATTTTAGAAGAGCTTTCATCGTCTTCAAACATTGTCATTGGGCTATTACCAACGGGTAAATTTGTTGCGTCAATTGTAGGTAAATAATTGGCTTTGTAGTTTTCTCCTTTTGAGTCATCGTCGCTGCATCCTAACATTATACTTGCGAGAAGAACAAAAGGGAAAAACCAAGAAATGGGTTTTCTCATTGGGTTTGTAGATTAAATTTGGGGTTAAATTTTAAAAGAGCAAAACTACCAATATCCTTGCAGAAAACAAGGATATTGACAGAAAATTGCTATTTAATTTGTTGTATTAGTTGGGGGTATTTAGTACTCAAAACGTTTAAAAGCTTCAATGGCTTCGTACTCAGCCAATCCAAGTTCGTCGTATAAAATGGCTGTATTTTTATTACGATCTTCAGCTCTTACCCAGAACTCTCTGGAGTCATTTCCCTGAAACATTACGCGGTCTTTTTGAGACTGATGATACAGGATTGCATGACGTTTCAACAGCACTTCTGATGGAGAAAGCGGAACGGCCATATCGATTTCATTAATATCCCATTCTTGCCAAGCACCTCTGTACAACCATAACCAACAATCATCCATGTATTTCTCTGGTTTTAATTGTTTCATGGCTGCAAAAATTGCGTTCAGGCAAACTTCGTGTGTTCCGTGCGGATCTGCAAGATCTCCGGCGGCAAATACCTGATGTGGTTTTATTTTGGCAATTATATCTTTTACGATAGCAATATCTTCGGCTCCTAACGGATTCTTTTTTACTTGGCCTGTTTCGTAAAATGGGAGATCAAGAAAATGTGTGTTTTCGTCCTTTAAACCAATGTATCTCGTTGCTGCATAAGACTCTCTTCGTCTTATTAATCCTTTTAGTTTTCGAACTTCAAGGGAATCAATTTGATTTTCTGATTTATTGTTTAAAAATTCTATTATGGATTTGAAATTTAATGCTGTCGAAGTTTCGCCAACAAAATCTTTAGCAACTTCGGCAAACTTTAATGCTTCGTCGTCTGTAACGGCTATATTTCCAGAGGTTTGATATACTACGTGTACATCATGTCCTTGTTTTATCAATTTTGAAAAAGTTCCTCCCATAGAAATCACATCATCGTCTGGATGTGGACTAAAAAGAATTACTCGTTTTTTTGCCGGATTGGCTCTTTCCGGACGAAACGAATCGTCGGTGTTGGGTTTTCCTCCCGGCCATCCTGTGATGGTATGCTGCAATACGTTAAACATATTGATGTTTAAATCGTAAGCAGAACCTTCTTGTGCCAAAAGATCAGACATTCCGTTGTTGTTGTAATCTCTGTCGGTTAATTTTAAAATAGATTGTTTTGTTTTTTGGCACAACCAAACAATCGCTTTGCTTTTTAATTCTTGATTCCAAATGCATTCTCCAACTAACCAAGGTGTTTTAAAACGTGTTAATTCAGATGCGGCAGATTGGTCTAAAACGAAAGTTGCATTAGGATGATTTTGTAAAAATGTTGCAGGAACTTCTGAACTAATATCTCCCTGAATGGTTCTTTTAATGATATCGGCTTTGTTTTGTCCCCAAGCCATTAATACAATTCTCTTTGATCTTAAAATAGTAGAAACTCCCATTGTAATGGCTCTTTTTGGCACATTATCAATTCCGTTAAAATCAGACGAGGCGTCTACTCTTGTAATATGATCTAATGTAATAATTCTGGTTCCTGAATTGATGTGCGATCCTGGCTCATTAAAACCTACGTGACCTGTACGACCAATTCCTAATAACTGAAAATCCAAACCTCCAGCACTTTTAATATTCATTTCGTAATCGATACAATATTGATTTAATTCATCAATATGTACAGTTCCATCAGGAATATTAACATTCTCAGGATTGATGTCAATGTGATTAAAAAGATGCTGATGCATGAAATGATGATAGCTCTGATTGTTCTCTTTGGTCATTGGATAATATTCATCCAAATTAAAAGTGATTACGTTGCTAAAACTCAATCCTTCTTCTCTGTGCATTCTCACTAATTCTTCGTATACTTTTATAGGAGAAGAACCTGTGGCTAAACCTAATACGCAAGTTTTATTTTTCTCTTGTTTAGATCTAATTAATTGCGCAATTTCCTGCGCTACAATTATAGAAGCTTCTACCGAGTTTTTGAAGATTTCATTGTGGATTTTCTCAAATCTGGTTTCTTCAAATTTTCCCGCACTTTTATAGCTGATATCAGGTTTTATTTCTAAAGCACTTTTCATTTCTTTTCTTTTTATAGTAATTATAAAGTTGGTTTTGAAATGGTATAAACAATTTGCATTGTTTATACCATCTACTAACCAAACTTAAATTCTTTTAATCTTTATGTTTTCTTAGAATTTGTTAACTCCAGTATCCCACCAAAGTCTTGTTGCTCCAGTATCAACTCCTCCTAAAAGACTAACACCTTGTGCATATCCAGCAGGGTTTGCTGTTTTTTGTTTTGATGCAAAGTTTAATCTTCTCACGAAAGTTCCTGCCGGAATTTTACCTCCCGAAAGATTGTTTGTAGGTAAAAACAGTTTTGGATAACCTGTTCTTCTAGTTTCAGCCCAAGCTTCTTGTCCGTCAGGGAAAATAGCAATCCATTTTTGAGTAATAATTTTTTGCAATTTAAGCTCATTAGAAGCTGCTTCAGACCATTTTACCGTTACTAAATTTACTCCGGCAATATTATTCAAAGCATTCAAAGGATCACTAAAATTAGCTGCAACTGCAACATCATCATTTGTATATGCAGTAGGACTTCCTGAACCAAATTGTGCAAAAGAAGTAGCGATTCCTGACTCATAATATGATTGAGCAGATCCTCCAACACTCCATCCTTTTAGAGCAGCTTCTGCTAACAAGAAATGAGCTTCTGAAGCACAAAACCAAGGAATTGTATTTTGTCTAACAACGTCTCCTATTATAGAGAATTGGTCTGCTTTTGCAAATCTGTAATTATCATCTACTAATGATCCCATTCTAATACCTTGATAAGTTCCCGCAGAACTTTTACCAAAATAGGCAGCTCTTCTTGGGTCATTATAACCATTCATTACAGAAGTAAGTGAAGCACCAGCATTAATATCTGCCCAGTTATCTTTTCCACTATACGTTGCTACTGGATGCTCTGCTTTATAAAGAATGTTATCAGCATTGTCTACAATAACTCCGTAACCTTTAATAGCTGCTTCAGCTTCGGCTCTAGCCTTAACTGGATCAATATTAGAAATACGCATTGCTAAACGCAAACGCAAAGAGTTTGCGAACTTGATCCATTTTACAATATTTCCTTCTCCTGTAGTTCCATCAGTTGCGTCTTTAGCATTTGGGAAGAAAGTTGGAGTAACTTTAGCCTGAGCTGTCAACACATCAACTGCAGATGTTAACTCTTTAAAAAATTGATCATATACTGCTTTTTGAGAATCATAAGGAGTAGTTCCGTCAGCATTTCCAAATCCTGAATATACTATTGGTCCATAATAATCTGTAGTTTTATGCATAGCATATACTTTCAAAATCAAAGACCAAGCATAAAACTGAGGAAATTTATCTTTTGTTAATTGCTGTAATTTATAAGCATTAACCATCTCAACATTATATTTCTGATCCCACTCCGCATAATTCCAACCATCTAAAAGTACGTAAGTTGAATTATTTAAATTTCCTTCAAAGTTATGAGGAGTTGACATATAACCTGAAAAGATATCTGCATTAAGGTTAAACTGAATATCTCCAACCCAGTCATCTGCAACCAGAACATACATCCCTCTTTCCATTGCCTTGATAGGCGCTTTAACTTGATTAAAGTCTTGCTCTAATTGGGTGTTACTAAAACCAGTTTCATTAGTATTGACATCCTCAAAGTTGTTTGTACAACTGCCTACCGAAAGGGCTAAAACTGTACCAAACATTAATAGTTTATTTTTCATTTGTGAATTTTTTTGTTAATTAAAATCATTTTTTTTGACCTATAAGCCACCCATTTAGGGTTAATTGTTGTTAATTTTTTTCAGCATCTATCATCGATTAACAAACAAAAACATCTTACAACAACCAAAAGGTTTTGTCCTTTATATTATTTAATATTAGAAAGTTAAATTTAAATTAACACCAATACTTCTTGTTGATGGCGCACCAAAAATATCAACACCTTGCAAACCTTCACCTGAACTTAAAGTTACGTTTGGATCAAACGGAGCATCTTTGTAGAAAAAGAATAAGTTTTTACCAACTAATGAAAGGTTGATTGAATTAAAGATTGTACGTTTATTCAAGTCAAAAGTATATCCTAACGAAAGTTCACCTAATTTAACATTTGTAGCTTTGTACATATATTCTCCTGTAGCTCCACTTCTATCTCCTACTGAAGTATAATATTTTTCAGCATCCATTGTAGTTACCGCAGTTCCATCAGGCATTACTGCATTGATTTTAACTCCACCAGCTGCTCTGGCTTCTCCAGATTTTTTAGAAACTCCGTAATTGTCAAGCATTGATTCTGTTAAACTCATTACATTTCCTCCAAATCTACCATCGATAAGTACGTTTAAAAACAATTTTTTGTATTTGAATGTGTTTGACCAACCTAACATAAAATCAGGATTTGAACTTCCTAAGTCTACGAAATCTGTTTTTTGAATAAATCCGTCTTTATCAAGTAACATTTGTCCCTGATCGTTTCTCAAAATATTTTTCCCTTGAATTTCTCCAAATGGTTTTCCTACTTCTAAAACATATTTGTAGCTATTTGGATCTCCATTTGTCAATACTACTGTATTTACAGCTCCATTTGCACCTGTTCCTAAAGATTTTACAGTGTTTTTGTTTGAAGCAAAATTTAAAGCTGTATCCCAAGAGAAATTATCAGTTACTACTGCTTTTGCAGATAAAGTGATCTCAAAACCTTTATTTTGAATACTTCCTGCATTAAATGCATAATTCAAATATCCTGTTGTATTAGGAATTGGAGCCGGAGCAGTAATCAATTGGTTTTTAGTTTCATTATTGTAGTATGTGAAATCAAATCCAATTCTGTTATTGATAAATCTCCACTCTGTACCAATTTCAAAAGAGTTTTGCATTTCTGGTTTTAGAGATTGTCCTGGTTGCGGCCCAACAGTTGGAGCAACAACGTTTCCGTTTGTAAGTGTGTTTAAAGGCGTAGTTAAGAAAGCTGTAACGTCGTTACCAACTTGTGCATAAGATGCTCTTACTTTTGCAAAACTTACAGCTTCAGGTAAAGAAACCATTTGGCTTAAAATTCCAGTTACACCTACAGAAGGATAAAAGAAACTTAATTTATCTGTGTTTACTAATGTTGAAGACCAGTCATTTCTTCCTGTTACATCAACATAAACCATATCCTTGTATCCAATAGTAGCACTTGCAAAAAGAGATTGTACATCTTTTTTACCACCAACAGTTTGCGAATTTTTTAACGCGCTTACAAAATTTCCTGTATTGAACCAGTTTGTGTAGATTAATCCATCTTGACCTGAATCACTTGTAAAGTTTCTATTAATTAAAGATTTCGTATCACTTCCTCCAATATTTGCTACGAAACTAAAATCATCACTAAATTTTGTATTAATAGTAGCGATTAAATCAGTATAAGACTGTGAACTTTCGCTATCAGAATAAATGTATCTACCTGTTGGTGCAGCAAGTGTTAAGTTTGTGCCTGCATACATTTTTTTCTCAAATGTATTGTATAATTTATTGTAACCTATTCTAGATTTAAAACTCAACCAATTGTTTGCTTTATAAGTTAAAGCAACAGAAGTAATTAAAGATTGATTTCTATCCGTTGATTGATCTCTATTTAAAAGCCAGTAAGGATTTTGGATAATATCACTTGTACCTGAAGCCCAATTTTGAGTCATTAAGTTTCTAATTGGATCAAATACTTCAAAATTTTCTTTGTAATTATTAAAGTCATTTCCTCTTGGGAACAAATACACACCTGTTAGTGGGTTATAATATAAACCATTAGTTGGTTTGTTAATTATTTTTTGATCTGCAAAAGACAAAGCACCATCAATAGTTAATTTATCATCAAACATTTTTACACTTTGACGAAGTGCTATGTTATTTTTCTTTAATTCATTTGTTGGTATAACACCAGAAACATTTGTATTAGCAACAGTCAAGCTTGTAGATGCTTTATCAGTTCCTCCATTTACAGAGATCGAATTAATAAATGTCATACCTGTGTTATAAAAATCTTTTACGTGCTCTTGAGAACTTTTTGCAGCTCCCCAAGTTTTAGTTGCACCAGGCGCAGCACCATAAGAAGTTTGAAATTTTGGCAATGAAACTACATTATCAGCAAAAACACTTGAATTGAAATTTGCAGTTACTTTACCTTCTTTTCCTTTTTTAGTTGTGATTAAGATAACACCATTTGCACCTTGAGAACCATATAATGCAGATGCAGAAGCTCCTTTTAGAACTGTCATTGTCTCGATATCATCTGGATTCATCATAGAAATTGCATCTCCTCCATCTCTATTTCCTCCCGCTTTGTCTCCAAAAACACTATTTCCTTGAGCTGAAGAGTTATTCAACAAAGGAACACCATCAATAACATATAAAGGCTGGTTATTTGTAGCCGAAGAGTTACCACGAATAGTAACTTTAACAGATCCACCTGCTCCAGAAGAACTTTTACCAACAATCATACCCGCAACTTTACCAGATAGACTGTTCATTAAGTTAGCATCCTTAACTCTTGTTACTTCATCACCTTTTACCTCTTGTGCAGCATAAGTAAGTGTTTTTTTCGATCTTTTAATCCCTAACGAAGTAACAACTACTTCATTTAATGCATTAGATGAAGCATTAGCCAATTTTACATTAAGTGTAGTAGCATCTCCTACAACTATTTTTTGCGTTTCAAGACCAACATAGCTAAAAACTAAAGTTTGTCCTTTTTGTGCTTCAATTACGTACAAACCATCAAAATCGGTAGTAGAACCTTTTTGACCACCCTGCACGGCAACAGATGCCCCCGGCAAAGGCACCCCATTAGAATCTGTAATCACACCTTTGACACTTTTTACTTGTGCAAGGGAAACCTGCGCCGTAAAAACAATCATAAAGATTAAGAAAATTTTTTTCATGTTTATTTATTTTGTTAGTTATGGTGTAAATTTATTCTTAAGGGATTGTTAAAAAAAATAATTTATACAAACAGCTTTAAATTTTAAACCAACGACATAAATCAATCAATAATCCGTTTCACGAAAACGTTTTCAATATCAATAAAATTTTATTTTTTATACATTAATTAGCATTTTACTTAATAAATATGCTTATTTGCTAAAAAAAACTCATTCTCAGTAAAAACCTAATAATGTGCTATTTAAGCTATTTTTTAAGTCTATCGAAGCTAAAACAATAACATCTCTACATAAAATAACAAGTTTAATCTTATTTATATTTCATTATAGATTATTCAATCAAAACTGATTTCTTACAATTTTAATTTCCACATAATCCTGTAGTTTTGACTTTTAAGGTTGTGTATTTTTTATGAATGACTTCTAATAAAGAATATTCACCAAAAGAATCCTGCGCTAATTCCCAAATCATTATTCCTCCTGTATTTTGAGAAGCATATTCTACTTTTTGCGCAATGGTTATTCTACCGTTATAGTAAATTTTTCCTAATTCGTCTTTTTCTGCAAATTGGGTTCCTGCTTCTATAATTTGACCAAAAGTAGAACTGGTTACCTCTGGATAAGTAAAATTATAACCATAAAAAGGTACTCCAAGAGTAAGTTTGTCGTTGGGAACATTTTGAAGTTTATGCCAAAAATCAATTCCTTCTTTTGCAAAATCGAAAGAACTGTGTTGTCCTGGTTTATTTGGAGTCCAGGGACCAGTGCTGTCATAAGCCATAATATTCAAAAAATCGAAAGCATTTAACGCTTCTGCATTTATATTTTCGAATCTTGTATTATTAGGCAATGCTGCTGTCATTATTTTTTTATGTTCAGCAAGACTCTTTCTTAACTCAATAACAAAACCGCTATAGCCCGTAGTTACGGCATTCCATTCTAGATCTACATCTACTCCGTCTAAATGATGCAACTCCACAAAATTTATAATGTTTTGAATGAAAGCAGGTCTATTTTCAGGTTTATCTATTAAGAAAGACCAATTTGTTGCCTGTTCGTCCGAGATAACGCCGCCTGCAACAGAAATACTTATTATAATATTAGGATTAACCGATTTGGCATATTTAATTAACCCATCAATATCTCCGTTAAAAATTAAATTGCCATTTTTGTCCGGGTTTGCAAATGCTAAATTAAGATGTGTCAATTTGCAAAACTGAATTGAATTCATTTTGCTAAAATTATCTGTCGATAAATATCCTACAACTCTCGCCGTTTTTGTTTTTGAAATTTCTGGATTTGTTTCCTTTTCGCTTGAACAACTATAGGCCGAAAAAAGAGAACTTATAAAAAAAAGGATGCCTAATAAGGCTTTATTTTTTATCATAATTTTTAATTTAAACTTATTGTTTTTAATTTTAATTAGAATGAAAATAATACCCTATTAGGCATAACTTTATGTTTCAGATTGTGTTTTAGTTTTTATCCCACCAAACTTTATTTAACCAGTCATTTTTACCTCCCATTCTAGATAAAGCTTCTAAGTAATTGGTTTCATTTTTTTGCATTTCATCATTTGGATAATACAAACGTGTTGGTGTAACTCCTCCTGTTTCTGAATCTGGGTTTGTAATTGGAATTAATTTAGGAAAACCTGTTCTTCTCCAGTTCGAATATGCTTCTATACTATTAAAGATATAAGTGATCCAAAGCTGTGTTGCAATTTGTTCTTTTTCTTTTCCTGCTACTAATGGTTTAGCTGTTAAATAAGCGTTGATTGCTGTTTGAGTTGCAGGTGTAGCGCCATACATTTCTAATTGTTTTATACCTGCTTCAACTCCTTTTTTATAATAGTCTGCTGCTGAACCTGGAATCCAACCTCTAAAAGCTGCTTCTGCAAGCAATAATTGCGTTTCTGAATAACTTACATGCAAAAATGGTGTTGTTTTTTGCTTAAAATAAGATTGTATTCCTGATGTTGAACTTGCTCCCATTGGAACTTCCCATTGAAAAAGTCCAGGTTTAACTCCTTCATACAATGACTCGCCAGGTTGCGGTGGCACTCCCCACGCAAGACCACTCGTAGTTTTAGGTGTTGCATACATCGTTAATCTTGGATCTCCGTTATTTTTTAAAAAGTCTATAACCAAAGTACTAAAGTGATCTCCATTTTCATTCCCTACAAGAGCATAAGCCAAACCATTTCCTCTAAAATCTATCGAAGCCGGATCATCATTAAAAGTCGCATCCAAATGCTTCATAACGCAATTGTCAAGATTATTTTCGAAAACACCATTCTGCAAAGCTGCTTTTACTTGTTTTTCGGCTTCAGCAGGTTTTACTTCAGAAATTCTCATTCCTAAACGAAGACGTAATGTATTAGCCAATCTTTTCCATTTTATAATTTCTCCACCATAAAACAAATCTCCTTTTATAGTTCCACCACTTGCACTCAATTGATTATATGCATCATCTAAATCTTTAAAAAATGAAGTATAAATATCTTCTTGTTTGTCATACTTAGGTGTTACAATTCCTTTTGAGAATCCTAATCCAGCTTCAGAATATGGAATATCTCCATAAATATCTGTAATACGTTGCGCTACCATTACTCTCATAATTTTGGCAACTGCATTCATATTTACAGCTTTAGGATCGTCTTTTGTTTTTTCGAGAATATCTACTACATTTTTTAATTCGTTTGAGTAACCATTTCTCCAAAGAGCATATCCATCGTCTTTTTTAAATTTGCTGCCAAACTCAGTTACGTTCCATGCCCCTGCATAATGCTGTACAAAACCACCTGAATAAATTAAGTTGGTTCTCCATTGGTAAAATCCGTCACCCGACATACACAATTGAGTAAACGTAAGTTGTCCAGCTGGATTTGCAGACAATGCCACTGGATCTTTTTCCAGTTCGTCAAAATTTTCGGTACAGCCTACTGCGGTAAACAATGCGAGTATAGCTATTATTATCTGTTTAAATTTCATAATTTCTTTTTTTAGAATGTCACTTTAATATTAAAACCATACGATCTTCTAAATGGCAATGAACCATATTCGAATCCTTGTCCGTTTCCAGAAGTGTACATTGACTCCGGATCAACATTTGGCAGATCTTTATTAAAAGTCAATAAATTTCTTGCGAATGCCGAAATATAAATTGAATTAACTTTTGATCCTGCAAATACACTTTTTGGTATTGTGTAACCTAAACTAACCTCTCTTAATTTTACATATGAAGCATCATAAACAAACGGCGCTGGTGTATTATTAAAGACAGTATTCCAATAATCCTGAGGATTAACAGGTGTGGTGTTTTTTACATAATTTGGATTTGCGTCTGTTCCTTTGTTTACCACGCCTTCTGCAACATAACCGGCAGTTGGAACCCACGTTGACTGACTAAAGTTAGGATCATTGGCAACTGCTTGCGCTCTTGCGTGATTGTATGCATCTCTACCCTCTGTAGTAACATCTAAAAGTCCTTTTGTTGCTGCAAGTGAATTGGTCATAGAATACACATCCATTCCGAATTTCATATCAATTAAAAATTGCAGTGTAATTCCTTTGTAGCTAAATCTATTGGTCAAACCAGCAGCCCAATCCGGAAGTCCTTTTCCTAGTGCTACTTTTTCATCTGTAAATAATGGTAAACCATTTGCGGCAACTACTTTTTCTCCAGCTTCATTTCTTAAGAAATCTCTCCCCATTATAGTTCCGTATTGACCGCCAACTTGTGCTACGATAGCAGCTCCAGCCCAACGAGCTTCAGATATTGTGTAAGTAGAAATATCCGGATGTAAAGAAAGAATTGAGTTTTTGTTTTTTGAGAAGTTCAAATCAATTCCCCATTCAAAATTATTAGTTTTTATAGGTGTTCCAGATAAAAAGACCTCGATACCTTCGTTTC